>Ga0315314_1000935_pt1 | contig 28265 bp, 32 predicted proteins | sample TDP9_MG_FD_203631 | JGI IMG/M metagenome (GOLD analysis project Ga0315314, IMG submission 203631) | Freshwater sediment microbial communities from Lake Towuti, South Sulawesi, Indonesia - TDP9 | ecosystem: Environmental > Aquatic > Freshwater > Lake > Sediment | place: Indonesia: South Sulawesi... | reverse complement strand
GAAGCCAAAAGCAGCCTCAAAGAGGTCTTTCAGCAACTTTCCGACCGCCGCCTCCATGAAGTGTTGACGGAGATGGACCGCCTCATCGTGAGATTTGACAGGGTGGCGGAAAAAATCAACCACGCGTCCTACGGTTACGCCGGCTTCTTCAACGTTCTAAAGATTCAAGAGGGGAAGCTCGACAGGATGATAGCCTTTGACAGCGGGCTCATTGATCACGTGAAAGAGATCTTCAACGAAACCATGGTTTTTAAGGGGGAAGTCATGAAAAACGAGCTGGAGAGGGTGAGGGAACACATTCAAAAACTGCGCGGTTCCCTAGAGTCGCTAGAGGAAAAGTTTGATGAAAGGGGAGAAACCATACTTGGGGTGAAGTAAGATGGCTCAAGTCATTGAGTGGAAGAATCCGGGACCCGAAGACATCATTTGGAGATATCCCGTTGAAGACATCACTTGGGGAGCGCAACTCATCGTTCATGAATATGAAGCCGCGGTTTTCTTCAGGGACGGAAAAGCCTACGACGTGTTTGGACCGGGAAGACATACCTTAACAACTCTAAACTTGCCCCTATTGACCGCTGTCCTATCACGCATCGCTGGGTATCGAGAGACGCCCTTCAAGGCAACGGTGATCTTCGTCTCGACACGGGTGTTTGCCGGCAAATATGGAGCACGAGCGCAAACCACCGAACTGGCGCCGCTACAACTTCACGGAACCTTCTGGTTCAAGGTTGAGGACCCGCGACTCTTCGTTATGGAGGTCGTGGGCGGACAGAACGCTTACGCAACAAGCGACGTGAACAACTACCTACGAGGCTTCCTCAACGAGAAGGTAATCGACGAGCTGTCAAGATATGATCTGCTCACCGTCTTCACAAAACTAGACGAAACCTCTCTTGCCACGAAGACCGCTATTCTAGACGCCTTCAGAAGAATAGGGCTCGACTTAACCGACCTCCGCTTCGAAGGGATCGACACCACTCCTGAGTATCGAGACCGCCTCTTCTGGCTTAAGCAAACACAAGCTGCCGAAGTCCTGCGAATGGAAACCGTCAAAAAGGCTGCGGAGGAGCTAGGAAAATCTCCGGGGGCGGCATTAGGAGCCGGAATGGTTCTCATACCTCAAATCATGACCCCGACGGGACCAGCCCCAACACCCGCCGCCGCTCTGATCATCTGCCCCAGCTGCAGCGCGCGGATACCCGCCACCTCCAAATTCTGTCTAGAATGCGGAGCAAAGATTGCGGCGCCACCCGCTGGAACGAAAAACTGCCCCAAATGCGGACACCCGGTGTTAGCAACAGCCAAGTTCTGTCCAGAGTGCGGCCAAGAACTACAATAAGACCCGGAGGGCCTTTGTGGTCAGCAAAAGCTGGGCGCCGACGAAACAGCTAGGACTCCTTTCGATCGGCGTGTTCGTGTTAATCCTTGCCATTTGCCTCATCGCCTACGGTGCCCAGTACATCACGAGAGTTGAAGAAATTCTATCTCTAACCATCGCTCTCTACGGGGTTTGGGTCATGATCCTCGCAGGGATCAAGAGACCAAGCCAAGAAAAATACGAACGCGGTACTTTCAGCACCTTTGCCTGGGGAATCCTTCTCACGGCGATTGGGGGAGCCTGGTTCCTCAACATTCAGACCGCACAATGGGTATATTCGTTGGCGCTAGTTTTGCTTGTCCTTGGAATCTTAGTTGTGGTAGCGGCCCTTCGTTCATGGAGATAGTAACTCTACAGAAGTACCGGTGACACAAACGATAGATCAAATAAGCATTACGCTACATCTTCCTTCATTTTATGTTTTCGAAAACACTCTCGACCTCTTCACTTGTGGGGAAAGCTGGAGTGGTGCCCACTCGAGAGCAGGTTATGGCGGCAGCCACTTGACCATACAAAATTGCTCTTTTGAGACTCCACCCTTCTAGGAGACCCTTGACAACCCCAGCCGTGAAGCTGTCTCCGGCTCCTGTGGGGTCCACGGTTACGAATCGGGCCTGCAGATCGCGTGGCACGGGCATGTTGAATCGTTCTTCACGCGTATAAACCGTACAACCATCAGGACCCTTAGTTACAATGATGATGTTTGGTCCATGTTTGAGCAGGTCGGCTGCCGTTTCCATTCTTTCCTTCGACGAATCTCGAAGAACAGTCCATCCGACGTGATTCAAAATGAAAATGTCGGTGTTCTCCAAAACGCTGTGGATTTTTTCGAAGCCCAGTCGAAGATAGGGGGTGCCCGGTCGATAAATCACCGTCTTCCCTTGGCTTTTCGCAAAACTCGCGAGCATGGGGGCAACCTCAAGGAAAACTTCACCAATGTAAACGACTCTGCTCTTCTTCATCGTGTCCCAGTCTATCTCGGTTGGCGATGCCAGAGACATTGCTGCATCGGGAGAGCCGAACGTTAACAGCCATCGTTTCCCCTCTCTGTCGGTGAGAATCCACGTTTGAAGGGAGACTAACCTCGTGGGAATGACATGGGAAACGTCTACGTTGTTTTTGCGGAGATTGTCCAGCAGCAGTCTACCCGCTGGGTCGCTTCCAATTTTTCCCACAAAGGCTGTGGGAACCCCTAATCGGGCTAGGGCCACGGCTACGTTGGCGCCCATCCCACCTGGGTATCTGCCGGTCTCCTGAATGTACTTGCTTTCCTCGGGTTCGGGAAGCCTTTCCATGGAGCCGTAGATGTCGAGGGCTGCGCTTCCGTAAACCACCACCTCAGGCATCGTTTTGGGCGCCTTCTTAATGACTTCCTGAAGATACTGCTCGTCAAGAAGGCGATGAAAGGTGTCGATGGTTAATCCGTATCGCTCGCAAACCTCCACGATGCTGGACGAGTATACTTGAAAGAGCTCCTCGATGGTTTTCCTAGTCAAGTCGGCGGGAATCTCTCCGGGAGGCTTCAGAAAAAGGATGAACCACTTGCCAAGCTTCGTGGGGGCGTACCACTTCACCCAGATCCTCCTCCTCTCGGTTGAGACCCGCTCCATGCCGTACTCCAGCATGCTGGCGGAAACCATCCTCTTTAAGTATTCGATGATGGACTTGTTGGAGTAGGGCGTCTCCCGGATCAGTTCTTGCTGATAGGTGCGACCTTCCCCCTTCACCCTCATCAAGAGGCTCATGCCCACCCTCGACTGAAGGATGCTCCAAATCAGCCTGCGCTTTTCAGCTTCCAAAGGAAACGGGAGAACGTAGGGCCAGACCCTCTCCTCCTTCAACTTAAGCAGCTCCCTACCTTATCATTGGGTGGCTAGACGTTAATAAGACTCTGTTTTAAACGCAGACGCAGATGCAGAGATGCACGAACAGAGAGACGCAGAAAGGCGTCTAACGCATGGCAGATACTTTTCAAAATCCTATACGCGTTCCTGAGGGACCCCCTCGGGCGTGTAGGCGCTATAATACTTTAGATGGTGGTTTCTTATTTTTCGCCTCACGTTTGGGTACAGAATCAATTCTTCGATCTCGAGGTCTCTGGCCAGTCGGAGGCTGATGCCCTTTAGTTGCTGGACGAGTTGTTGAACGCTCTCTTCGGTGGAGAAGGATGACATGACAGCTGGATGGCATTCAACGCCTGCCTCCAGCAGGTTTTCCAGCGCCCTTAATTGAAGAAGGAAGCCTTCCGGTTGGGCGCCAGTTAGCATGGCAAACTCCCTTTCGTTGCATCCCTTTAGGGAAACCCTAACGTGAAGAAAGGGGTGTTTTGATAGGTCTTCGGAGTATTGGGGGTCGTTTCCTATCAAAATTCCGTTGGTCTCCAGGATGAAGAGGAGGCCCTGACCCTCCAAGTGATCGAGCAGTTGAAGGAGGTGCCGCCTGCCTATGGTAGGTTCACCTCCACTCACCCGCAACTGTTTCATGTTTCGCTTCTTTGCCATCTTCGTCAGAATTTCAGCCACTCTCTCAGGGCGATAGAATTTCCCTATAACCGCTGGCTTAAACATCACCGCGTCGGAGACCCAGCAATACTTGCAGGCTAGCCCGCAGCCCACGGCATCAGCCGTGACGATTCCACCATACCAGCGGTCAAACCTGAAGCGCCAATACTTCCTCTCCTGAACCCTGTCTGCTTCATGAACCACAAGCTTTTCTATGGCCTCGTGCCGAGTTACCGGGTCGTACAACGACAAAACAGGAGCGCCTCAATCTATAAAGCTAGTGAATATCAATCATATGGTTTTTTCTCCACATTGAAGTAAGTATCTACTTGTTTTTAGAATCTAATTTAGAGCAAAGTTTTTAATAGAGAAGTTTAAAGTATTTTGATCAACCATGAAAAAATCTGAAGTTCCAACCGTCGATGCTTTCCTGAATTCCAAGGTTGCGGTAGCCGTCCTCCGAACTTTGATTCAGCGAGACATGCCTCTTCCCATATCGAGGATCGCCAAGGAAATAAGATCCAATTACGTGACCGTCCGAAAGCACGTGAAGTATCTAGAGGAAGCACACCTGATCACCGGCGTTGAATACGGAAAGAGAAGGCTCTACAAGGCGAATGCATCCAACGAACGAATCTCGGTGTTTAAACGTTTCATCGAAGCTTGGGATAGAGGCAGCTGAAAAGTACAAGAGCGCATAGCTTATTGTAAAAAATCCATAGAAGGCGCATACCGCCTGCTGATCAAGCAACCATAGAAAGGCTTTTGTCTCGAAGCATCCTTCCCTCAGAGGCGTTTTTCAACCTCGGATATGCTCTGCTCGAGTATATCTAAGCCCTTCTCCATCTGCTCTCGGGTTATGATGAGCGGGGGAGCCACCCTAACGGAGTTGATCCCGCACGGCAGCAGGATCAGACCCCTCTTGTGGGCCTCAACCATGATATCATCAACGTCCAGGAATCGCTCCTTGGTTTCTCTATCCTTCACGAGCTCGACGCCAATCATCAACCCCCTACCCCTGACGTCTCCCACGATCTTGTGCTGATCCTTCATTTCCTCTAAACGCTTCAATGCGTACTCTCCCATCTTGTTCGCATTCTCAGGGAGCCTCTCCTCCATCAGAACCTCTATACCGGCTAGGGAAGCCGCGCACATGACAGGATTTCCTCCGAAGGAGTTCGAGTGGGCTCCCGGCTCCCAGTCAGCTACTTCAGCCTTGGCCACTGTAGCTCCAATCGACAGCCCAGCGCCCAGAGCCTTGGCCAAGCACACAATATCAGGCACAACTCCCTCGTGCTCACACGCGAACATCCTGCCGGTTCTGCCCAGGCCGGACTGAACCTCATCGCAGACGAGCAGTATGCCATGCTTGTCACACAGCTCACGGAGTTTCTCCAAGTATCCAAGCGGTGGAACCACGTATCCACCCTCTCCTTGAATCGGCTCCACAAACACTGCCGCCACCTCGGTTGGGTCGCACACGTGGTGGAAGAGCTCTTCCTCTATGAAGTGGACACACCACCAGTCGCAGTCTGGGAACGTAAGCTTAAAGGGGCACCTATAGCAGTAGGCGTATGGGGTGTACAAGACGCCGCCCATAAACGGCTCGTAGCGCCTCTTATGAACAGGCTTGCTGAAGGTTAGGCTGAGGGAGCCCATGGACCTGCCGTGGAAGGCTCCTATGAACGACATGAGCTTAGGCCTCTTGGTGTGGCGGCGCGAGAGTTTTAAGGCTGCCTCGCAAGATTCTGTGCCGCTGTTAGATAGGAACACCCTTTTATCGAAAGCTCCTGGAGTTATCTCCTTCAGCTTCTCGGCCAGTTCCACCTGCCAGAGGTTGTAGAAGTCGTTGCCAGCGAAGTGCATGAGCCTCTCGGCCTGCTTTTTCACCGCCTCCACCACCTTTGGATGGCAGTGGCCCGTTGGGAGTGAGGCGATGCCAGCCGCAAAGTCTAGGAATATGTTGCCATCCACATCCTTAACGAAAACCCCAGAGCCTTCATCTCCAACCATGGGGTAGGCGACTATCGTCGTTGTCATGAACGCCTTCTTATGCCTCTCAATAACCCCTAAAGCCTTCGGTCCAGGTATTGGAGTAACAATCTTCGGTCCTTCAAACTTTGACATTCATCAACCTCCTTTTAGGTTGTATTGTAGAAGGTTATGATTATCAGCCTAAACCTCTTAACTTTTTTGCAGCGAAACCCAAAATTCTTAACTAAGAGGGTACGTAGATCATGTGAAGAGGAAACGTCGATCACGTTGGAGAGGATCATCGGCCACGGCACATGGTATGACAAGGTTGCCGTTGAAATTCTGGAAAGAGAGCGCAAGCTAGGCAGGAGCCTCGACTTGATTAGAACAGAGATGGGAGTCGGTGCCTCCGGCTTCCCTCACATCGGCAGTTTTGCGGATGCTGCGAGGGCATACGCGGTGGCGCTGGCTCTTAAGGAGCAGGGACACAGGTCGGAGCTCATCGCCTTCTCGGACGACAAGGACGGCCTAAGAAAGGTTCCGATGGGGCTCCCCAGCTCATTAAAGAAGTATCTAGGCTGTCCGGTGACGTCTATTCCAGACCCCTACCGTTGCCACGAGAGCTACGGGGAGCACATGAGCTCCCTCCTTTTAGAGGCCCTAGACACCTGTGGAATAAAGTACAAGTTCATGTCTGGCATGAAAGTGTACGAAAACGGCCTCCTCAACGAGGAAATCAAGACCTTACTCATGAACGCTCGGCGGATTGGGGAAATCGTGAAGGAGGAGGTTGGACAAGAAAAATATGTAGAGATTCTTCCATACTTTCCCGTTTGCTCGAAGTGCGGTCGCATCTACACCACCAAATCCTATGAGTTCCTGCCTAAGGAGGACAAGGTTCTGTATGTTTGCGAGGGAATGGAGGTAAAGGGTCGATGGTTAGAGGGTTGCGGTTACAAGGGTGAGGCTGACTACACGAGGGGGGAAGGAAAACTCAGCTGGAAGGTGGAGTTCGCGGCTAGGTGGAAGGTTCTGGACATACGATTTGAGGCGTATGGAAAGGACATCGCCGATTCGGTGAGGGTGAACGATCGGATATGTCAAGAGATTTTGGGTTATGCTCCGCCCATGCACGCCCAGTATGAAATGTTTCTAGACAAGAGCGGGAGGAAAATCTCCAAGTCGTTTGGAAACGTGCTAACCCCCCAGGTTTGGTTCCGATACGGCTCACCTCAGTCTCTCCTTCTGCTCACCCTGAAACGGTTTGTGGGGACCCGAAGCCTTTCCGTCACCGACATACCTCAATACATGGGTGAATTCGACGAGCTGGAAGATGTCTACCTTGGAAGGAAACCAATGGCTGATGAAAAGGAACGAGCCAAACTCACTGGACTATACGAATACTGCTACCTACTTAAGCCCCCTCCTAAGCCTGGAGTTCACGTGCCCTACAACCTCCTCACCTACCTAGCTAAGGTGGCTCCGAAAGGGTCTGAAACAGAGTACATTATCCAAAAACTTAGAGACTACCAATATATCAAAGAAGAGGTGCCAAGCGACCTCAAAAGAAGGATGGGATACGCACTCAACTGGACCCAAGACTTCATGGAAATAAAGGAGAAAGCCATAAAACTGAGCACGAAGGAAAAGGCCGCGGTTGAGGAGTTCATCCAAGCTCTCCAAATCGAAGAGGATGAAAACCGGATACAAAGTGTCGTCTTCCACATCTCTAGGAAACACGGCATCCAACCGAGCCAATTCTTCAAAACCCTTTACACCATACTTTTAGGGGCACCCGAAGGCCCGAGACTCGGACCCTACATCGTCGCCATGGGAAGAGAAAACGTAACCGACGCCCTGAAAAGAGTCCTAAAGAAGCGTTAACCATCTCAACGTACATCGAAAACCCTTTTACTCAGAAATTATTTGTTATGTTGGGCCCGTAGTCTAGCACGGATTAGGACGCTGGCCTGCGGACGGTGGTGGAAAGCCGGAGATCCGGGGTTCAAATCCCCGCGGGCCCGCCATTCTACTTTTGCATTTTGGCTATTGTTTAGTCTTATTTTAGCTAAAGCGTTCGCTTGATGCAGTAATAGTGATGCAGTAATGGTATTATCAGATTTATAAAGAAAAGAAAGGTCACTATTTCTCTGCTATTGCCTCAGCCTTTCTTTCTAGTGCATCAGAATATTGCTTTGATAGGCTGAGGTCGAGTTTTATTAAGTGCATTACGTATTCGTTTCCTTTGTTTATTTGGAACATCTTTGCTCTGCCCACATTTCTCGTTGGTTTTATGATTTTGAGTTCTAGCATTTCCTTTATCGCCTTGCGCACAGTGTTTCTGGATAGTCCTGTTGCGTCGACTACATCTTGTAATGAGCAGTCGTAGATGTCATTGGCTATGAAATAGTCTAGTACTCTTATATAGGGTGAATTTCCTAAGTATTTTACGAAGAGGCTTTTTTCGTACGTCATTGTTCTCACCTAACTACTAGCCATTCCGGATGTGCAGATCACGGTTTGGTTTTGCTCACTACACATTTAAACGATGGACAAAAACATTATGAAAAGAAAGATATTTAAAGTTTTACCGTCAATGATTAAAATATGAACAATAACTTTCCCAGGGATGAGGCGAAAATTCTATATAAGCTGATGAGACTGGGAAAGTGGGAACATGCTCATACCTCCATTGACAATCTCATCAAAGGATTTCCAAAACACAAACGAGGGGACGTTAGAAAACTGATTCCCAAGCTCATCAAAAGAGGATTTCTACATGTTAGGCCAAAGCCTTACGGAAAAGTGGTTTCGCTTAACATTGAAAGAAAAAAGGAAATAGAGGAATTTATTGCCAGATATTTTGAACAAATCTGAAAGGAAAGCTTGGAAGGGAGGCAAATCTAGGTGTCTTGGAAGTAATGGCTAAGCATGATGCAAGTAGCCCCTCACGAATCGCTCGATTGTTATCAGAACGAGAGGGCAAACCCGTTCCTGAGTCAAAGATCCTTCAACTTGATCTAAAGAGACTCATAGAATATGGTTATGTTCCAAAAAAGGAGCAGGGGAAAATACACCATAGTGGATCCCATTCTTGCGCAGTACCTTAAGCGAAAGTAGAAAAAGTAAAGTTACCATCACTGATAATTTACCACTGGTAGTAATAATCATTCCGTCTTGGTATGGTTGCAAAACAAACTAGAATCATAGTCTTAGCTGTATTCGGATTCCACCATTTGCTTTCTACGTGTTCCAGAAAATCGCCTCGTTTATTAAGCCAATTCACGTAATATTTTCCGCGGGCCTGCCAAAAGGTGAATATCAATGGTTTCCGTTAACCCCTTCGCAGAGTTTCGTGGTGAATGTGAAACCGCCATAGGGGATGCGTTGAATAGGCTGTACCCTGAGATTTCTGTTTCCTTCATCGCGCTTGAATCCCCTCCGAGCCCTGAATTTGGTGAGCTGTCGTCTTCGATGTGCTTTGAGCTTTCTAAACAAACCGGAAGGAAGCCACGTGAAATCGCGGATCAGATCGCGGATACCATTGATGTGTCGGGTTTTCCGCTAATTCAATCTGTGAAGGCGGCTGGGGAGGGGTATGTCAATTTTTACGTAAACTTTGCACGTTTCTCTAACCTAACCATCAATTCGGTTAGGGCCCTCGACGGTGAGTATGGATACGTGAAATCGGATAAGCCGGCGCGAACTATTGTTGAGCACACTAGTGTTAATCCGATTCATCCTATCCACATTGGGCAGGCGAGGAACCCTGTGCTGGGTGATGCTCTTGCGCGGGTTTTGAGGGCTCGTGGCCACACGGTCTTTCGACATTACTATATTGACGATGTGGGGCGTCAGACAGCGGTCATCGCCTATGGGTATGAAAAATTGGGTAAGCCTAAGCCTGAGGGGAAGCCTGACCACCTCATAGGGTTGATTTACACAATAACGAGCTGTATCATGGAGGTTCGTCGGCTTAAGAAGGAGGTCGAACGAGCATGGGAGCGTTCGTCAACCGAAGAAGCCTCGAGGTTGCAAGGGGAATTGGACGATTGGATGTCAGTGGCGGTCGAGCTTGAGGGCAGGTGCCCTGAGCTTTTCAGTCAACTCCTTGATAAGATCGGCGAAGATGAGGATCCTGAATCCAAGGTGAGCAACCTAATCCGTGGATACGAGGCCGGCGAGGAAGAAGCAAAGCGGCTGATCAGGGAGGTCTGCCAGCTATGTCTCGAAGGGTTTAGAGAAACCCTTGAGAGGGCGGGGGTCTTCTTTGACTCGTGGGATTGGGAGAGCGACTTCGCGTGGAACAGCGATGTTGCGCGGGCTCTCAACCAGCTGAAGACGACTCCATACGTTTTTCATGTGGGTGGAGTTCTGGAGTTTAACGCGGAGAAGGTGGCTCAGGACTTTAACCTCAGGGAAGCGCTGGGCTTACGGGAGGGGTATGAGGTTCCATCGCTAACTCTGGTGAGGGCGGACGGCACCACCCTATACACGACTCGGGACATCCCCTACAGCCTATGGAAGTTTCAGAGGGCTGAGAGGGTGATCAACGTGGTGGGGATGGAACAGGCTCTTTCTCAGTTGCAGTTGAAGCTTGCCTTGTGCGCCCTAGGACACGCAGACTACGCGGAAAACTTGGTTCACCTCGCCTACAACCTAGTCCGACTTCCGGGCTATCGAATGTCTGGTCGAAGGGGTCGTTACATCACCCTCGACGAGGTGATGGACGAGGCGGTTAAGAGGGCGTACGATGAGGTCTCTAAACGGTCCCCACACGTATCTGAGGAGGAAAAGCGTCGGATCTCGCACACTGTGGGCATCGGGGCCATGAAATACGCTCTCGTCGAGGTGGATGCCACAAAGCCCGTGGTGTTCACGTGGGATCGGGTCTTGGACTTTGAGAAGAACAGCGCCCCCTACATACAATATTCCCACGCGAGGGCTTGCAGCATCCTGAGGAAGGCGTCCAGAGAGCCTAAAAATCCCGACTACTCCTTGTTGACAGCGCCTTTAGAGCGCGACATGACCCTCATGCTAGCTCGCTTTCCAGAAGTTTTCATAGACGCAGCTGAGAGCCTCAAACCCAACGCGATCGCGGATTTCGCCAACGCACTAGCCGATAAGTTCAACACATTTTACACCGCGCTGCCCGTGATAAGGGCTAAGCCGCCTGAATTGAGCGACGCTAGGCTCGCCCTCGTCGACGCCACAAGAATCGTTCTCAGAAATGCCTCCAGTCTCCTCGGAATTGAGGCTCCTGAGAGAATGTAGGTTAAGTCACTCAGGCAACTCCTCGATTATGGCAGCTGCGGCGCTTGTTCCGATTCTGTTGGCTCCAGCCTCAATCATCGCCAAAGCGTCCTTGAGGGTTCGTATGCCTCCGGCTGCCTTGACCCCCATGTCGCTGCCCACAGTCCTTCGTATTAGCTGAACATCTTCAATGGTGGCTCCTCCAACCAGTCCGGTGGAGGTTTTCACGAAATCAGCCCCCGCCTCCTTGACGAGCCTACAGGCCGCCACCTTTTCCTCGCTGGTTAGGTGTCCCGTTTCGATGATTACCTTAACGATGAGGCCGCTGTACAGGCGCTTCAGGTCCATAACCATCTCGATGTCTCGCTTCACGGCTTCGTGATCTCCGGACTTCAGTGCGCCTAGGTTGATGACCATGTCGACTTCACGTGCTCCGTTTTCCGCCGCCCTCCTAGCCTCAAAGGCCTTCACTTCAGGCGGGGTGGACCCGAAGGGAAAGCCTATCACGGAGCAAACCTTTACATCGGTTTCCTTCAACAGTTGCGTAGCCAAAGAAACGTACACGGGGTTGATGCAAACGCAACCAAACCGGTACCATTTCGCTTCCCTGCACAGCTTTGCGATGTCATCCTTCGTTGCAGTGGGCTTCAATAAGGTAGAGTCAATCATCTTAGCCAACTGACTCCTCGAGATTCCCATGGTCCTCACCTTAAAGCACTTTAACTATAAGCTTGAAGCACCTAAAGGTTTTCCTGATTTAAATGTTAAATTACGAGGTCGACGCTGATAATGATGTGAGCTTTTCTCCTTCAGGTCCTCCTAGAAAAGCCTATTTTATGGCGGGCCCGCGGGGATTTGAACCCCGGATCTCCGGCTTTCCCCTCTTGTCCGGAGGCTTGCGTGCTATCTCATGGAGACCGCTCGACGCCTTAATCCAGACTGGGCTACGGGCGAATAGGAAAGAGGCTGACCCTGGTTTCTCCCTATCCCTTGCGGACCCACTAGATGATGGTGGTTTGAGGGATTTTAAGGATTTCTATGAGGCTTTAACAGATATCCGAATGAAGGTTCTGTTCCTGTTTTATGCAACGTCTGGTTTGCGTAAGAGTGAAGCCTTAGAGTTGCGAAAGAGTGATGTGGATCTAGCTTTAAGACAAATAGTTCCTCACAACCATAAGACCGATACCACTAAGAATACTAGGGTTACTCGTTCTTTGATGCGTAAAGGAGAGAGATAGAGTTTAAGACTCTTCTTCTGTTACAAATCCTTTTTTGCTTATATCAAATAGTTCATCGAAAATAGAGCTAAGGTTCACCTCTACCTTTTTTTGGAGCTCTAGCAAAATTTTAATTCTATCCTTTATTTCATTCAGAGATTCATTTAACTCCTCTTTTTTCTTTTCAACTGCTTCTTTTATCCTTCCAATTTCGCTTGTTTTAATTCTTGCTTGAAAGCTCTTTGACTTTGTGCCTTGCTCCGTGTCACGGTATGGTTCATAGGTGGCTTTAAGTTCAAAATCAATTACGGCTTCATCAAGTTTGGCATAGGTGACTTTCCTGATTTCAAAGCTAAAATTAAGTTTTTCAGCATCGGAAACATTGGATACAAACATGGACATTTAAACACCCTATTTGGATTTCCTTTCAAGGATTTTAACGTTGATGGAACATGTTTTAAAATATTATGAATTAGGAATACGGTTTCAGGATATTCACATCATTTAATTAAGGTCTTAAACTAATCGCCCTTTTTTATGATTGGATGTTAAGTGCCCTTTTTATTTTGTACAAAATCGCTGATTTGCTTACCATGCGTCTTTACCTCATTTTCTGTCATTGTGCGCACTGAAGTTGACGGTGCGAACAAATTACAATCAATCCCCTTAGAAAACTCGTCACGAGAGATTTCTAAGAAATGAAAAGCACTTTCAGGTTTGGGCTGAGCCTCACAAATGTATCCTTTAAGGTTGCCTTTCTCGTCAATAACAACAACCATGTTTGCACAATCAAGACATCTAACCAATTTCCCACAAAAAGGCTATTGTGTTTTCAAGAATTTAAACATGATGACAATTCGTGAAGCTAACTGAAGATGATCCAGTAATCAAGAGATAATATCTGTCTTGCTTGACCAATCAATTTTAAAATGAGATTCTTCCTTCTTAGGATCATAAAAACGTCAGTGATGATGATCATTTCACAGCCATCATAATCAATTGATAACCGCCTTAAAAAAGGGGAAAGTTAAAGGCGGCTTGCCTCATCTTCTTGTGATGGTCAAGTTCTATGCATGCCCATTCTTTCAACTCAACATCACCTTTGAAGCAGTCTAGAATGACCCCTCTACTCATAAGTTTTAGCCTTCGACACCAAAGTAAAGCACTTTTTGGCTGGAAGTGCGGGAAAGGAATTGAGAAGAAGTTGAAGAGAATTGGAATGAGCGTTGTTAAGTCCTATTCCTCAGCCAGAGTCAAGGGAAAAGAGGGAACGCTCGAGCGTCTTAATCCAGGCTGGGCTAAAGCCCTCACTCAGATCAGTGTCAATGCGATTAAAATTGTTGCGCTACGTGCCTAATGAACCTTAAGAAAATCTCCTTCGTGAACTGATTTGCTTGAGTTGTTTAGGCGCCAATGAGGGTGTTTGTTTGCTCGATTTCTGGAAGCTTTCGTATGTCGGTGATGATTTTGTCGAGTTTTCCTAGGCTTTCTGTTTCAATGCGTGCCACAATATCCCACATCCCATAAACTACAAGAACCTCTGCAACATCCTCGAATTTCCGAATCCTTTCGGCAACTTCATGTTCAGCCCCTCGTTTTACGATGGCGAGGAGGTATGCTTTTACAGGGCGTTTAGACATGTTACTCACCGCTTATAACAATGGACAATAAGCCTAAAATAATTTATCAATCAAGCAGCGAGTTTATGTTTCAATAAGTTCTTCGCTCATCCACCAAGCCTTCCGTTTCCCCGACCTCGCTCCGGGATAGTACTCGATAATGGATTTTCCAAGCTGTTTCTTAGAGAACCTTTGAATCCTTTTGAGCCTGTTGAGGATCAACCATCGGTTGGTTCCAAGAAGGTCGGCGAACTCAGAGGTTGTGGCTCCTTTGTAGTGCAGAAGATGGTCTATGATTTTGTGGTCAATGTCGTCGATGCAGAAGGCGTGGGGATTGATTTTACCCCTCTCATAGGTGAGAACCTCAAGCTCGACTAGGTATTTCTTGATTTCAGAAAGGTCTGCTTCCAGCTTGTTGATCTTCTGTTCTAGCTCAAAAATCTTGTCGGGTCGAGGAATCTTTTGAAGCTTTTCAAGGATGGCGTCACGAATGAAGCTGCTTCTATCTCCCTCTGGAACGCGTAGAATCAGCTCCTTGTAAACCTCCTCGGGCACCTTGGCAGATATAACGGTCAGCTTATCCATGAAGGAACCTCCCAACAAACAAATCGACTGAGCTTAATGATGTCAAAAGAATATATGAAGTTTTATGATTTAGACTCTAAGAAAACGATCTGGTACATGCATACTAAATATGCTTTAGAGCATAACGCTTATATAGACGTCCGATGTATTGAGACCAAGATGTATCCAAGGTCAAAAACAACACAAGATAAGGAGGTTGGCTCAAAGATTAGAGACAGAAGAAATAACGTTGTTTTTAAATTACGTATTAATATTACTGGAAAGCTCTTTGACGACTTTCTAACTTTTGCCCTCTGCATGCTTAAATAATTGGGAAGGTCTTTAAGAGGTTGCAGAGTAACCACTCGAAATCAAATCTGGGAGGTGAATGAAATTGCCTGAAAAAACAACGATATCTGTGATCAAGTGCGATGTGGGATCCTTAGCCGGGCACCATACAGTGCCCAAGCCCATACTAGACATTGGTGAAAAGCGTCTTAGCGAGGCGCAAGAAAGTGGGCTCATCAACAGTCATTACGTGTTTCACGCTGGAGACGACCTTGAGCTTCTCATGGTTCACGAGAAAGGAGAGAATAGTCCAGAAATTCATAAGCTGGTTTGGGACATCTTTCAAGAGGCTGCTGGAAAGGCCAAGGACCTTAAACTCTATGGTGCGGGGCAAGACATTCTTAGAACAGCCTTTAGCGGAAACGTTCGCGGAATGGGTCCTGGTGTGGCCGAGATGGAGATTGAGGAGCGGGGCTCAGACCCCTTCGTCGTCTTTGCCGCCGACAAGACGGAGCCAGGCGCCTTCAACTACCCCATCTTTCGCATCTTTGCCGATCCCTTCAACACAGCGGGGCTCGTAATCGACCCTAACATGGCTGGAGGCTTCAAATTTGAGGTTCTCGACGTGATTGAAAGCAAGAAGATTGTCCTTAAGTGTCCTGAGGAGATGTACGAGTTAATTGCATTGATCGGGACGCCTGGGCGTTACGTGGTTTCACACGTGTCGCGGGCCAGAGACGATCTCGTATGTGCCGCAACCAGCACAACCCGGCTCACGCTGATTGCGGGTAAATACGTGGGAAAGGACGATCCTGTCTTAATTGTGAGGGCTCAGCACGGCTTGCCAGCACTTGGAGAGATCTTGATGCCCTTTATGCACACCTACTTCGTAGAGGGCTGGATGCGCGGCAGTCATTGGGGACCTCTAATGCCCGTGAACTTGAAGGACAGCAAGTGCACAGCCTTTGACGGACCACCGAGAATCGTGGCCTTGGGTTTCCAGGTTTCTCATGGCAAGATAGCCAGTGATGACGACGGCAACCCCCTAGTAAGTGATCTGTTTGACGACCCAGCCTTTGACTTGGCTCGCCGTGAAGCCGTTGAATACGCTGTTGCTCTGCGCCGAATGGGTGAGTTCGAGCCTGCGCGGTTAAGCGCAGAGGTTATGGAATACACCACTTTACCCAAGGTCTTGGAAAAGCTGAGCGGAAAATTCAAGCCAGCCTAATCCTCTTTCCCTTTGAATTAAACACCCTTCGCCTAATTCGAATTCGCCTTGTTCGTCATTAGAGGGACTGAAGGGTTTTAAGGAAAGCCCAGTCACGCCTGTCTCACATTAAAGTTTATATTCTTCACTCTGTTTCTCTATAAAGGCAACTTAAGGATAGTGAACATTGAAAACTGAAAGGGAGACGGGGTACATGAAAATAGCCGTTATGACGGGTGGTGGCGACTGTCCGGGTTTGAACGCCATAATCCAAGCTATCGTCACGAGAGCCGCCGAGTACGGATACGAAGTTTTAGGGGTCTCGGGAGGTTATCTGGGTCTGTTAAACGGAGATATCAAACCGCTCTCACTTCAAGATGTTGAGGACATTTACAAGGTTGGAGGAACCATTCTAGGGACATCCCGAACAAACCCCTTTAAAACAAAAGATGGCCCGCAAAAAGTGCTGGGTACTGTTAGAAAATTTGGCATCGACGCCTTAATAGCAATTGGAGGAGACGACACGTTAGGCGCTGCCCACGAACTTAGCAAACAAGGGTTACCTACAATCGGGATACCAAAAACTATCGACAACGATCTTTCAGCCACAGACTACAGTGTGGGGTTCCAAACCGCGGTGGATACCGCAGCAGACGCTATTAGCCGACTTCACACCACAGCCAAGTCACATCAGCGCGTGATAATTGTCGAAATAATGGGTCGATATGCTGGTTGGTTAACGTTAATGGCTGGTTTAGCTGGCGGGGCGCACATAATCTTGATTCCCGAGCAACCCTTTGACATCGACTCGGTTTGCAAGGTGATAAATAGACGTGAAGCCGAGGGCAAAACCTACACCATCGTTGCGGTTGCGGAGGGGGCTAAGCCGAAGAGGCTAGAGGATTTCGTTACTGTGAGCGAGGAAAGGGACGAGTTCGGTCACGTTAGGCTAGGTGGCATCGCCCAGGTTCTGGAAAAGGAAATCGCTAAGAGGACCGGAAAGGAGGCAAGGTCAGTTGTTTTGGGCCATTTACAAAGGGGTGGTTCTCCCAATTCCTTTGATAGAATACTGGGAATCCGTCTAGGGCTTTTTGCTGTAGACCTCATTAAACAGAAAAAATTCGGTTACGCAGCGTGCTTAAAGGGGACCGAAATAGTTCCGGTAAAAATAGAGGACATGGTGGGTAAATTGAGAACGGTGCAGGAAGACTTATTCGAACTATCTGGAGTTTTCTCAAAAACGTAGACGAATTTGGCAAAAATGGTGAACTGCATTGGAAAAGGAGGCTCATATACAATTTTTTGAGCAGCCTAGGGATCCGTTGCCTGGAGATATTTTATTTGATGCTTTACAGCCCCCTGACTGCATTATCCTAGCCGCGAACCCTAGGCTAACTTTAGATGTAATCATGGGCATTCTCCAAGCGGCAAAGGACACTGGAAACGTGGTTATTTTGGAGTTGGCCCTTTCAGAAATGAGTTGCACAGGGGGCTACACGGGTTTAACTCCTTCAATGTTTGCGTCGAGGGTTAAAAGGGCCGCGGAAATAGTCGGCTGGTATGGCTATGTACTCCATGCGGATCATATCACGGTTAAAAAGGGCACAGAGAAAGAAATAGAAGAGGTTAAAAAAGAGATAGATGCCAGAATAGATGCGGACTTCACCAGTCTTGCAATAGACTCCTCCTTCTTATTTGACCGGAGCAAAACAAGAGTTGAGGATCAGCTCAGAGAGGTCCTTAGAACCTCCGTTCTGTTGTTCAAGTACATTGAAGAGAAAATGGGTGATAGGCACTATGGCCGGGAAGGGGAAGTGGGGGAGATAGGAATAAAGGAGTATACCGAGGTGGAGGAGGCGTTGCATTTCCTTGATACCCTGAAGGAAAATGGCATAGAGCTTGATTGCTTAGCCATTGCGAATGGAACTAGGCACGGTATAGTCGTCGACGAAGAGGGCAGAATCATACCCAAACTGGGCATAAACATACCAAGAACGATTGAAATTGCTGACGCCATTAGAACTAAAGGCTATAAAACAGGTATCGCTCAACACGGTATAACCAGCACTCCTATTGATCTGATCGCAACCAGATTCCCCAAAGGTAGAATTATTAAGGGGAATGTGGGCACCCAGTGGATGATTCTTGTATGGGAAATCCTACAGATCTTCGAGCCAGAGTTGTACCGGAAGATTTACGAGTGGACCGTCAACAAATACAAGAAGGAAGGCGTTTCAGAATCTGAAACGTTTGCCAGTGATAGCAAATATGCAATAAAGGAATTTTTTGGCGAGATAGAAAACATTAGTGAAGATACAAAAAGAGCGATTAGAGCAAGGGCTTACATTGAGGCATTAATTCTCTTTAAGGTTTTTGGAATGAACAAAACTGCAAAAAGAGTGTATGATTACGTTATCAAAAATGGAATAGAATATTGAAAGGAAGAACGGTTGTCGCAGAGTCTTCTAGGGGAGATTTCTACCGATAGCTTCAGCGTGGCTCCGTAGACATGCTTGCTAGTTCTTCACAGCGAGATTTAACGGTTTCATAAACCTTTTTTCGAAGGTCTTCCCCGGATAAACCGGTTCCTTTGATTAAACTGATTCTTTTAGCTAATTCTGAGTCTCCTAGGTCGTGAAACCAAAATTCAAGGTCTCCGCGCGGCACGTGAAATTCAACGGACCTTATGTCAACTGTCTGGATCTTGCTGCAAAGGTCGTTAAGGCTCTTTGCGTAAACGCCCGTATATCGATCGGTCTCGGTGTAAAAGTGAAAGGATTTTTCCAGCGGCACAGCCCTTAAAATGTCTAAGGCTCGTTCTTTGTCGATCCTTGGCAAACCTATCATTTCCTTACCGAGGTTAGTTATGGCGTAGTAACCCTTCTCGGGTGTGGAAACGTATCCCTCCTTTCTCAGCCTAAGCAGGTGCATCGTCGATGAGGGAATTCTTAGTCTCATCTGTTTTGCCACCTCCCTCGACTTCAGGGGTTTCCCAGCTTCCCACAATACTTCCAGAATTTTCCTCTTGGCTTGACCCACACTCATTGTAACACCCTTCTAATGTTCAATAAGTGATTATGCTTAAAATCATTTTCTAATCCGTAGATTTTAGGAAAGCTTGAATAGAAGTAAATCTTACATTCATAATACTTATTTAAATATGAGGGGAAATGCCTCTTTGGGAGTGGGCTAAGATGAAGATGGCGGTGCTGGTTTACGAGTATCCCCCTAAGATTGTGGGGGGCTTGGGAACGTACGCTGCTGAAATTACGAGGAAGTTTGTTTTGCTGGGCCACGACGTTTCCGTTTTCACCATGAACGACGATATGGGGGGTCTTCCAACGAGGGAGCTCTGGCGAGGTATCGAGATCCATCGACCCATTCACATCGACGTGTCTGACTCCTTGCCGGACGTGGTCGCGGAAGACGTTAGGAAGTGGGGTAGAGGCATTCAGCTCTTCTCTGAAATTCTCATATACAACTATTTGAGTGCCGCAAAACTGGTGAATGAGCTTGTTCGAAAAGAGGAATTTAAATACGACATAGTGGTCGCCCACGATTGGCTATCCGTAATCGCGGGTGCGGCCATTAAAAAGGAACTTGATCTGCCCCTTGTTTTTCACGTACACTCCACTGAAAAGGGTAGAACGTTGGGCGACGGTTCCGAGGTAATAAGTAACATTGAGCGTCGTGGTGGCCAAATGGCGGATTTAATAGTTACAGTGTCTCACGCAATGAAGGATGAACTGATAAAGCTGGGTTTTCCCGCGGAGAAGATTCAGGTGTGCCACAACGGGGTGGACCCACAAAAGTACTGCCGTGAAGAAGTAGGTGAGGCGGAGGTGAAGAAAGTGAGACAGATGTACGGCCTCGAGGACAATGACTTGATGGCTCTTTACATAGGGAGACTTGTGTGGGTGAAGGGGGTGGATAAACTAATCATGGCGATGCCTCAGGTCTTAAAGAAGGTCCCCAACATCAAGCTCGTGGTTGTTGGTCTCGGTGAAATGCGAGACTACCTAGAAAAGTTGGTTAACAACCTAAAGCTTCAAGAGATGGTAAAATTCCGCTTTGAATTTATACCAGAAGAGGAGCGGATTGCCCATTATGCGGCATGCGATGTAGCCGTTTTTCCAAGCTTGTATGAGCCCTTCGGCATCGTTGCCTTAGAGGCGATGAGCATGGAAAAGCCCGTGGTGGTTGGTGCTTCCGGCGTTAGTGGAATGAGAGAGGTTGTTGTTCCCAGTGGTCCAGATCAATGCGGCTTCCATGTGAATCCAAGCGACGCGGCGGACATCGCTTGGGGAATCATCAACGCCATGCAAGACCCTCAAAAAAGGGTGCGGCTTGGTCAGAATGGCAGAAGAAGGGTTCTTCAAGAATTTAGCTGGGATGTAATCGCCAAAAGAACGGCCCAACTCTATTCAGGGCTCCTATAGTCTAAAAAGCCAAAGGAAATGCGCTAAATGGTTGATTTTGCTGGTAGCAATGTCATGTCAACGAATGAGATGCGGAAGGATTATTTGCTAAATCGGTGGGTCGTTATCGCGACGAAACGGAAGCAAAGACCCACTGACTTTGCGAAAAGGGTGAGGGAAAGATCCGTAGGTGTTTGTCCACTGTGCCCAGGTAACGAGCACATGACTCCGCCAGCTGTCCTCGTGTATCTTCCCTCTAATGGAGGGATCAAAAAAGAGAGGGACTTAAACGGCTTTCGCCATAAGAATTGGCTGATACGGTGTGTACCAAACCTGTACCCCGCGTTTACCCCTCCAGAACATGAAAGAAGAATAAGCGTCAAGGAGAGCCCCACCCTTGCGAGGGCTGTTGGTCATCACGAAGTTCTCATCGAGTCGCCACGTCACAAGGAACATCCCGGCGTGGCTCGAGTTTCGCAACTGGTCCATCTTGTTAACGCCTATCTTGATCGACTGAAGGACCTGTCCGCAAAGAACTACACAGGGTATGTTTCGATCTTCAGAAATTACCGAAGGGACGCGGGGGCGTCTCTTTCTCACGCCCACACCCAACTGATCACAACCCCGTTTATCCCAAGGACAGTGGACGAGGAACTGGAGGCTAACAGAAAATCTTGGGTGAAAGGTGGAGGGTGCGTGTTTTGCGGCATTTTAGATGAGGAAAAAGATAGCTCTCGCTTTATCTGGGAAAACGACCATTTTCTTGTTTTTGCCCCGTGGGCGAGCGTTCATCCCTTCGAATTCTGGATGTTCCCCAAGAGGCATCAGTCAACGTTGCTGGACATCTCGCAGAGTGAGGCGAAAGCTCTAGCCAAGGCTTTGAGGGCATGCTTTGGCGGATTACGGTCGCTCCTGCGTGATCCTCCCTACAACTTCGGTTTTCACATCGCGCCAAGCAAGGGGGCTCACGACTATTACCACTGGCATCTGGAGGTTTATCCCAAGCTAACCATCTGGGCTGGTTTTGAGAAAAGCACGGGAATGTACATAAACGTTATGCCCCCTGAAGACGCCGCTGAAAGTTTGAGGGAGGCGATCCGAAGGGAAGAGGCAAAGTTGTAACGAGGCGCGAGTAGCTAACTATATATGCTCAACACCTTTCTGATCCCGCTGAGGGTAACGTGATACTTATCGACTCCCTCCACACTAATGAATTGAACATACCCCATTTCAGTCAGTTTTTGGAGACAAGGCCTTAGGACAGAAGCCTCCATCATTGTCCACTCTAAAATTTGTTGGAGAGTCAGTGATCTCTCTGAGGCGGTGGCTCCGATGTTGTGTAGCATGCAGAGAAGGCGAAACTCTTCGGGAAGTGCGGGGCCGCGTGAAAAGCCAGTGGATGGGTTCGAGCTCATGTTGGCTACCTCACCACTTCTTCGTAAACCTTAACGGTTTTCATAGCAATAGTTTCCCAACTATAAGTTTTTTGGACCATTTCTCGGGCGTTTTGAGCTAACCACCTCGCATGATCCAGATCGGAAAGAACACGGTCAACCCCCCAAGCAATGGAGTCTGGGTTTCCTGGGTAGACAAAAACGCCGGTGCGATCGTGTTCGACCACCTCCGCCAAGCCCCCGACTTGGCTCACCACCACGGGCACACCCGCGGCCATCCCTTCTAAGGCGACGATGCCGAAGGGCTCGTAAATCGATGGAACAACGAGAACGTCAGCGCTAGTCATGAGCGCCACCACCTCTTGGTCCGGAACGAAGCCGGTAAACGTGATTTTCCATCGATACCCGGTGGATTGGGCGAGGCCCTCTAGATGGTCTTTTACCCATCCGTCCCCCACTATGATGAATTTTGCTTCGGGATGGCGCTGGATTATGGTGGGGACCGCTTGGATCAAGTGCTCTACCCCTTTTTGGGGAACCAGTCGACCAACACAGAGAACCAGTTTCTCGTTAGGTTGCACCCCATAACGACTCCTAACCGACCACCGATCTGCGGACCCCCAATATTTCGTCAAATCGATTCCGTTTGGAATAACTTCCACCTTTTCTGGGGGTAGACGAAAGTGTTCGCAGAGTTCCCGCTTCATAGAGCCGCTGGTCACTATAACCTTGCTTGCCTCGTAGGTTGCCCACCATTCTAATCCATCGATGGCGTAGGATTCAGGGTTGTGGAGACCGGATCTACCATGCTCTGTGCTGTGAACCGTGACAACCATTGGCTTCTTTGTGAAGTGCTTGAAGGAGACGCCGACCGGGGCGGTTAACCAGTCATGAACGTGTACAAGGTCAAAACTCACCCGCTGGCTTATGTCCGCCACTCGCTTCTCCATGAAGTGGTTAAACAGAAGAGCCCATGTGACGAAGTTGGGATGTCCCAGCTCCGCGGCAGTGCGATAAACCTTGATCCCATCGACCTCCTCGTAACTCGGGGTGCCGGGAAAATCTAAAGTGACAACGTGCACCTCATGACCCCCGTGAACGAGCGCTTTCGCTAAGCCGTAGCAGTGACGAGCAATTCCCCCCACGATCCGAGGAGGAAACTCCCAAGATAGCATGCAGATCTTCATTTGTTGTCGCCTAGGCGTTGATTAGACTGGGCCAACTCCCATCTTCTTCCTCTTTTCAAGTAAAGGCTCATAAATGGACGCATTTAAACATCACTGTTCTCTTTTAACTACTTTGACCTTTTCTAGAAAGGCAGAAAATGCAAAAATAATGTTATTTTTGTCCAATTTTGTCCAATCGGTCGGACAAAAATTTATTATAATAATAACTCATGTATTTACACTCCAAAAAACAGGCATGATTTTTCAGTATTTCGAGAAAAGAAACTTAGAACTTCCTTAACTTCCCTTTGTAACACAATATATTACTGTAAAGAAATGACATTCCTCAACTTAGGCATATTGAATGTACCGATACGGAGACGCATATGGAAAGTCTAAAGACAGTTAGAAGAATGAGCCAAGTTTCTTCCTAAAGCTTTATAAACAACAATTTACTTCTTGTAGCTTATAATAGACTAAAAGTGAATGAAAATGGCTTGGCAGGACTACGTAATCATTGAAAGTGAGGTCTTAAACTCTGAAGCGAGAGCGAAACTTGTCAAGCTCCACGGGAGTTGGTTTGCTGCTGAGAAAGTAGAAGAAACGCTACGCAAGCGACGTGCTGAAGTCGAAGAAGAGATTAAGCAACTCAAGCTTTCACTCGAACTGCCTTTTCTCCGAGAGGACGTAAGAGATTCAATAACGGCTCGCATTAGTGTGCTGGAAAATTCTCCTCTTGTGGAGGTTCTTTCAGGGAACTATGATGATCTCCTCGAAAGTAAGAATCCTGCAATTTTTCTTTCTTACGCCCCAGAGTGTGTTTGCCATCAAACAATATTTATTGCAGAATATTTGAAAGATAATGTTCATTGGCGAGCAGTCCAAGTCTGCATCAAAAGTAGGACTGATTTTAATCAATCTTTTCCTTGCACAAAACCATCTATGGCACCTTCATGCCCCCTCATTGGTTTTAACAAAGACTCACTCTCCCACTTTCAGAATTGCCGCGTACCTCCTCCAACAACGACTAGAACATGCAGCCGCACCCAGAACAGATTCGCTAAATTGCTGACGAAAGGGTGCTTCGTCGGCATCCCTCAACACATCATCCTACCAAGATCATATGAAGGAGGTTTAAAATGGACAGAATCAAGAAAACGATGGACGAATGTATCAGAGCCATACAAAGAGCTCCTCCTAATATATCCAAGAAACTCGAAAATCTCTTTCGCAGGTTGTACGACTTCATCGAAGAACACCCGGAAATCTCAGAAAGAACCCTACCAATCTTACTCAGACTTCATAGCTACATCCTTGAAGGCAATTATGCTGAAGCACTCGGCCAGCTCTTTCTCTTGCTTGTTCTTATCGCACTCCAAAAACGGAAGAAATGAAGATTCTCTGGTTGGTGAAATAGATTGAGGCACTCTCATAAGGTAGATATTATTATCGATAAGAAGAAAATTACGACTAATGGTAAGAAAATTGAGTTAAGGATAGATGGTGTGAAGGCTTTTTCAACAGGCAGTCCCAACGACACTAACAAACCCGACTTTGAAGACCTTCAATGGACAAGCGTCAAATACTTTCTGAAAGCCTCTGATTCCGCATTCAGTCACATCGACCGTTTTCGCATAGTAAAGTATTTGGCTGAATCGCCCAAGAGTTTTACTGAGATTAAGGAGTTGTTGAGCACGAGTTCCGCCACGGCGAATTTTCACATAAAAAAATTGATTGATGGAATGATTACTTACAGAAATGAGAATGGCAGATACGCCCTTACCCTTTTAGGAGAACTGGTACTCGATTATTTTTCCAAGTTCTTGGAAGAAGCTAATCTTCTTCAAAAGTCAATAGAACCGTGAGAAAAATTACCAAAGAGTGCGCGCATCATGCATTAAGGTCTCAAAAGGCGGAAAGGGTAAGTCATCCTTTTCTTGGATATTTTACTTTTATTTTTACAGGAACAGCCATTTTATCACTCATTCTTTTATTTCTTTCTTCAGTCTCCGCCACCGTAGTTTTAATTAAGGGACGCATTCATTATGGTGCTTAAAGGCTGGGGAAGTCTTACATTTGTCGGCGTCTATTCCTTTAATGTTTGTTTTAGGTGTTCTCTCTTCTCTTTCCCCTTGCTTTTTCCCTCTTTTCCCATCCTTTCTTGCGTACGTTGCTCGCGTCGAGAAGGACATACGTAAAGGAGCCATTGCGGGACTCACCTGTACGCTGGGAATCGCGTTATCATCCGTGATTTACGGGACGCTCGCCTCAATTTTAGCTTACCCCTTGCTGAAGTATGGAGCGCTTCTACGCATTGTGTTTGGTGGTTTCATCATTTTTTTAGGCGTGAGCATGCTCACCCAAATAAGAAGGGCCTTCGCTAAGCTTCGTCCTCCCCAAAAGCTTTTAGAGGTCAGAGGATTTCTAGGCACGTTTGTGTTAGGTCTTGTGTACACACTCATCGCAGCGCCCTGTGCTATGCCAATCTTCTTGTCGGTGGTACTCTTGGCAATAATTCCGGGAAACTTCTTTGTAACGGTAGCGAATCTGATTATCTTCGGGTTTGGGGCAGGCACCCCCTTTATTCTCTCATCTCTGCTGATTACATCCACAAAGGACTTTGTCGGTAGGCGGTATCGAAGTGTTGCCCCCTTCCTTGAATTTGGATCCGCCTTGGTTCTTATACTATCAGGCTTGCTCCTTCTGCTCTCAGCCCTCGGCATAATCCCGTATTTTATCTAGGTTAGACTTAGGTACATCCATAACAATGTCGTTTTTATATCGGTTCTGGTACAACCCTACTTATGCGAGATTACGTGAACAAAAAGTATGTTGCGATTGTCTTGTGTGCTGCTCTGGTAGTTGTTGGCGTGATCTTCTACGCTTTTTTAGTAATGAGTGCCGAAACAGAAACTAAAGTAAACTGGCTATACGATTACGATGAAGCGCTAGCTAGGGCCAGAGATGAAAATAAGCCCATCTTGATGGACTTTTACACGGACTGGTGTGGTTGGTGTAAGAAATTGGATGCAGAGACGTATGGCAATGAAACGGTTGCTGCCCTCTTAAACGAAAGCTTCATTTGCTTGAAGGTGGACGCCGAGGAGCATGCGGACCTAGCTGAAGAATATAATGTATTTGGGTATCCAACGATTCTTTTTTTATCGCCAGATGGGGAAGAAATCGGGAGAATAGTCGGCTATGAGCCTCCCGATAAGTTTCTTCAAGACGCGAAGAATATACTTACTCGGTGGACAAGCGCTCAGGAGGAAGGGTCTTAACGCTGCAGGTGTCAATCACTTCTGTTTCGCACCGGTCGCGGGTTTTGAAGTGATCTCTTCCAGTTCCTCGATTCTGCTCTTAACCGCTTCCAAGATTCGTTTTCGTAGGGACTCTTCGGTCAGCCTTTTGTCGGATAAGTTCTTCAGCTCGTCTGCGAGTTTATTGTCACCGACCACTTGGCGGATCCATCGCTCAAAGTCTCCTCGTTCCATGTGAAATCGAATGGATTTTAGGTCAACAACCTTGAGGGCGGAATGAAATTCCTTTAGGCCATAGGCGGTTCGGTCTGTGGGTCGGGCAAACTCGTAAAAGAAGGTGAAGCCTTTTCCAGCGGGGAGTGGTCGCAGAATTCTTTTCGCCACAAGCTCGGGCTTTTCCATTTCCTGCAGGATTCTGGCTTCAAGGTCGAAGAGAATCCTTGAATAGACGGCGAAGGCCTCAGCAGGACTACCATACGGATTGAAGTAGGTATGTACGTCGCCCGGGCCGCCTCCCTTAATGCTCATGTAGTAGAGGTGATCACTCATCTGAAGGTATCGCCACAACCTAACCAGTGTTTCGTCTCCTATTCCCTTAACCAGCGGTTCCAGCTCCCTCAAAAGGTTGTAGGAGACCGTTTGCATGGGGTTGCCGATCCAAGCGGTGGGATCCCGCTCGAGGTCTGCCCAGGAGATGGTGTTGTGTTCATGAACGTCGATTTCTCCGACTGGAGCGTGTCGACGGATAACCTCAGAGGGCGTGTGCCAATAAAGGTCTTCCCATTTATTTACTTCCTCTGGCAGGTGCCTCAGGAATTGGTGGATGCCGGTTTCCGGCCACTGGTGTTCTCCAAAGGTTTCGTAATCCATGAAGATGATGATCACCTGTCCTGGGGTTGCTGCTAACCAGCTAGCGTATTTGTCGGCGGTTAGGGGCCATTCGCTCCACCAGGTTGAGGAGAATCGAAAGCCTATGTCGTCGGAGAGGCGATAGTTGCGAAGAAGAACGCGAAGGCCGGATTCTTTGGCTTTGTACACGAAGTTTGGGCTTCTCCAGTCAAGAACCCTCTCAACGCCTTCAGTGATTATAGCCTTGTAACCCAGCTCTTCCACGGTCTTTGCGATGGGGTTGTTGTACAGACACTCGGTGTTTACAAGAACCCTTGGTTCACAATGGAAGAGGTCTTTCATGAGTTGGCGGTGCATGTTGATCTGCTCAACGAACTCTGATCGATCGGTTCCGTGGAGACTGGCGAGGGAGTGGTAATATGTTTCGTCTAGAAACTCGACGCAGCCGGATTTGGCGAGTTGTTGAAAGGAGTCGAGGAGGCTCGGGTTCCATCGCTCGCACTGCTCAATGAACACCCCAGACAAGCTATAGGCTACCTTAAATGGTTTCCTACTCCTCTTAAACTTATCAATTTGCTCCGAAATGATATTGTTGGTGGGAAAATAGCATTTTTGGGCAGCCCTATTGAAAACGTGCCGATTTAGCTTGTCATCAAAATAGAGGTTAAACAGATCCCCTTTTGCCACTGGCCAACGGGCAAGCAGGTCTGAATGAAAGTTGCGGTTCAGCCTCTGAGGCTGATGAACCTCAAAGACGAGGCAAACATCAGTCATGCTAATACCTTTATTTGAAGGTTCTTTGGAGGATAGAGGTAGAATCAAGGATTTAAGGATTCTAGGATTTTTGACTATAAGGAACAACAATTATTCCCTAAAGATCATAGAAGGCGTTCCATAAGCCTAACTCAAATTCTGGCACAAGGGACATAGTTTCTTTCTTTTATGCATGCTGAATTGAAAAACTTGTTTTTCTTCCATTATATCTTCAATGTTTGTTTATAGTATTGGTGAATGTGTTGATGTTTATGTATGTGTGGGTGTATGTTACATATCCTTTAAATCATTTTACTTTAGCGCCACAATTGGCGCAATAACTGGCATCAGGAGCTAAAGAGGAACCACATGAGGGACATTTATTGGGTCTTTCTTCAGGTCCTAACTTGGGTTCAATTAG
>Ga0315314_1000934_pt1 | contig 28294 bp, 27 predicted proteins | sample TDP9_MG_FD_203631 | JGI IMG/M metagenome (GOLD analysis project Ga0315314, IMG submission 203631) | Freshwater sediment microbial communities from Lake Towuti, South Sulawesi, Indonesia - TDP9 | ecosystem: Environmental > Aquatic > Freshwater > Lake > Sediment | place: Indonesia: South Sulawesi... | reverse complement strand
ATGCAGGACACGAGTCAGATTTTGGAACCCACCCTAAAGGCGGTTGCAGCACACAAACTTATCGACACCTCAACTTCCACCTTGGTGTCTGATGTAAAGGGCTACGTGGGCAACTTCAAAGTGACCCTCTCGAAAAACGGTGAAAAAAGAGAAATTGAAGTTGGAACAATCATCGTTGCCTGCGGCGCAGTGAATTATACTCCACCTAAAGGGCTTTATCAATACGGAGTTTACCCCCACATCGTTACACAGTTAGAAATGGAGGAATTACTAAGGAACGGAAAACTCCAAAAACCACCCGAAAGAGTCGTCATGATACAGTGCGTTGGAGCAAGAAAGGGCGAAATCCGAGCCGTAGACCTTGCAGGCTTTCCAAAGTCCGACACAGCACGGTTGTTGGCGAAGATTCTCAAAGCCAAGAAAGAGGAAGGCTGGCCATACTGCTCCAAAATCTGCTGCATGAACGCTATCAAAAACGCCATACTCATAAAGGAGAGGTTTCCCGAAACAGACGTCATGATTCTTTACGGCGATGTCAGAGTATACAAAGAATATGAAGACTTCTACTCACTAGCACGAGAGCACCAAGTGAAATTCGTTAAGCACATCGAGGAAGTCACACCTGAAATAGCGCAGGGACCTGATGGCAGACTCGCCGTGACTGCCTACGACGCGTTGTCTGGGCAAGAAATCACGCTTCCATGCGACTGGGTTGTCTTGTCAACTCCGCTGATCCCTCACAAAGAAGAAGTGCTCCTAGCGAGAATGCTCAAAATCCCAATAAGCTCAGACGGCTTCTTAATGGAAGCCCACGTAAAACTCAGACCCGTCGACACACAGATGGACGGAATTTTTCTGGCGGGAGTGGCTTCAGGACCCAAGGATGTTCCAGAGTCCATCATCTCCGCCAAGGCTGCGGCGGCTCGAGCTGCTACGCTTATGGCTAACAAGAAAATGAAGACTGAGGCATTAACGTCGGTTGTGAACGAAGACCAGTGCATCGGCTGCGGTCTCTGCGAGGAAATCTGTGCGTACGGTGCTCATTACATTGAGGAGGGGAAGTCTCACACCATAGCCGCGCTCTGCAGAGGATGCGGCGCCTGCGCTGCCGAGTGTCCGAGAAGAGCGATAACAATGCAGCACTTCAGGGACGAGCAGGTTCTGGCGCAAATAAAGGCTGGATTGATGGAGGAATTCTAAATGCAAGAAGCCAAAACAGAAACGGAATTCGAGCCCGTCATCCTAACCTTCTGCTGCAACTGGTGCTCCTACGCAGGAGCTGACTTGGCAGGCACGAGCCGTTTTGAATACCCAACAAACGTGAGAGTCATAAGGGTGATGTGCAGCGGACGACTCGACCCAACGTTCATTCTGTCCGCCTTCAGATGGGGCGCCGACGGCGTGCTCATAACGGGATGCCACCCAGGCGACTGCCACTATGTTCAGGGAAACTACATGATGGAGAGGCGATTTGGGTTCTTAAAAGAGGCGCTTGGTCACCTGGGCATTGAACCTGAGAGGCTCAGGCTGGAATGGATTTCCGCTGGTGAAGGCGAAAAGTTTGCCGCTCTAGTTCGAGACACGACCCAAAGAATCAAACAGATTGGTCCAAACCCGTTGAAGAAGGCATAGTTTTGGGAGGTGAGGTTGCAGTGGAGGAATCGGAGTTCGAGCCTTTGATTCTCGCCTTCTGCTGCAACTGGTGTTCATATGCGGGCGCCGATTTGGCTGGAACAGCTCGAATTCAGTATCCCCCTAACATACGGATAATACGTGTCATGTGCTCAGGCATGGTTCACCCAGCCCTGGTGATGGATGCTCTGTCTAAGGGAATCGACGGCATCCTGATAGCCGGATGCCATCCTGGCGACTGCCATTACACCGACGGGAACCTGAAGACAGAACGCCGCTTTGACGCCATGAAGGTCATGATGGAAGACATGGGCATTGAAACCGAACGCCTTCGTTTAGAGTGGGTTTCCAGCGGCGAGGGAGAAAAATTCGCCCGAGTGGTCCGAGACATGACGGAACAGCTCAAGAAAGTTGGCCCCAACCCGTTCAAGCCTAGGTGAGAGACATGTCCAAGAAAACAGGTCGCAAACGAAAAACGGCTGCGAAACCTAGGAAACGCGCTGAGAAAAAAGCCCCTGCTCCACAGGAACCTACGCGTCCCATTCCTAAACCTCAAAGACTCAAGCCAATCGTGTGGAAGGAGGGAGAAGAGCCTAGAATAGGCGTTTTTGTCTGCCACTGCGGGGTCAACATAGGCGGCGTGGTCAACGTTCCGGTGGTTGTGGAATACGCTCGGACGCTTCCAAACGTGGTTTACAGCGAGGACAACATCTACACCTGCTCCGAAGCTGGCTTAGCCTCTATAAAAGAGGCTGCGAAAAAACACAACCTCAACAGAGTGATTGTAGCCTCATGCACGCCCAGGACTCATGAACCCTTGTTCAGGTCAGCGTGCCAAGAGGCTGGGTTGAACAAGTACCTCTTCGAGATGGCTAACATCCGTGAACAGTGCAGTTGGGTTCACTCTCACGAGCAGGAGAGAGCTACAGAAAAGGCTAAAGACATCGTAAGAATGGCTGTGGCAAGGGCTACTTGGCTGAAGCCGCAAGAAGAGCCGGAAATAGACATAAAGGACTCAAGCCTCGTCATCGGCGGCGGCATAGCTGGAGTAACCGCTGCGCTCAGCCTCGCAAACCAGGGATTCAAGGTATACCTAGTCGAGAAAGAGCCTGAACTGGGCGGCAACCTTCGAAGACTGCACAAGCTGTACCCGACCATGCAGGATGCGTCGGAGATTCTGAACCCAGCGCTAGAAGCTGTGAAGAATCACAAGAACATTCAGGTTTTGACGTCGACCAACATAACTGATGTTAAAGGTTACGTGGGCAATTTTCAGGTCACAGCCTCAAAGAACGGCGAGAAATTCGGGTTCGAAGTCGGCACAATCATCGTCGCCTGCGGCGCCCTAAACTATCGACCACCCGAAGGCCTTTACCAGTACGGCGTCTACGACAAAATCGTCACACAGCTTGAGATGGATCAGCTGCTGAGCAAGGGAGCAATCGAGAATCCTGAAAGAGTCGTGATGATACAATGCGTTGGCTCCAGGAAGGGTGAAATCCGCGCCTACGAGCTCGAAGCCTTCGCCATGTCTGACACTTCGCGCATACTGAGAAAGATTCTCAAGGCGCGGAAGGAAGAGGGCTGGCCCTACTGCTCACGAATCTGCTGCATGAACGCCATAAAGAACGCCATCCTCATAAAGGAGCAGTCGCCCAAAACCGATGTGATAGTGCTCTACAGCGACCTCAGGGTTTACAAAGAATACGAAGACCTCTATTCCAAGGCGCGCGACCTCGAAGTCAAATTCGTCAAGTTTATCGAGGAAGCTGGACCTGAAATAGCTGAAACACCTGACAAGAAGCTGCTTGTCTCCGTCTACGACATGCTGGCAGGCCACGAGGTCAAGCTGGTCAGCGACTGGGTCGTGCTCTCCACGCCGCTCATTCCTCACAAAGACTCTATCATTCTCGCAAGGACACTAAAAATCCCCCTGAGCCCCGACGGCTTCTTGATGGAGGCTCACCTGAAGCTTAGACCTGTAGATACGCAGATGGACGGAATATTCCTGGCTGGGGCTGCCACAGGACCTAAGGATGTTCCAGAGTCCATCGTCTCGGCGAAGGCGGCGGCTGCAAGAGCTGCCATCCTCATGGCTAACAAGAGGTTGAGAACCGAAGCCATCACGGCGGTGGTTAATCCTGACCTGTGCCGAGGATGCGGCAGATGTGAAGAGGTCTGTGAGTTCAAGGCAATAGAACTGGTTGAAGTTGCACCCAAGGTAGTGAACGCTCGAATAAACGAAATCTCGTGTAAGGGCTGCGGCACCTGCTCGGTTACCTGTCCAACGGGAGCTATTACGATGAAGCACTTCACCGAGAAGCAGGTGAACGCCATGGTGGAGGCTGCGGTAGGGTAGAATTGTGAGGAGGGTTTGCTTGGGTGTCGGAGTTTGAGCCGAAAATCGTTGGGTTCCTGTGCAACTGGTGTGGTTACGCAGGCGCAGACCTAGCCGGAACCAGCCGACTCTCCTACCCCACGAACATCAGAATAATCAGGCTCATGTGCAGCGGCAGGGTGGAACCCGCGTTCATACTCAGCGCTTTTGAAAACGGAGTCGACGGAGTTCTCGTAGCAGGCTGCCACCCTGGAGACTGTCACTACAGAGCCGGGAACAACTACGCAGAAAAGAGAGTTGAAAAAACCAAGAAGCTTCTCGACACACTTGGCATCGGCTCAGACCGACTCCGGTTAGAGTGGATTTCGGCGGCTGAAGGCGAAAAATTCGCTTCTGTAATCAAGGATTTCACCGAAAAATTGCGAGTCAAGGGGCCTAGTCCGCTGGGCGGAGACTTCGAAGTAGAGGCGGCTGCTGTTCAGCATAATTCCACAGAATCTATTCACGACATCATGAAGCGCACCAAGGCTTTGTACTGTCAAGAGTGCGGCAAGTGTTCGAGCAGTTGTCCAATCACAAGGCTGGACCCGTTGTATTCACCTCGCTTGGCTGTGGAAAAAGCCCTAATGGGTCTTGAAGACGCCGTCTTGACGGACAAAGGCTTGTGGTCTTGTCTAACATGCTACCTGTGTCGTCAGCGCTGTCCCTTAGACATCGAGTACGACGAGCTGATTCGAACCTGCAGAGCCAAGGCAGCAGCCAACGGCATAGAAGGCAACTGCTCACACGAAGGCGTGCTGTATTCCCTGTCAAGATTAATGGCGCATCCAAAGACCAAACAGAACAGGTTAGACTGGATTCCGCCTGGAGCAGAATTTACCAAGGCAGGAGACATCTTGTATTACGTGGGTTGCCTGCCATACTTCAACACGGTCTTCGACGACATCGGCGTGAAAAACATCGAAATCGCCCAGAGCATGCTGAAGATTCTCAACGCGGCTGGGATAAAGCCAGTTTTACTCGAGAATGAAAGGTGCTGCGGTCACGACCTCTCGTTCGCTGGAGACCAGGAGAGCTTTGAAAAGTTGGCTAAGATGAACACTACGGCGTTGAAGAAGACGGGCGTGTCCAAGGTTGTGACCACCTGTCCCGAATGCTATCGAACCCTCAAAGTAGACTACACAGAGCTCTTTGGCAAACAAAAATTCGAGGTCTTACACGCTTCAGAGCTCATCACAGACCTAATCAACAACGGCAAAATCAAGTTTGAAGGAAAACTAGACAAAAAAGTTTCTTATCAAGACCCGTGCCGACTCGGCAGACACATGGGCGTTTACGACGCCCCTCGCAACGTAATAACGAGCATTCCAGGCGTCGAGCTCGTGGAAATGGAGCGAAATCGAGAAAACGCCCTCTGCTGCGGCGTCAGCGCTTGGATGGGCTGCGGCAGACATTCTAAGCAGATGCAGGTTGAAAGGCTGACAGAAGCCAAGAATACTACTGCTGACTTGCTGGTTACCTCGTGTCCCAAGTGTCAGATTCACTTGAACTGCGCCTTGAGCGAGAAACTGCCCGTGAAAAAGGAAGAAGTATCCATTGAAACATGCGACCTGTCCGTGTTAGTGGCACGGGCGCTGAACTTAACGCAAACCTCAACCGCGGTGGAGATGATTAGCCGATGAGCGAGAAACCCTCAGTCTTGGTCATAGGCGGCGGAATCGCTGGAATACAGGCGTCTCTCGACCTCGCGGGACGAGGCTTCCAAGTCTACGTTTTAGAAGAGACACCTACAATCGGGGGAAGGATGGCGCAGCTGGACAAGACCTTTCCAACAATGGACTGTTCTATCTGCATTTTAGCGCCCAAAATGATGGAGTGCTTCCGTCATCCAAACATCAAGCTGCTCACGTACAGCGAACTCAAGGAAGTGAAAGGCTCAGTCGGCGACTTCCACGTGAAAATTCTCAAGAAACCCAGATACGTTGATGAGACAAAGTGCACGGGCTGCGCATCATGCACAGAGCATTGCCCAATCGAGGTTCCAAACGAGTTTGACATGAAGCTAGGCATGAGAAGGGCAATCTATATGCCGATGCCGCAAGCCGTGCCCAGAACAATGACAGTCGACAGGGAAAACTGCATCGAATGCGGGCTCTGTGCAAAGGTGTGCAGGGCGGGAGCGGTTGACTTCACTCAGCAGCCGCAGGACATCGACTTGGACGTGGGCGCCATAATCATTGCCACGGGCTTCGACCAATACGACCCGTCTGAAATCGTTGAGTACGGTTATCAAAGGCTCAAAAATGTCCTAACCGCCCTAGAGTTTGAGCGCTGGGTCTGCGCTTCGGGTCCTGTTGGCGGACACCTTCTCAGACCAGCCGACGGCGGGATACCTAAGAAAATTGCCTTTATTCAATGCGTCGGTTCGCGCGGCAGAAAGCTTGGCACACCCTTCTGTTCGAGTGTGTGCTGCATGTACGCCACGAAGGAGGCTCTCATCATCAGGGAGCACGCTCCAGACGTTCAGGTTTCCATCTTCTACAATGAGCTGCGGGCGTTTGGCAAGGGCTTTCAGGAGTTTGTCAACCGAGCCAGAGAAGAGTACGGAGTCAAATACATTAGAAGTCGACCTGGAGAAATACGAGAAGACCCGAACACGAAGACCTTGACCATCTGGTACGATGACACGTTAACGAGGGAAATAAAAGCTCTCACAGGTGTTGACCTAGTCGTCTTGTGCCCTGCCTTGCTTCCACGACCAAGCAACAAGAAGCTGGCTGAAATCGCTGGGGTCAACCTCGACGACTGCGGCTTCTTCAAAGTAACGCATCCGTTGCTGGCTCCGGTTGATACCAACGTTCCTGGAATCTTCGTGTGCGGCTACTGCCAGTCTCCCAAGGACATACCTGATTCAGTGGCGCAAGCCAGCGCTGCCGCTGCGAGAGCAGCCGAGGCAATAGCGTTGGTGCAGGTTCAACGGGCTCCAGGAGGGACAGCATGACGGCGCAGGCTCAGCCAGAACAACCGAGAGTAGGCGTGTTCATCTGTCAGTGCGGCATTAACATCGGCGGCGTGGTTAACGTCCCTCAGGTCACAAAGTATGCTAAGACCTTGCCCAACGTGGCATACGCTGAAGATAACATCTACACCTGCTCAGCTGAAGGAATCGACAAGATTAAAGTAGCCATTAAAGCACACAACTTGAACCGTGTTGTAGTCGCCTCCTGCACGCCGAGAACACACGAGCCTCTGTTTCGCGGAGCGTGCGTGGACGCGGGTTTGAACCCGTACCTGTTTGAGTTAGCCAACATCCGTGAGCACTGTTCGTGGGTTCACATGCGTGAGCCCGAGAAGGCGACGGAAAAAGCCAAGGACATAGTGCGCATGTCTGTTGCCAGAGCCTCTTTTCTCAACCCACAGCAGGAGTCGGAGGTTCCTGTTGACCCTACAGCCCTAGTTATCGGCGGTGGCATCTCAGGCATGACTTCGGCGCTGTGTTTGGCGAATCAGGGCTTTAAGGTGTATCTTGTCGAGAAAGAGCCTGAACTCGGAGGCATGCTGAGGAGGATTTACAGGCTTTACCCCACGGATGACGAAGCGTCGAAGGTCCTTGAGGCTTCAATCAACACTGTAATGGGCAACAAGAGCATCCGCACGTTGACGTCCACGAGCATTAAGAATGTTGACGGTTACATCGGCAACTTTGAAGTCACGGCTGTTAAGAACGGCGATGAAAGCAAGTTCAAGGTCGGCACAGTCATAATCGCAACAGGCGCGGTTGAGTTCAAACCCGTGGGCATGTATGGCTATGACAGTCTTGACAGAGTGCTGACGCAAGTTGAGCTGGAGAAGGTTCTTCAGAGCGGCAAGGAGGAGATGGACAGGTATTTCAAGCCGCAGAGGGTTGCCATGATTCAGTGCGTAGGAGCCAGGGAGGAGAAGCCGCCTAGAGCCTACTGCTCGCGAATCTGCTGCATGGTTGCGGTCAAGAACGCTGGAATCATAAAAGAATGGTACCCCGACTCAGAGGTTTACATCTTATACCAAGACATGCAAACCTACGGGAAGGACTACGAGGAGCACAACAGAAAGGCTCGGGAAACAAACATCAAATTCATAAACTACGTGAAAGAGAAACCGCCCGAGGTTACGGTTCTCCCAGACAATAGGCTCAGAGTTTCCGTGTACCACGCGCTCTTGGGTGAAAAGAGGGAACTCAACTGCGACCTCGTCGTGCTCTCAACGCCTCTCATCCCCCACGAAAGCTCCAAAGAGCTATCAAAAGTGCTAAAAGTTCCGTTGGGGCAAGACGAGTTCTTCCTCGAGGCTCACGTCAAACTCCGACCAGTGGATTTCGCAACCGACGGCATATACGTCTGCGGAACGGCGCACGGACCAAAAGACATAGGAGAAAGCCTGTCGCAGGCATACGCTGTTTCTTCTCGAGCCGCGGGTCCAATGGCGAACAGAAAGGTGAGAACTGAAGCCATAACAGCCGTCGTAGACCGAGACCGATGCGTAGGCTGCCGCATGTGCGAGAAGCTCTGCCCCTTCGGCGCCCACAGAATCGAGGAAGGAAAATCAACCGTGATTGAGGCACTGTGCAAGGGCTGCGGCGTCTGTGCTGCCGCTTGCCTGCGTCGCGCCATAACGATGAGGCACTTCACCGATGACCAGATAATGGCTGAGGTTCAGACAGCCTTCCTGATGGAGTCGCCTAAACTCCCGGAGGCGCCAAAGGTCTAGGAGGCGGAGATGAAGCTTGGAGAAGCAGTTTGAGCCTCGGATTCTCGGGTTCCTGTGCAACTGGTGCAGCTACGCTGGCGCTGATTTGGCTGGCGTGAGCCGCATCTCGTATCCAACGAACATAAGGATTATTCGCACCATGTGCAGCGGAAGGGTTGACCCGCTCCACGTCTTAGAAGCCTTTCGACAAGGGATAGACGGAGTTCTCGTCACCGGCTGTCACCCAGGCGACTGCCACTACATCACTGGAAACTACGCCTGCGAAAAGAGGATAAAATTTCTGAAAGACGTTCTCTCGCAGATTGGAATCGACCCCAGAAGGCTCAGGCTAGAGTGGGTTTCAGCCTCCGAGGGTGGAAAGTGGGCGAAGGTTGTCAAGGAAATGATCGAGGAAGTCAGAAAACTCGGACCGAGCCAGTTGAGGAAAGAGCTACAGGAGACTGTGTCAACATGACCAAGGCAGGATTAGTTATAGGCGCTGGCATCGCTGGGGTTCAGGCTGCACTCGACTTGGCGGACCAAGGATTCACTGTTTACATGGTTGAGAGAAACCCCAGCATCGGAGGAAGGATGGCGCAGTTGGACAAGACGTTCCCGACGCTCGACTGTGCCGCCTGCATCATGACGCCGAAGATGGTTGACGCGGGAAGACACCCAAATATTAAACTGCTCACGTACTCCGAGGTGAAAGAAGTTCAGCGGGTGGGAAAAGGCTTCAGGGTGAAGATTCTCAAAAAGCCGAGGTACGTTGACGAAAAGAAATGTACTGGCTGTGGAGCCTGCGCCGCGCTCTGTCCTGTTGAGATTCCCAACGATTTTGACGAGAGAATGGGCGTTAGAAACGCGATTTACGTTCCTTTTCCTCAGGCTGTTCCACTCATCTACACCATCGACAAGGACCATTGTCTCGAGTGTGAGCTCTGTCAAAACGTGTGTTTAGCCGGAGCCATTAACCTGCAGCAGAAGCCAGAGGAAATAGAAATCGAAGTCGGAGCCATAATCGTAACGACAGGCTTCAACCTATTCGACGCGGGAAAGAAGGAAGAGTACGGCTTCGGCATCTATGACAACGTGATTACAGGTCTTGCTTTAGAGAGACTTCTAAGCGCCTCTGGACCAACTGGCGGTCATGTCGTGAGACCGTCGGATGGAAAAATCCCTAAGAAGGTCGCCTTTATTCAGTGTGTTGGTTCGAGGGATGAAAAGTCAGGAAACCTCTACTGCTCCCGTGTGTGCTGCATGTACGCAACTAAAGAAGCTGAATTGGTGAAGGAACACGTTCCAGGCGTCGACGTAATCATCTACTACATGGATGTTCGAGCCTTCGGCAAGGCGTTTGAAGAGTTCTATCAGAGAGCAAAAAGCGAATTCGGCATCAAGTACGTCAAGGGAAGAGTAGCCGAAGTGCTTGAAAACCCCGCAAACAACAACCTGCTCCTCCGCGCTGAGAACATCGAATTAGGTCAATTGATTGAAGACGAAGTAGACATGGTTGTCCTGTCAACAGGCTTGGTGCCCGCAGCAACGAACGATTTTGAGAAAGTATTACCGCTTAAAATGGGCGACGACCACTTCTTCGTGACAGCAAACCCAAAAACCGACCCAGTGACAACCAACATCGAGGGCGTGTTTATAGCAGGTGGGGCTGAGGGACCAAAGGATATACCGGACTCTGTGGCTCAGGCAAGCGCCGCAGCGATGAAGGCGTCAATTCTTCTAAAGGAGTAGGGTGAGGAAGAAACATGTCGGAGAAAGACGAACCCAAAATCGGCGTGTACATCTGCCACTGTGGCGTAAACATAGCTGCCACAGTCGATGTTGAGGCTGTCTCAAAATACGCGGAAAAGCTGCCCAACGTGGTTCTTGCGAAGAATTACATGTACATGTGTTCGGCTCCAGCTCAGGCAATGATTAGGAACGACATCAAAGAGCAAGGGCTCAACAGGGTCATAGTTGCCTCTTGCTCGCCTAGGATGCATGAACTCACCTTCCGAAGAGTAGTCGAAGAAGGAGGATTGAACCCCTACCTCTTCGACATGACGAACATTCGGGAACACTGTTCCTGGGTGCATTCGGAGGAACCTGAAAAGGCAACGAAGAAGGCTAAGGACCTTGTTCGAATGTCTGTCGCCCGTTCGGCGCTGTTGGAGCCGTTGCAGAAGAGGGTCGTTGAGGTCACGGTTAGAGCCCTCGTGATAGGTGCTGGCATCGCTGGTATGCGAACAGCCTTGGACCTTGCCGAAAGAGGGTTCGAGGTCTACCTCGTCGAGAAGGAACCATGCATCGGCGGCAGAATGGCACAGCTGAACAAAGTCTACCCCACAGGCGACTATGCATCAGACCTCTTAAAGCCGCTAATGGATACCGTTGTTTCAAATCCCAGAATCAAGCTGTTGACGAGTTCGAAGGTCACCGCCGTGGACGGTTACATAGGCAACTTCAAGGCGAAGATTCTCACAAACCCGAGAGGCGTCAAAGAAAACTGCGACGCCTGTGGCAAGTGCGAGGCAGTTTGTCCCGTAGAAGTCTCTAACGAATTCGACTTTGGTCTCAGCAAACGAAAAGCCATATATCTTCCGTTCTCAGACGCTGTGCCCCACACCTACGTGGTCGACACCGTCAACTGCAACAAGTGTGGCAAGTGTGTTGAGGCTTGCGACAAGGGCGCAGTAAACTTGGATGAGAAGCCAGGGGAAGCCGAAATCGACTTTGGAACGGTCACTGTCGCCATCGGGCACGACCTGTACGAGCCTCCGAAAGGCGAGTTTGGCTACCAGGTCTATGATAATGTCATAACAACGGGGCAGTTGGAGCGGCTGCTCAACGAGAAAGGACCCACTAAGGGACAGTTGCTCCGCAACGGTCGTATGCCAGAGAGCATAGTGTTCATCTCCTGTGTCGGTAGCAGGCAAGAACCGGGAGTCTATCAGCCCGTTGACAAGGACCGTCAACTCAACCGCTACTGCTCACGCGCCTGTTGCATGACCGGGTTGAACAACGCTCTTGAGATAAAGGAGAGGCATCCCAAAACAAGGGTTTATTACATATATCGAGACGTTCGAGCCTTTGGAAAAGGACACGAAGACTTCTACCGAAAGGCAGGAGAATCGGGCGTCATCTTCATTAAATACAGGGCTGAAGCCCCCCCGACGGTTTCACAGGAACTGAACTCAACGGTAGTAACCGTGCAGGACATGCTCACCAACAACGAAACGTTCGCCATCCCCGCTGATTACGTCGTGCTCAACGTGGGCATGGTACCACGCAAAGAGGCCCTGGAGGTTCAAGGGATGCTGAAAATCGCCAAGGGACTGGAAGGTTTCTTCACGGAGGCACACGCCAAGCTGAGACCTCTCGACACTCCCACAGACGGCATTTTCTTGGCTGGCACGGCGCAGGGTCCCAAGGACATAACCGACAGTGCGGCTATGGGGAGCGCTGCAGCTGCGAAGGCTTCTGTTCCGTTAGCCAAGGGTAAGGTTGAGCTTGAGCCTGTTGTTGCTCGCGTTGAACTGGACAAGTGCGACGGGTGTGCCATGTGCGTTGAGCCGTGTACGTTCAAGGCTATCAGTATTGAGGAGCATAAGGAGGGTGAAGAGGTGAAGAAGCGGGCTGTGGTCAACGAAGCTCTGTGCAAAGGCTGTGGCGCCTGTGCCGCTACGTGTCCACCTAAAGCAATATATGTTAAGCATTTCACTCTAGAACAGATAGCGGCGATGATAAACGCGTTGTTAACAGAGTAGGGAGAACAGGAGGATAAACAGAGTTTGAGTGAAAAAAAGAAGCTCGCCAAAAAGACCGACGCTGCGATTGAAGCCTTCAAAACCGAACGCTTAAGATGGGTGCTCGGAATCTCTCAAGTCGGCCCAAAAGTTGATGAGCAAAGGTACAAGGCTGCGTCGTCTAAGATAATGAAGGACGAGATAGAGCGCCAGATGATAATCGGCGAAATCAAGGAGAAGGGTCCGCAGACCATCAAAGAACTTGCTGAAGCCACAAAGATCAACCCAAAAGAAGTGCTGAGGCACATCATCGCTCTGAGGAAGATTGGCGTGGTCTCTGAGGCTGGGGAAAAAGAGGACGGATACCTCTACAAGGCTGATTGACGCATCTTAGCTACAATTTTTCGATGCAGCCTGGGTGCACGTCGCCAGGGTAGTCGTGATGGTACACGTAGATTTTGTTTGTCTCAGTGTCTACTTCGACGCGGTCGTGGGCTTTTTGTCGCGTCAGCAGGTTTGAGTAGCTGTTGTAGTCGGTAACCTGGACGGTTTTCAGCACTTTCTCCTCGGTTCTGAGCGGTTTGTCGCAGACCTCGCAGAGTTTTTGGTCGACGCGGATTTCTGTGAACGTCTTGCCCTTCATCTCTTCGTAGTCCACGGTTGACAGTGCCCTTCTCAACGAGCATCACTTCTTATTTAGTGAGAAGCCAGGTAGCGCTAATCAGTTTTTCCCTCGTGAGCCGTTTCCTCAGCCAGCTTCAATGCTTTTTCAGCAGCTCCCGGCAGCGCCCTCCTCACAGAGTCCGACAATCCTAGGCTTACCTCGTCTGGTATTCGTTCTGCTTGGCAGGCGAGAATCACGATGTCAACACCCATCTTGTCTCTTAACTCCCTGAGGAGGTTTGCTGCTGGAAACAGGTGCAGAGAAAAATCTGTGACCTTGTTCGCCGGCAAATCGTCTATCGAGAGCTCGAATATTTCTCCAGGCTTTCTTTTCATGTCAACGGCGTCGAGGACGATGATTTTTTTGGGTTTTTTTGGGCTCAAGCCCACGGTGAAGAGGATGTCTCCCGCGCCGATTCCTACGTCCATTACATAGACGTCGTTTGGAACCTTGCAGTTTTTGAGTATGTAGTCTGCGGCTGCGGGGCCGAAGCCGTCGTCGCCGAAGAGCATGTTGCCTACGCCTAGAATCAGCACGCGTTTTTTGACGTATTCGGGCACGGTTTCCTCAGACATGTTTTATTCTGCGCCTGCGCATGCATGTTCGAATTCGATAATTGTATGAGTAAAAACTAGTAAATCATATATTTGGTTTCTTGTCCTCTTATCATCGGTGAGAGAAGTGAGCCTTGCAGTCAAGGGAACGCAGTACCGCGTGAGCACTCCAAATCTCGAGAGCGTCAAAGACTTCCCCTACGTGTTCAAGTGGGCTAGGCTGCCAGCAAAAACGGTAGCCGTGTCCAGGGTTATAGTGACACTCATTAATCCCATCGAAAAGAACCAGGCTGAAATCGTTTTCAGTGTTTTCAGTGCAGCTGAGAGCTTCAGCAGAACCTTTCGTTCTGTCAGCGACCTCTTACGGACCTGCGACGAGGTTGAGACCCAGAGCATCGTGAAAGAGTCTGTGTCAAAGTTTTACTTCGACATCAAGCCGCCCGTAATTCTGGCGAACAAGAACGACCGCATTGAGCTCCGCGTTGAGAGGAAACCGAACCTTGCCCAGGAGAACTTCGTTATGTGTGAGGGGTGGATGAGCGATGCGGAAGAGGTGACGGTTAAGGAGATTCTGCGGCCAGTCATAGATGTGAAAGAGGGCATGCCCGTGAGCGAGGCTGTTCGGTTGATGGCGCAGCACAAGGTTGGTTCACTGCTGGTCAAGAGAGAAGAAGACGCCCTGCTGGGTCCAACCGCGGGCATAGTAACCGAGGCAGACTTGCTTGAGAAGGTTCTGAGCAAGGGGTTGAACCCCAAGAGAGTCGCTGTGAAGGACATCATGACGACTCCGATAATTACGGTTAGCAGTCAAACCAGCCTGGACGAGGCGGTGGAGACCATGGTGAAGAAGAACATCAGAAGACTACCGGTTGAAGAGAAGGGGAAAATCATTGGCATTATCGTTGACAGAGACATTGTGAGAGCGATTCCAATCTATTTCCGAGGCGCATCCAAAAAGCGCATATTCTTCTCGGAATAGAAAACTAGACTGCTACCTTGAGCAACTTGCCTCTTTATGGCTTTGTTTCTTCTCCTTCGGGCAAGCCGTAGACGAGTTGGTTGTCTCTCTCGCCCGCGATTGCTAGTTTTCCAAACTGTCTCATGGCTATTACGTGCTTGAAGAGTTTCTCTCTGTCTATGCCCGTTGCCTTTGACAATTCGTCCAGTGTGGAAGGTCCACGTTCTTTGATTCCCTTCAGGATGATGTTTCTCTCCTTGACCCTCTCCTGCATTTCCTTTGCTTTCTCTGGGGCAACCCTGGGTTTCTCAGCCACTCTCTCGTGCTCCTCTGACAGAAACTAACTCCATACTTTGATGCCGTATATAAAAATAATTGCCCCCACTGCTCTTATGAAAGGCTCGGAAAGAGATGTTTCCCGCAGAACCATTCTTGAACTCGTCAAGAAGGGTCCTGTGCACTACACGGATATTGAGAAGAAAGCGTGTGCAACATGCCTATGCTATGCAACATCAAACACAATAAGAAAACAATTCTACCACTACTTACTTCCAAACAGTTATGTAGAACGAACCAGCAGAGGCATCTACAAAATCACCCCAAAAGGAGAGAAACTATTGGAGATTCTATGATGCAATAATTTATCTGATTTCCTGCTCGATGTCCCTTATGATTCTACCATGCCTTTCTTCAATAAAATTTCGAATATCACGCCAGTTCTGTCTCAGTGCGTGTTTTGATTCACACATCTTACGATAATCAGCCTCTTCCAGAAGAGAGAAACCGTCTAGCCACTGCCCTACGACTTTAGAGCAGACTTCTCTCCCTGGGAATTTCTTATTTTTTGAGATATTTGATTCACCGACGGCGAATGCTTTGTTGCCGATATCATCTGCAAATTCCTCTCCGTCTTCCCCTGCTACGGCTAGAATCGGTTCTCTCGTGAGTCGAGAATAGGGGTAAATGTGGTCGACATGTATCACTCGATTCACCCTCATAGTATCGGCCCAAGTAATTTCGTCACCGTGATAGTCTGTCATTCCTCTCCCGCGCCCTATGGCATACATTAATGCAATCAAACCATCGTGGGAATAGGAGGGACCTCCCTTCGAGTCGGGCAGTCTTCTAGAGTCCTGCAATTCTTCGAGATCCTGCTCGAAGTTTGTTGTGTAGGTATAGCGACCGAAGACCAAGGTGCGGAAGAGCCACCTCCGAAGACTGTTGCTGCGCCTCGTAGACAAATTGTAATGTTTAGTGTCGTTCCGCTCGAAGTATCCAGCTAATGCTGCAATCACATTCTCGGATGGAAGGAATTGATCAGAATCGAAACCAACGTGCTTCACAAAGCGTAAAGCACTCTTAATTCTCTGAAACACGTTTTCCAAGTCGGTAAGGACTCTGGGACTATAATTCAGATAATTCTTGATTTGACTGTCAGCATTTCTTGTTGTCACATAGTACTCCTTGTCATTTATGTGTTGGACGATAAGAAACGAGTTTATGAGTACTCTTGGAGTTAGATCAAATCCTTCCCTGACCCATTCGGATTGAAATGCTGTTATTTTCCTGGAGACCGTGTGTTCTTTGTCTCTAAGTCGTGCGAAGGCCAGTTCTAACTTATCGACTCTCTTGCCGGACGTATTTACTCTATTGAAAATATCGATAGCATCCTCGTCGGTAGTTACATGAGTGCGTACTATAGGGAACTTGTAATCCGCCAGTGCTTTCAGATCTTGTATTAATAATTGCCGAGTCTGGTTTCGACGGTATTTCTTCAGAATTCGTCTGACTTCAATTCTCCCTCGAAGGATATCTTCCACGTCGATATATCGCCCAGCGGCTAAGCTTTCTTCACGACTAGCAATGAATTTGCTTTCTTCTAAGTCGAAGAAGAAATAGTACGGGGTTGTTCTTCCATAGACCGCCTGCAAATCTATTCGACCGTCTCGGTGGAGAAGCAAGAGTGTAGTGATTCTTTGTTGCCCATCCAATACGAGCACGTCCGTCGTGATCTCTTTGGGATTTCCCTTTAGAAACCCAAACTTTCGGCCGCGAACTCTAGGTCTATCCCACAGAATGATAGAACCAGTGGGCCAATGTTTAGACATGCTGTCAAGGAACAGGGTTACATCCTTTTTCTCCCATACAAAATCTCGCTGGAAGAATGGCAGGGCGAAGGAGCCATTCTCAGCATCTTTGACTAGCTGAGTTACGGTGAGCTCTGTCTTCACCATAGGAACACCTTGCTCAATTAGCGATTGTTTTTCAGAGCTTTTATTCGTATCCCCCTGAGAAATGAGAAATTTCACCGTGCGCTTCAAATATCAAAGGCACACTTTAACCAGCGATTAACTGAGGGACATCCTACTCTTTTTGACATAGTTCCCTTGACACAGTCTTTTTTGCCAAAATAGGTTAAGTTCGGCTTCCTTCTCGTTTTCTGTTTCGGGGCTAGAGTCTGTTTGGCAAGCGCAAGCGTTGATGATGTACGTGATGTGATTAATGTTAGCTCTGCTGAGGTTCCAGACGCTAAGGTTTTGAAGATGATTAAGCGTGCTGAGGTTACGCTTCAGTTAGGTTATTGATTGCTAGTTTCTTGGAAGAAGAAGGCTAAAGGTGTTGAGCCCCTTCTTCTTTTGAAATTTACTTCGCAGTGACTACAGCCCAAGCAATGCAGGGTGGTGATGGCACTAGGGAACAGTTTGCCACTACTACCACACATACAGCCCACAGCCCAGACGTGCTGCAAAAATCTTATTAACGTTCCAAGCAACCATAACTAACATCTTAGTGGTCAAACTTGGTCTCAGCATACATAATGATGAAAATGCAAGTGGGAATGGACGATCAAGTCATCTCCGAAATCAAAAGACTGCAACAGGTTGAGGAAGCCGACGCCACATACGGATCCTACGACCTCGTAATAAAAGTAAAGTTCAGAACCATCGAAGACCTCGACAGATTCATATTCGAAAAGATAAGACGAATCAAAGGGATAACTGAAACCTCAAGCATGATAGTGGCAAAACAAGTAGTGTAAACGAAAAGCGACTTACGGCGCCTATCTAGCCGATGTCCAACGGCTCAATAGTGTGGTGTTCGATCCCCTCTTTTTCACAAATCTCCAAGATTTTGGAAACAGCCTTCAGGTCTAGGCTTCGTATCTTTTCTTCCTCGGGTCCAGTGATTTCAACGATTATGCCAGAGCCTGAAACCCCACAGCAGGCGTAAACGTTCTTGTAAACGTTAATATTGTATTTCGGCGGCACACCCACCTCTTCAACGGCTGATTTAACCCTTCTTATTACATGGTCGATGTTAGCGCCCGTGGCTTTGATAAAGTAGCACTCTCTGCAACTAACCTTCGTCATTAACCCAATCTCTCCAAACGCCACACTCACACATGCGTGGACAAGTTAATATTATCATTGTTTCCTTAATAAGATTGACCCAAACCTCCTATTCCTCATTCAAGCAGTCTTGTTTTCTTCAACCACCACCTTTATCATTGACATCAAAAGGACGGTTCTTTCCCATAATAAACAAAATAATAGAAGATAATTATCAAAAAGATTAAAAGTAAACTCGTTATCATTCTTGTATTCCGAAAACAAACAAGATAAGGTGAGAGAGGTATGCCAGTGAAGGTTTTGGAAGAATGGCTCAACATGTGCGGAGGCTGCGAGTGCAGCATACTCGACGTAGGCGAAGCACTCTTAGACGTGTTGCCACAACTCGAATTCGTTCACATACCCGTCTTGATGGACCACAAATACTACGGACAGACAGGCGAAGGCAAAAAAATCGAGCTTCCACAGGCAGACATAGGCATAATCACGGGCGGCGTTCGAACAGAGGAGCACAAGGAAGTAGCCAAAGAAGTTAGAAACAAGTGCAAGACCGTCATTGCGTACGGCTCCTGCGCCTGCTTCGGCGGCGTCCCAGCCCTAGCCAACATGTACACAAAAGACGAGGTTTTCAACAAAGTCTACAAGACCGCGAGGAGCACTGTGCCCGCTGAACCGCCGACGGTTGCCATAACTCCTTGGACCGACCGCCTCTACGCCGTGGACGAGGTGATAAAGGTAGACGCCATGATACCCGGATGCGCTCCCGCTCCAGACCTGTTCGTGGACGCTGTAACCGCGCTCTTAACGGGCAAACCGTTCAAGCTCGAGGAGAAAGCCGTGTGCGAAGACTGCCCCTTGAAACGAGAGAAAAAGGCAATCGCAACCATCAAACGTCCGTTGGATGTGCCTGCCAGCAGGGAACGATGTCTGCTCGAGCAGGGTTATCTCTGTCTCGGACCCGCCACTAAGACAGGATGCGGAGGTCATGAGAAAGTGCCTCGTTGCATTGCTGGCATGTTTCCCTGTCGGGGCTGCATGGGACCGATCAAGTTCGGCGGAAACCAGATGGTGGACATGATGGGCGCGTTGGCGACTATTGGCTTAGACGTAAAAACGATACCCGACAGACTGGCGACTTTCAACCGATTCGTGGGCGGTCACAATGTGCTGCGAGTGCGCAAAGTGTAGTGAGGTGGAGTGAAAAAATGGCTAAGGAATTGGTTATTCAACCCGTAACGCGGATTGAAGGCGACGCTAAGGTTGTTATTCAACTCGACGACGACGGCAACGTTGCAGACGCTCGAATGCACACGATGGAGCTGAGAGGCTTCGAAATGTTCTGCATCGGCAGGCCTGTTGAGGAACTGCCTTTGATAACCACGCGTATCTGCGGTGTCTGTCCTTGGGCGCATCACATTGCTTCGGCGAAGGCGACTGACGGCGTGTTCGGTGTTACTCCACCGCCCGCTGGTCGTAAACTGCGTGAACTAGCCTACCTGGGCGACAAGGTCATGGACTTCATCCTGCACTTCTACATCCTGTCAGGACCAGACTTTGTCATGGGTCCGGACGCGGATTACACTGAGCGAAACGTCTTGGGGATACTGAAGGCGAACCCTGACTTGGCTAAGAAGGTTATTCACCATCACCACCTAGCGCATCAGATGGTTGAGATGATAAGCGGCAGACGAATTCATCCAGTGGCTGCTGTGCCAGGCGGCTGGACGAAGCCTTTGAAGCCCGAAGAGCGAGACAAAGCGTTGCCCATGGCGAAGGAGCTGTTGGACTTTGCGCAGTTCAGCATGAAGTTGGCTAAGGAGAACATCTTTCCCAAATACTTGGACCTTGTCAAGAGCTTAGCTGTCATCAAGACTGGCTTCCTGGGTTTGGTGACGCCTGACGGAACGCACACGTTCTACGATGGCAAGCTGAGGGTGATGCAGCCCGACGATTCGTTTGAGGACTATGCTTCAGAGAACTATCTGGACGTTCTCGCTGAGCACGTGGAGCCTTGGACCTACCTGAAGTTTCCGTACTACAAGAAGGCGGGCAAGCTGAGCATGGACCCAGACAACCCGAACGGTGTTCTCAGGGTGAACACTCTGGCGAGAATCAACGTATCCGATAGGATGGCTACGCCGCTGGCGCAGAAGGAACTGGACGAGTTCAGGAAGCTGTTCGGCAGACCTGCACAGCAGACGCTGCTCTATCATTGGGCTCGGCTGATTGAGCTACTCGAGTGTGCTGAGCGGACTGTTGCCCTTCTCGAGGACTCGGAGATTACGAGTGAGAACACGAGGGTGCCTGTTACGCCCAGGGCTGGAAGGGGTATAGGCGTCGTTGAAGCCTCGCGGGGCACTTTGATTCACGACTACGAGACCGATGAAAACGGCATAGTCAAGGACTGCAACCTGATTGTGGCGACTGGTGTGAACCACGCGGCGATTAACATGTCGATTATGAAGGCGGCTAAGGACCTGATTAAGGGCGGCAAGTACGATCAGGGCATCTTGGACAGGATTGAGATGGTGATACGACCCTACGACCCGTGCCTAAGCTGTGCCACACACGACACGTCTGGTAGGATACCCTTAAGGCTGGACATTGTAGACGCCGACGGAAAAATCAGAGACACAATAGTCAACCACTGAGCCAATTTCTCCTTTTCTTTTTTTTTTCAAATTCTTCCTTTGTGTAGTGTGTAGACTGTTTGTTCTAATGGTTTGAATGGTGAATCGAGTTGCTTTTTTCCCACCTCTTGAGCCTTTGCTCTTTTTTATGAAGATTCTTGTCAAAAAATCGAACTATCCAAAAAGCTATATGCTTATGAACAGATTAGTGGTGAACGAGTGGTTTGAATGGCTAGATTCTTGATATTGTGGCGTAGGAGTTCGACTGCACCATGGTCTACAGACCTTGCAGAGTCCGCAAAGCTCCAAGAAAAGATGTGGGCGGCTATAGACAACCTCATAAAGAAGGGCGAAATAAAGGAATTCGGTTGGTTTCTAAACGGGACATCAGGATATGCTATCGGTGAGGCAGATTCCACAGTTGCCTTCAAAGACGTATGCATGTTCTTGCCTTACATCGAATTCGAGATACATGAAGTAATCTCCTTCGAGAAGGGAAAGGAAACACTCAGAGCATTATGGAAAGCACTCGCAGAAAAAATGAAGTAGCTTTCCAGACACACGCTTTATCGAATATCCCCTCTTTTTTTGCATTCTCTATTCCCAATTTTGCGGAAGAGCTATAGCTGAACTAGACAAGATACTTAGATTTTGACCCAGCGTGAACGAATAACAAGACGTGGAGGTGAACAGAAACATGAATGTTGTCTATGTTTCCACATACGTGGTCAAGCATGAGAAGCAGAAAGAATTTCAGGCTTTAATCAAGCAATTTCTCAAATTCAAGAAGGCAAACCCGAAGGTGTTTGAAGGAGTGAAATCGTTTCGGCTTTTCCAGCAGCAATACGGTGGAGTATATGGCTCATACGTTGAGATGTGGGAATTCAAGAGCAAAGAAGAGATGGACAGGTTTCTTACAGGATACGTGAAACACAGAGAGCTGAAGGAGATTGACACAAAATTCCAGAAAATGGTAGACCACACAACGCTTACGACGTCAATATGGAACACTGTTGCGTAGGCTGAGAGTAGAGAAAAGATGATAGAACAATTCTCTATCACGCTTTTTTAAGCCAGTTTTTTGGTTTTGCGGAAAAGTTATAGCTGAACCGAAGGAATTAATCAGAATCGTGAGTCAGAGCTATAGATTCTGTTATTCTGTCGGCATGAAAGCTGTGAGGAAAAAATTATCTGTTAAGGGTTCTGTCTTTATGTCGAGATGTTTAAACATCGCTTTGAATAATACGAGAAGTTTCTGACGTGAAAGCTCTGCGCTTCTATTGGGACTCATAACATCTTCGTGAACTGACCTCAAAGCTGTAATTACCTCTTTAGAATCATGAAAAACAACAGCCACTTGATTCATTGCTTCCAAAAACGCTCTACCGTTCACAGCATAACGATTACCCATAAGTTGTTGAAGAACTCTGAGTTTCATTCGTTTAATCTCATTACGCTTGTGGTTCCAATCTGAAATCAAAACACCGAGTAAACCTGACAACAACGCTGATACGACAACATACAGAATAGTTGATTCAAATTCGTTTAAGATTGCCATAAGTTCATTATGCTTTAAATGGGCTTAAAATACTTGCGAATTTACATAGTGCAGAACTCCCTTTAGTGTTTTTGATGCTTCCTCTGATGGGATACTAATATGTCAGAAATGCTATTGATTGATTTTTCTGGCAATGCAGATTACCCCTATCCCTCTAGGTCTTCAGGTTTTCTTAAGTGCCTTGTTCGAGTAGCAGCGTGGTTTTGCAGGCGTGCTCGATGTTATTTCTTAGTTCTGACATTCTCGGTGAGACGTTTCTGCAGTATTCGATTGGTCCCCTGTCTTTAGCCTTCAGCAGTATCAGCGTGGTGGGGTAGAAGTAGTGACCGAACACGTCTTTGCTTCGCACTGATTCCTCACTGTCTTCAGGGCTGTAATTAACGTGGACTCGTGAGAAAACAACTTTGTCCCCGTATTTTTCTGTCAAGCTTTGCGTCAATCTCTCTATTTTTGGTTTGTGTCTTTTGCACGCTGGGCATCCGTCTCGCGTTATGGAAACAACGTATACTTTCCCAACGTCTGGGGCTAGATGAGACAGAGCGGGTTTGCCAGTGCGAAGAATCAACTGCTCAAGCCTTGTGAACTCGATTTTCTTAACTTGCATGACTAATCACGAAAACCAAACAACGTCTCTTCTTTCCTTTTTTTAGATTGTCTGCGAATAAAGACTAAGGAAGCCAAGATTATACCCCCTGCAATTGCTATCCAGATTATGAAATCAAGTGATAGCCAAAAACTAGAAGCCATTAATTCCTTGGCATCATTGTATTTATTGACCGCCAAGCTGTAGTTTCTTTCACTGTACTCATAGTTGGCTTGGTTCACAAAATCTGCCAACAGTGAGTTAGCGTACCAAGTAAAAGGACCGATAACCTCAAGTTCATATTTCAACTCGCGCAAGTCTTTTGCTTCTTTCCATTTGGTAATCATGGGCTGCAAATACCATTCGTCAAAGGCTTCAGTCATGTTGTAATTAAATGCCCCGCTCAAATACTCAATAAACTTTACCAGTTTTGGGCTCATCAAGTGCCATAATCGCAGTTTTGTTAAAGATTTGGTCAAGCCTATTGTACGCCTGGTAACCACCTAGATGAGTCATATAATCGCCCAAAAATGCGGTTATACCATAAGCTGCAGGAAGGATAACAGGATTATTATATATGGTATCATTCCATTTCCATATCCATATGTAGTGCAAAAAGCCAACACCTTCATATGCTATTTCGAAACTTCTTTCTTCGAGAGACTCTGCAGAACTATTCAAATCCGTTCTTTTCAAAGCGTCATAAGACGTGTCTTGGGCAATTGCTTCACTGTAAAACGATGGGAGGTCTTCAAGCAACGGTGTGAAGGCATGAGTTAATTCGTGAAAAAGAAGAGCGGTATCTTCATCATCAAATCCCATCCCAAACTGGCTTGTCGCAACAATCTCAATATTTCGAGAACCATAGTAGGTAAAACCTCCAAAAGTCGTGCCTAACCTATTGTAACCGTAGGGCACAAAAGCCAAGTTCACCGGATTCAGTGTTCCGTTAAGTGTGGTTTTCAACCACGACCATGTCTGCTCAATAACTTCCACAGTTTTGTTAATCCAAGGTTTTCCTGCCATCACTGGATGATAGCGCAGATTCACGTGTTCTGATGTTTCAAGTTGCAGAACATCAACCGATGATTGCTCAGTTAACCTGTATCTAAAATGAGGAATCTGTCTTGTGTCTGAGTACGCGAAGACTAGTGTGTAGTTGTTGGGCTGTGTAAAGTCGGGCTCGTCAATCAGGATTTCCCAGGTGTTCCTTGGCAATTCGATAGTTATGTTCCCGAATGCTGGGGTGATACTCAGCTCGAAGTTCTCCTGCCCTGCGAAGTAAAACCAGCCTTTGTATTGAAATGCTCCATCTGGCCAATTAAAATTGAAGGTCAAACTTGTTACGTTAATGTTATGAATTCGAAGCCTATCCCATGATGCACTGTTCTCTGGAACTATAGTATAATATGCGTTGGGAGTAATGCCAAGTGACTCATATGTTTTGGGCAATTTAAAGTCCAAGCTTGACGCAATAATGTTATCAACGCTGACAGCTACGTATGTGTCACCAAAAGTGTCAACTATGAAATGCCAGTTTACCTTCATTGCAGCATCCGTGGAGGAAGTGCTGTTTTGATGACTCAAAAAGGTTGCGGCTATGAGCTGTGAGGTCAGAAGAAACGTTAATATCAAAGCCTTACGGCTCAAGGGTCTGGACTCACCACCGATAACTAAAAGGACCTTGAAATGTTTATGAGTTTCGAGCTTTGCTGCTGTTTTGTCTCTGCTGCGTGTTTAACAGGAGTGAAGAGTTCATGGCAGCTAATTTAACATCGACACAGTTCATGGAAGAAGAAGGCGTAAGGGGTTTGTTGCCTTCTTCTTTTGAAATTTGGTTTCCAGCAGAGCAGCGTGTTAGTGTTGCTTAAGGCAAAGTCAACACTAACAAGCACACAAAAATTCTCATAGCAGCACAGGATGGTGGTGGCACTAGGAACAATTAGCCACTACCACCACAGTCACAGCCGCTAACCCACGCTCCAACTTTGAAAAGCCAAAGTCTGTACTGGAACGAGCGATTCAACACAATGACTACTACTATGACAGTTTCTCCCTAATCTTTAACCTAACCTCTGGCTTCACTGGTCCAATCTTTGAGATTCTCGTGCTAATGGTCTCAAAAATGTTCAGAATCTTGTCATACTGAGGGAGAGTCGTTGTAATCGAAATCAGCCTAAGCGATTCAACCCCAAACGGCGCCAACTCCTTCTTAATCTGCGTTAGGTAGTCTCTCACCTGGTCTTCCTTGAACAGGCTGTCGTCACCCTCCACAAAAATCACGCCATCCGCGCCAGAAGCAAAAGCCTGCATCACATGCCTCAAACCGACCCTTCCAACACTTGGCACACTGATTATGCGCACGTTAGGCGTGTAGCTTGACCTAGTCTGACCAGCCAAGTCAGCGCTGCCGTAGGCTGTGTTCTTCTCAATGAACGCCACGAGTTTAGGATGAGTCTCGCCCTCGCTCACGCCCTGAACCTGAGCCGTCAACTGCTCTTCCGTGCTGTGCAACAAATCCATAGCCTCCTTGGGACACCGGGGCACACACAAACCACAACCGATGCAAGAAATAGGATTAATACTCACTCCGCCACCAGCCGACGCTGTAATAGCGCCAACAGGACAAACCTTAACGCAGATACCGCAACTGTCACACTTCTCAACTATCACGTAGGCAACCTCAGGCGAAACCATGATTTCACCCTTACCCACAAACGTCGCCACACGAGAGGCAGTAGCCATAGCCTCCAATGTGGTCTCCCTCACATCCTTCGGACTCAAAGCGCAGCCGGCTAGAAACACGCCCTCACGATGACTGTCAACAGGTCTCAGCTTAAAGTGCCGTTCAGAATAGAAATCGTCGGCGCTCATCTGAATCCCAAGCTTCTTTGACAACTCAGCCGCCGTTGGATGCGGAACAATGCCCACACTGAGCACGACTAGGTCGAATAAGCCTTCAACGTCCTCGCCCAGCAAGGTGTCTTCAGCCCTAACCATTATCTTGTCTTCACTGGCTGGCGTAACCTCAGCTACCCTTCCCCGCACAAACTTAACGTGATGGTCCAAAGCCTTGGCGTAAAACTCCTCGTACCCCTTCCCATCAGCCCTAACGTCCATGTAGAATATCCAGGGCTCAGCGTCGGGAAACGACTTCTGCAAGAGCATAGCCTGCTTAATCGCCGCCATACAACCAATCTTGCAACAATGCTCCTCTCCCTTGCCGTTAGTCGTCATCATGCGGCTGCCAACACACAGCACAAAGGCTACCTTCTTCGGCGGCTTACCATTCGACGGCTTATGCAAACCCTGCAACATCAGCCTTTCAAACTGCATGTTGGTCACGATATCGGGGTGCTGTCCAAAGCTGTACTCCTCCAGCGCCTTCGGGTCGATTTGCTCAAACCCAGTCGCAGCCACCACGGCGCCCACGTCAAGTTCAATGGTTTCCTCCTTCTGGTTAAAGTTGACAACGTGAGCCTTGCAGAATTTCTCACAGACTCGGCACACACCCTTCGTGAAGTATAGGCAGTGTTCAGCGTCGATTGCATACGTGCGCGGAACAGCCTGCCTAAACGGCGTAAAAATAGCCTTTCGCTCCAGAGTCTCAGCCTCAAACTCGCTCGGAACCCTCACAGGGCATTTCTTGGCACATTCGCCACAGGCAGTGCAGCCAGCGTCTACGTAACGAGGCTTCTTACGGATAAGAACCCGATAGTTGCCAGGCGCGCCCTCAATCGCCCTAGGCTCAGCCAAAGTAATAACCTTAACGTTGGGATGCTGCGCCACATACACCATCTTAGGCGTCAAAATGCACTGAGAACAATCAAGCGTCGGGAACGTCTTGCTCAACTGCGCCATGTGCCCGCCGATGCTCGGGCTCCGCTCAACCAAGTAAACCTTGAACCCCTTGTCAGCCAACTCAATCGTGGTCATGATGCCCGCGACGCCACCCCCTATGACGAGCACGTCTCGGTTGACGGGCATGCTCTTCGCCTCCAGCGGCTGTAGGTTCTTAGCTCGTTCAACCGCTCCCCTTACCAAGTCGACTGACTTGGCGGTCGCGGCTTCCTTGTCGCCGTGAACCCAGCTGCACTGCTCCCTGATGTTGGCAATCTCGAGAAAGTAGGGGTTGAGCCCAGCAGACTTCACGTTCTGTCTAAACGTGTCCAAGTGCATCTTGGGCGTGCAGGCAGCGACAACCACACGGTTTATGCCCTGCTCCTTTATGCCCTTGGCTATCATTTCTTGACCCGGGTCGCTGCAGACGTACTCGTAGGTTTCAGCTATCTCGACTCCTGGAATCTTGGCTATGGCTTCCTTGACTCGGGCAACACCCACAGTGTCGCTTATGTTTCCGCCACAGTGACAAATATACACGCCGACCTTCCTTTCCTCTCGCTCCGTCATGAACCCTGTCGCTCCATTATTCTCTCAGTCACCCTGAACATTAGGTGTAGAGTAACCTTAATGACAATTCAAGCTTTTAAAAATCACGTTTCCCCTTTCAATCAAGCTTAACGCAAGCATAAAGAAGATTTATTAGGTTCGTGAACCACAAAAACCTACTCTAACCGAATCCTTATTTCAAATTGGAGGTTAACATAGTGGCGGAGCCCGAGAGAAAGGTAATAAGGCTCGACGAACTCGACACGGGATTTTCCGAGGCTGTCGCCAAAGCGGGCGGAGAAAAAATCAACCTCTGCATCCAATGCGGCACGTGCACCGCCAGCTGCCCATCAGGGCGAAGAACAGCCTTTCGAACCCGTCAAATCATGAGGCGAGCCGTGCTTGGGTTCAGGGAACCTGTATTATCTGACAAAGACCTGTGGCTGTGCACCACCTGCTACACGTGCCTTGAACGCTGCCCCCGCGGAGTGGACCCAACCGACGTCATACTCGCCCTCCGAACCATGGCAGTTCAATCTGGACACATGCTCGACCGACACAAGCTGGTAGCCAACCTAGTCATGAAGAGCGGACACGCCGTTCCAATCGACGACACAAACCGCAAGACAAGAGCCAGCCTAGGCTTAACCGAGGTTCCACCAACAACACACATGTTCGGCAACGCATTAACCGAGGTTCAAGCCCTCGTCAAGAAGACGGGTTTCGACAAACTAGTCGGCTACGAATGGAAATGAGAGGAGGCACGCAGGAGAACATGACTGCTACCTACGCGTTCTTCCTTGGCTGCATGATTCCGAACAGGTATCCGGGAATAGAGCAGGCTACACGAAACATCGCCCCAACGCTGGGAATTGAGCTGCGAGACATGGAAGGCGCTTCTTGCTGTCCCGCGCCAGGCGTCTTCAAATCGTTCGACAAGACAACATGGCTCGCGCTTGCGGCGAGAAACCTATCAATCGCCGAGTCCATGGGCTGCGACATACTCACTCTGTGCAACGGTTGCTACGGAACCCTAAAAGAAGCCAACGAAATTCTGAAGGCAGACTCGAACCAGAGAGCCAAGGTAAACACGATTCTCAGCGAAGTAAAGCGAGAGTACCGCGGCAGCATCCAAGTTAGGCACATCGCCGAGGTCCTTTACAAAGACTT
>Ga0315314_1000933_pt1 | contig 28303 bp, 35 predicted proteins | sample TDP9_MG_FD_203631 | JGI IMG/M metagenome (GOLD analysis project Ga0315314, IMG submission 203631) | Freshwater sediment microbial communities from Lake Towuti, South Sulawesi, Indonesia - TDP9 | ecosystem: Environmental > Aquatic > Freshwater > Lake > Sediment | place: Indonesia: South Sulawesi... | reverse complement strand
GTCGATGTAGGAGTGATCTACGTAGGAGAAAGAATCCGATACAAAGATATGCAAGTGGAACTCGGAGGAGAACGCATAGACACCAAGTTTGAACTCGTGAGAGCCAGAGGACTAGACGAGATAGAGGACGGAAAAATCACAGTGATTGGACCGGACATCAAGGACATGGAGGAGGGAAGCAGCCATCCCTTCGGCGTCTTCGTTGAAGTCGCTGGCAAAGATGTTGAAGAGGGACTTGAAGGCGTCATCGAGCGACGCGTCCACGAATACTGCAACTTCATCGAAGGATTTATGCACTTAAACCAACGCTACGACATTTGGCTACGGCTGAGCAAAAAATCCTTTAAAAAGGGCTTAAACTCCTTCCACTTTATCGGAAAGGTTCTGCAAAGGCTCTTCAAAAGCGAGCTACCAATCATCGAGAAAATACAGATCACCTTCATCACTAACCCCGAAAAGGTCAGGGAAATGTGGAAGGAGGCTATGAGCGTTTATGAGGCTCGCGACGCTAGAGCCAGGGGAATGAGAGACGAGGAAGTCGACAAATTTTACGGCTGCACCCTCTGCCAGTCGTTCGCTCCGACTCACGTGTGCGTGATTACGCCTCAACGATACTCTAACTGTGGTTCCATTAGCTGGTTCGACGGTCGAGCCTCAGCGAGGGTGGACCCGAAAGGTTCGGTCTTCGAGATTGAAAGGGGAGAGTTCATTGATCCAGTGAGAGGTGAGTGTACGGGGGTAAACGAGGCGGTGAAGAAAAAGTCGTTGGGGGAGATCACCCGGGTACACTTGTATAGCGCGTTCGGCAAGCCACACACTTCATGCGGCTGCTTTGAGGGAGTAGCCTTCTACATCCCTGAAGTAGACGGCTTAGGAGTTGTTCACCGAGGCTTCAAGGAAGTAACCGTAAACGGGTTACCCTTTTCAAGTATAGCGGACTCCACCGCCGGCGGAAGACAGGTAGACGGATTCCACGGCATATCCATTGAGTACATGAGGTCGCCCAAGTTCCTTCAAGCCGATGGAGGGTGGAACCGTATCGTTTGGATGCCCGCAAGTGTTAAAGAGCGGGTGAAAGAGTTCATACCCCAAGAGCTTGTTGAGAAGGTCCCAACGGAAAACGAGGTGAAGACGATCGATGAGTTAAAGGGGTTCCTTAAGGCTCGTGGGCATCCGGTCGTTGAACGATGGAAGGCGATACCAGCCGAGGTTGTGCCTGAGGTGAAGGAGGAAGAGGTTCCAACGGTTCCTGTAGCCGAGCTTCCTACGATGCCCATCGCCGCGGGCGGTTTCAAGATAATCCTTAAGGACGCGAAAATTCATGCGAAGAAGGCCATCATTAGAGCCGCTGAGAAGAAGTGATAAAGATGGGAGAAGGGGAAGAGAAGAAAGCCGCTATCCGGTTTAGCCCTGAGCTTTTTGAGCTTCTCAGCAAGTTTGAGGAAATCGAGCTCGAGGATGTGGACATAGAGGTTGGAGACCTTGAGATATGGTTTCAGCCCGCTGCAGTAGCCGTCCCACCGAAGGTCGTTGCTCCTCCCAAGGTAAGGCCCACCACTATCCTTGAGGTGGATTTTGTTCCCCCGGTGGAGGAGTATCCCGGGCGAATCGTGGAGGTAAAGCTTGGAGCCACCAAGGGTGAGGGTGGAACCCGCGGAAGATCCATAGTCATTGGTGGAGAAAGGTCTCCGGCTTTCTATCTCTTCGAGAACCCTCCGCCTCACTTCCCCGTGATTTCCTTCGATGTTTTTGACATGAAAATTCCCTTGGCGAAAGCAGTGAAGATGCACGTCAAGGATGTCATGGAAGACCCTGTGGCGTGGGCAAAACTGGCTGTCGACAAGTTTGGAGCCGACATGATCACCCTGCACCTCGTCAGCATCGATCCCCTTCTCAAGGACACGCCTCCAAAGGAGGCGGCAAAAACAGTGGAGAACGTGCTTCAGGCGGTGGATGTGCCCCTCATCATCGGTGGATGCGGAGATCCAGTAAAAGACATGGAGGTTTTTGAGAAGGCGGCGGAGGTGGCTGAAGGCGAAAGGGTACTGATCAGCTCGATAACCCGAGACATGGACGTTGAACGATCAGCGGGTTTCGTCAAGAAACACGGACATGTGGCGCTCGGATTCACTCCCATGGACCTAAACTTAGCGAGGGAACTAAACCGCCGTCTCTACGAGTATCTTCCAAAAGAGCAGATCGTGATGGACACAACCACGGCGGCTCTTGGCTACGGGCTCGACTACGCCTTTACCCTCATGGAGCGCGCCCGCTTGGCCGCCTTGATGGGTGACCCCGAGCTTCAACACCCCATGTCATCGGGAACCACCAACGCGTGGGCTGCGAGAGAGGCTTGGATGGAGATGGCTCCTGAGTGGGGTCCTCGTGAACTTCGAGGCCCTATCTGGGAAACCGTCACGGCTTTAACCCTTCTTTTGGCGGGAGTTGACCTGTTCATGATGATGCACCCTGCAGCCGTTAGGACAGTCAAGGATGTCATTAAGGAGCTGATGAGCGGAAACAGAGGACGGCCTGAAAAGATCGCTGACTGGGTTACCGTGAAAATTTGAAGGGGGGACAGGCGTGACTGAAAGAGAGGTCAAGAGGGGGATAAGAGAACTCAGCCCCATTGATGTGTACATGCTGCTTCCCAGAACGAACTGCAAGGAGTGTGGAGAAGAAAACTGCATGGCCTTCGCCACCAAGGTGGTTAACCGAGAGGTTGCCATAGAGCATTGTCCCCCGCTTCTGAAGAAAGAACACGAAAAGAGCTACAAGAAACTCTGGGAGATGCTCAAGCCGCCGGTTAGAGAGATCACCATAGGCACGGGAGACCGGGCGGTCAGGATCGGCGGAAAGCTTGTGATGTACCGCCATGAACTCACCTACTTCAACCCAACAGCCATCGCCCTCGATGTCACCGACGAGATGCCCAACGGCGAGCTATTAAGTAGAGTAAAGAAAACCGAGGATTTCACGTACGAATACATTGGCTATACTTTAAGACTCAACATGATGGCGGTTCGATCCACGAGCAACGATCCCGAGCGGTTCAGGTCAACGGTGAAGAAGGTTTTGGAGAGCACAACCCTCCCCCTCGTCCTCTGCTCGTTCAACTCAGATGTTGTTGAGGCCGGTTTGATGGCCGCCCCTAAAAGCAGACCCCTCATCTACGCCGCCACCGAGAACAACTGGAAGGATATGGCAGAACTCGCGTTGATGTACGACTGCCCATTAGTTGTCTTCGCCCCCAACAACCTTAGGCTCCTTCGATCTTTGGCTAAAACCCTGAGAGACTACGGTGTGGAAGACCTTGTATTAGATCCGGGAACCTTTCCCGGTGAGGGCCTTACAGACACACTCAACAACTTCACCATGATTCGAAGGTTGGCGTGTAAGAAGGGCGATGAGCTTCTGGGCTTCCCTCTCGTGGGCACTCCTATTGTGGCTTGGGCGGAAGGGGCGGATATCCCTGAGGTTAACATGTGGAGGGAGGCTTACGTTGCCTCGATGCTGATCAACCGATACGCCGACATTCTAATAATGCACAGCGCGGAGGGTTGGGTGCTTCTACCGACCGTTATATTGAGGCAAAACATTTACACCGACCCCAGAAAACCTGTGGCTGTGGAGCCTGGAGTGAGAACTTTTGGAAAGCCGGATGAGAGTTCGCCGGTGATGCTGACAACCAACTTCGCCCTGACCTACTACACCGTAGCAGCCGACATAGAGGCAGGTGGCGTAAACGGCTACCTAATCGTTGTCGACACCGAGGGGATCGCTGTGGACAGCTCAGTTGCGGGTCGGAAACTAACCGCCGACAAAGTGGCTGAAGTCATCAAGGAGACTAAGGTGGAGGAAAAGGTGAAACACAGAAAGCTTATCATACCTGGCAAAGCAGCACGACTGAGCGGGGAAATTGAGGAACTCACGGGATGGGAAATTTTGGTAGGACCCATGGACTCTTCGGCCATTCCAAAATTCTTACAAGAAAAATGGAAGCAAGGAAGCGGTTAGTGCACCCAGTATCGTTTAAGATAGGCTTCTTCGTCGGGAAAGCGTGATTTTATCATTTTCCTTCTTTTTTGAGAACCCACAGTGTGAAGAAGCGTCAAGACGTCGTTTGGGGTGCTGTATTTTTCCATTTCTCCGTTAGGGCGCTTTCGGGTTACTTGAATGCAGTTGTCGACGATGCAGTTCAGGACGCAAGCTCCACAATAGACGCAGAGATCCTCGACGATGCCTATCTCTCCAGACCTCCAGTAGAGGGCGTTGGTGGGACATACTTTGATGCAGAGTTCGCATTCTGTTCCTCTGCAGGTTCTCTTGTCGATTCTTATGCTTCCCTCTTCGAAGTACTCTTTAACTCCAACGGATTCAAGGAGCCGAGCTCTTTCCTCCATCCTTTGTCTCTTGGAGGTTTCTAGGAGGAGCTGGTAAATATCCACGCTCGATTCGCTGTCCGGTTTTCCAGGCACTCTATTCGTCCTCCTAGGCTTCCTCTTATCCAGTCGTTAGTTTAGGAGTATATCAATGAGGGATCACATGTATTTATTTGGATAGCTTTAGAGATTATGGCGTTAAAAGTGTTTTGTGATGAAGGTAGTTAGGAGATACAAGACCTTAGCGGTGAGGACGCGATACTGGAGACCTGGAGACGATTACCTTAAACGGGTAATTGACTCCATCGAGAAAAGAGTGGAGGACGGAGACCTTGTAACGATTTCCGAAAAGGCTCTTTCAACGGCACTGGGCGGTCTCGTGGATGAGAGCACAGTTCAGCCAGGTTGGGTGGCTCGTTTTCTCGCAAAATACTGGATGCGTTGGGGGTGGGGCTATGTCCTCGGACCTCTTTGTCACCTCAGAAAGAAGACTATCCAGCGTCTTCGTGAATACCCGATGCGAGAGGGGAGCGCCCACAAGCAGGTGGCTCTAGAACGAGCAGGCTTTCTGCAGGCGCTGATGTTCGGATCAGAAGGAGGAATCGACGCAAGCAACCTCCCCTACTTCTATGTTAGCCTTCCCCTGAAAAACGCTCCGCAAATAGCGCAGGAAATTCGTGAAGGCATCAAATCTAAGCTAGGAAAGAACGTAGCTGTCATGATCATCGACACCGACAAAACATATTCCTTAGGGAGACTCCACTTCACTCCTCGCCCTAAACCCCTCAAGGGGATTCACTCGCTTGGAGGAATTCTTGCCTATGTATTTGGGAGGTTCTTCAGGATGAAACGGAGAGCCACACCCATCGCAGTGGCGGGTTCTGACATGCCTATAGAAGGGGTTCTTGAAATTTCGGAGACCGCCAACAGAGCTCGAGGCTTCGGCGCGGGAAGAACGGTTTGGGATATGGCGGAGACCTTTGAGGTTCCTATAACCTGCGTGACCTGGGACATGCTTGATAGGGTGGTGCACAAGCCCATCGTCATCGTGAAGTTTCAAAGGTAACAACTTTAATCGTGGTTGCCAGAGGAATGAAAACCACGTGAGAGTTTCTCACGCTAAAAACCGAATACATTAATAAGAAAACTCTGCGCAAATATTATCCTAACTCTCTGGAGGAGACTGGAATGATGCCTGTTGCTGAGCAGATGCATCGGTTTTTTGACCCGAAGTCGGTCGCGGTGGTGGGGGCTTCCCGCAGGATCATGAAGATGGGACATGTCATTTTCAAAAACTTTGTGGACAACAAGCGGAGGGGAATCTTTAGGGGCGAGCTGTACCCTGTTAACCCCCACGAAGATTACATTCTGGGGTTTAGGTGCTATCCATCGATTGCAAAAATCGTTGGGGGCGTTGAGTTGGTTGTCATTGTGGTTCCTGCAGAGGCTGTGCCTAAGGTTATGGAGGAGGCAGCGGCTAAGGGAGCGAAAGTCGCAGTAATAATTAGTGGTGGATTTGGCGAGGTTGGAAACCATGAACTCGAGGAACTGGTAACGGCGATCGCTGAAAAAGCGGGGATTCGAGTTTTGGGTCCGAATTGTTTGGGGGTTTATGATCCCCACACCGGCGTGGATATGCTCTTTCTTCCCGAAACGAGGGTTCTCACCACCGGAGACGAGGTGGTCGCCACTCCCCGTCCAATATCAGGACCCATAGCCATTGTTACTCAGAGTGGCGCCTTTGGCGCCGCAGCCTTGGATTATCTGGCTGGTAGGCAGTTGGGCATTAGCAAGTTTGTGAGTTTCGGGAATAAGTGTGACGTGGATGAGCCAGAGATGCTTCAGTACCTTTTGCACGATGAGAAAACTCGGGTGATTCTTTTGTACGCTGAGAGCATAGAGGCGGGGAGGGAGTTTATGGAGGTGGCGAGGGAGGTTACCAAGAAAAAGCCCATCGTTGCTTTGAAGTTGGGAAAGTCAGAGGCTGGGGCTAGGGCTGCTCTCTCTCACACGGGAGCTATCGCTGGCTCTGACAAGATTTACGACAGCGTTTTCACGCAGGTTGGGGTTATAAGGGTGAAGGATATGGAGGAGTTTTTTGATGCTGGGAAAGCCTTGGCGTTTCAGCCTCCAGCTGCTGGAAACAACGTTGCCGTGATCACGAGTGCTGGTGGACCTGCCATCATGGCGGTGGACGAGTGTGAGTCGAGGGGAATACGTGTAGGGAAGTTTTCCAACGAAACTATCCAGAAGTTTGAGGAATTGAAGAAGAGGGGTGAGATTTTGCCTTTTGCGACGAATTTAAACCCTGTTGATCTCACTGGTTCTGTCACCTCTGAGATGTTTGAGCATGGCACCAAAATACTTCTGGAAGACCCTGACATTCACGGCATTATCGTGATTGGGCTGCATCAATCCCCTGCCCTGCAGGAGGATTTTGTGGATAGGATAGGGAGACTGATGAGGGGCTCTGTGAAGCCTGTGGTGGCTTGTGACATCGGTGAGACGGAGATGGCGCTGTATGTTCGGTCGAGGTTTGACAAGCTTGGGATTCCCGCTTATTCTTCGCCGGAGGACGCCGCGCGAGCGATGGCCGCCCTGGTCAACTATGGATCTTACCTGAAGAGAATCGGCTATTTTGAACAATATGTGGCGAGGCTTGTTGCTCAGGAATGGTTGGGGTAACGTAAGATTCTAATATCTCGGTTGGTAGTTGATGGGTGAGTGGTTAAATTGGGCGGTTCTTCCTTCGGTCCTTTCTTCGAGGCTTCGGGCGAGTTTGGGGAGTTTGAGAAGTTGAGGGGTTTAGTGGATTTGGAGTTTGAGGTGGAGGAGGGTTTGGTGGAGTTTGGGGTCCCCACCTTTTACGTGAGGCTGAAGGAGGACTCGAAGGAGGCTTTTTCGAGGCTTTTGAGGGGTTTAGATCCCCTGGGTTTTGTTCCGGTTCTGAGGATGAGGGGTGGTAGGGCAGTGTTGCAGGTGGTTCGCAAGCGTTTGGCGGCGCCCAGTCGTCGGTTCATAAGCGTGGGGTTGTTTTTTGCGACGGTTGGAACCATGCTGTTGTCCGGATATTTGCAGTCGCAGAGATTGGCTGATCCGATTTTGGGGGCGGTGATGTTTGCTGGGGCGCTCATGGCAATATTGGTGGTTCATGAAATGGGGCACACGCTCGCCGCTCGTAGATACGGTGTGGAGGCGAGCTATCCCTATTTTATTCCGGGTCCCCCACCTGTCGGGACTTTTGGAGCCGTGATTCAACAACAGTCTCTCGCTCCGAATAAGGATGCTCTCTTCGACTTGGGAGCTAGTGGGCCGATTGCAGGCTTTGTCGTGAGCATGGCTGTGGCTGCCATCGGCCTTAGGCTGTCCCACATGGAGCCTGCATTGCCGCCTGGGGCGGGGCTTCTTCCGGGGACTCCATTGCTTTTTGAGCTTCTCCTTCCGTTTTTGGTTCCGCCGGGTGTCGGTCCTTACATAATGTTGCATCCGGTGGCCTTCGCTGGGTGGGTGGGCATGCTTGTTACTCTGCTTAATTTGATACCCGCTGGCATGTTGGATGGTGGGCACGCTGTGCGGGGCTTGTTGGGGGAGAGCGCACGCAGGTTTCTGCCGATCTTGGTTATCGCGTTGGTTCTTGTCCTAAACCCGTATCTCTACTGGCTTATGGCTATGGTGGCGTTCTTTATGTCTACGCAGAGGCATCCGGGTCCGTTAGACGATGTTTCGAAGGTTACAACAAGCAGGAAGCTGGTTGCTCTGGTGTTGGTTTTGATTTTTGTTCTTTGTGCGGCGCCTGTCTGGCTCTTTTAACTGGACGTGTGATTGGCGTAAAGGTTTCGTTGAAAGCAACTATTCCAACGTGAAAGAGTGAGTTGGTTTTATGGGACGAATACAACATGGCGCTGTCGTTAGGAACATAGCCGGAAGTCAGAGTAGTTTCCTCAGCTTGTTTAGGAGCTGGTTTACGTCTTCGGCGTATTCCTTTACCACTTCTTCCGGTAGCCAGTTTTCGTAGAAGTTTTGGTGCAGTGTGCCAGCTACAGCGAAGAGTCTCCTTAGTTCGGGCTCTTTCTGCTCTGTCCCTAACCTTGTGACAAAGCTGTATAAATCTCCGTGAGATGAAATTATGATATTCCTCTTGGCAGCTACAGCTTTGACCATCAATGCAACGGAGCCCCACAGTTTCTCAGAAGCCTGTGCATAGTCCCTCTTACCTGAAAAGGCGTCTGCCTCAGCAAAGTACTTCTCCGAAAGTCCTTTATACGCCTCAGCTCTCTCGGAAGGATCAAGCTCCTCACCAAGCCCTTTATAAAGGGCTTCCAAGGCAATTTCTTCAATGCTTACGCTAGCCTTCTCGCTTTCCTCTTTCAGCCTTTTTTCAAGCCTCTTGGGGATCGCCAGTTTGAGGGACATGTGAGTACCAATTAGAATAAGGGTTTAAGGTATATATGTGTGTAGCCGTGTTTTCCTGTTGGAGATTTGACGTTGATACGATTTTAACGATTTCAGGTTGATTATGTTAAGAGTTTTAGTGCTGATGTGTGGGTTGAGGGGTTTAGGGTGATTTTAAAGTTGAAGGTTAGCATGAGATTCCTTCCTACAAATCCCTCACGTCTTGGATTAGGCAGTAGTAGGGGGCTTTTTTCCCAGAGTCTTACGAAACGGGTTGGCATCACTTTGCATCGCAAGGCTTCTTCAATGTCTTTAATACAAATTTTTGTGTCTGCGAGAAAATACCAGTAGGGTTTTCCAAGGTGTATTCCTCGATGGCTTTCGTAGAGGAGTGGGGGTGGGGCGATTCCTTCGCTGAACTTCTCGTTAAGAATGGTGTAGTGGGGGTTTCCTGTGTCAAAGTCGGCGAGGATTCTCTTACCCTCGTTCACAACCTTCTCGTCGTTCCATGCTTCCCCACCAACAAGTAGTTTAACTGTGGGGTAGTAGTCGGTGTCAAGTTTGATCCATTGAGCTTCCTCGACCATGTCTTCTTTGCTGAAAATATAGCAAGGTTTGTTCAGTTTCATCACTAGGTTCTTGATCATATGGCTGGGGATGCCGGCGATGTTGCTTGACCTGTAAACGATTTCGCCGTCGCAGATGACTATGTGGTGAACGTTGCCGTCCTTGAAGGCTTCCTTTATTTTTCCTTTACAAAGTTCGTGGGCTTTCTCGGATAAAGAGACATACTCATCGAGGGAGAGGTTCTCAAACTCTTTTAGGGGGATGTTGAAGGGGCCTAAACCCTTTTCGATGAGGACCCAGAGGTTTCTGCTTCTGTTGGTCACCTTCCCCATTTTCTTTAAGACCCATAGATAATGGCTTGTAACCTCCCTTTTCCTCCCAAGCTTCCTTGCGATTTGGCTTGCGGTAGCACCTGAATCGCCAACATCCTTTAGCACGCTGATTACTTCCTCTTCTAACCCCATCATGTTCACTATGAAATATTTTGACAGTGATATTTTATATAAATATTTTGGAGTGTGTATTTTGGTCGGTCATCATGTTTCGTGCGTGTTGCTGTAATTGCACAAAAACAAGAAAAACGGGGAGGTTTAAGTTTTTGTCTGTTTCAGGAGTTCCTCTATCTTTTTAATGAATTTTTCAGCGTTAGTAATCGCTTCTTCGGTTTCGCTTCTGTTGGGTTCTGTGTAAACTTCGTAGTCGCATTTTTGCCTTAGGTTAAAGGTCTCTCTGAACATTTCTCCGTATTCTCGACTTAGTAGGTTCTTCTTGACTATGTGGATGTCGAACATTTGCTGGGTGCCCTTATGGGTTTTTGCGGTTATGCCTTTCTGGTGGAGTGCGGCTCTTGCCGCGTGGAACATCGCGTAGTAGGCTCTTGAGATGGCGTCTTTGAGTTCTCCGCTGTTTAGAAGCGTCTTTGCAGCCCTTAAGGCCTCGTTAGCCCTGCCTAGAGAAGCTTTCACGAACCTTCGAGTAGAATCCTCTGTCATGGAGAATTATGCCCTCCTTTAAGACCTCTTCTAGGAAGGGGTCTCCCCAACTGAGGTAGCACTCGAGCTCCTGAGTGGTCATGTAGATGTGGGAGGTAACTGTGCCATATTCTAGGTCGGCATCGTAGCTTAAATGGAGAGCATGCTTACGAATTTTTCCGTTGGGGACTATGATCAGTAGGTCGATGTCGCTGTCCTGCCCTGCTTCGCCCCTGGCAACAGATCCGTAGAGAATTATGGCTTCTATTTCGTCTCCTGCATGCTCAACTAGCCTTTTAGATACGTGCTCGGCAACCCTCCTGTAGCTGATAGCAATCTTAGACAATTTGATACCACTGTAAAGTAGCTCAGGAAACTTTTTATCTTTTCCCTCGGGCGCGCTGATATTGGCGTTTTTATATGATGCCTAAAATTTTCAATAATATGGGTATTAGCGTCATTATTATGGTGATCCACATGCCCAAGATTAGTCCGACGGTCCACTTGAAGAGGCTTTCGAACCTTCTCTCCATGTCGTTTCTTAGGTTTGAGATTTCGGCTCTAAGGCTTGACATTTCAGTGGAGGTGTCGTTTCTGAGGCCTGAGATTTCGGTTTCGATGTGGTTTAGCCTTTTGTCCATTTGCTCCAGGATGCCTTCGATTTTTGCAACTCTTTCCTCTAGGCTGGCTTTGGGCGTGGTGTTCACCGTCTAGAATGGTGGTGCCCTGCTATTTAAGTTTGTGAGGTGGCTTAGAGGGCTGTTTTGCAACTAGGCGCTTGAGGTCTGAATACTCATAAATTTTACCGTAATAGAAATAAGGGGAAGAGGTACCCTTAATGGGTGGTGTGACTATGGGGCATGTTTGGGCTGAGGTTTCGTTTGAGGGTGTTGAGGGTAAGAGGCTGGTGAAGGCTCTTATAGATACTGGGTCTACATACTCTGCGATACCGTATAAGCTCGCTGACGAGCTTAGCGCTTTGAGAACGGGTAGGAAAGAAAAGCTTGAGCTGGCGGATGGCACCTTTAAGGAGTTTGAGGTTGCGTATGTAGATATAGAGGTTTTGGAGAGAAGAACAATTGGGTCTAAGGTTCACTTGACTGACGCTGAGGAACCTGCCCTAGGTGTTCTTACATTAGAAGAGCTGGGCTTAGAGGTGGACCCTGTTTCTGAAGAGCTTAGACCATCTAGAAGCTGGAGGGCGAGGGCACCCTCTCGTTACTAACATTCTGCAACTTAGAATGAGTATTTTCTGTAAAAGAATTACATAGAAAGGGTGGTGCCCTGCTATTTAAGTTTGTGAGGTAGCCAGTCTCTAGTTTTTGAGCCTCACAATTTGAGGCGTTTTGCTGCTTTGATTGGAATAAAAAAGGGGGGAGATGTGGTGTTTGGTGTTTTTAGGCGATTTTTCGGTAGACGGCTACCACGGCCGCTATGGCGGCTATGGCGGCGATGATGGCCATGATGGCGGTGATGTAGATCCATTCCACGGGTACTATCGGTATGGCTGCTATGGCTGCTTCTAGGGCTGCGATGTCGGATTTGAGGCCTGATACGTCGGTGGCTAGACTGGATAGGTCTCCGGATAGGCCGGTTACGCTCTTGCCGAGGTCGGCTACGGACTTCTCTAGCTTGGAGATGTCTACTGGTGGTGGTGGCGGTGGTGGCGGAAGCTTCACTTCCACGAAGAAGGTTCCGCTGGCTGTGGCGTCGGCACCAGCTACGGGCTTGGAAGCGGTGACGGCGACCTTGTAGGTTCCTTCTGCGGCGTCGGCTGGCACGTCCCAGCTTGCGGAGGTGATGCCGGATGCGTCGGTGGCGGGGAAGGTTAGGGTGATGGCTGCGCCCACGGGTGGGGTTATCTTGCCGGTGACGGTGGCGCCTGAGACTGCGGTTCCGAAGTAGGTTTGGACGTTGACGCTTATGGTGATGCTGGTTCCGTTGTAGACGGTTCCTGGCATGTTGAGGGAGGCGATCTTCAGGGGTCCGAGGACCATGAAGGTTATTTCTGGGTCTTCCCAGTCCTCATCGAATTCAACATCGTCGCCTGGTAGGTCTTCGACATCAAAGGTTATCGTGTATGGTCCTGGTTCGACGTCTGGAACCGTGAAGGTCTCTTCCCAAGAGCCGTCGGAGTCGGCCTCTGGTGTGGCTAGGGTGGGTAGGTCTGGCCATTCTATGGCAACTTCTTCGTCCTCGACGAAGCCTGTGCCATAGGCGGTGACCTCGGCTCCTGCTGCGGCTGATTCTAGGGATAGGGTGACCTTCGACAGCACGCTGAATGGGGTGCTGCTTCGTCCAGTCTCGATTTCATCTACGGTGTATCCGCTGTCTCCCGCCAAGTGCCACGAACGCTGTAGCTCTGGGATGGTGATCGTGGTGTCGAAGAATCCGTATTTGGCGGTGGGTGTTCCGACTTCGTCTCCTTCGATTTCGAGGGTGAGGCTCTTTGTCTTGAAGCCTACGCCGACGATTCTAACCTCGTCTCCCACTTGGACTTCGAGGTCGAGGTCGCAGTCGTCCTCTAAGCCGAAGAAGAGCACCGCTTGGGCATTGTTGTAAGTGTCTAGAATCATGTAGTCGTCGAATCTGTCATTTGTTGAATCCTTGTTGGTGTCTGTGGTGCCGGCTACCTCTAGGTCTACGTCGGTGATGGTTGAAGCGAACTCAGCCTCTTCTTTGGGCAGCATGAAGAAGACTTCTAGGTCTCCGTCAGAGTCGGCTTCTCCACCGGAGGTTATGAGGCATGCCTCCTCGATGTCTTCGTCGTCGCTGATGAAGGTGACGGTGACGGATTCGTCGGCGAGGAAGCCGACGCCCGTGATCTTCATTGGGTGGCCTCCGAATATGTAGTTGGCATCGTAAAATGGATTCATCCATCCACCATCGACTGTGAGAGCCAAGAATCCTTCATCATCCGCTGGGTTGTATGCTTGTATTCTTGGGTCAATGGTGATTGTCTCTTCGATGGTTAACGGGTCGCCGTCAGCGTCTTCACCCTTGATCTCGACTAGGACGTCCTTGCCGCCTCCACTTATGTGAGGCACCTCGAACGGTCCGTCAGGATCAAAGCCTAGCGTAGAGTTGAAGACGCCATCTGCACTAATCTCTACCTCGTCGTCAAACTCGATTTCTTCTCCTCCGAAGACGATGGTGTCAAACACGGAGTCTTCGGGGAAGCCGCTTCCTATTATGTACATTTCGTCGTCGACGTATGCGCTGGTTACATCCTCTTTAGTATCCCAATCGTAGAAGGTTACCGTGGGCAAGACCTCGAAGGTTCCTATGGACCTTTCATAATCGTTGTCGTAGTCCCAGGCTATGATGTCGTATTCGCCTCCGGCCATCTCATCTAGCGTCGCATATGTCATGATTGCACCGTTTTCATCAGCCGTCTCACCAGCGACATAAGTTCTGGCTCCCGTTTCGCTCACAAAGACGATGATAACATCTACACCCTCAGGTAGGTCTATGACGTAGAACAATACGTCGTCACCGACCTCTCCACTGGTTGGGCTCAGCGTACCCTCATGCTCACCAGGGTCGCCCGTCATGTCCGTTGAGGACAAGAACTGATTCTCTAGGGTAAAGACCTCGCCGTCGCACGTGAACTTGACGTCGATGAGGCCTTCTGGCGGCTCGTCAACCTCTACTTCAAGGTATGTAGCATCCTCCGCGAAGGTGCCGGGTATCTCATCCTCAACGTCAATCTCATCGTGTTTGGTGCCTTTAGTCACGTCTTCTCCGGTCTCTATGTCCTTAATGATGAAGTCGATGGAGTCTTCCGCTAGGGTGGTGTCCTCTGGGAAGCCATGGGCGGTAATATTAACAAATTGATCAAGCTCGTCGGCTTCAACGCTGAAATCGGCGACATCAGAGGAAACCACCACAGATGGTTCCACAGTAAACTTCACGAAGGTTCCAAGGGTCACGTCGTCAGGCTCATCCCACAGGAGGACGAAGATCGAGTGCTCCCCCATGAAGGCTTCGTCAAGCCAAACTCCTTCTGCGCTGAATTCTCCTTCCTCGTCTACCGGCCATTCATCCGCAGTATCACTTTCCATGTATCCCTGATAATCATAGATTAACTCGCCCTGATACTTGTCCCAGAACAACCATGCGTAGTCGTAGTCTGTGTCGATGTCTTCCCCGTCCACGTCCACCGTGTTATACTCATAATACGGGAACGACTTATAGACAACCCCAGACTCTGGGTCCACGGTGATCGTGGGATAGTCCGCTTCCTCTAGGAACTCAACCGTCTCAAGTCCACCGTAGATTACCTTTGAAACAATCGCCTCTTGGTCCACCACCTTTCTGTCGGTGAGCTTCACATAGTAATCGGTCTCGGGTTCAACATCCACAGTAGACGGAACTTCAACGGTAAGCAAATCCTCCCAATCAGCAAGCTCGGCGTCAATGTCGCTCGTCTTCATACTGGTGACGTACACGTCGCCCGAAGATATGTATGCTTCATCGTCTTCGCTGAAGTAGAAGTAGGTCGTGCCACTAGGGTTATCGAACGTCTCGAGGTATAAGAGAAGGGCGCCTCCCGGAACCAACTTGTCCGGCCACACAATCGTAAACTCGCCCTCTACTATTGCCTTCACCGGAACCGCCATAGAAACAATGCCAATTGCGAAGATAGCCAATAGCAACACCGATAGCAACATCTGCTTCCTCAAGGATTTTCCTCCAATTTCTCCCTAAGTTTATGCGCTAAACACTAAAACAAAATAACTATATAAGAACCCCCAAAACTCCTGTAAACAAAAGTATACAATCGCAATAAACCATATATCACCCGTATAGCGCAACATAACATAACGCCTTCCTCTTTAACCCTAAAAATAGCTCTCTACAATATAACTTCAGTCAAAGAAGATGTCACTACTCGTAGATTGCCTCTCTGTATCCAACTTTCTCAACGTATACCATTCTTCGATCTTTATCTACCCGAAATATTATTCTTAGCCCACCGACGCGCATTCTATAATAACCCTTCCTACCCCTAAGCTTTGCTATATCATGAGGTTTCATGAAGAAAGGAAAATTTTCAAGATCGCTTATCTCTACAATTATTCTACGCCTGAACCTCTTATCCAGCTCGCTTATAAATTTGTCAGCCCTACTCGAAACGATTACCTTATACCTAACCACTCACTTGACCCCATGCTTCCTCCTCACGTCTTCGAGAGGCACGCACTCCCCTCTCTCCATCTCGGCCTCTATCTCCTCGATTTCTCTCCACTCTTCCTCGCTTATCTCCTCCTCAGGCAACACCATATCCATCAAAACCTCTAACGCCTTCTCGATGGATTCAAGCCTCCTATTAACCCTCTTCACCTCACCGTACACGTCCTCAAGACTTACCTGAGACATATTTACTCCCCATAACCAAGAACCGCAAAGCAAGTTATATACTTCACCACTTTCACCTATTTAAGAGGATATGCCACATTCTCGAATGCGCTAAGCAGAGCTTGGCATCGGCTAGGAACTCATCCGCCAGCTCCAAACACCTTCTCACGTATTCTCTTGAAGGTTCCATCGTCATACAGAGCCACCCCCTCTTTCAAAACTTCATATATAAAAGGCGAACCAACCCTCACTCTATGTTCAAGCTCCTCCCTTGTGAAGTAAATAGGCGTTATGAAAGTCTCAAAATTGTTCTCGTAATCGACATCATAACCGATCTCCAAAACCTTGCTTCTGATCCCCTTACCCCTCCCTACAACCAACACATCGATATCGCTATCCCCCCCAGCTTCTTCCCTAGCCACAGAGCCATAAACAACTATGGACTCGATTTCGTCACCTAGCTCCTTCAACAATCCATCCTTGAAATCCGCCAACGCCTTCCCGTATCTCCCTTGAAGCCTCAGCATTCCAGCCACATCATCTATTAAAAATATTCTCCGATAATTTAAAGTTAAACACATCCTAATAAGAATTTATACCCCTCAAAGTCTTGAGGGTATGGGGGAGAATTGAAGAGGGAGGCAGGTTAAGAACGCAAATTAACGTCAGGAACAAATGTAAACAATCGCACGTATAGCGCATCAAACATAACGCCCTCAACACCTCCTGTACACCGATAAGTGAAAATATTCGGAGCCCAAAATAGGTGCCAAAAACTGCAAGTATCAAGGCTAGCATAGAGGTATAAGAAATGATACAAGAATCCGTACTGCCACTAATCTCCGAAATCCTACTCAAGCTAACGAGAATACCAAAGCTAACAACCGCCATCCTCTACGGCTCAGCCACACGAGGAGAGCTCACAGAAACCTCAGACATAGACCTAATGCTGGTCTTTGACGTGCCCCATAACCCAGAAACAGGAGGAGAACTAGAGACTGCTCACAGAATACTCGGCGAAATAAAGACAGAGAGAAGGCTTCAAGTCGTCGCAACAAACATGAAACAAGCCCTAGACCCCGACTTTCTAGACAACATAAGCCGAGAAGGCATAATAATCTACGGAAAACCCATAATCCTCACCACCGAAAACCTACGACTAAAGCCCTGCGTCATCTACACATACTCTGTGAAGGGCCTCCCACAAATAAAAAAGTCCAGACTCCAAAGAGCCTTAAAGGGCTACAAAGTCGTGAGGAAACTCAGGGGGAAGGTATACAAGAGCGAAAAGAACGGGCTGCTTAAAACCCTTCAAGTCAAAAAACTCGGAAAAGGCGTGATAATGGTTCCTCAAGAGAACTCGAAGGCACTAGAAAAGCTGTTCACCCAACATAACATAAAACACGTAAAAATCAAAGCTTGGTGCTAACCGTCGAAACTTATTCTGCGCATCAGCAAACAACAAAACCCAAATCGAAGGTCTCTGTTTACTAGTGTCACAAAAAAGTGGTTGCCATCGAGGACAAAGACATGACTATCAATAATAACAAAAACATAAATAGCCTTATGGAGGCTTAGCGCGCGCTAAACTATATTGCACCAAACACTAAAACAAAATAACTATTTAAGAACCCCCAAAACACCTGTAAACAAAAGTATACAATCGTAATAAACCATATATAGCTCAACATAACATAACGCCTCAACACCCACCGCACATCGATAAACGAAACTAAACCCAAGCCTCCCACTTCCAAGTCAAGAATCAAAAACTTCGCTTTCCTCGCTCACCACCCTTGGTACTCGAGTGGATTCAATCCTTTTCATAAGATCTACTTTCGCGGTTCTGTAATAATTTAAATAGTACTACAACCATTTTATTAGTAGTGGCGAATGAAAGATGGTAGTGGTCACGAGAAAATATCAGGTCACCATCCCTCAGAGGGTCCGCGAGGAACTGAAAATAAAAGTTGGAGACGACGTGGTCTTTGTGAGGGAGGCCAACGGCGGATATCGCCTCCTAAGAGTAGAAGACTTCACCAAGGAGTTTTGTGAGGGATGCAAAGACATAGCGAAAACAATTGAGGAAACCCGCGAGGGACTCGGAAAGGCCATTGAAAAATAGGCGTAAAAGGTGCCCCCATGAAGATCGTGCTTGACGCTAACGTCTTCAGCAACCTAGCCTTCTGCAAATGGCTCAGAGACCGCATTGACATTGAAAAAATGATCCCATGCATCGCTTACATGGAGCTGGTCTACCACCACTTAAAGAGAGGACGAAGAGAAGACTACATAGACGCGTTCCTACAAATTCACGGAATCAGCGTGGTCCCCCTTGACGCGGAGATCGCAAAAGCTTCAGCCCGCCCTGCAATTGGAAGATGGGATTTCAAAGAAAAAGCCAGGGACTACACGATAGGAGCCACCGCAATGACCTGTGAAGCCAGACTTGTGACATACAACAAGAGGGATTTTGAATGGCTACCCCAAGATAGAGTACTTTCACCTGAGGAACTTATGGAACTTGAAAAGTAAAGTCCTCAATAGATATTGATTGCCCTGAGAAATAGATACGCGCGATATGAGACCATCCGTAATCTCCTCATCACCACACCCTCATAAAACTTATATCTAGCAATGGTAAACCATAATTATGGTGAGCCGCATGGGAATAAAAACAACCCTGATCATAAATGAAAAAGTGTGGGCTAACTTCAAAAAATTTGTTTCCACAAGACATGGAAGCCTCAGGAAGCTCAGCTCGGCCGTCGAAGAAGCCATAAAAACCTTCAACACCGCAGAACTATTAATCAACCTATCCAACACCTTAGACTTAAACATCAGCGTTTATCCCTCAGCCACAGAAATAAAAAGTAGACGCCCAAAACTATCTACTTCCGCTGGTGAAATCGTGAGGGAAATGAGAGATGAACGTGAAACTCGCTTACTTGGACTCAAGCAGCATAGTTAAGAGATACATTGCAGAGAAAGGCTCCGAAGTCGTAGACACGGCGTATGAAAAAGCTGAAACTATGAAAATGAAGATCACATTCTCAATCTGGAACATAGGAGAGGTTTTAGGAGCACTTGATAAGTACGCCTCAAAAGGACTTATCACCGAAAGCGAATTTAAAACAGCTTTGTTAAACTTTATCTCCGAATCAATAAAAATGGCTAGATTAGATTCCCTTCAACTACTACCTTTTACTTCAAACTCCCTTACAACGTCCTGGCTGATCGTGTTAAAGCATCATATGTATGAAGCTGACGCCCTCCAAGTTGCCGCTTCAAAAGAGGCAAACTGCTATCTCTTTTTGAGTGCAGACAATAAGCTCATACAAGTGGTTAATAAAGAAGGCGTGAAGGCCCTAAACATTGAAACCGAAGCGGAAAAAGTACTCTCCACCCTTGAAGTAATCTAACAAATGTTATGAAAAAGGTTGTTAAAGAAAAGGGTATCATCTTTAATATAACACGCTGCCCTTCAGACGAAGCCATGCTATATTCTCTCAAGTTGTAGTCAAACAAAGAGATCACAAGCGCCTAGCCTAGATTAATGATAATCCAGAATTACCCGATGCCGCGTCAAAAAATGTTAACCTATATATACCCCCCTCCCTCAACCTCATGACATACCTAGCAACGTAGCGTAACGACACCAATCGCGAAGATAACTATTAGCAATACCGATAGCAACACCTGCTTCTTCAAGGATTTTCCTCCAATTTCTCCCTAAGTTTATGCGCTAAACACTAAAACAAAATAACTATTTAAGAACCCCCAAAACTCCTGTAAACAAAAGTATACAATCGTAATAAACCATATATAGCCCAACATAACATAACATAACACCCTCAACACCCACCGCACATCAATAAAGAAACAAACCCCAAGTCAAGAATTAAAACTCAGCCCTCCTCGCTCACTATCCTTGGTATTTGAGTGGATCAATCCTTTTCACAATGTCTATCTTATCCAACTCTCTGTCAGCGGATACAATCTGTGTGGTTCCCTGTTCCATAGCCGATGAGACATGTATGCCATCGTAGGGCAGGATATCATAGTCTCGTGCATATTCTGCGGCAGTACGGATCGTGTTAATAGTGACTGTGGCGATTTCGATTGGATATGAAATTATGGCCGCAATATGTTTTGTTGTGTCTTTAACTCCATATTGACTATATAAGACCCCTGCGACCTCACTTAAGACTTGTGTCGATATGAGGGCATCTAATTTTCCCATCTCAATATCTTCCAGCACCTTCTTGCATCTTGGTCCATATTTGGGGTGGGCGATTATGGCATAAATCCAAATGTTTGTGTCTACATAGTACATTGAGCCCTACCCCCACTCTCTCGGAACATCCGAATAGCCTCCACAGCATCCTTCTCACTCTCAACGCTTCCGTACAACACCTTTGTTGGATCATTAATTTTCGGGAAGCTTCTCAAAACAATCTTGCTTCCCTCAAGAGCTATGTAAAGTCTATCACCTGCGTTGAGGCTCAACGCCTTCCTAATGCGCTTTGGAATAGTAATCTGATACTTCGAACTAATTCTTGCGTAGCCCATACTTTACCACCTTTACAAAATTTACAAACCTGAAAGATAAACTTTCCGCGCATCGATAAACTAAACCGACCCACAAGTCAGGAATTAAATAGGTTTATTAGGGCAAGCGTAGAATCAAACCATGGTGTAAACATGTCCATTACCATCCACCTTCCCGAGGCTGCAAATAAGGTTCTCACCGAAGTCGCCAGGCTTGAGGGAAAGGATCGCTCAACCCTCGTCAAGGAAATCCTAGAGGCCAACTTTACCGAGTGGAGAAAAGAGAAGGCTATTAAGCTCTATAAGCAAGGAGAGGTCAGCTTAAGGAAGGCAGCCAAGCTCGCTGACATGCATCTCCTCCACTTTCAAAACCTTTTGTGGGAGCGAAAGATCCCACTAAACTGGACTCCCGAAGATGTTAACCAAGAATTCGAAGCCATCAAGAAGGCTCCATAGCATAGCGGAAACGCCCGAAGTTGTCAGCAACACTATGCTCCTAGATGGGCTTGGAAAGATCAGCAAGCTCTGGATTCTCCGCGAACTCTACGGAAAAGTTTATGTGCCAACCATCGTCCTCGATGAATTGAGGGAAAGCCGAGCTCGGGGTCAAATCGAAGAGTCTGATTGGATCTTGGTTTTAATGCCCAATGAAAGCCAACTAGCGGCAGCCAAAAGAATGGCTCACGACCTCCTTGAGAAATTCGAAGAGTTAGACAAGGAGAACGCCTTTATCATAGCATTGGCTAAAGCCTGTGGAGCCAAGAAATTTTTGACAAACGATAGGGCGGGAGTCGAAGCCGCACGAAGCATAAGCCTCAAACCCATCTGGATTTCAGGAATTATTTTAGAAGCCTACCAAAAACACATAATAAAAAACGTCAAACCCATCCTAGACGAGCTCAGAACGAGCGGGGTCTGGATAAGCGATCAGGTTTACCAGAGGGTGTTAGAGAAAGCAAAATGAAGCCCCCACAGGAACGATGCCTACTGCGAAGATAGCCAATAGCAATGCCGATAGCAACAAAAGTATACAATCGTAATAAACCATATATAGCTCAACATAACATAAGCCTCCAAAGCAGACAAAACTCAATCTCCTTTGAGAGTGTTTAATAATGGAATCTCAATAATTTGTTATTGAAGTTAATTTCAATGTTGGAAAACTCTTGCAAAGTCTTTACGCCCAAAATATAAAACTTGCCTTCCCGCTCGCAAAAAACAGTTGTAACGAATTCTTTTTCACCAATCCTCACTCTAACCCTCGACAAATAACCCTCTGAGCCGTTGACTATCGCTTTCACCTCAAACTTCACGCCAAGTAACTCAGCAAACGATAACGGTATAATGGTTACATCGCTTTTGGTATCGACATGCATCCTCTTCCTATACTTTTTCCCAAACTCATCAAAGAATATTACAACAGCTTTTAGGTCAAATACCTCTCCAACAAGCTCCACAGGCTCTATAACCGTAGAGGAAATCTTCCACTCCTTAAAGCTCATAGAAGAACTCTCGCCCTAAGCCTTCCAACCTGAATAGTCCTTGTATCCTTAATGAACTCAATGACAGGTTCTCGCCCATATTTCCCCACGACATCAACGTAAAGCTTTTCACCGTCATCTCCAACGCCCACAACACGCTCATCTAAAACAGCAACATACTTGTTAGGATAATCCACCTGGAGATCCCTATAATGTCTAGAAAGCCACTCCGAATCCCTCTCAAACCGAACATCTTCGTCAACCTCTGCCAACAAAACACCCCACATAAGAAGTGACATAACATTCCTATATAAACTGCTCCCAGAAAAATAAAATGCAACCGAATATTTGCAGACAATCGTAATACACCATATATAATCCATAACACCTCGCGAAACAGACAAAACCCAAAAATAAAGCCACATCACAACCAAAGTTAAAACTCTACGAGTCCCACACAAGATTAGTGCTCGATCAAAAGCTTTTCAATTTTTTCAATGAATTGTTTAACGGCTTCAGCGCTCGCTCTTACGGCCTCAAGGGTCATAACATTTTCATAGAAGTTTTGATGCAAGTAATTCGCCGTGGCGAAAAGTTTGAGAATTTCGGGGTCGCCAAGCTCGGAGCTCAGCTTGGTTGTAAACTCCCACAAGTCAGCGTGAGTTTTTAATTCCAGTCCTCTATGCGCCGCCACAGCCCATACCCTTCTCGCTGAAAACGTGAGCAACCATATTTATTTACCATTCTACAGTTAAATAATGAGGGCTACCCTTGCCAAGGATCGGCTTAAACCTCATTAAGAATGATGAACGTAGGGCACTCATAGAGGAGACATTACGTTTACTCCTGCAAGAGTTTGGAAAAAACCTGCTCAGTGTAGTAGTGTTTGGATCCGTAGCTAGAGGGGAAGAAAACCCAGAAAGCGACACCGACCTTCTCATAGTCAGTAGAAGCTTTCCTGAAAGTTTAAGCGACCGAATGGATCAACTCGCCAAAATCCTAATACAATTAGAGGAAACCAAACAGCACAAGGAAATACGCAGAGAAGCCATAAACACATGGATACAATTTCATCCACTAAAACCTGAAGAGGCCAAACTGCACCGCCCAATATACCTCGATATGGTCGAAGACAGCATCATAATCTACGACAGGGACAAATTCATAGAAGCAACCCTTTCTAACCTCAAGAGAAAACTAAAGGAGTTGGGCGCAAAGAGAATATTTCTCAACAACGGATCATGGTATTGGGACCTAAAACCCAGCATCCAGCAAGGGGAGGTTGTTGAGATCTGAATACCGAAGCCATGGCCAAAGCCTACCTTGAGGACGCCAAATACTCTCTTAGCGAGGCAAAGGGTGCTCATAAGGCCGGAATCTACCATCATAACCATCTAAATTAAGTGAAAGCATTAATATTTCCTCACCCCTTTTCAAACTCCAACAAAACAATTCCCCTCATAAAGTCCTCCTTCCTCACCTTATACCCCAGCGAATCCATCACTCCCTCCACAAACCTCACCAAAAGCTCCGTGTTCTCCAACGGCAAAAGAGGAGAAACACACCTCACCTTCACCACTCCATTCTCCTCCTTCACGAGAACCTCCTTCAGATCCCACCTCGTCACCGACAAAAGCTTCCCAAGGGCGTCAACCTGATCTTGATTGTGGAACCGGTCAACCAAATACTTCCCATACCAACGACCAGACTCGTACCACCTCTCACAGAGCACTTCCTTCCCCGACGGATAAAGCTCCCCAATAAGATAGGTCAACACGTCCACCGGCGTAATCACCGCCCCTGAAGCCTTCTGCGTTTCCATAAGCTCAAAGAAGTCCACCACCTCCTCAAGAGTATGCTTCGACTCATACACCCTCAGCGCTTGCTCAAAAATCTCGCTCACGAAGCTGTAAAGCGTCTTCCCTTCCCGATTAGATATCCTCATGAGCCTCTCCAAGAGGTCGGTTGGAACAAGGGTCAGCTTCTTCCCCCTAGACACTCCCTTCGGCACCTAACTCACCCCCCACCTTTCTAAACCACAGTCTTATGATACCCTTAGAGACACCCTTCTTTACACACTCATAACCAAACATGTTCAAGGCACCCTCCAGAAAAACGGAAAACAAGATAGTGTAGGAAAACGGAAACCTAGGACTCACACACCTCACCACCAACTCACCCTTATCCTCCTCGCTCTCCGCAATGCTGAACTCAGAAACGTTCCAAGTGAAGGAACATATGTCCTCCTTAAAAGCCTTAACCGGATCTTGGGGAAGCTTCACCGAGTAGTATTTCCCATACCACTGACCAGACTCGTACCACCTCTTCGTCACCCAACTCTTGCTCCTCTGAAAAAGCTTCTCAACTATCTCGTACAAGAGGCTCTCCACCACAGGCACAAAACCAGCATCCTTCGCCGCCTTCACGATCCCATACTGGTTCACAACCTCCTCTAGGCTCAGCCCCATGTCATCCGCTCTAATCACTAGCTCCAACGTGTCATTGATCATCCCGTAAAGCTTCACATTCTTGCGACTCGCAATTCCAAGAACTTTGTTGACCAGATCCTCCCTAGCCGCAAGCATCTTCCTCTTCAATCCAAACCCTCAACATTCATACTTCATTATTGAAAGTATCTCAATAAAGGTTTTCATTGTCCCACTCCATATCCGAGATACATTTTCAGCCCAACTATCCTTTACATCTCTTAACATAAAATACCACGCTTTAGAACAACCCGTTCAATTTTAAGAACAACCCGGTTCCTAACTATCTGTAGTCTTTTCTTTAAGTAGTTCCTCAATCCTCCTCAAGATTGGGGCCTCACGAGCCTGCAACTGTCGACTAACAATGAGACTACGCACCCTCCCGGGCTTAGGTACCCCGTAGAAGGAAAAGTACGTCGCTGCCCTCCCTCCCCCAGCGCCAACGTCAATCGTGTCCCCGCCTCTGGTGGACTCCGCGTGAATCCCAGCCATCTCTTCACCCGCACCGAAACTCAACGCCGTGATCGGGATGACTGTTCCAAAATTGAAGATCCTACCCAGTAGACCTTGCCTGACATAAACGTCGGTGACTCTATCGTAGATTAGGTCCCTCTCCACCCTCCTAATGACCCCCCTCCTTATGACAATTCTATAGTTCGTGATGAAGTACCGGTGGCCCCTCCGATAAAGCTCGGTGAGAGCCATTCCCAATGCAGCGGCGACAATCAGCACCCAAAGTTTGGTGAAGGGGGGATAGTGATAATATAGTTCCAGAAATGTTCCTGTGGCGCCCACACCAATCATGCAAATAAGCGGCAACTTACTAGCCCAAAGAAGATTAATAAGAACCCCGCTAACGATGAGCACGACCCAGAACACGATTAAGAGAATGGCTTCTGGGGCTGGCATCCCGGTTACAAAACTAAATATTGAACCTAAAAATCCTAAAGCGTTCACATTGGCTTGAAGGTAGGAGTAAAAACGATGCAACGCCACAGCGACGATGATGAGGCAGATCGCGACGATGTAATACCTAAGAAACGATAAGGGATGCGGCCGAAGAACCTCCTCCACTTCCTCATCATGAAACAAACTGATGCCATACGCCCTAAACATGTCCCATCTCACAATTATTTGCTCACGAAACATTAATAAACCTTGGCGACGTAACGAACCGAAGTAAACTAGGCAAAATTCGCCGAAGCAGAGTTTCCGCCAAAATGGTAGCCTCATGGTGTTAGGCATTGAATTATGAAAGTGTGAAGGACTTTAACGAGAGACTTGACGGCTGCGACACCTTAGCGGATATCTTCGAGTTGGTGAAGGAGTCGGTGAAAAGGTTTCTAAACAGGCAGAGAGCGGGTCTCATGCTTGGCTTGACCAATCTGGGGATGAGAAGAGGATACTTCGTGGGAGCCTTTCACCCGGTGGGTTCAAACATCATTGTTATGAACAGAACCCCCCTCGAGACTGCCCTGCAAACCACGGAAAAGAGGGTCTTTAACGCCTATTGCTTTCACCTGCTTCTCCACGAATACCTCCACTCCCTCGGATACGTCAACGAAGACGAGGTGAGGGAACTAACCCGCGAAATCTGCAGACTGGCTCTGGGAAGTAGCCATCCAGCCACCGTCATGGCAGAACGGGGCATCGCCTTCTACTTCCCCAAGATAATATACTTTACACCAGAATTTTCCTTACCTAGAGACCTTCATATTGAGCTCATAAAAGATTTCGATAGGTCAAGCGCGAAGTACATCCATTAACCCATCTTGAAGCCATGAAATGATAATATTTAATGAACACGCGCGTCAAAGAGGCAATAAATGCATCCAAGAAGGCTTTTGTAATCATTACAAAATACCTTAAAGAAGAGTTTGAAATAGAATAATTTGTTCAACCAAAGGAAGTCCACGGTTTGACTAAAGTTTTAGTCATAGCCCATCGGGGAGCATCCGGTTACGAGCCTGAAAATACCCTAAGGTCTGTTGAGAGGGCGCTAGAGTTGGGTGCAGATATGGTGGAGGTGGATGTGCACGCAAGCAGGGATGAGTACATGGTGGTCATTCATGACGCGAGACTGGAAAGAACCACAGATGGGAAGGGATATGTTAAGGACATGACTCTTAAGGAATTGAAGAAACTCGACGCGGGGTTAGGAGAACAAATCCCAACCTTGGAAGAGGTCATTCAAGTGGTGAAAGGGAAGGCCCAACTCGTTGTAGAATTAAAGGTTCCGGGAACCGAGGAAAGGGTTCTTCAAGAAATAAAGGAAAATCGGTTAGAAGACGAGGCTGTCATCACATCGTTTTATCACCCAGTCATAAGGCGGGTCAAAGAGTTGAACCCAAACGCTCAGGCGGGGGTGATCATCGCATCGCGACCCATCAAACCTGCACAACTAGCGCTTGACGCCAAAGCGAACGCCTTATTTCCCAAATACACCTTCGTCGACCAACAGATGGTGCTAGTAGCCCACAAAAACAATTTAGTGGTATATCCTTGGACCGTGGACACCTTAAGCGAGATAAACCCTCTTATCAAGATGGGCGTGGACGGAATTGTAACAAACAAGCCTGATATACTCAAACGTCCGCGCCCCTGAATTAAGGCGGAACCTCTCAGTTGTGTCGAGCATAGCAAGCGTGGCTACGCCTAACGGTCTCCTAGTTTGGTCTTCTCCATATTCACTCCTAATTGCAATGAAGAATGTTAAGAAGTATTCAGAAGGCTGTTACGGAGATTGTATCGATTTTCGATACGAAATCTTAGCCAAAATCCTCAACAGTTTCACATTCTTAAGTTAATTCGTGGTTTAGGTTATGGCGACGTACACTTTTTTGTCGTCCAGCTGGCGCTCATGCCACTTCGCTTCGACCTCGGTTCGTTTCTTGTGAACATAAACCTTCTTTGTTCGAACGAGCTCCGCCATCTCCATGAGGTATGGCTCTAGCAACTTCACGCTTTCTGGGTCCAGTTCCGCGACGTGAGCAGCGTCCAGTATGTCGGTCGGCATAAATCCCAGTTCCTTTCGTAGAGCCTGAACGCGGCGAGCGAGATCCCGCATGAGGCCCTCACCCAGTAGGGCTTTGTCTCGTTGCGTATCAAGCAGTATGTGTAGACCGTCGCTGGAGGCCAGTGCCCACTTCTTCAGGTCAACTTCTGGAAGCTCTTTAAGATACTCAACCTTCTTTACATTTGCCAGCTCAAGAAATACTTCCTCTGATTTCTTCAGGGCTTCTCGTACGGGTTGAGGAACCACTAGCATGACCCTTTGCAGGGGCCAACGACGCTTCAATCGAGCAGACTGTCGAGCGGAATACGCTAAGGAAACGCACTGTAACAGAAGGTCAAATTCTTGCTCCAAAAGTGGGTCTTGGAGAGACTCGTCTGGCGTGGGCCAGTTTTCAAAGTTCACGGATCTGGGTAAAGTAGTGTCGAGTTCTCTGTAGACCTTCTGGTAGAGGTCCTCGCTTAGGTATGGGATCGTGGGGTTGAAAAGGAGAACGAGGGTCTTGAGTGCGTGCCAGAGGATTGTGTAAACGGCCAGTCGACGGTTTAGGGTTTCTGGGTCGTCGCTCCAAAGGTCTTTGCGAACCATGGGAACATACTGTCGGCTAACCATGTCAACCACAAACTCTTCCAATTCTGAGAGGGCGAAGTGGAATTCACACTTTTCCAACTTCTCAGTAACCTCTTTTACGGTTCGCTGCAACCTAGACAGGAGCCAGCGGTCCGGAGGTCTTAAAGCGTTGTTTTCGCTGGCCCACTGAAACGTGTGCTTTTGTGGGTTGAAGTGGTCGTATTCGGCGTTTTGCATGAAGAATCGGTGCAGGTGGTAGAGGGTACTGAGAACTTGATAGGGGCGCCTCCTTAGTTCCTCAGGGTCAAAGTTCATAGATTCGATTGGTGAGCATTTCCACAACAGATAGAATCGGCAAACGTCAGCCGAGTGCCGCTCAAGAAACGGGTTCGCTTCTATCACGTTTCCGAGGCTTTTGCTCATCTTTCTCCCCTTCGCGTCCATGACGTGACCTTGAAACAGGAAGGACTTGAAGGGGGCTTCAGGCTTTCCCGTTAGCATCACGTGCTCCAGTAACAGCGTGTTTGCC
>Ga0315314_1000932_pt1 | contig 28314 bp, 32 predicted proteins | sample TDP9_MG_FD_203631 | JGI IMG/M metagenome (GOLD analysis project Ga0315314, IMG submission 203631) | Freshwater sediment microbial communities from Lake Towuti, South Sulawesi, Indonesia - TDP9 | ecosystem: Environmental > Aquatic > Freshwater > Lake > Sediment | place: Indonesia: South Sulawesi... | reverse complement strand
TCCTCAACCAACTTCTCGTAATTCCTAAGAAACCACTTCATATCCTCTCCATGCCTCAAAAGCAGCGAAAGAACCTCAGAACTCAAATCGATACACCCAACTCAACATCAATCAAACGTCCTTAAATCCTTTACCCCTATTCCCCTCATGCCTCACCACGACAGCACCCAAAGCACCAGAAACCTCACCAGCCAAATCACCAGACCCATCAATACAAACAAGAACACGATCGACAAACCTCTTCGCCTGCACCACTACCCTAGCAATAGTCCTCTCCTCATTGAAAACATGAATACAGGCAACAATCAGAGGCTCATGACTCATCATCAGACATTAGTCCCTAGCTGTGAGAAAAGAACAATCCTACATCGACAGTTTCTTTATCACTATCTTCTGAGCCTCCCTTGTCCTAGCAGAGTCCCTGGTAATCAAGATCGCCTAACCATCCCGAGAAATCTTGAGAGTCGTCCTTCCTTTCCCTGAAAAAAATCTTACCAGACCCATCGGACCAGATCCTTCGCATAACCTTCGGTCTACAGGCTTCCGAAGATATGCCTGCAAGAAGCGCATTCTTCTTGAACGAGTTCTTCAAGCCATAGCTTCTTCAACAGTCAGAAGGCAGAGCAGCCCAGAAAAGAGGGATCTTCTGTATCCAGTCTATTCAAAACCTGACAGGAGTTCTCTAACTGTTCTTGCCACAGCTTGTCTACTACTATGCTTTGGTCTCCATCCTGTTCTATTCTTAATCTTAGAGATATCTAGGAACATGGTTTTTGCATCTCCGGGCCAGCCCCTTCCATCTATAGTAGCAGGCCTAAACACGTACTCGACGTTCTCCAGTCCCATGCCGCAGACTACGTCGTCTGCAATTTCTTTCACATTCGCCTGATCCTCCGAGCCGACGTTATATACATCATACGAACCCTCCTCCCTTTCGAACAGCCTTCCTATTCTAAGCGTTGCTTCTATCGCATCCTCTATGTACAAGTAGCTCTTTGTCTGAGTCCCGTCTCCCAGGATTTCCAACTGATCTCTATCAGCTTTCAGCTTGCTGATAAAATCTGAAATCACTCCGTGCGTGCTTCTTGGACCAATTATGTTTGCGTACCTTAGCACCACAGACCTCATAGGATACAGCCTTGTGTACGTCTGTATCAATACCTCGCAAGCCAACTTAACAGCTCCGTAGATGTTTATCGGTTCCAGCGGCATGTAATCCTCAGGCGTCGGCATCACCTTTGGCTCTCCATACACTGTACTTGTACTAGCGAACGCCAAGAGAGGAACGCTCTTTCTTCTGCATGCCTCCAGTACGTTGAAAGTCGATTCAAGGTTTTCCCTGTAGTGAATCTCTGGGTTTGTAACACTTACCCTGACCTCTGGATTAGCTGCGTAATGATATACAGCATCAATATCCTTGAAGACATCTGTCCAGTTGGCTGGTTCCTTAAGATCCGCCCTAACGAAATCAAACATAGGGTCCCCGAACCACTGGCTCAAGTTTTCTGTTCTTCCACTTGAGAGATTGTCTATGACTATTATATGATTTCCCTGAGTCCTTAGCTTGTCTACTAGATGGCTACCGACAAAGCCCGCTCCGCCAGTTACTACGATTCTCATGCATCATCCTTTCGCAAGACCCTTCTTAGAGAAGCCCGCCGGCCTGTCAGCGGATTGGTCCATCGGAGCAGTTCGTGAGACTAGACAGAAGAGCAGCTAAGAACTCAGCCACCGTAAGGACCTTTCTCCTTCTTCTCTTCCTCAGCCTTGGTCTCCTCTTCGAGGGCGAAATCCTCTAAAGGTGCCGGAGGAGGCGTCGTAGCAAGTGTATAGCCGATCCACGCCAAGATCACTAGTACGGCACTGACTGCGGCGAAAGCTGACAATTTTATGGTTAGCGCGTCCCAGATGGAGAGAAAGACAAGGTAAAAGTACAGAGCTACGCCCAATAGGCTCCCTATGAGGATTCCAGCTCCCAAAACTTGATCCTTACTCATCGTTGACCAGACTCCATTCCACTAATCGTCTCTATGGTAGTTAAAAGCTTTATGAGGGGAAGAGCCTATCCCAGCCCTCCGAGTCTCAATAACTCCATGCTAGTCTCTCTTTCGACGTACAAGTTCGAAACATTTTTGTAACCAAAGGACCAAATACTACGGACTCTGTCAGGTGGTTGGTAATGAGTAGAGAAGGAATGATAGGGGAGCTCCCATACTGGATCTTCAGAGACTACGTCAGGTGCACAGGCTGTCGGAGATGCGAGATTGCGTGCTCGCTCCATCACGAAGGGTGGATGTGGCCTGAAGCCTCTAGAATACGGGTCTTCATGCTCTTCCCGGGAGTCGAGGTGCCGCACCTCTGTAGTCAATGTGACGATTATCCCTGCGTTAAGTCCTGTCCTGTTGAGGCCTTATCCACAGACCAGAAGACGAGTGCTGTCGTCGTTGACAAGGACAAGTGTATAAGCTGCGGTGCCTGCATAAAGGCTTGCCCGGGTGAGGTGCCCTTCCTCCACCCCCAGGACAATAAGGCGGTCATCTGCAACCTCTGCGGCGGCGACCCTGAGTGCGTGAAGGTCTGCCAAGAAGCTGGCTACGGGGCCCTCACTCTACTACGGGAGAGAATGTCAAGTAACCGCAGACTCTATTCGAGGAAGCCTGAGGACGTCTCGAAGGACCTTGCCATTAACCTTTTTGGCGAGAAGGGGAAGGAGGTGGTCTAAGGTGCCGAGAGGATACGCGGGCAAGTTCCTCGACATCGATCTCACGACTAACAAGGTCCAGGATACAGCCTTCGACGAAGAGATCCTCAGAACCTATCTAGGTGGAAGGGGTCTAGCCACAAAGATTCTGTGGGATCGCTTGGGGAATCATTGGGAAAAGGTCGACCCTCTTGGTCCTGAGAACATTTTCACAGCCCTCACAGGTCCCCTCACTGCCATCCATACAGGCACGAGAATCTGCACCTCCGGCAAATCACCTCTCAGCAACGGCGTCATAGGCTCTACTTGCAGTGGAGAGTTCGCCTCAGAGATCAAGTGCGCAGGCTACGATGGTGTCATTGTAACAGGCAAGGCGAACAGCCTAGTCTACATCCTTGTCACCGACAACGGTGGAGAGATCAGAGATGCAAGCAGGATCTGGGGAAAGAACGGAGAAGAGACCATCAAGGCAATCAACACAGAAGTCAGAGAAGAGCTGAAGAAGAGAATGCCAAGCGTCGGAGCCTGGAGAGAACCAGGCATCATCTACATAGGACCAGCAGGCGAAAACAGGGTCAGAAACGCAGCGGTCATGCAGAAGATTGCCCACGCTGCTGGCTATGGCGGCTACGGCGCCGTGATGGGATCGAAGAACCTCAAGGCGATTGTAGCCAAAGGACGTGGACCCTTGCCAGATGTGGCAGACCCTGAAGCAGTCAAACGTCTCTGGGCAGCACTTCACAAGTCCACAATCAACAGGGGCAGCATGCGCCGATGGGGGACAGGTTTCGGAGGTTACAGCGTCGGTGCGAACAGCAGCTCTGAGCCTGTTCGGAACTGGCAGGACGAGTGGCACGACGAGAGAAGCTTTGGTGGACCCATGTTCGAGGCGAGGTACTGGATAAAGCGATATTGGTCGGACTTCAACTGCACAGTGAGCTGCATGAAGATCTCCTACATCAGGGAAGGACCCTACAAGGGCGACATCACCGACTGCCCAGACTACGAACTTCAAGCCTATTGCGGTCCCAACTTCGGCGTCTTCGATCCAGGCGACAACATTCACCTTAGTGCTGTCATAGACAATCTTGGCTTCTCAGGCATCAACAGCGCGAACACCATGGCTTTTGCCGCTGAACTCTATCAGAGAGACATCCTCACCGAGGAAGATCTAGGGTTCGAGCTTAAGTGGGGTGACGCAGACGCCTTCACCAAGCTCGCCTACAAAATAGCCAATAGAGAAGGAATTGGAGACATACTCGCCGAAGGAACCTACAGAGCTGCACTGAAGATCAGCGAGATGAAAGGTGTGGATGTCACACCCTACGCAGTCCATGTGAAGGGTGTTGAGATCGGCGCCCATGGCATCAGAAGCGGAAGGGACTACGCGACAGTCATCTCCTACGCTCTCTCTCCTCAGGCAGGCGACCACACCTCAACGGTCTCAGATGGCTACAGGGAGATGGCTGGAGCAGTCTTCTCGGACTCGGCCGTCTTCTGCAACTTCTCAATGGACCGAAGCATTCAGTGGGATTTCCTCAAGGCCGTCACGGGTTGGGATATCACGAACGAGAAGTGGAGTAGCTGGAATGGACCTATCATCGCCAATACTCAGAGGGCGCTGCTGCTTCTAGGTGGCCCTGACCTCTTCTGGAGTCCGAAGGACGATGATAATCCGCCGAGGTTCTATGAGCCGCTGCCTACTGGCCCTTACAAGGGTAAGACGGCTGACAAGAAGCAGTTTGAGGAGATGAAGAAGACCTACTACAAGAGCGTCGGCTGGGACAAGAACGGGGTACCGACTTCTGAGACGCTGAAGAAGTTTGAGTTAGATGACGTGGACAGGGTTCTCAATAAGCTGCGAAAGTAGGTGCTTCCTCTCTCTTTTTCTTTCTGTCGTGTTACAACTGTTGTAGTGCCTGATTCCTGAATAAGCCTTGCTCTGTGGAATATCCTTCTTCCTTGACTAGGCTTCAGTCGTAGTTCATGATTTGCCTTGCTGTATCAGTTCACCTGTTCAAAAATAGGTGGTGTTCGAGGGAGCTATGCTCGTTCCAGCTTGTCTAGGTCTACGAGGACTGTGATAGCGGCTACCGCGACGACAACTCCGTGGGTTTTGCTGAGTTCGCTAGTCTCAGGGGTCGGGAATCTAAGACCGCCTTGCACGACAGCTATCTGTTTCTGCCCTTCTGGGAGGACGCTGAGAACCTTCTCCTTGTCCACCTTCTCTGGGTGAGGCGTTGCAACGGTAACATCAACTAGCAGAGCCTCGTCCATTTCCTTCCAGCTCTTGATCTTGAAGAGCTGCCCTAGGCCGACCATACTATGCCATTCGATGGCGTTCCTCACAGCGCGTTGACATGCCTTTGTCTCATCTTCTCCGTGGAGGTCGATGCCTGTTCCAAGCTCTAGGAGATATCTCTTGTAATTCATAACCAAATCCAATTAAGAATTAGTTGAACGGAATTTAAGCCTTGCCGCAAAGACCTTCGGAAAAAAGGGGATAACTACTTGCCCCTTCTTCTTAAGAACTTCTTCACAGCTTTCTCAAAGTCCTTAGGTTTGTCTTGAGGAACCAGATGAGTTGCTCCCTCTATTGTCACCACTTCAAGTTTTTTCAGCAATCCCTGCATCTTTTCCACGGCTGCCCTGGAAACGGTCTGGCTCTCAGAGCCGACAAGAAGAAGCGTCGGAGCAGTCATCTTGCTAACAAAAGGCCAGAGATCTACGGAAATCGAGCTTCTTAACATTGCCAAGCTCTCAGGACCTGACTTCAGCCGAAGGCGTCCATCTGCGCCTTGTTTGAAAGCGTACTTCAGTCTGTTCTGCAGCATCTCCTCGCCGAACTTCGCGTATCTGCCCTTCAGATACTTCAGAGCCTCTTCTTCATTCGGAAAGGACTCAGGAGGCTGCATCGGCGGAGCACTGGGTCGAGGCGGGGCTGAGACATCTCTGGGGGCTATGTCCACGAGGATGACCTTCTCGACCTCCTTCGGATACTTGGCAGCATAGATCATCGAGATCATTCCACCGATGGAGTGCCCAATCAAGACGCTCTTCTTGAACTCTCTTTCAAGGGCAACACTACGCACGATCTCAGTGTGCTCCTCGACTCCAACAGGCCCCTTAGGCGCGTCGCTGTCGCCATGCCCCAGCAGGTCAATAGCTAGGAGATGATAGTTCCTTGACATCGGCTCGGAGAAGAAGTCAAAGCCATGGGCGTCTATGCCCATGCTGTGAAGAACGACAACTTGATCGCCAGATTCACCCCACTCAAGATAGTGCATCCTGTAACCGCCAACGGTCACGAACCCTTCACGATACTTTGATCTCTTAGACATCAGAACGACACCAATCAGAAGAAGGCGCCAAGTCATTATATCTTTTTCCTTACCACCAAATGAAATTGGCTCAAAGAGGCGAGTTCACGAACCAGATCGGGACTAGACCAGATACTTTACCGAAGCTTTTCAGGTTCCTGGGGGAAGGAGGAATCTTCGTGGTCTAATGGTTGAAAATGAAAGGCTATCGAAAAAAGTTAATGATGATCCAGCTTGCAGCCTTTACTTGAAGGAGATAAGCTTCCCGTCTTCTATCTCAAGGTCTACTGCTGACAGTAGAGCTTCGAGGGCTTCTCCATAGATTGGCGGGTCGACCTTGACAGCGATTGGGTTCTTTTGAGAACCCTTTTCCTTGAGATGAACTCTGATCTCTGCGACTTCATATTCTAACTTCTTGGGAGTGATTCTCATACTTTTCTCTCTCCTATTCGCTCTCCCGAGTAATGCAGGACCTCTATTTAAGGTTTGCTAATATGATATATATTTCCGGGGACACACTATATACCACTTCATACTTATGTTTCCAAGAGAAAAGTCCTGGACGTAGGCTCATTACGCGGGAAGTGTGGGCGTACTAGAGTCTAGAGAGGATCGGGGTTGTGATGTTCTCCTTCACATGTCTCATCATCTATGGTTGATCCAAAGAAGGGTTCTCTGATCATCAATCAGACAGGAGGACAAAGACACCGAGAGCAAGTAAGATCGCGCCTAGTACAGTCCTTTCATTTTTCTCCATCCACGGGAAATGAATTCTCTTATATCCTATCAAGCTGAGATAGGTCAACAAGAGCATGCTGCTAATTGTTGCTAACATCGCGACTGCCGAGAGTATTACGAGATTATTCCATCCTAGGGTGCTTGCCATAAAGAAAACGGGGATCATGGCTTCGCACGGGGAAAGAGCGAGCATAACGAAAAGGGAGGCTTCAGTTGCCCTACTCGGGAGCTTGCCCTTAAGGGGGTGATTGCGGTCACCTTTATGGGTGGCATCTAGTAAGATGTAGATAAGTCCTAGTGTCATCACTATTCCACTTGGAACGTATTTCTCAAGGTGGCCGAGAAAAGGCAAAACTCCTTTTGCTATAGAGGCTGCAGCAAGCCCAAGCAGCGTAGTCATTAGAATGTGCCCACTTCCAGCTAAGAATACAAGTCTCAAAATCTTACTTCTACTCCATCTCTGAGCACTCCCAACTAGGACAAAGGTTAACCAGTGATCAGGCAAGATCGCATGAAGTGTCGATATGGTGAGAGCACCAACTATGAGGCTGCTTAGGCTCATTTCGCCCAACTCATCTGATATTGCTCGGCTTTATGAGAGAAAGTCTCATAGCATTAAGTATCACAGCTAGAGATAATCCCATGTCTCCGACTGCCACTGCCAACCACAGTGTTACTAGTCCGGGAAACACGAAGATAGCAAGACTTCCCTTTACTAGCACAGACGCCAAGACGTTTTCTTTCACTATTTCGAGAGTCTTCTTACTCAATTTGATCAGATACGGCAACTTGGAGATGTCGTCCTGCATCAAGGCTATGTCGGCCGTTTCCAGGGAAAGATCGCTACCGATGGCTCCCATTGCTATACCTACGTTAGCTTTAGCCAGAGCAGGAGCATCATTTACACCGTCCCCAACCATTGCGACATGCCCATAGACCTTTTCAAGATGCTCTCCAATTAAGGTTACCTTATCGTCTGGCAGCAAATCCGCATGATACTCGTCGACGCCTATCCTTCTTGCTATCGCTCTAGCCGTTCTCTCATTGTCTCCCGTCATCATCTCTGTCCTTATTCCCATCTTCTTGAGTCCGTCGATGCTCTCGATCGTGGCATCCCTCAACTTGTCCATGACGGTGATTATGCCTATGGCTTCCTTCTCGTTGCCAACGAGTATAACCGTCTTTCCCTCGTGCTCGAGGTCCACAATCTGCTCTTCTGGAGCCTCGATAGGCAACTCCCTGAACATTCTCTCGTTGCCTATATGATATACTTCACCACCAATCTCTCCCCTTATACCCTTACCCGCAATAGATGTGAAGTTATCAACACGTCTCAGCTCGACTCCCTCCCTCCTAGACTTCTCAACTATCGCATTCGCAATAGGGTGTTCAGATAGAGCTTCAAGGGAAGCGGCTTTGAGTAGAATGTCTTCCTTTGAATGCCCGGCCAAGGATATGACATCTACCACGTCCAACTTGCCTTCCGTTAAGGTTCCAGTCTTGTCAAAAGCAAAAACTCCTATCTTGCTGACCTCTTCGATGTAGACACTCCCTTTGATGAGAACGCCATTCCTAGCCGCACTAGTTATAGCTGAGACCATAGCAACTGGTGTAGATATTGCAAGGGCGCAAGGGCAGGAGAGAACGAGAAATATGAGAGCTCGATAGACCCAGTCCACCCAAGGCTGCTGGAAGAGAGGAGGAACCGTGGCAACGAGACTGGAGAGCACGATCACGGTCGGTGTATAATAGCGAGAGAATCTATCTATGAATCTTTCAGTGGGAGACCTCCTTAGCTCTGCCTCCATCACTAGGCTGATGATCTTTGAGAGGAGCGTCTCGCCAGCAGGCTTAGTCACCCTCACAAGGAGGAAGCCTTCCTCGTTGAGAGTCCCTGCAAAGACTTGGTCTGTAACTCCCTTGAAAACAGGTACGGATTCCCCGGTGATCGATGCCTGATCAACGTGAGATGAACCCTCCTCAACTGCCCCGTCAAGCGGAACTCTGTCTCCGGGACGAAGAACAACAGTCTCACCCACTTCAACCTCTCCGACAGGGACTTCCTTCTCCATTGCTCCTCTCTTGACTATTGCCTTCTCTGGCTTTAGCTCCATCATCGCCTCTATAGACCTCTTCGCTCTCTCGCCAGCATACTCTTCAAGACACTCTGCGATCTTGAAGAGAACGAGAACGGCAGCTCCTTCCTCTAGATGACCTATGGCAGTCGCACCGACCGCGGCGATCGTGATTAGGAGGCTGATGCCAATCTGCACACGAAGAAGTCCTCTCAACCCCTCGTAGGCTATCCTGTAGCCAGCGACAATCATGGCTGAGAGAAAGAGAAGATCTGACGATAGAGATCGTCCCGTATGGTACTCAAGAACGAAGCCGGTCACCATAAGAAGCCCTGACAGGACTATTGGTGCAATTGTTAGCAGAGATCGAGAACGCTTCTCATGCAGCTCGCGGTGATAGGTCTCTCCGTGTTCAAGCATCATATTTCGGCTCTGCCCAGGAACTAGCTTGTTCTAAATCGACAGAACCCACCTGTTTATTAATCTGATGCTACGAAATCGAAGATTCTTAATAAACTTTATTAAGCAAGGTCGCCATTCTTAATAATATGCCTGTAATAAGCATTTCCATGACAGGAGAGCTTCTAGACAAGCTGGATGCCTTGGTCAAAGACAGTGGTTACTCAAGTCGCTCGGAGGCAATTAGGCAGATCGTGAGAGAGGGGATATCAAACCATGCCCTCACAAGAGCTCAGAAAGGATGGGTGACAGCAACGGCAACGATCATCTATAACCGAGAAGAGAAAAACGTAAACCCAAAACTCTCAGCCCTTAGACACGAGTTTGACGAATTGATCTCGGGAAACATGCACCTCCACATGGGAAACAACTACTGCGTCGAAATATTCATCATCGAAGGAGGTGCCGAGAAAGCCCTACAACTCCTCACGAAGATCCGATCAATTAGAGACGTACAGCAAGTCAGATACACGATGACACCACTAGAGAGAGAAGAATAGTTCTAGGATATTTATCCTCTCGTCCCCTTCAATTTCCGCTGTGTGAGATTCGACCTTGAAGCGCAAACCTGCTTCGTGTTCTCTGATTCTCTCAACAGTCGTGCTTGGAGGACTAAACCTAACAGGGGTAGGTAAGACATAAATATAAGACAAAGTAGGTCTGATTTGGTGGAATCATAGTGGTACTTCTAGAAAGGTTATTCAAGGTTAGATTGAGCTCAAGGGGTCAGGTAGTTCTCCCCAAACACATCAGGAAAGCTCTAAATCTGAATAAAGGTGACGAACTCCTCCTAATCCCAACGGAAGAGGGCGTACTCATGAAGATTCCCTCCAGGGGAGCTGAAGGGCTGAGGGGTCTCCTTAAGGGACTTGATGTAGACATAGCAGAATGCGAGGCCATATTGGGTGAGGCGAAGAGAAGCCTAGCCAGAGTCATCGAATAATAATCCATAGAGAAGGGTTAAAACCATGATCACCTACGTATCCGACGCCGTAGCTTTCCTCCACTACCTACTCGATAAACTTCCACCAAACGCTGACAAAGCCTTTAAGGAGGCTGAAGAGGGAGCCGCACTACTCTATCTTCCCACAATAGCCGCTGCTGAGCTCCACTACCTCTTTGAAAGAAAAGGATGGATGAAAGAATGGTCCAAACTAAAGGTCGAAATGGAAAGGCACACCAACTTCAATTGTTATTCATTCAACGAAGAAGTCCTCAACCTATTAGAAGAAACTAGGGCTAGAGAAATACATGATAAGATAATAATATCAACAGCCAAACTCCTCAAGGCAGAAGCCCTCATAACAAAAGATGAAGAGCTACTTAAACTAGGTGAAGTGAAGGTCTTGTGGTAATCGCCACAAAGGTTACACCAACCTCATAACTAGCCTAGTTCTCAATCCCATATAGCGTTCCTTGGTAACTCAAGCCATCTTTCAATTCCCTCCGTGCGGGATTCAACTCTGAACTCAGTAATTCACTGGACGTGACTGCATTCCCAGAATGTTGACAAAATGCTTAGGTGTTGTGTGTTCTTCTATGCCTTCGAAGTGTTTGTCATAGGATACCAAGTATTTTATTCCGAATTCTCTTACGGCGATAACTTGTTCTAGATCCTCTTCATTGACTTGGTTGGCGTATTTTGCAGAATGCTCCTCAAGTTGATAGGAGTAGATCATTTTGCACACGACAAATAGATAGATTCTAAAGGTGTCGGCTAAACCTTTTGAGTAATGTTTTCTGAAATACCGATAGGCCTCTTTGAAGGTTGATTCGGTGATTATCGCTTCAAATATGCCCTGGTTTAGAGCGTCGATTATGAGATTTGAGTTTGATTCAGGGATTTCATAGGCATATATAAAGATATTTGTGTCCAACAGGGCTCTGGTCTTAATGCTTCTCAAGGCTCTTCAGGTCCTTCTCTAGGGCATCAGGACTTACTCCTCTTCGCCTGTGGGCTTTTACACGGTTCCACAGATCCTCTCTTTCCAACAATCCAGAGTCCACAGCATATTTCATGATTGAGGCTCTGATGGCTTCTGATTTAGAATTGAAGAGTCCCAATCTAACCATTTCCTCTAGGAGTTCAGCCTCCAACCCTCTAAACTTCAACGTTAAAGTAGTATCATCCATCCTTCAGTCCCAACATTATAGTAATCTAATAGTTAATAAGCGTTATTCTGTAAACCTAATGAGATATTCCCGCTGTGTGGGATTTAACCTTGAAACTCAACAACAGATCGCTCAGACTTCTCACAAGCCCTATTCAACACTAACGCATAAAAAGCAGACATAGCCACAGCGGCTATCAAAGATCTAGACCCTTCAAAACTGGAGAAGACCCAAAAACCTCCAATAGGGCAGACCTATCAAGAGAATGAGAAGCACCGAGACCAGACTTACAACAACCCCGTAGAGGATCATCTGCTTCTGTGTGAAGCGTCCTGAAGAATAGAAAACGAGGTTCGGGATAGTATTAACAGGCAGAATCAACGCGACAGGTGTAAGAAAGGCAATAGGCACAGCAACAACCTGAGGCTGAAGACCATGAAGACGCGCAAGGGAAATAGCAAGAGGAATCATCACAGTGGTGTAAACCGTCGTAGAAGTGAAAGCGACATGCAGAAACATGGAGACAAGAATCACAAGAGGAACAAAAAGAAGAACAGGAAGACAAGAAAGCCTAAAGAACTCGAAGACACCTAAAGCCACTGGCTCGAAGACCCTCCAACGACTAACCGACCCAGCGAGAAACATGCTCGCAGCAAAGAGCATAATCGACCCCCAAGGAACCGACCCAGCGAACCCTCTCATCTTCAAGACCCCAACCCTAGGCAGAAAAAAGACTAAGCAAAGGGCTAGACTGACAAACCCCGCATTGAGCCTGTGACGTCGCTCCATAATCAGGAGTAACAGAGAAAGCGAAAAAACGAAGGCAACAATCACCTCACCACGACTGAGAGAACCCAACCCGTGCCTTAGACCCCTAACCTGCTCTAACGCCTCTTGAGTCCCTTTTACCTCAGGCTTGAACATCCACCTGCAAATAAGCCAAGAAACGACGAGAAGGACCAAGGTCAATGGCAAAGCCATCTTCAACCATTCAATCCACCCGAGAACTATACCTGAAGCAGTCAGAATATACCTCGCCGAGATCGGATTCGGAACAGTCGCAGTGAGGAAACCTGTGGAGCAGATATTATTTGCCGCCATCGACATCATCATAACAGCAACCCCGTAACCGCTCCGCCCTTTCTCTACATCAAACGCCTCGATAAGCCCGTTGCAGATTGGAAGCAATAGGAAAGCTTTCGCTGTCGTCGAGGGCGAAAGAGGAGCAACAGCTAAGTTGGCGAGAGACACAGAAAGCACGATCATATTAGGATCTCCACCTAAGCTCGAAACGACCTAGAGAGCTACCCTTTGAGCGAGACCTGAGACCTTCATCGCCTCTGCGAGAACGAAACCTGAGAAGATAATCCAGAGTCCACTCCCGCCGTAGGTGGAGAAGAGGGAGTCGATAAACTCCTTCGGACTCAAAGAAACCTCGAAGAGAGAGAGCAGAGCTATGACAAGGAGCGAGGAGGAGAAGTGTCTCTGGGGAAAGAGACTCCAGAAAACCAAGGCGAGAAGGACGACTCCGAGTATCTGACCGCCTATAGAAGAGGTTACAGGGACCCACAGGAAGACGATTAAAGTCAGAACCGATGCAACTATTTTGGCCATGCTCTCTCTCTTCAACAACAGTCCACCGTACTCCAATGGAGCTACTCCTTCTCCCTGTTGAGATCTAAGCAGACGAGCGGTTTCTTAAATTGATTCTCTTTGCATTGTCCGATCATTTTGTCCCACTCGTTTTTTAACTAGAAACCTCTCTTCTGAAGATGAAACGATCATGAAGGAAAGATTCGACACGGTTCTAGTGATTGACTTCGGCGGACAATACTGCCACTTGATTGCTAGGAGAGTCAGACAGCATAGAGTCTATTCTGAGATAGTCCCTTGCGACACAACAAAAGAAGAAATGCTGAGCCTACAAAACAAAATGACCATCAAAGGCAGCATCCTATCTGGGGGACCCTCCAGCGTCTACGAGAAGGCTGCCCCAAGTCTCGACCCTGAAATTCTCGGGCTGGGTATCCCGGTTCTTGGTCTGTGCTATGGACATCAGCTTATCGCTCACATATTTAGTGGAGAAGTCAGAAGAGGAGACAAGAAAGAGTACGGCTTAACACAGGTTATCATAGACAAGCCAGAGGGCGTTCTCGAAGGCCTAGATCCAGTGGAAGAAGTCTGGATGAGCCATGGCGACACTGTCTATAGTCTTCCCAACGACTTTGAGATGTTAGCCCATTCGGAGAACTCCCCAATCGCCGCTTTCCGCCACAAGCAGAAGCCGATCTACGGTTTACAGTGGCATCCTGAGGTAGCACACACAGAGCATGGAGGCATAATGTTAAGGAACTTCCTCTTCAGAGTTTGCGACTGTGAAGCGGACTGGAATCCTGCATCTTTGACAGATAAGGCCGTCAATGAGATAAGAGAGAGTGTTGGAGACAAGAAAGCCATAATCGCCCTGAGCGGCGGAATCGACTCTAGTACGGTAACCATCCTGGCGTCAAAGGCGATTGGAGAACATCTGACAGCGGTCTTTGTTGATCATGGTTTCATGCGAGAAGGGGAACCCGAATTTGTGGAGAAAACCTTCAAGAACTTGGGTGTGAACATCGTTGTCGTTGATGCTAGGAATCGCTTCTTTGATAGAATGCGCAATGTCCTCGACCCTGAGATGAAGAGAAAGATCATAGGAGAAGAGTTCATAAGGGTCTTCGAGGAAGTCGCTGAGAAGACGAAGTCAGAGTACCTTCTACAAGGAACGATATACCCAGACAGAATAGAGTCAGGAGCAAGGAAACACTCTGAGAAGATAAAGAGCCATCATAATGTCGCTGGATTACCCACAGAGATCAGATTCAAAGACATAATCGAACCCTTAAGGGATCTCTACAAAGACGAAGTCAGAGAGGTCGCCAGATCGCTAGGATTATCAAGAGAGATTCTGTACAGGCAGCCCTTTCCAGGTCCAGGCTTAGCAGTCAGGGTCATCGGAGAAGTGACACCAGAGAAGGTTGACCTTCTGAAGAAGGCAGACAAGATCGTGGAGGAGGAAATAGAAAAAGACCCGATTCTCAGAGAGCGTCTTTGGCAGTACTTCGCGGTCTTGACTGACACGAGGAGCACAGGGGTCAAAGGTGACGCCGGGGCCTATGGCTACGTCATAGCAATAAGGGCTGTTGAGAGCCGAGAAGCAATGACAGCTAACTTCGCAAAGATACCGTATAGTATTCTGGAAAGAGTCTCCACTAGGATAACCAACGAACTCCCTCAGATAACAAGAGTCGTATACGATATTTCGCATAAACCCCCTGCAACAATAGAATGGGAATAAGGAGCTCGAGGTCTCAGACACTTAACTGACGATTCTCCGGTTTCAAAAACCATTGGGTTGGGCGATTGGAGGAAGGAAGAAATCGCGATGAACTCGGAGATTAGAAGAAGAACCCTGCTCTCCCTCCTAAAGCTCACAAGAGATGCTCCAATCTCGATCAATACACTAAAGAGAGAATGCCGAATACCCGAGACCGTTCTCGAAACCTTCCTTGAGGAGCTACGAGGAGAAAGGCTAATCCAGCTAGACAACGACGAGGTCAAGGTTTCGCCAGTACAGAGAATTAAGGTGGCCGTCAAAGTCCTAGCGCTAGGAGGAGACCTTGAGGAGACCTCTCGAAGCCTTGGATGGTCTGAGTTCGAGAATATCATTGCGTTAGCCCTTGAAGAGAACGGCTACGCGGTGAAGAGACACTTCCGATTCAGCTCCCGAGGGCGCCGATGGGAGATCGACCTCCTCGCCCTGCGCAAACCGCTCCTGATCCTTGTTGAGTGTAAGCACTGGCTTCACGGCTTAAGCCCCTCGACAACTAAGAAGGCCGTAAATGAACACGTGAACAAGACACAAGCACTCACTGAAGTATTGGTAGAGATGCAGAGAGACGTCGGTTTTGAAGGATGGCCTCACATAATAGCCGTCCCAGTCATGATAAGCCTAACCCCCAGCCCTTTCAAGTTCTATGACGAGGTCCCAATAGTCCCTGTCCTCCAGCTCCCCAGCTTCCTCTTCGACCTCCCAGCCTTTACCCTCCATGTAAGACACTTCAGAGTGGAACTGAACGTAGACGGTTGAGACTGAAGAAACGCTTTTATCCGCTCAGGTTTAATTCGTTGGAAAAAGTGACCGCAGTTTGTGTGGGATGGGTTCCTCCCTCAAGGCAAGTCTGGGGCTTGCAGGACAATTCGACCGAGATATGAAGCTCTTGCTAGGTGCAATGTTCTCGAGAAGGATCGTGATGGGCTTCTTGGAGGTCGTGAGGGTCATATACTTTGCGTTAACCGGACTTAGCCCTGTCGCCATAGGCATCCTCGTGACCATCGGAACAGCTGTCAGCGCCCTCGAGTCACTTGTCTTCGGCACCCTGTCAGACAGGTATGGAAGGAAGCCCTTCTTACTCCTCGGGTCTCTATTTTCAGTAATAAGGCTGATCCTCTACGCTTTGAGTCGAGATTTCTGGATTCTTGCACTCGCTCAAGGCATCGGAGCACTAGGAGAAGGAGCAGGCGCTGGTCAGCCCGTTGTCTCGGGCTATATAGCCGACAAGACAGAGGTGAAGGAACGAGCCAGCGTCTTCAGCGCCCTTGCCATCACAAACGCCATTAGCGGAACAATCGGCTCTCTTATGGCCGGTCTCCCAGCCTACTTCAAATCTGTCTTTGACCTCGACGAAGTAAGTGCTCATATCCTCCTCTTCTGGATCGGAGCCATAGTGAATAGTTTAGCTGTTGTCATCACATTGCCACTCAATGAAGGACGTAGACAGAAGAAAGAGGAAAGAGAAAGTGACCAGCTGTCCAGCGTCTCGTGGAAGGAGATAGGCAAGTATTCGATCATTAGGTCAACAGATGGTTTTGGAATGGGGCTGGTCTCACCCCTACTGCCCCTCTATTTCCACCTTTATTTCGACGTTGGCTCTGAAACCCTAGCACCTGTCTACGCACTAGCAAGGTTCCTACCTATCTTCTCCTACCTCTTTGTCCCCCTCTTAGTCAGTAAATTCGGCAATGTCAGGTGTCTTGTCATGCTTCGTATTCTAACAGGAAGCATCGTCATCTCCTTCGCCTTGGCCTCGAACTTCTCGATTGCAGTCGCACTTTTCGTCGCTTACAGGTTGCTGTTCGAGTTCGCCATGCCTATGAGGCAAGCCTTTTCCACCGAGATCGTCAAGCCTTCCCAGACTGGGATGACCGTCGGCATAAGCAACTTTGCAAGGTCACTCTCACAGTCCTTAGCCCCCACAATCGCTGGCTATCTATTCGAGATCGCCTCCTTATCTCTTCCCTTCTTCTCAGGCGGAGCAGTACTTGCCCTAAACGGGCTACAATACCATATCTTCTTCAGAGGGGATATTAGAACAGATTCTGAAAATAAAGGTCAGTAGATCCTACTCCCAAAGGAAGGACTCGAGCAGCTCCCAGTCTTCTTCTACTATCATCTCTAGTGGTGAGAAACCTGTATGAAAAAGACCTCAATCAGGAACAGAAAAACGAGGAGAAAAGCCCCCGGCGGGCATACCTTCATTCTGCCAGCTCTGTGAACTTCTCCAACTCTTCCGCTTCTTTCCTCAGTCCAAGTCGTATCATAGTCGACTTCGTGGGAATGCCGCGTCTGTCCCAGCCCCGCTTATCGTAGTATACATGAAGGAGCACGTCATATTTCTCTCTCTCAAGGATCGATCCCTTAAGCGGACCTTTTGTCGTAGGTTCGTCGAACCAACGGGGCGGAGGGAAGTCCATCACTCGCCCCCACTCACCGTTGTATTCTCGCACCCAGAAAGCCCTCATTAAAGCGTAGAGACGATCCGCTAAGGTGAAGATCTCGTCAAGACTAAGTTTGACGCCCGTAGCTGCATAGAAGAACCTAGGGTACCAGTTGAGGTCGAAGCCGAGTTCGATCCATGGGAATCTGCACGTAACAAGGCTCTCGAACATTCCTCCCCTAATCCTCTGAAACTCTATGACCTTGTCAGCCTTAGCCTCGTTGTACTCCTGTCGCATTCCTGAGGAGATCTCCCAAGAGATGATCCAAGCATCCTTGTGATGCGCTCCTATAGGCGAAGTTGCAAAAGAGAGCGCCATACCTGGGCAGAGGTGGCAGTCATAAGCTGAACATTCCAAGCCCTTTACCTGCATTGCCCACTGTAGGGCTCCTCTCGATGTTTTCTCTGCAGCTATCTTTACTCCGTTTGAGAGTAAGTCGCCGACCCCTTGCCTGTAGGCTATATCCTCTGTTAGTCTCTTAGCTCCTTCGAAGTCTCCCCAAGAAAGGTCTAAGTCTAGGATGTGCTTCTCCGAGCACTCCATGGCAAAGGCGATTACGCTTCCCAAGGAGATCGTGTCCAAGCCAAGCTCGTCTGCCATTCTGTTAAGCGTCGCTACTTTCTTCAGATCGCCCAAACCAATATTGGAGCCGAGCATTGCGACGTTCTCGTAGTCCAGTTCAGCTTCTCCTCCTTCAAAGTCCTTTACAACGTTTCCACAGGTCATGTTGCATTGCGGGCAGCCTCTATTTTTAACCGTCACCTTCTCCATCGTCGTCCCGCTGATTGCGTCAGCCTCGTCGAATACGCCTTCTCGGAAGTTGTAGGTAGGAAGAGTGCTGTTCTGCTGGCACCATTCGATCGTCGCCATCGTTCCTTGGCGCTTCCAGAACCTGTAGTTCTCCTTCCCGAGAACATCTCTGTAGGCTTCTGCCCCCAGCCTCTTCAACGCCTCCTTGTCAGCTACTTCCACATCCTTGGTTCCGATGAAGACCATTGCCTTAAGGTTCTTTGAACCCATCACGGCACCCATGCCAGGTCTACCGCCCCCCCTCCCTTCTTGGCTCACTACGTTGGCGAAACGGACCAGTTTCTCCCCTGCTGGACCTATGAGGAGAACTCCCGCCGCACGGTCATGGTTTTCCAGCAGCTTTTTCTCGGCTTTGAAGGAGTCGAGTCCCCAGATGTCCCCCGCATCTAGGACTTCAACCCTCTCGTCTTCCACAAGCAGATAGCTAGGTTTCTCAGCTCTACCCTTCAAGATGACTGCATCGTACCCCGCCTTCCTGAGGTTTACTGCTGCATGTGAACCTAGGTTTCCGTCTCCATAGCCTCCTGTCAGAGGGCTCTTCGCAGCAACAACGGTTTTTCCACTGCTGGGTAGAGCCAACCCCGTCAGAGGACCCGTTGCGGCGATGAAGATGTTACCTGGAGATAAGGGATCTACTCCATGTTCTAGCTCGTCCCAAAGGGTCTTGACTGCGAAGCCTCTTCCGCCCATAAAATTCATAGCGAAGTCTAATGAGTAATCGTCAACTATCGTCTTTTGTTTTGACAAATCGATCTTAAGGAAACGCCCATTCCATCCGAACATGAGTCACACCGTCTACAAGATATGATCAAACATAAGAGAAAAGATTTTCCACTACACCAAGCTCATCCACCCGCAAAAGGGAGAAGAAGGTAGACAGTGTCTCCATCCATGAGTCTTGTTTTCATGCCTTCAAGAAAGTGAATGCTCCTGCCGTTAACGAGAATGGCGATATCATACTTCACTCTGAGGCTTCCTAAGTAGCCTTCCTCGCTCCCGCTCCTAGATTCCAACATGGAAAGGAGGGTGAAGAGATCTGACCCATTAGCTAGGTCGACTAGAAGTTCTTTGCCCAGGATTTCGGTGAGTTCGCCGAAGGCTATGACTCTGACCTGCATACGATTATTGGAATATCATCGGGCGAGGGATAAGGATTTTGAGAGACTGGCCAAGGAGAGACTGTTAGATCCTTGCGGGTGATTCTATTAGTTTTTAAGGAGACGATAATAATTAGGTAAGAATGGTGGTGAACAACACATATGGCGCGGCCTGAAGAGAAGGAGATGCCCCCTAAGGTTTCAGAGGAGGTTAGCATAGGTCAGACTATCACGGTAAGAGCCTTTATGGGCAGAGCAGGAAATGTCGTTGGACGCCTCGCAGATGGTCGGATCATACTCTTCAACAAAGAGAGCCCGCATCTGGCTCACATAGAGCCGGGCATACTAATAGATACAAAGGTGGTTTATGTTGCCAAGAATTACATCATCGTCGACCCCATCGCTACTCCAGAAGGAGGTATTGAAAGCTTGAAGAAGAGCCTTAGAGCGTTGATGGAGATAGAGGACTGGGAGATGGCTGTACTAGCTAAGTCTCTACTCTACATCATAGAGAAACTTGAGGAAGAATGAAGACTACCTCTTTCTTTTTGAGACCTCAATCTGTCTCTTCGTTCTTTATCTGGGTGTCTTTAAATATTCCCCTTGGTTAACCCCTTAGGACTGCTGATGGCGAAGTCGCCCAGGTATCCGAAGATCTTCTTCATAGTGTGCCTAGGAGGATTCGTGACCGTCTTCGGCTTCGGTGCTGTGCAGCCCTTCCTACCCATCTACGCTAGAGATCTAGGTGCCTCAGAAACTGTTGTAGGGCTGGTGACTTCAAGCTATTTCATAACCCGTCTCTTCATCGAGCTACCCTCAGGAGTTATCTCAGACAGGATCGGGAGGCGCAAACCCCTGCTGACCGGGATGGCTCTCTCCTTTTTAGGGGCAGTTCTCTGCGGTTCGGCGTATGATCCTTCCTTTCTCATTCTTGGAAGAGCGGTCTGGGGGATGGGCACCGCCTTGTTTTTCAGTGCCTCCACAGCATTCGTCTTCGACCTCTTCGAAGCTGAGTTCCGAAGCAAAGCCATGGGCACCCTCCAGAGCATAGAGTTTGTCGGCAGCGTTATCGGTGCCCCTCTAGGAGGATTGGTTGCCGCTTATGTTGGTATGCGAGCACCCTTCGCCATGGTCGTGGTCTTGGCTATTGCCGGTTTCATACTTCTACTTGCCTCAGGAGAGTTCAAAGAGACCACGAAAGGAACTGTGAATCCCTCTCATCCAAGTGGCGTTATGAGCTTCTACAGCACGATAGAGTTGCTCAAGACCGGGAGTCTCGTAGTTGTGAGCTTAGGTGCCTTTGCAAGGAGCTTCGTCATGCAGGGAACCTTAGCAACTCTCTTTCCACTCTATGTGAAAAGCCTAGGCATGGATGTATCCATCACAGGCATCATAATGGGCGCTCGATCCCTCGGCATGATCATAGGCACATACGCCACGAGCAAACTCATAGATCGACTGGGCGTTGGAAGAGTCCTATTCGTCAGCTTCCTATCAGAGTGCATCACACTACTTCTCTATGCCCTTGTGGGAACCTTCGAACCTTTTCTGTTGATCGCTCTTTTCGACGGTATGATATCAGGCATAGAGATGAACTCGCTGATGACAGGCGTATCTGTAGTAGTGCCTACACCCCTTAGGGGGACAGGCGTCGGCGTATACAGAACTCTTATGGATACTGGTGGCATCATCGGACCCATCGTCCTGACAGCTCTACTCGCGGCAGTCGGCTATCCTAACATAAGACTCTGTTTCTACGTCAGTGCCGCCCTCATAGGAGCCGCTGCCTTAGCTATGCTGACCTTACGAAAAATGGATGTCAAGGAGTGAAACAGACAAAGACAGACTGATGAAGTGAGATTCGATAGTTCTTCTTATCCCAATGCTGGGATGGAAATAGTTCGGAAGCAACATCAACTTTTTATTCTTTATTCTAAAATTCTTCTTTGGGTTTGTAGATGAACGTTCACAGGGAAAAGATCAGGAGAATCACTATCGATGAAAGATTAGATTCTGATCTGATACGGATTCTAGTGTCCGAACTCGGCAAAGAGGTGCATGAAGGTGAACTAGTAGATGATACCATCTGGATTGATGAAGTCAGCGTCCTAGTAACCAAATACCGGGTCAGGCCGCATCAGAGAAGGAGGAGGATCGTCAACTGGTTGGACCTACTAGAAGAATGGAATGTCCCAAAGAATCTATGGCCTAGATGGGAAGGATTAGCCGAGGGGCAAGTCTATCTCCAGGGAGCTTACATCCTGAGAAAAGATGATGATTCGATCAAGCTGTTACGAGATCCCAGCAGGTCCCACATGGTACGTGTTGACTTGGTTCCACATATGAAGAATCACAGGGATCGTCTATACAACAAGTTACTTCTAAGGAGGGCTAAGCTTGCCTAAGATAAATGCTGGGGATCTGGTCTTCCATTTTCTGAACGTCGGGTTCGGGGATAACATCTTAATCGAGTTTCCTGCTGACAGTAACGGGATGCGAAGCTACGGGCTGGTCGACTGCTGCGATTATAGCAAAACGGAGAAATATCTTGAAAGGCTACAGGGGATCCGACCAGGCAAGACCAACTTCAACTTCATATGCGCGACACACCCTCATTATGACCATATCAGTGGTATCAACTATTTCCTGAACAGTCACAGATACAAGCCTCAGGAGTTCTGGGACAGCGGGTTTAGGCATCAGTCCAAGACTTACATGGAAATAATTAAGTCGGTCTACGATCAGGACATCGAGTTTGTGAGAGTGTCCTCTGGGATGGAATGGTATTTTGGGAAAGTACAGGTAACAGCACTCTCCCCCTCTGTAAGGCTGCGGAATAGATACGCCACGTACGGCGTTGACATGAATAACTCCTCCATTGTGCTTAGGTTCGAGCATCATAAGGAGAACTATTTGCTGACTAAGTCGCTTGAATATAGGGGAGCTAGGAGCATGGAGATCGAGAGGGATGCGGGTCGAAGCGTCGTCATTCTTGCTGGGGACGCCGAGTTCGATAGCTGGGCATACGTCGTCGATGAGTATCCTCGTGTTGAGACCTCAAAGACCCATCAACCATTGGTCAAGAAGATGATTAACCCCTTATCTTGCAGCGTCATCAAGGTGGCTCACCACGGCAGCATGCATAGCTCTCCCTTGGATGTCTACGAGAAGATGAGTCCGAGCCTTGCCATAATCTCGACTAAGCAGGAGATCAGCACGAAGGAGACTGGGAGAATGACTTTGGAGAGGGGGCTGTTTCCCCACCCATCGTCGATCTCCTCACTAGAAGAAACAGCGGCAACGATACTAACGACTGACGGATGGTATGAGAAAAGCACTTTTAGAGGTCAACCTAGAAACCCGAATTACAACCGATGCGGCACGGTAATCGTCATCGTCCCACCTGGAGGAGAACCTCGGTACACCAAGCTTGATGATAGCGAAGACACCGTGAGTGATCCTCCTACCGATGTTTGATCCGAACTCAATACCTTTCAAGAGTTCAATAGAAAACGTTAGTATCTGAATAGACAGAGTATCATGAATGCATTGCTCATAAAGATAAAAGTACCAAATCTTTGTGTCCAAACAGAGGAACGTTCTATTTCTCCACAAGCTTGGGTTCACTTAGGGCTGTTGGTCTTCCCCCTTCGTAGTAAATCCGAGGCGTCAATGGGTTGAGATTTACGCAGAAGAGATAGGTCATTATACCTGCCCTACGAGTTAGGCTAATTATAGTGTTTTCCCCTTGTCTTCCTACGAGCTCAACTACGTCACCTACTTGTGCGTCTGTTTCGTCAAGGTCTACGATGTGATGGTTCACAGAGACCGTGCCTAGGACTGGCTTGAACAGGTCGCCGATGCGAGCCAGACCTCTATTCGTCAATCCTCGTGGGTACCCATCGAAGTAGCCCGCATGCACTGTTCCAACCTTCATCCGTTTTGGCGCAACGAAACGTCGACTGTAGGTGAGCGACTCCCCTGAATCGATCCACTTGATGTGCTCAATCCTTGCCATGAAGCAAAGCGCCTGTCTCAGTTTGAGACCTACTCCCTCTTCTTCAGGATAGATGCCATACAGTATGATACCTGGTCTGACTGCGTCGAGATAGGCTTCCGGGAAATGTAAGACAGCGTCGCTGCTTGCCATGCTTCTTGTTCCGGGATCAATGTTGCGACGCCTCAGCTCAGCATCCAGCATCGTCATTCGCTCTAGTTGAACTTTGTCGAAGTCTCTATCCTCGGTGAAGGTCGAGTAGATACCTTCGACCTCTACCCATGGAAGCGATGAGACGTATTCGAGAAGGTCGGCGGCTTCATTATGTTTCACGCCGACGCGCCCTAAGCCTGTGTCTACCTTGATGAAGGCACCTGTCTTTTTCTTCTGCCTCTGAGCGGCATCGTTGAGGCTCTTTGCCACTGTTTTGTTGAAGATGGTGTGCGTTATGTCCTGTCTTACGATTATGTCATACTGGGTCTCTGTGAATAGAGGGTCCATGCTGACTATGTCACAGCTGAGGCCTGCGTCCCTGAGCTGCAGTGCCTCCCAGAGCTTCGCGACGAGGACTCTTTTGACACCTTTTCTCATGAGATGTGCAACTATCGGGACAAGGCCGTGACCATAGGCGTTCGCTTTTACGCAGGGGAGGACCTCAGCGCCACGTACATGTCTTCTCACCTCTTCGAGGTTGAAACTCACAGCGTCCAGGTCTATTTCAAGCCATGAAGGGTATCCTTTTTTCCTTTCCTCGATCTCATCAGGTGACGGCTGGGACATGAAGAACGATTCTGCCATAGGTAACCCATAATTAGCTATGCCTACGGTATTAAAAAGAGCTGGATAGACGCAAATGCGATGTGGAGCCCCGGGCGGGAATCGGACCCGCGATCAACAGCTTACAAGGCTGCCGCTCTGGCCGCTGAGCTACCGGGGCAATCATCCTTTATGACAATGAAGAGAGTTATATTCTTTGAGGATTGCTCGGGGCTGGGTGGTTACAGCCGTGGTTGTGTCTGTTTTTTGTGTATCAGTGCTGAATAGGGCTTGAAGATAGGCGATCTGCTGGAGGGGTTGAGAAAGGAGTTTGCAGATTGGGTCTCATCGCCTTTAGGGTGGGGGTTGTTTGAGGAAGGTTGTGAGCTCCGGGATGACGGTTGCGTTTGGCCTGTTGAATTCTGTGATTGTTGTGTTGGTTGGGATGAACCGTCTTATTTGGTTTTTGCTGATAAGTCTCTTGATCGCCTGGCATCCCTCCGGTGACAGTGTTGGATGTATTATGCTGAAGTCTATGTTTTCTGCGTTCTCGATGTTCGTTAAGAATTTTTCGATGCCTACACCTGTGGTGACGTCGTCGATTGCTAGGACATCTCTGCCCTCCGCGTCATACTTTCCGCTGTACAAGACCTCTGTGCTCGTTAGCCTCTCCTTTTCCAGGCTTGTCGAGTCTAATCCGAGCAACCCTCCTAGTCTATCGGCTAGGCATTTCGCCTTTTTGTCCCTTGCAACCACAACGGTGTTTTTGTTTATGCCTTCAAAGTGCCTAGCTATGGCATCTACACCGGACAGGGACGCTATGTCGAGACCGTATCTTTGGAGGACGCCTTCTTCTACGTGGAAGTGGGGGTTGAAGGTGACGATTCTGCTGGCTCCCTTGCCTTTCAGGGTCTCTATCAGCTCCTTGTAGCCGATGTCTTTTCCCCTGTCTCTTGCTCGAACCTTCTCTGAGGTGTCTGTCCTGGGGTTGTGGTCTTGGCGTGAAGTGACATACCAAGGCAGGACAACATCGACGGAACTGACACTGTAGAGCTCTTCGTCGGCAAGGTTGCCCACGATTCTGGAAACAGTCTCTAGGAAATATGAAACCTTTTCTGGAGTCGTTGGATAACTCAATCTCCCTACAACAGCACCATGCTTTCCTTCTAACTCTTCGTAATCAGCTAAGATTCTAGGCGCAGGTTCACCATCCTCGTAATGATACAGCTCAAAACCAACATATTTTACTCCAAGTCTATCTGCAAGTTCCCTTGCAAAGGAGTCACTACCAACTATAAAATCCAACATTTCGCTCTGAGCTGGAATTACCTAGTTGTTATTTAAGTCTTTAATTCTCGAACTGAGGGCTATAAGTTCCAACGTCAAATCCCACACAGAGAGAATTGAAAGATTATTTTCTGCAATTCTCGAAGTTACTTTCAGCGGATGAGACTAACCTCCTAAACTCCTTCTACATAGGATTCTACACTTCCCTAGATTTCTGAGCTCTGACCTAGAGTTGTTTTACCACTTGAGGACAAAACAGAAATCCCGTGAGAGCAATCTAGTTGTGGAGAAAGGAATTGAGCTTAAAAGAGAAGATAATGGAAGAGACTCAAGGACTGAAGGGCACGATAGGAATAGCTGTGAAACACCTTCAGACAGGCGAAGAAGCCCTCGTGGAGGGCGACACGCTCTTCCCTACAGCAAGTGTCTTCAAGCTGCCGCTCCTCGTAGAGCTTTACAGGCAGGTTGATGAGGGACGCATCAGCCTAGACCAGAAGCTGGAGATAGTCGAGAAGGCGAAAGTCCCCGGCTCAGGCATCCTGAGGGAACTCAGCTCAGGTTTGGAGATGAAGGTGCGGGACTTCATCACCCTCATGATGGTGCTGAGCGACAACACGGCGACAGACATGCTCCTGGACTTGGTCGGGATCGAGTACGTTGACAAGAACCTCCGCCACCTAGGCTTCGAGAAGACAAGAGTCGTGGCGAGCTGCGCAGACCTGCTCTACGACCTAGCCGGGCTGGGCGACCTGAAGCCTGAGGAGCGGAGCCTTAAGGTCTACATGGAGCAGAGAAAGTTCAACCCCAGATCCAAGGCTCTGGGTACAGAGGACAACGACGTGACGACGCCGAGGGAGATGGCGAGGCTCTTGGAAAACATCTTCCAGGGAGCAGTTCTTTCCAGAAGCTCTTGCGACGCGATATTGGAGACTATGAAGAAGTGCCAGACAGGTGAGAACAGGATTCCAAAGTATCTTCCAAGGGAGAAGGTCGAGATGGCTCGCAAGACTGGAAGCCTCTCAGGCATCGTGAACGACGTAGGCATCATATACCTCCGTGAGAAAGGTGATCAATACATCCTCTGCGCCTTCTCAAAGGGGCTGGCGAACAGCAGAGAAGGAGAAGAAGCCATAGCAAAGGTCTCAAAAACCGTCTACGACCACTTCGCAACCTAGCCCTTTCCTCCCCTTTCCATAGGTCTGTACATCACACCCCGTGGTTGAAGTAGGCTGAAAGCTATCGCCTCCAGACATTATGGATAGCTACAAAAGAGTGAAAGGTGTTTATATTTTCAGGATATTCTTATTCATGGAGGATCAAGCTATGTCTTCAAGCACACTGGAAGAAGCCGTAAAGGAGATTAAGGCTATCAGGGAGAAAGTTGAGAGGATCGAAGAGATAGTTGAAGAAAGACTTCTCGGCATAGAGAAGCCCACGAAGGATGAGGCTGAAGCCATCAAGGGCTATCTAGAGGCTAAGAAGAGAGGAGACATACAACTCACTCCGCTGGAAAATCTTGGTAAGAAGGCGTAATCCTTTGCCGCATTACAGGATTTTTCTGGAGAGGCGAGCCCAAAGGCAACTGGAAAAATTAGACGAAGAGACGAAGGCAAGGATTACTGAAGCACTATATGTGCTTGGCGACATCGGATTCTCAGCTAGACTAGACATCAAGAAGCTTCAAGGATACAAGGATCAGTATAGGCTACGGGTTGGTAAGTATCGAATATTATTCGAGCTCCAACCGGGGAAGACTATTATTGTCTATGCGATACTGCCAAGAAGGCGGGCTTACCGAAGCTAGATGCGCCCCTAATTATTAAAATCAACCTTGTTTGACCAGACTTAAATGCTACATTGCTCGCCGCTCAGACCTCTGGATCGCACCTCGGACTAGCCCGCTCCCAAAAGATAAAAGCAAGTGCTTAAAAAGAGGAGTGGAGGGGTCACCATGGTTACAGTATCGGCAGACCGATTGAAACGAATAGCCATAGCGATATTCAAGGGAGCTGGCTGCTCGGATTACGAAGCCGAACGCACCAGCGAACTGCTCGTCCTCGCCAACCTGAGGGGACACGACTCTCACGGCGTCGGACTCATCCCAGGCTATGTTGACGGCATCAAACGAGGAACCACTAAGCTGGGGGTTAAGATAGAGGTTGTGAAGGAGACCCCTGTCACAGCCTTGATAAATGGCAACAACAGTCTCGGTCAAATAGCCGCCACGAGAGCCATGGAGATCGCCATAGAAAAAGCCGAGAAGAACGGCGTAGGCATGGTCTCCATCTACAACTGCAACCACATCGCCCGACTAGCAGACTACGCCGCCATGGCTTTGGAGCACGATATGATAGGCTTCGTCACCGCCAACGTGGGACCAGCAGGACCAGGGCGCCCACGGGGAGAACAGAACGTTGTCCCGCCGTACGGAGGAGCCAAGGGCGTTTTCGGCACGAATCCCCTCTGCTACGCAATACCAGCAGGAGAGGAGCCGCCGATCATCTTCGACATGGCTACCAGCATCTGGCCGACTGGGAAGGTGAGGGTGGCAAATGCACGGGGCGAGAAAGTTCCTGAAGGAATCTTGCTTGACGCTCAGGGACGCTCCACGACAGACACGAAAGCCTACTACGGTCCACCTAGAGGAGGCATACTGCCTTTCGGAGGCATCGTGGCGCACAAGGGGTACGGCTTGTGCTTGGTGGTTGACCTGCTCAGCGGCGCTTTGTCAGGCTCTGGATGTGCCTTAAAGTCGCATACTAACGGCGTCTTTATGATGGCTCTCGACGTAGCCTGCTTCAGATCTGTTGAGGATTTCAAGGCAGATGTGGACGAAGTGATCCGAGTGTGTAAGACTACGCCTCCAGCCCAAGGATTCGTAGGTCCCCACGGAGAGGGGGAGGTCCTCGTTCCTGGCGACCCTGAGCGCAGAGCAGAGAAGAAGAACCGAAGAGAAGGGGTCTTCGTCGAGGACACGACATGGGAGCTGATAGCGAAGGCTGCTAGGGAGGTTGGAGTGGACATCGAAAGAGTGTGAAGAGTCACCCAAAGATGTTTGTGTAGAATTCCTGAATTGAAGCTTAGAACTGAGGAGGTGAGTATGGAACCCTATTTCTGGCACAGCAATGCCACTCTGAAATCCAAT
>Ga0315314_1000931_pt1 | contig 28316 bp, 28 predicted proteins | sample TDP9_MG_FD_203631 | JGI IMG/M metagenome (GOLD analysis project Ga0315314, IMG submission 203631) | Freshwater sediment microbial communities from Lake Towuti, South Sulawesi, Indonesia - TDP9 | ecosystem: Environmental > Aquatic > Freshwater > Lake > Sediment | place: Indonesia: South Sulawesi... | reverse complement strand
AAGATTGAGGATGCTTTATTCAGGGTTATTGAAGCTGAGGGGGAAAAGGTTGAATTACAATGCCGAGCAATAGAGGCCGTGGCTCCGCTTACTTCATCTCGGGTGAAAGGGGTTATCTACAAAGCTTACCAGAGTGAAAATCTCAAACTAAAGGCTAGTGCCCTTCGGTCTATGGGGCTGAATTGCGATCCGGCATGGCTATCAATATTACTTAAGGAGTTAAGCAGCCCTGAGCTGGAGATGTGCCTTGAAGCAGCTAGGGCATGTGGTGAATTAGGGGAGGAAGAGGCAGTGCCCTATCTTCTTAGGCTTACCGAGGGGGATGATATTCAAACTCAGCTAGCTGCTGTCATGGCTTTGAAACAACTGGGGGGAAGCGAGGCAAAGCAGGCATTATATCAATGCCTGCACCATCCGGATAAGCGGGTACAGCGAGTGGCAGAAGAAGCAGTGAGGGAAGTGGAGATTTGAGCCTCTTCTCTGTCAAGGTGATATTATGATAAAGGGAAGCAAGGTAGTGCTACGGGGGAAAAGGTTAGAGGATGCCAGGAGCGATTACGCCTGGAAGACAGATGCCGAGCTGGCTCAGCTTGATGCTACCATTCCCTTAGATATACCCTTCTCTCATTATCTAATTAATTATGCTGAGGAGCTGCGCTATGGCAATATGAGAGGGCGCCGCTATGCCATTGAAACTCTGGAGGGCAAGCACATCGGCAATTGCAGCTACTATAACCTTGACCAGGATGAAAGGGAGACTGAGTTAGGTATCCTTATAGGGGAGCGTGCCTACTGGGATAAAGGCTATGGCACCGAGGCGGTAACTATCCTAGTAAGCCAGATCTTTGAGGAAACAAATATAAAAAGGATATATCTCCATACCTTAGAGGGGAACATCAGGGCACAGAAATGCTTTCAAAAGTGTGGTTTTACCCCCTCCGGGCGGGTTAACAGAGGGGAGCATAATTTTATACTTATGGAGCTTAAGAAGGCTGAGGGGATTTCTGCTAAAAAATCGTCTATGCCCCCTTGTCAGAGGGCACCATGAAGTATGAAAATAGCTATGCTAACTGTCGTTCGTGGTGAGCTTGTCGAACCATGAACGACCCTTCGACAGGCTCAGGGCGAACGAAACAAACTCTATTTTCCGAGTAATCACCTCTAAAAGACTGTTGAAAAATTTTGTTTTCCAGCGACAAGTCGCTTCACTTTGGAGGTGGGGCAGCAGGTTTATCAAATTGCCATATCCCGCCCACCGCTGACCACGATAACCTGCCCGGTTATATAATTAGCATCATCAGAAGCTAGAAACACGGCTACTGGAGCGATATCCTTCTCCGGGTCACCCAGCCTGCCTAAGGGGATACGCTTTTCTAAGTCCACCTTAGCGCTTTCTGACATCCTGGTCAAAGCTAGTGGGCTAATAGCGTTGACCAGGATATTGTATCGGGCAAACTCTTCAGCATTGGATTTGGTCAACCCCATAATGCCAGCCTTGGCAGCGCTGTAGCTAGCCTGACCTGGATTGCCCCTAATCCCAGAAGCTGAAGTGAAGTTGATTATCTTCCGAGCAGGTGGTTCCTTGCCCTCTTCCCTGGCTTTCTTGGCTTGGGCCACCATGTACCTGGTGACTGCCTGGGTGCAGTTGAAACTCCCCTTAAGGCAGATGTCCACTACGTCATCCCAGTCCTTTTCAGTCATTTTAAACATGGACACAACACGGAGTATAGCGGCATTATTGACCAGTATGTCTATCTTACCGAATTTATCAAGAGTGGCTTTAGCTAGCTCCTCGACTTCCTGCCTATTGCAAACATCGGTCTTGATGGCAATGGCTTTTCCTCCTTGGCCTTCAATCCTCTTTGCTATCTCCTTTGCTGGCTCAATATCAATATCAGACACCACTACGCTGGCACCCTCCTTGGCAAAGGCTGTGCAAATAGCTGCCCCTATTCCCCTTCCTCCCCCGGTAACTATGGCTACTTTATCTTTTAGCCTTTCCCCCATAGCTTAAGTATCTCCCATTATTTTACGTTTAAAAGGACTCGAAACACTATCCCAAAAAGTGGGGAGGAGCTTGTCCCCTAAATTTGCGGGAGCCCACAAGGGGCGGGGACAAACACTCCTACAGCGGTTTTTGGGCATCCTCTGGGAAACCTTTTCTGCCACTAGGCTTCTATGGTTAGTGGGCAAGCGGCTATTTCTTTTCCTCAGGTGGGGCTGGATTAACGTAGCCCTTCAGCAGGGTAGGCATACACTTGGCGACCTCTTCCCAGGTCCATGGCCCATACTTGTCCCAGTCCCGGCCGAAGATGACTGACTCATGGGCGGGTGCCCAGAAGGAGAAGCTGGCGCCGGAAGCGCCAAATACGCAGCCATTGATGTGGGCAGCGGCATCACTGCAGAGGAAAGCCGGAATCACGGCCAAATAGTCTGCAGTAGCCACGTGGGTTACCTCCTCATACCTCTCCTTGGTCCAGAGTCCTGATTCCACCCTCTTCTTGTAGCCGGCAAGCACTTCTGGCCCCATGGTCATCCTTGTCGCTGCCCTGGGGCAAATGGCATTACAGGTGACACCATATCTACCCATCTCCCAGGCAGTGGCGTAGGTTAAACTGGCAATCCCCCCTTTGGCAGCACCGTAGTTTACGTGTCCTACAGTCCCTACCCAAGCCTCGGAGATTGTATTCACTATCCTCCCATACTTCTGCTCCCTCATGCGGACGCAAGCATGCCTTGACATGTTGAAGGTTCCTTTAAGGTGGACAGCTATTACTTGGTCCCACTCGCTTTCTGACATATTCCAGATCATCCTGGCCCTGTCAATTCCGGCTACATTGCACAGGATATCTATCCGGCCGAAGTTGTCTACACAAGCCTGTATCATCTGTTCGGCAGCCTTGAAATTGCTCACATCGCCGTATTGGGCAATGGCCTTTACACCAAGCTTCTGGCACTCGGCGGCTGTCTGGTCAGCGGGGCTCTTGCTTGCCCCAGTTCCGTCGGTAGCTCCTCCCAGGTCGCAAGCCACGACATTGGCACCCTCTTGGGCCAGAGCCAGAGCTATTGCCTTGCCAATTCCGCTGCCAGCACCGGTTACTACTGCATTCTTGCCCTTTAGTCGATCAGCCATCGGTGGTCCTCCTTCGTGATTGACACTGGTTATTTCTTCTCTTCTGGTTGTGGTGGGGCTGGGTTGACATAATCGATGAGCAACTTCTTCGGCATAAGCTTTTCTATCTCCTCAAAGGTCCATCTACCTTCCGTTTTCCAGTCTCTGGGCACTTTCCTTATCACCTGAGGCTGGCTCCAGACCCCGACCTCAGTCCCTGAGGTGAGGAATATTTGACCGTTTACATTGGCAGCCGCGTCGCTAGCCAGATAGGCTATAAAGGGGGCGAAGTATGAAGCGTCTGCCAACTCCCGCATCATCTTGTCAAGTTGATCCTTGGGCATAAGGCCGGCGGCAATCCTCTTTTTTATGCCCTCGATCACTTTTTCATCAGCAGTCATTCTTGTCCATGCTCGAGGGACAAAGGCATTGCAAGTCACTCCATATCTTCCCAGCTCTCGAGCAGTGCCGTAGGTCAAGGTGGCAATCCCCCCTTTGGCGGCAGCATAGTTCAGATGACTTGGGCCACCGATGAAAGCCTCGGAGACGCAGTTTATTATCCTGCCGTACCTCTGTTCCCGCATCAGAGGGGCAGCATGTCTGGTGAGGTTAAAGGTCCCCTTGAGGTGTACTGCTATCACCATATCCCATTCTTCTTCCGACATATTCCAGATCATCCTGGGTTTGTCAATTCCGGCAATATTACACAGGATATCTATTCGGCCGAAGTTGTCCACACAAGCCTTGACCATTCCCTCAGTGGCCTTAAAACTGGACACGTCACCATAATTGGCCACTGCCTTTACCCCGAGTTTGTGGCACTCTTCTACCACTTCGTCAGCGGGAGACTTATCTGCTCCCACTCCATCTGTGGCTACCCCCAGGTCGCAGACGACAACATTGGCTCCCTCTTCAGCCAGTGCTAGGGCTACTGCCTTGCCAATCCCCCTACCAGCACCGGTTACTACTGCATTTCTACCCTTTAATCTTTTCCCCATTTTAACTCTTACCCCTCTTAGCCTGGCTTTTCTTTCCAGGGAGGGCAACTACGGCTGTACCGGGGGTAATTCTTTGTCCAGCAGGATTTTCTACCCAAATCTCACATTCTACAAGATTCTCCCCACCTTCAGCATATTTCTTGGTTACCTTCCCCTTGCATAGTAACTTGTCGCCTGGGAAGGCATTGCCTCGGTATTGGACACTCAGTTTTCTCAGCTCTCCCCGGTCGCCGATCCAATCGGTTAGCATTTGAGTTAAGAAGGCTGCCTCCAGCCTCCCGTGAACCAGGACTTTGGGGAATCCCATGGAATTGGCGAAATCTTTATCGTAGTGGAGCTCAAAGAAGTCGCCTGAAGCCCCTGCCCACATTACCAGCGTTCGCGTTGTCGGCAGCTTCTCCAGGGTGGGTATTTCACTGCCTTCTTGAACATCTTCATAGTAAAGCTGAGCCATAATTTTGACCTCCTTCTATAATTAGTAGCTCATTATGCTATTGGTGCTTACGGCTACCACATCACCCTTCTGATTCCGGTGGGTCGACTTGTATATTAGCAGAACCCTGGGACCTTTCTCACTGGACCTATCTTGAACTTCGGCGAACTCGTGGGTAGTAGTGATTGCCTCGCCAGGTTTGATGGGCTTGAAGAACTCCCAATCGGCGCCTGCAGCTACACTCCGCTTATAGGGCCGAGGCACCTCTATCGCCAGCGCACCCCCGCTGATCATCGCTGTGGTGACCAGGCCTGGTGGAGCCGTGTCTTGCCATTTAGGGTTGGTGTCTCCTATACACTGACAAAAGAGACCAATCATGCTTTTGTCTATCTCCAGCGTCTCTTTCTTCTTCTTTCCTATGAAGGCTTTTACTTCTTCCAAAGTGGGTCTCTTTTCTTCGGTCATGCCCCTCCTTTCAAAAGTGGTCAACCCATAAGATAGCCTAAATGAGGTGCCCTGTCAAACACTGAGTCAGGCCCTAAATTGGCGATCGAGTTTTTCAAATATAGTGCAGGGGACAGAGGATGTTTAGCAACCTTATAAGATTCGTATGTAGGGACAGACCTGAAGGTCTGTCCCTCATAGAAGCCCTCTCCCTCGACGGGAGAGGGCAGGGTGAGGGTGAGGTATCCCCCTCCCTCTAGCTCCCTCCCGCCAGGGGAGGGAGTATCTTATAGAAGCCCTCTCCCTCAACGGAAGAGAATAGGGTAGGTTGCCCGACGTCGGGCAACCTACCCACTATTTCGGGAGACCACGAGGGTTGGGGACAAACACTCCTGCACAATGTTTTTGGGTATCCTTAAGAATGACAGTTGGGTTTGGTAAACGCTCGTGTGACAAAGAGATTTGAAAGTGTCTCTCCACTTGCCTATACTCATAGGGTAGGTAGGTGGCCAGGATAATAGTCATAGGTCTTACCGGGGGCATCGGCAGCGGCAAAAGCACTGTCTCCTCATTTCTGGCTCAGTTGGGCGCAGTGGTATTGAGTGCTGACGAGATCGGTCATGAGGCTCTCCAGCCCTATACGGAGACATGGCAGGAAGTAGTCAATGCCTTTGGCAAGGAGATTCTCAAAGCCGGCGGTGAAGTTGACCGCCAAAAGCTAGGTGAAATTGTCTTTAATGATGCCGAGGCTTTAGCACGACTGAATCAGATAACGCATCCCAGGATGCATGGCATAGCGAAGAAGAGGATCGAGGAGCTTAAGCGGCAGGGTGCTGACGTGGTAGTGCTTGAAGCACCGCTATTGGTGGAAGCTAACTGGTTGGATTTGGTGGACCAGGTTTGGGTCACTGCAGCTACCGAGGCAACAGCAATGCGTCGTCTTTGTCAACGCAGCGGGCTCTCTGAGGCTCAAGCTTTGGCCCGTATCCATTCTCAGCTTTCTTCAGAGGAGAGGTTAAAGTATGCCGATATAGTGATTGATACCAATGGCACTTTAAGCGAGGTTGAAACCAGGGTTAAAGAGCTTTGGGGGAAGCTTTGTCTGCAAAAATAGACAAGGAAAGCATTCGTCAAGCCCTTTCTCAAAGAGAGAAGAGGGCTATTGAAGCCGAAGGCTTCAGGTCGGCTGCTGTCCTCATACCCTTATACGAAAAGGGGGGGGAGCACTATCTCGTGGTGACCAAAAGAACCGAGACGGTCAATGCCCACAGAGGACAGATTTCCTTCCCTGGCGGAGTTCACCAGGTGGGGGATGAGAGCCTTATGGATACAGCTCTTAGAGAAAGCTGGGAGGAAATCGGCCTCAATCCCAAGGATGTGGAGATTCTAGGTGAGCTGGATAGCATGTGCACCTTTACCACTAACTACGTTGTTTCCCCTTTTGTGGCCGCTATCCCCTACCCTTATGAATTCAAGGCCAATCCTGGGGAAGTGGAGGAAATAATCGAGGTTCCCTTGGCAGCTCTCTTAGACAGGAGCAACTTTTGGGAGGAGCTACAGCCTCTCCAGGGCAAGCTCATTCCTCAGTATTTCTATCAATGTGGTGATCGGGTAATTTGGGGAGCTACCGCCAGGATATTGAAGCAGTTCCTGGAGACGGTTTTCGGAGCTTAGAAGGAGATAAAGGGGTGCGTTGCTTTGTAGATTCTGAATAGGGTTGACAGTCAAGTGTAGTGCGCATATTATCGGTACCAAGGGCTATTCCCCTGGTAAGACAGCCAAGTTTAATGCTGGGAATATAGAAAGGAGTTTCAAATTGGCAACGGCACTTAGTGGCATTAAGGTATTAGATATCACTGGCTTAGGACCGGCTTCGCTCGTTTCTATGACAATGGGAGATATGGGGGCTGAGGTGCTCAAGATTGATATGCCCCCTGGGGGTGGACATAGGGGAGTTGGCGATGGTCTAGCTTATTTCCCGGAATCGGATGAGGAGTCAGAGAGGATGACTGCCCATATGGCGACTAACCGGAATAAAAAGAATCTGGCACTTAACCTGAGGACCGAAGCGGGGCAAGCCATTTTCCACAAATTAGCCCGGACTTATGATGTTGTCATTGAGAGCTTCCGTCCCGGGGTGATGGACCGGATGAACGTGGGCTACCAGACCCTAGCCCGGATAAACCCCAGGATTATCTACTGCTCCGTCTCTGGATACGGTCAGGATGGCCCCTATCGGAGCTTCCCCGGTCACGATGGCAACTATTCTGGCATGGGTGGTGTGTTGGGCCTCACGGGTGAGCGTCACGATGATCCGCCGGTGATGGCCCTCAATGTGGTGGCTGATATGGCCGTGGCCTATCTGAACGCAACCATCGGCGTCCTGCTGGCTATCTGTGCTCGGGAGAGAACAGGCCGCGGTCAATTGGTAGATGTTTCTATGACCGACGGTGTTGTATCCCTCCTCGCCGGCGTACCTGGAGCGGTAGAATACTTCTATACCGGCGTTGTCCCACGGCGGGGGGAAACGATGACTAGTGGTACCGTTCCTTTTTATGCTGTCTATCAGACCAAGGACGACAAGTACTTGACCATCTGCGCTATTGAGCCACGTTTCTGGCAGAATCTGTGCCGTGCCCTGGACTGTGAGGACCTGATACCACACGAATTTGCCCCCAGTCCCAAGAAAGAGAAGGTGTTCCGGAAGTTAAAGCGGATCTTCTTGACCAAGACCAGGGATGAGTGGTTTGACCTTCTCACCAAGGCTGATGTGCCGGTGGGCAAGGTCTTGGACTTGGATGAGGTCTTCCGTGATCCTCAATTGCTTCACCGCCAGATGCTTCTCGAGGTAGAGCACCCTAAATTTGGCAAGGTGAAGCAGGTAGGGATCGGCATTAAGCTCTCGGATACTCCGGGCAAAGTCCGCAGCCTAGCTGCCCGCCTGGGTAAACATACTGATGAGGTTCTATCTGGCCTGGGCTATTCTCAGGCTGAGATCGAGAAACTCCGCCAGGAGGGGGTGGTCTACTAGCCTGGGCTTTACTTCTCCTGGGTAAACCTTTCCACTTGGACAAGGCTGGTATTGACCGGGAAAGCACCGCCAGGGGAATACTGGTCTCGGGTGAGAACATTGGGGCTCCCTGCTCGGTCCCGTCCTTTCTTATCAGGTCGGTACCATGCGCCCTCACCCAAGGCCACTACGCCAGGCATAATCCGTTCAGTGACCCCGGCCTGGACAATGGTCTCCCCTCGGTGATTAAAGACCCTGACCTCATCCCCATTGTTGATGCCCCGGGATTGGGCATCCCCAGTGCTGATCCACAAACTCTGGGGTTCAAGCCCATTGAGCCAGGGGTTATTGTCGAAACAAGAGTGGGCCCTGGTCTTGTGATGAATGGTGATTAGTTGTAGAGGGTACTTCTCCCTCAAGGGGTCTCCCGGCCCTTCCCATGGCTCTATATACTCGGGGATGGAAGGGATGTCGGGATTATTCAGGTCAGCGATGCGTTGACAGTAGATCTCGATCTTCCCCGAAGGGGTGGGGAAGGGGTTGCTCTCTGGGTCCTCGATTTGCTTCTTAAAGCAGAGCCGTGGGCTGGGCAGTCTTATTTTGTGAACCCCTTCCCTTTTGAACTTTTCAAAGTCGCCAACCTCTTCCATCACGTCTCCCATACCTTGCACCAGTAGGCGTATCCCTTCCTCTTCCGCAATGTCAAAGAACGGTTCATGGATGCCTAGCCTGGCTGCCAGCTCACGGCATATTTCAAGGTCAGACTTAACTTCGGGCACGGGTTCAATGACCTTGTTTAGGTAGAGGAAATAGGGCCCCGAAAGCCAGGGACGGGCGAAATCGTTCCTCTCCCAGATAGTGGAAACCGGGAGCAGGATATCGGCAAACCTGGCGGTGGCTGTCATGAACTGCTCCTGGACAACGATAGACTCCAGCTTCTGCAATGCCTTCACACCTTTGTTGGTGTTTGGAAGCTGGTTCAAGGGATTGGCAAAGGCTATATAGGCCATTTTTATATCGCTGGGATAGCCTCCGGCTGTGCCTTCGAGGATGGCATCCCATATGCGGCAAACATGGGGGTGGGCATGATGGCGGCGTGCCACATCTAGGGCTTTCAACTGCTCCTTATAAGTGGCGCCATCCTTCGTCTCAAAGAAGGAGGGGGGAACCATAGGTCCCACAGGACCTCGCTCAAAGCCAGCGCTGCCGCCGCCGTGGACGCCGACATTGCCCGTCATGGCTGCCAGGGTTGAGGCTGCCCGATGGTACTGCTCCCCAAAGGCAGTGCGCCCCGGGGCATATCCGGGGATGAGGGCTGCCGGCTTGGTAGTGGCATATTCTCGTGCCAGGGAGACGATGGTAGCCGCAGGGACGCCAGTCTTTGCTTCGGCCCAGGCTGGTGTCTTAACTACGCCGTCTTCTATTCCCATGACGTAGTCCTGAAATTTTTCGAAGCCACTGGTATATTTATCCAGAAATCTTCGGTCGTGGAGTTTTTCAGCAATCATCACCTGGGCCATGGCCACCATCATGGCGGCATCAGTTCCTGGCCGGATGGGAATCCACTGGTCTGCCAAGGTAGCTGCGGTATCAGTGTACCTCGGGTCGATAAGAATGATTCTGGCACCGACCTCCTTGGCCTGTACCAGATAAAAGCTGGTGTTAGTGCTGTAAATAGAGGTGGCTGGATTTACTCCCCAGAGAAGGATCAGTCGGGAGTTCACCAGATCGTCTCTGGTATGTCCTGTGCTCAGGGTGCCGTAGGTAGCCCTAGAGGCGAAAACAGAGCCCTCGGCTGAGGCGCCGCCCCAGCAAGAGGTGTAGCCCCCAAAGCTGCGCAGGAGCTGGCGCACGATTAGACCTCCGTGAAATAGTCCCGCATGCCCTGAATAGGTATGAACCCAGATAGCCTGTGGGCCATACGTCTCTTTAATCTGCACCAGCTTTGTGGCTACTGTATCCAGAGCCTCGTCCCAAGATATACGCTCAAATTGGCCTTCACCCCGGGGTCCTATTCTCTTGAGGGGGAAGCGGAGGCGGTCTGGGGAGTATACTTGCTGGCGGTAGGCCCGCCCCCGGGCGCAGGCCCGCAACTGTGGCTCCTCACCGTCATCAGTCTCAACCCTTGTGGCAACGCCGACCCTTACATGTACCTTGAGTACACATCGTCCGCCACAATCGTAGCACGCACCTGTGGGTACTATCCTTGCCTTAGGCCCTGGTTTGTCTGATTTAGCTGCGGTCACTCTTTACTCCCAGTCAGGCGGGTTCTATTCCCTCCCTTAATACTCTTACCAGCTCGGGGTGTGCCTTGTTGAATTCGATCAGCCTGCGGATAGCCTTAGCTGCGCCTCTCATTGACAAAAAAAGAGGCAGTCCGGCTTCTAGACTCAACTGCTGTATCTTTAGCGAGGGCAGCCATGAGTCCTCATTGGATATGAAGTGGATGATCATAGCTACAGGGAGGCGACATGCCTTGGCGGCAACAATCATCGGCGCTGACCCGCTGCCTATCGCCCAGTCGCGAATGATGCCGGGAAGCGAATCAACGGAGTAGTGAAGTATCAATGAGTCCAGTTCAGACCACTCTTCCAGTGCTCCCATGAAATCGCCCAATCCCTTGTCTCCTCTGGAGAATCTCATCTCCCGAATAGCGTCTTCCCAACCTGACATACCTGCCCTGTTGAGCAGTCGCGCCTGTTCAGCTCCAAAGAGAGGGGCGGCGTCGATGGGATTGCGTAGCATGCTGCCGGCCAGGGGGATGAGCTCCTTCATCTTGTCCCTTATCTCCGGTGGCATGCTTGGCAGTCTAAACCCAGCTCGCTCGAACTCGTCGGTGGCCAAAACACTGGCGCCACCACCATTCCCCACAACACAGGTGTTCAATCCCGGGGGTGGCTTCATGCGCAGCAGCGCCACCAGCACATCTACCATCTCCTCTACGGTGTGCACTCTGATGGCGCCAACTTGTTTGAGGAATCCGTCCCAAACGGCATCCGCTCCAGCGAGGGCGCCAGTATGAGAGGAGGCAGCCCTGATACCACCCTCGGTATATCCTCCCTTATATATCACCACTGGCTTAGCTGAGGCGGCTCTGGTGAGCACTTGGCGCAGGCGCTGCCCCTCGGCAGTGCCCTCTATGTAGGCAGCGATGACCTTAGTTTCAGGATCCTCCGTCAGATAATCCAGCAGGTCGCACTCGTTGATGTCGCAAGCATTGCCATAGCTGATGGCCTTGCTGAAACGTAGCCCTCGGACAACAGCACTGCGGATGATGTAGGTGGTATTGCTACCGCTCTGGGAGATGAGGCCGATGGGGCCTGCCTCACGGGGGTAGTTGACGCAAAAGCTTATCCTGGATGTTGGACAATAGATGCCCATGCAATTCGGGCCAAGGAGGCGTATGTTGCTATTACGGGCGATTTCCACCAGCTTCCTTTGTAGCTCAATGCCTTCCGGCTCGCCGGTCTCAGCAAACCCGGCACTGTAGAACTGCACTACTTTGACTCCGAGGTGGCGGCACTCTTCGAGAAGCTGCGGGGTCTGCTCGGCAGGAATGCAGGATACAACGTGGTCTACAGGTCCAGGGACATCCCTTAGGCTGCGGTAGACGGGAAGCCCCATAATCTCACCCCCCCTGGGGTTTATGACATAGACCTGGCCCGGGTAGCCCATCTTGAGCAGCGGCTCGATGTAAAACTCATTGATAAACCATCTCAGGGGATTAGTGGAGGCACCGGCTACTGCTATCGACTGGGGATGGAAGATGTACTCTAGATCTGGACTTTCTTGTCTATTTCCTGATGCTGGGGTGGTCATTCCTCCAGCACCTTTAAACTGTGCGCTTCTCGGGGTGTGCTGTGTCGACGAGGATTTAGCATGTCAATTCTTGATGAGCCTGTTCCTTGGTCCTTTGTCTTCCAGTAATGATGATATCTGTTCGGCCCCTGGCTTGTCAAACCAACTCCGACTACCTCAAAATTAGGTGCCTGTCAGGTCCCTGACCTGACGGAACCCTCGGAGGCTGATTCGGGTCGGGTCAGGGACCCGACACCCACGAAATTTGGATGTAGGGACTCCGATCATATCGGAGTCCCTATGGGTGTTAAAAAACACCCTCAAAACCTGGGGCTTGAATTCTGCCTTTGGGTGTGTTATAAGATAACTTGAATATCATTGAATTTCATGTTAATCTAATGATGATTTATCATTCACGAAAGATGATGCACTTTTGTGTCATTGGTCAAGGTCCCTCAAGGGGGCAAATTTTCACAAAAAGGAGGTAACATATGCCGGAGTGGACCTTCCTCACCAACCATGCCCTGGTGCTAAGCCATATTGCTCACCACCCCCGCATCACTGCCCGTGACCTGGCTGATATCATCGGCATCACCGAAAGGACTACGCGGAAGATAATCGCTGATTTGCTGGACACCGGCTATATCACTAAGAAGCGGGAGGGAAGGCGCAATCGCTACCGCATCAACCCCGACCTCTCTCTTCGCCATCCCAGCCACGGAGAGACTGCTGTGGGAGACCTCCTCCAGGCGCTGGGTTGGAAAAGGCGAGGGCGTCCCCCAAAGTCAGAATGACCCGGTTGTGGCTAGGCAAGCGTTACTGTCTGCCATATTCCGGGAGCTATCCGAGGGATCTGGCTCAAGCTTGACATTGTCAGCGCTACGGTGGTATTTTGGTAGTTGACAGCTGTGTCTGTCAAACAATAACCAAAACCAATGTTCGTTTATCATTGTCCGTAATGCTGGTGCAGAAGTAGCCCAGGGCAATACAATAAAGGGTGAGGGTTGGCTCCTAGCCTAGCGAATAGAAATACGAAACCATGATTTAGATGGCTTTTTGAATTTATTTTGTATAGTAAGGAGGACAACGTGGCGGAGAACCAGGAGCAGCGTTTTTCGGCATCGGGAATTCCTGTAGAGGACATATATACCCCAGAGGATGTAAAAGATATCGATTATGAGAGGGACATTGGTCTCCCAGGGCGGCCTCCCTTTACTCGGGGAGTCTACGCCAGCATGTATCGAGGTCAACTGTGGACTATAAGGCGCTTGACCGGATTTAACACTCCTGAGGATACAAATAAGCGCTACCGGGAAGAATATGAGTTAGGGCAGACAGGTTTCTCCATAGCCCCGGATATCTCTACTGCTGTGGGGATGGACGCTGATGACCCAAGGGTCTGCGCTGACGTTGGGCATGCTGGTGTGCCCATATACTCCATTGAAGATATGGAAGTGGTCTTTGATGGCCTGCCTATAGAGAGATGCTCCACGTTTCTGGCGGACAGGGTAGGTGGGCTGCTGACACCAGCCTATTTCATCATGGCTGAGAGGAGGGGCATACCCTTGAACCAGGTTAGGGGCACTACAGCTAACGATCTCTGCACTTGGAGCTCAATGGACTTGGCCAACCAGCCACCACCCCAGGGGTTCTTGCGGTACGCGGTAGACCTTATTGAGTGGTGCGCTGAGCATGCACCTCGATGGTACCCTGTATCCTTTAATTCCTACAATCCTCGGGACAACGGAATAAATGCCGTTCAAGAGATGGGCATGCTTATGGCCACGGTCATTCAGTACATTGAGGAAGCCAGGAGGCGAGGCAGAGTGCCTCTGGACAAATTCGTCAGAAGGTTTGCCTTCAACATGGCAGTGCACAATGATTTCTTTGAGGAAATCGCTAAGTTGCGGGCGGCACGGCGCATGTTGCAGAAGATTATCCGAGAAAGGTATGGTATCGACGACCCAAGTTGTGGGCAGTTCCGTGTCCACGTTCAAAGCTCAGGCTCGACCCACACCCATCAGGAGCCTCTCAATAACCTCATACGCATTGCCTACCAGGTAATGGCTGGTGTCCTGGGCGGGGCCCAATCGATACACGCCAACGGCTATGATGAAGCAGTCTGTCTACCCACAGACGAGGCTATGCTACTTGCTATCAGAACGGAACAAATAGCTGCCCTGGAGACAAATGTAACCAACACCGTAGACCCGCTAGGTGGCTCTTATTACGTTGAGTCGCTGACCAATGAATTGGAAGAGCGTGCCTGGGAATATGTGAAGAAGATTGAGGATGCGGGCGGGATGATGGAAGCCATCAAGTCGGGGTGGATACACAAGGAGTACAAGGCGGCCATAATTGATTATGAGCGCAAACTGGCTTCTGATGAGGTTACCGTTGTGGGGGTAAACAAGTTCCGACTGGAAAAGGCACCCTATCAAGTGCCCATTTTCAGGCCAGATCCCAGGTCACCGGATATCCTGATTGAGAGGGTTAAGCGTCTTCGTAAAGAAAGGGATGGTGCCAAAGTTACTAGAGCGCTGAAGAAGCTAGAGAAAGTCGTCCGCAATGGCGAAAATACCTTTCCTGCCATTATGGAAGCGGTAAAAGCTCACGCCACTCCAGGGGAGCTGGCTGATATCCAGCTCAAAGTATACGGACCCTGGTGCTATCCGATAGGGGGTTAGAGAAGGAGACAGCGTTGATGAAGGAGAACAAGGTCAAGATTCTAATGGCCAAGCCGGGACTAGAGGGGCACTGGCGGGGGATAATTGCTGTCAGTAGTGCCCTACGAGATGCTGGATTTGAGGTCATCTATGGTGGACACATGCTGCCTCCAGAGATTGCGACCACAGCTGTTCAAGAGGACGTAGATATAGTAGGACTGAGTATTCTATCATCGAACTATATGCGGCTGGTGTCTGAGACCATCAAAGAGCTAAAAGACCGTGGCAAGGGCGATGTCTTAGTGCTGCTGGGCGGAATTATCTACGAGGAGGATTTTCCGGCTCTTAAACAAATGGGAGTGGCCGGGATTTTTATTCCTGGAACACCACTGCAGAACATTGTGGAGTTTGTCCGCCAAAAGATTTCTCACAGAGTCGCCTAGGCATGATGTTATCGGCTAACTAGCAACGCTTTACGCGTTGGGGGCAGTGTCGCGGGTATTACTGAAATCGGCTCTCCTTGACCTGCCTCAGCCAATTGTCAAGTAAGGTGCGCTTATTGAGGATTTCCTTGGCAGCAGAATAGGGATCAAGCTCGCCTCTTTCCACCTTTTCTAGATAGATAGTCAATTGCCCATCCTCTTGGATGAATTTTACCACCTGGGCCATAATCTTGTGCTCAATAGTTCGAAGTAGTTCGGCTCTCCTCTGCCTCTGGCGCCTTAAAGCCAGCTCACCAGTCTCTTCCAGAACTTGATGGTGGTGTTCGATGTGCTGATATACCTCCCTAGTTCCCACATCATTGACGGCTTGGGTAGCAACCACGGGCACTTGCCACCAGGATTGCTTGGGCCTTTCGTGGAGCATCATTTCCAGCTGGGCTACCAGGTAATCCGCTCCGGGACGGTCAGCCTTATTCACTACAAAAATGTCACCAATTTCGAACAGCCCTGCCTTCATAGTCTGGATGGTATCACCAGCTTCAGGAACCAAGACCACTAAAGTGGTATCAGCAGTTTCCATAATGTCAAGCTCGGTCTGTCCTACCCCCACTGTCTCCACAAAGATAACCTGCTTACCGAAGGCATCGAAAAGCTTTATCACCCCGCTGGCTGTCTTAGGTAGCCCTCCGTAGCTACCCCTGGTTGCCATGCTGCGGATGAATACCCCCTCGTCTAAATAATGCTGTTGCATCCTTACCCGGTCTCCCAGCACAGCACCACCACTGAAGGGGCTAGTAGGGTCAACAGCCAGTACCCCTACCTCTAGCCCCTTTTCTCTGGCAATCGAGATTAGTTTACCTACCAGGGTGCTTTTCCCCCCTCCTGGTGGACCGGTAACCCCGATGCAATAGGCCCTGCCTGTATGAGAATGGATTGCCTCCATTATTTCAGGCACCTGGGGGCTTTCCCGCTCCACTAAGGTGATAAGCCGGGCTAACGATTGCTTATTGCCAGCCAACATCTCCTTTATCAATTCCTTCATCTCATTCCTTTAAGATTTCACTACTGTCAAAATAGCATAAGAAGCTCGAATAACGCAAATCCTTGGCAATATAAGACCTTCTACCAATTTCTACCCTCGGCAAGAGGATGTTTATTAATACCCGTAGGGACAGACCTTCAGGTCTGTCCGAGGTTTGGACAGGTTTAAAAACCTATCCCTACATCTTGGCAAGGAAAGCGTTTAGTGGGTAGGTTGCCCGACGTCGGCCAACCTACCCGATATGAAGTTTTCGGACGCCCTGCCTGCATCCAAATTTTATAGGAGTTGCTAAACATCCTCTGGCAATGTGTTTGACATCCTGATAGATTCACGTTAAACTTTACCTAGAAGAAGGGGATGGAGTATACTTAAGGGCTTATAACTTCGGGCTTTCGCGGTGGAACAAGGGATTTATGGCATTATTCTTTCTGGGTTATTGTTAAAATGAGTTAGGGAGTCTATAGTCAAGGAGAGGAGAAAATGAGTGTAAAGGATCCCTCATGGTTAGCCCAATACCTACGTAGTCGTGAGAGGGTCTTAATTATGGCTGGTGCTTTATGTGACCAGGTTGACTTGGGGAAAAAGAGCTTACTGGATTATGTGACAGAGATTGCTACAAAAATAAAGGCACCTGTGGCTGCTACAGGGAATACAGTGGTCGGTCTAAGGGCTAGAGGCATTGATACAAAGAAGGCATGGGCAGCCGAATTAGTAAACTATATGCGCTACGAGTGGCAGAATCCCATTATTGATGGGAAACCTGAAGTTTTGGTTCTTATGGGCTACAGCCCGACACTTGCCACTAACTTGGTTTCTGCGGTTAAGGATGCGGAGACCGTGGTGCTGGGTAACACATATATCGAGGAGGCAACTTATTCTCTTCCTGACACCACTTCTTTCAAAGAATGGCAAAAAGAATTAACGGAGTTAGTCCAGGCACTGGGAAATTACTAGTCCAAAAAATGGGTAGCGAAGTTGAGGAACTGAAGAAAAGGATTAGTGACGGTGCCTTTCGGCATTATGTTTTTGATGTTTCAGAAGTGCTCGCTGAGGCTCAGCGGTTCTTACAGCAAGTGGGATATGAACTGAAACCACCCTCCTACATTGGTCTCGTTCAGCCTGATTTCCGGGCGAAGCGCAAAACTGATAAGGCTACTTATGAGGTAGTGGGAATGGTGCGGGAAAACCTGGATCAGGCAGTCGAGGCGCTTATCAAGCTGGCAGCAATAAGGGCTGTTAGGGGCAATATCGATTGCATACTGGTGTTACCACCGGCGAACGAGTATTTGCTGATAGAGTTTCTGATGGAAGAAAAGGGGCGGTGGTACTTTGGCATGAAGGATGCCAAACTGACGGTCTGGTTCTGTAATCCCGAGAATCACACGACAATGTGCGTTATTGGCTCACCAGCAGATAACGACTTCCAGAAGCACTTTTACTTGGGCAAGATGAGCTTCGATGGCTATATGACCACAAGGGCGGCTCATCTTATTCAAGAGAGACTTCTGGAAGAGGAGGAAGAGGAGTAGTCCCAGGGGAACTGGAAGGCTTTCCGAAATTATTTTCTAAAGGAGGTAAATTATGGGAAAGAAACTGGAAGGCAAAAGTGCTGTGGTTACTGGTGCTGGCCGGGGGATAGGCAGGGCAGTGGCCTTGGAGCTAGCCAGACAAGGTGCCAAGGTGATGGTGTGCGACCTTGGTGGAACCAGGTCGGGAGAGGGGGCTAGTGCATCACCGGCAGATGAAGTGGTAGCTGAGATCAAGAAGGCTAGAGGAAAGGCTGTTGCCAACTACGAATCTGTAGCTGATTTCGCTGCTGCTGAGCGGATTATAAAGAGCTGCGTGGATAACTTCGGCCGAATAGACATCCTGGTCAACTGTGCTGGCATCCTTCGTGACCGGATGGTCTTCAACATGTCAGAAGAGGAGTGGGACGCAGTTATCACTGTCCACCTCAAGGGGACGTTCAACATGATCCGCCATGCCTCTCGGTTAATGAGAGAGCAAAAGGGAGGACGGATAGTCAACACTACCTCTGATGCCTGGAGAGGCAGCCCGGGACAAGCGAACTACAGTTCTGCCAAAGGTGGAATTGTTAGCTTAACTCGTACCGTTGCTGGAGAGCTGGGGAAATATGGCGTGACTTGCAATGCGATTGCTCCCATTGCAGGGACCAGAATGACCATGTCTGAAGACGTACTGGCGCGATTCAAGGGTCTGTGGGAGGCAGGGGCTATAACCGAGGAGCAATATAAAGAGCTTACAGAGATGCCTGGACCCGAGTTCGTGGCCCCGGTGGTGGCTTATCTCTGCACTGACGAGGCAGCAGCCATAAACGGTAAGGTCATTGGCTGTGAAGGTGGGAGGGTAGCTCTATATTCCGACCCAGTGCAGATAAGGGGTCTTTATAGAGACCACAAGAAGGAAGGGCCCTGGACTGTGGATGACTTGATTAGGCTTGTGCCCAAGACATTGCTCGTTTAACCCTGGGCCAGCCGTGGCAATAAGAGTAATTGAGCATCCCAACCTTCCCTGGCCTGGTGTAAATCTCTATCATGGGAGGGTGTTTAATAATGTCATTCTGAGGAGTCCAAATGAATTTGGACGACGAAGAATCTCTGAGATTCTTCGTGGAGTTTACCCTGAGCGAGATTCTTCGGTCGCTTCGCTTCCTCAGAATGACAATCGGATGTTGTTAAACAGTTTCATTATGGGGTGTCTTTGAGTGTGGTCTGGTAGGGAGGCAGCTTTAGTGCTGCTGCCTTTTTAGTTTGGTATGGCTCTAGAAGATTGATGTTCTAGCCAGGCTCAATTTTGTGGAGGTGATAAACATCGGCCAATTAGCCGATAGGGGATAGGTAGGTTATATGTAAGAGGAGGTCAAAGTGAGTGTGATGGAAGATACAGAAATAAAGCTTCCACCGGGAAGAGAGTTTCAGTTGCCCACAGACCCCGATCATCTATGGGACGGGTTGCAGGATGTTGGGTTGGGGATAAGATGGGTAGCTGAGGTGAAGAAGGCTGACATGCAGATTGAGATATCCGGACCAAAGTGGGAATACAAGAGCTACACCATCCTCGAGGTTATAGAAGACCCGGAGAAGGTCAGGGATGGCATAGTGACTTTAATTGGCCCTGATATACATGAGGTTGAGCCCGGCACCTCTGTGCCTTCTGCTTGGGACATAAAAGTGTATGGCCCAGGGATAACCCAGAGACATCGTGAATATCTGGAGAGGCAGATGGCCATGGCACTGCATGGTGTAGAGGGGTACATGGCCTTTGGCACGTTCCAGGCCCCGTGGATGAGGATAAGCAAGTCGGTGGCAGGCCGGCTCACCTTTGCCAAGCTATGCCAGGTGATACATGCCTACATAAAAACCGTTGTTCCCCAGGTAGAGAAGATGGAATTTCGATGGGTAATCGGTGCCCCGGAAGTTGGCGGCCTTGACCTGATTTTGCCACTGTACAAACGGGGAATTGAGAGGCTGAAGGCACAGGAACAGGCCATAACACTGGAAGACGAGGATGTAGATATCTTTTATGGCTGCACTATTTGCAAGTCGCTGGCTCCGAACCACGTATGCGTGATTACACCCAGCCAGATACCTTATTGTGGCATCCTATCCTATAACGGGGCACAAGTAACAGTGGAGCTTGATCCAGAGGGCTATATCTTCCAGATGCAAAAAGGAGAGGTGCTAGACCCCCAGTTAGGGAGCTTCACCGGCGTGGATGAGGCTGTCTATGAGAGGTCTAACCATCAGGTAAGGCATGTGAACGTATTTAGTGCCATAAGGTATCCCACTACTAACTGTGGCTGCTTTGAAGGGGCTGCCTTTTACATCCCAGAGGTAGACGGTCTTGGTCTAGCCATACGGCGATACATCGGCGTAACCCCTCTAGGCATCAAATTCTCACGTTTGGCGGGGATGATCTCCGGTGGCTCGCAGAACCACGGCAACAAGGGTATCTCCCTTCGTTCCATGCAGAGCAAGACCTTCCTCAAGGGCGATGGCGGTTGGGACAGGATAGTTTGGATGCCAGCCGATATGAAGCGAGAGGTAGCGGAGTATATCCCGGAAGAGATTTACGATAAGATTGCCACTGAAGAGGATACTATCGATCCTATGGAGCTTAAGGAGTTTCTGAAGAAGAAAGGGCACCCAATAGTAGAGAAGTTCTGGAAGAATGGCGAACCTCAGCCACTGAAGGTGCCACTCCCAGGAGCGGATTGGTCAGATTAGTAGTATCGGAGGTTAACTATGGGAGACAACGTCTGCGGTGTATGTCAGAAGAAGGAGGCAGAGTGGACATGCAGTGTGTGCGGCATTCCACTATGTGCTGAGTGCGTTCGGGAAGTAGCCATGGAAACCCCCGGTCAAAGGGTCTTGGGTGTGTTGACCAGCCCTCTGAAATCAGGGATGCGAAAGAAGAAAGTATGTGAGAAATGCATGAAGGAAGTAGATTTTGTTGACTAGGCGTAGGCTGTTTCCAGCTTGGCCTGTTCCAGTAAAATCAACGACCTCATTACGGCGCGATGATCAGAAGAACAGTAGCCGACCAGACATGCTACGGGGGGAATCCCCCCAAACTCTTGAAGAATGACTGAAGAAGTGAACGCCTGAAGCAATTGGTTGCTCTTTATGGGCTTGGGGTCACTTCACTGGACTAAGTTAAGTATAGATATATTGGAGGTAAGGAGCTGTGAAGGATAGCAGAATCGCTCATGTGGGATCCCTGGAGGTTGACATCCGTGAAGTGGTGCGTGACCCTCGGGGTATGGAGGACGAGATTGCTGAGATAATGGAGAACGACTTTGTTGAGGGCCACCAAAGTAATTTCGGAGGATGGATAACTCTCCTGCCTGATGCCGCAGACATAGCAGAATGGGACCATGCTCTGATGGACAAATACCCCCCGTTGCATACCCAGCCCCAAGGGGTCTGCACTGACTGTGGTTTGGGGCCTTGCAATTTGGAGGAAAGCCAGGGAAAGTGTGGACTGGGGATGGAGTCTTTCCAGGGCAGGTTGAGCTTGCGGAAGGCATGCCGCGGCTGTATGACTCAAATGGTGGCTACCCGTGAGCTATTGAACTATGCCCTCAAGCGCTGGGCAGAAGATACCCCTGTTAGCATGGGCGAGATTCTAAGCATCTCTGACCACGCTCCTGCCATAAGCGTCCTGTCCGGTCTGTATGTAAAGAATCTCAAAGACCTGAACAAAGCGCTTTCTTATGGAGAAGCACAGCTAGCCAAGCTCTTCCAGGCAAGTTACTCCGGTGCAGGAACAGCGGCGGAGTTTGAAGGCATGGTATTGCATGCCGGCTCCGTTCTGCTCGTTGCCATGGGAGTAGCCGAGATGCTGAAGATTTCCTGTTATGGCTTTATCAGCGCCGCCAATCAGGAACTGGAAGGGATCGAACAGTTTCCTCCAGCCACCATAGCTGGCGGGTGGGCGTCAGTAGAAAGCGGCAAGCCGGTTATCGCCTTCGTCGGCGACGACTTCTTACCGGCATGGTGCGCCATAGACCATATCAAGCAGAACGGTTTGACGGAGCAGGTTGAAATATGTGGCATTGGTGCAGCAGGCGATGATATAGCCAGATTCTATAATAGGTGCCGAATTATTGCCCCGATGGTGAGAGCAGCAAAGGCAATCAGGAATGGTTTGTTTGATGTAGTGGTTATCAGCCCGGGCTGTGTGCCTTTGGACCTTCTATCTGAGGCAACGAGGGTGGAAAGCAAGGCTATATGGGTGGGGCACCATGCAGTTGGTGGGCTGGCAGATAGCACGGATGAGCCAGTGGAGAAGATAGTCAGTGCCCTGGTCAGTGGGGAGAAGGCAGTCTGGATCAGGGATGTAGAGAAGGCGGGGGAGGTAGCAGTAAAAGTAGCGCAGAAAGTAAAGAGGAGTGGTAGTCATATTATCTCTGAGGACAAAGCAATCAAGCAGGCCAAGAATCACAAAAAGGATTGCGATATTTGCTCCATTGTCTGCCCTGTTGGTTTGCCTGTATCCAAGGCGGTCAAACAGCTCGGCAACGGCGACTGGACTGGTTTCTTCGAGGTAGAGAAGGGTTGTAATTTTTGCGGCAGGTGTGAGGAGGCTTGTCCCAGCAAGGTTCAGCTACGCGACATCATCGTAGCTGCCGAGAGGAAGCAGGCCAGTGCAGACAGATTCGTTATGAGAGCAGGTAGGGGACCAATATCGATTACCGAGCTGCTGCAGTCGGCTTTTGCAGTGGGCTGGGGCAGTATTCCAGCTATGGTTACCATTTTTGGCTGTGGCGATGCCCATCGAGAAGAGATTGCCTGGATAGCTAATGAATTACTCAGCGGAGGTTGCATGGTCTTTGTGGCAGGCTGCGCTGGAGCTGAGGTGGCTCGTTCCTTCAACCAAGCGAAGAGGAAATACCTCTTTGAGCAATACCCGGCTACCTGTGCAGGAAGGAACCTGGTGAACTGCGGCAGTTGTTCCGCCATTTGCCAGGCAGTCCCTATGTATCTGATGCTGCGTCCTTCCGGTGGTATTCACCTGTATGGCTCCATACCGCCACTGGGAGATTCCATCAATCTTGGTGGTGCTCAGTCACTAATCCTATGGGGGGCTTTGCCGGACAGGATGTATGCTGCGGCAGCCGCCTGGGCACGCCTGGGCTCAACGGTCATAGTAGGGCCAGCCTCATCTCTGGGATGGAACCGATATCTGGTTGGCAACAAATATGATCGGAGCAAGTGGTGGGTGCATCACGGAGAGATGGGAAAGAAGCGAGAGGTCGAACCGGTGAAGGAACACCTTATTGTCCCGGTGGAAACCAAAGAGGAAGCACTAACCATGCTGGCCCGCTCCGTCTTGACGGTGAGGGACTACAGGGAAAGCCGGGCCACCCACCTCGAGGTTCTGATTGACTATTACCAGCGCTTTTATGGTGAGCTCCCTGAAGACTGGCACCTTCTGGTAAGATCAGATTTTGAGCTGCCTCCCAGATATAGAAGGCATCTGGTCAATCTGCTGGCATCGGAACACGGCTGGGAAACAGAAGGGATGAAGGTTAAGAGGGCAAAACATCGAGACGGCAGGCTGATGACCCTATCAGAGTTTGCTGCCAGCTATGGCATGGAACAAGGAATCTACTGCACCAGGATTCGCAGCCAGTTGCCAAAACGTCTTAGATAGGGTGTTTAGTAATGTCATTCTGAGGAGTCCAAATGAATTTGGGCGACGAAGAATCTCTGAGATTCTTCCGGAGTTTACCCTGAGCGAGATTCTTCGGTCGCTTCGCTTCCTCAGAATGACAAGAAGCGAAGGGCTCAGAATGACAGTTGGATGTTATTAAACGGTCTCTCTTAGATAGGGAAAGCAGAGCGGTTAGTCCTCCTCACCCTCGGCTTCCTCTGATTTCACCAGTTCCAGTACACTGAAGGGGCACTTCTCGGCACATACGTTGCAAAGGTCAAGTCCGGGTACCGACCGCTTGCAGCTAGACCAGTTTATCACCTGAATACCCCCGTCAATCATTTGAAGCACTGGAGGCACTGGCTCGCGTTTAGAGAGCCTGCCGCCAGCAGTAACAGTGGGCAGCGCCTTGGTACAAACCGTGACACAATCACCGCAGCCAGTGCATCTTCCCTTATCTATCACAAAGTCGGTTCCTTTAACACGCTCTCCCTCCCCAAGAAGCTCCTTCAGCACTCTGTAGGAATCACGGAAGTCCTCCTTCAGAAGGTCAGGACAGTCGGTTAGACGCTTGTTTCTGCTTATGAGTTCAAAAGCAAAGGCATAGCAGGTAGGGCAGCCACAGAGCTTACAGTTGGTGCGGGGCAGCAGCCTATAGATTTGAAGCGGTTGAAGGGCTTTTCTAGGCAACTGTCTCCCTCCTTAGAATCCAAGCCCGTGAGTGACAGAAAAACATCTTCATTTTAAGTCAGCTTTGGGTCATCCGATGCAGGTAGAGAGTTCTCGAAGTTAAGTAAGAGGTCTGGGAGTGGGGTGACATCCTTTTCGGTTGGTACAGCTCTCACCTCTATTCGCTTAAGGTTCGGTAGTCTTGAGACCGATGGATTATAGCTTGCCAGGCGGTTAGAGTATAGGCTGGCTGGCATGTAGCCTGTGCCTTCTTGTTGACAGATGGGGTCGGATTTTGCTTTTACCACTACAGAGCCAGCCTGGCTCTTAAGCTCCACCAAAGCACCATCATCCAGCCCCAGGCGCTTCAGGTCAGCAGGCGATAGCCGCACCACAGCAGAATGCTGCTGATAGGCATCACCCCACCCATCTCTCTGCTTAGCCACCCATTGATAGATATCTTGATAGGTGACGATAACTAAAGGGATGCCCTCCTTAGGCGTACTCATCATATCCTCTCCGCCAATTGCTTCAGGACTTCCTCCTCAGTGGGATATTCACTCTTCTTTAACCCAACCAGGGCTATTTCATCTCCATCCATCCGTATTGCCGAGCCGCTGCACTCCAGTCCCGGGAGTGCTGTCGGTATCACTACTCCAGCGGTATTTGTAGTCGGGGTGGAAAAGTGGTCCAGACAGATAATGCTGGTACCCTGCAAGTTTCTCATCAGGGATGGGGGCAGATTGGAGAAGGGGTCTGAGCTTATAATTAACACACAGTCAGCAAGACGCTTTCTCACCTGTTCTAGGAAAGAAAACTCACTCCCGTGAGAAGTGCCTGCAGCAAAGCTTACTTGGTTGACGTATCCTGTCTGTTTATATAGCGATTGGTTAAAGCCTCGCAGGTTGAACTCCATTGCCATGGGGATGACGGCTATCCTGGTTCGCTGACCTAGCTTGTGCACCATTTCATTAAATAAGTCAAAGTCATTATCTAGGGAATAGCTCAATCCCGAGCCACAAAATATGACGCAAAATCGGGACTTTTCGATTAGCTCTACAAATTTTTTCGATTCCTCTGTTCCGTTCTTCCCTTCCATCAGGATATCAGTGATAAAATCCTTATCACCTCCAGGCTGGAGCTTGAAAGCTGGCCTACAGAGGAGACCTAGTTCAGTATCCCTAACTTCAACACAACTTAGTGTTACCTTGGGGAACCAGCCCGCCTCGGTGTAATCGGTGTATGCGTAATAGGAGAATTTGGAGAGGTGCCTCGGATGGGTATGGGGAGGGTCAGAGCCCCAATATAGGAGAAGGTCAGCATTATCCTTCACCTCTGACAGAGAGCAAGTTGGCAGGTCGCCGCTGAGTATCCTCTGAACCAGCGTACCGAAGGAGAAGGATGAGGCATCATCAATCACCCCGCCCAATTTTTGGGCCAGTTTTATGGCGGCTGCCTGCGCTTCCAGTGTAGAGTTATCCAAGCCGAAGATAAGCCGCTTTCTTGCCTTTGAAAGGAGATGCGCTGCTTCTTCAACCGCCTGCTCTAGAGAAGCCCTTTGCCCTCTGATGAGGCAAGTAGCCCGACGCTCTGGGCTATCGCTGGAGTAAAGGAGGGCTCCGCTTTTGGCACAGGCATTCTCCAGCTTGGTAATGTGGTCTCCCTCAATCTCAACTTGAATATCATCGCATAAGCAGCCACAACCAGTGCAGACTAAACTTTGAGAGCTCAATTTAGGACGTTGCCCCCTCTCCAAATCCGCCCGGATGTGATATGCACTTTAGCAATTATACCACACTCAGCTTGGATGCAGACTCAAGCTTCAGTTCCAGGGAGGTGGGAATCCCTAGAGATGGTGCAGAGGTATACTAGGTCAGTCACTTTCAATGATGCCATGAAGTTCTATAAGCCTCCCCTCTCCAGTGCTTGAGGTATTCATGGCTCAAGCAGTCCTCTTTTTTCTCAGTGGATATGGTGCTGAGATATACCCAGTCAGTGAGGTTTGAAAATAAGCCTAGGCTCTATATCATGTTAGTAGAGAGGAGGTCCAGACGAGAAATTTCGTTGATGGACGAGAGCACTCATACAAAGGATGCGATGCAGAAGTCCCGTTCTCTTGTTGGATTCGCTCGTCAATTCTACGATGCATTGGCTTGATTTCCAATGTCTGTCTGACTCTTCGTGAATAAATGTTGTTACGTGGAACAGGTCAGCCTCTATTGCATGTAAACCAACGGATATTCACCCCCTGCCCTGGCAACACTCCACCAACTATTCTCCAACTCCTCCGTGAGACAGGTGAAGCAGTAGGAACCTCTCTAAGTCTCTGCTCCCTTGGATGGAGTGGGTCAACGTGCACTTCGATATTTGGAGGTTTGGATATAACGATTTCGAGATTCTCAGTCGGGTCCGTCATAGAGAACGGAATCACCTGGGTACAAGGATACACACTTTGGGCACAAATCGTAACCCTCTTGGTCTGACCCGCTTTCAAGGTAACATTTGTCTTACAGATGATTTCTGTGTCATGTGGCTCCTTGCTCAGGGATTCATTCCCGAGGGGGTTCCCATCTATTTCCACTTTGGTGAAATCGGCTTGGTCATGGAAGCGAGAATCCAGGCATCGGTCAAGTGCAGACACGATTGGGTACACCTGTTCCGTTGTGGTGTCGAGGTTGGAGACTGTGTAGTCAAAGCACATTTGTGCTCTCAGGAAGTCGCCATTCGGCTCGAGCAGTTGCTCCAGGGAGTACTCTATTCTCATGTCTCGGCGTATTACAGGATTCCGCAAGAGATAAGTCTGCACCTGATTCCAGATTGACTCAGGGAATAAGTGTCCCAAGGTAAATCTGAATACATCTTTTCCGACATCCTCCAGCATCTTATCCACTTTGAGTTGCATCTGTCGTCTGACATACAATTCTATGGTGCTCCCGACCACTGCTGCTGCGACAAAAGCAATACCAATATGCGTTGCCACTGTTGACCATCGGTCGTCCCGTATGTCGAAGCCAAATATTATCATGACCAACCCTGCTACACCCGCTGCTCCAAATATCCAGAAGACCCAATCTCCTTTAGCCATTGTTTTACCTCCCCAACACTCGTATTCGCAACTCAACAGCATGAGGACTTGCCGAGAGTCTCAGTCAATTATATCACACTCAGCCTGGATGCAGATTCAAGGGTGCGTGGACCATAAATCTGGAGGATGACCTATGGGTTGTGAAATTGATGCAAATTCTCTCTGACTTTCTCCGAAGCTCTTCGGCGATGCACTCAAAATACTCAGGCAGCATTGACCTTGCTACTGCCCAAGTTACGAAGCTACTCTTTGCGGAATGGGACCTCGACGGCCACTGTTGATTATCAACAGTTCACGCCCTCGGTAGGTATTCTTGCCGTGCGTATTGCGAGCAGGTTGTAGAGAGTAGATGAGCAGGGCTTCAACGTCATCGGTTCGCTTTCTCGAAGCAATTCTCCCTGGCTCTGGCTCGATTTCGGCGAAGCGGACTCTCACTGTTCCCCAAGTCTCAGCAATCCAAGAGTGCTGAGGCAACCGTATTCTGAAGTTCTGCCAGTAAGCTCTCCCTATGTATAGCACTTTCTCTGGAGCCACACCCCACTTGCGACATATTGCGTACACACCCCATCCTTCTGAGGCTGCCGATTTAAGGGCTTGGTCCACCTGGTACGGCCCTTGCCAAAGAAGCTTCACTTGCTCCATCTGTTACCTCCTGTCGTTTAAGGGAATACCCTGCGAAATTATACCACACTCAGCCTGGATACAGATTCAGGGTTATGCAAAGGGTGTAATACCGCTTGCCAAAAGCCCTAAGCCACTAGACAGCGATTTCAAAAGGGATTGATCTACCCTCATTGGCCCACTCTGCCACCCATTAGTGTTCCTGAACCCTCGATTAGGAAAAACGAGCGGCAACCGCTTCTTCAATTAAGGTAGTAGTTAGCTCCTCAGCCCCTACAAGATAGATTCTTCCCTTACCTGTCTTGGCGATTCTTCTCATTAGCTCCGGGTCAGCGGATTGCTGATTGATGCAGATGCAAGAGATGGTAATCCCTCGACGGGCTACCATGGCAGCCTGCCTGAGGGCATATTTTTGGGGCGAGGGATGGGGTGCAGTGGCATCACCATCGGAGATGAGGATAATGTGCTGCTTTGCTTTCCCCTTGGGGTGGTGTTCCAGCAGCTCACAGGCTTTCAATAGTCCATAGCCAATATTAGTAAAAGCATTCTCATGCAACTCAAGCTCAATCACCCGACGTGTGACCTTATGGGGATTGCCGGTAAGGTCAACGATGACATCAGCCAGGTTGGAGAAAGAGACTAACCCTACCCTGTCCTTATAGGAGGCTGCTGCCAAGGACAGAGCGATGGCGCTTTCTTTAGCAAACCAAAGCTTCTCAAGCTGGCTCATAGTCCCGGATAGGTCTACTACCAAGACGATGTCCATCCTGATGCGGATGTCTTTGGTGGTGACCATAATATCTTCCCTAGTGATTA
>Ga0315314_1000930_pt1 | contig 28318 bp, 25 predicted proteins | sample TDP9_MG_FD_203631 | JGI IMG/M metagenome (GOLD analysis project Ga0315314, IMG submission 203631) | Freshwater sediment microbial communities from Lake Towuti, South Sulawesi, Indonesia - TDP9 | ecosystem: Environmental > Aquatic > Freshwater > Lake > Sediment | place: Indonesia: South Sulawesi... | reverse complement strand
CCCTATTGTATCTGGATCAGAATGCTGCGCCCTTGTGGCTTCGACTTCTAGATCCCCAATCTCAAATCTTGTTCCAGCTCTCGCATCTACAACCTTCTCTGGAAGTCCCTGATGATACTTCGATATTGACTGCTCGCAAGCATCATTGCCGAAGAGCACACTATGAGCAGCAGCCAACAACCCCCTCTTTTCCTTGCCCCCATGGCCCATGGCCTCTATCAGAACCTCGGCGTCGTTTGAATGGTCAGGATGCGAGTGAGAAACCAAGATAGCATCGATCTTCTGAGGGTCTAACCCCATCTCAATAGAATGCGTCAAAGCGCCCGGACCAGGGTCCAGATGAATATTCGATCTTTCAGAGAAGATGCGTATGCCACCTGTCCTCCTCTTCTGAGTTATCATTGCAAAGCGACCTCCGCCCGTTCCGACAAATATCAGTTCAATCATCTAAGCCCACCTTCAATTGTCTAGGCAAATGGTTCTTTGATTAAGATAGGCTTCTTTCTCCCTGATCTCCCTAAGTGCTTTCCAAAGTAGTATGGACTGCCCGTTCCCTAGCCCCGAAGGGACAGACGTAGACACATAGTCCACATAGTCCTTCTCCGAGTCTTTGTGTCCTCTTGTCTGTGTAATCCTTACATAGAGTGGCTGTGAACCGTTTCTCTCTAGGTTCCAATGGGCTAAAGGGGATTCCTGTGAAAGCTTTCACTGGGCATGTCTTGACGCATTCTGCACATTGACCGCAACGGTTGGGAATGACTGATCCCGTATCTAATGGAGCGTCAGTCATTATTGTCGCAAACCTGACTCTGGGGCCATACTCAGGCGTGATTAGAAGGCAACTCTTCCCAATCCATCCAAGTCCTGCAAGGTGGGCGGCAAGTTTATGCGAGAATACCCCAGCGAGTTTCTCAGCGTTGATCTGTTGGGATGCTGGAACGGGGTAGGCCCGATAGCCTTTCTCTTGGATCTTTTTTGAGAGTGAGAGAGAAGCTTGGTCTAAACGTGTGTTTATGGCATTGTAATGGCTACGATATGTGAAGATCGCCGCCCGATCATCATGGCGGTAAAGCTCATTTACTATCGGATCCAAAAGCCGTGAACCTAAGGATATGGCTCTTGGAAAGATCTTCAGGTAATCTCCGCCTTGGTCAACGATGAAATTCTCGGCGGCTTTGAGGTCAGCTACTCCGAAAAGGTCTATTCCCAGATCCTTCGCTTTTCTTCTCAGCGTCATCTCAAGCGTTGGAAACTTCCCCTCTGGCTTCATAGCTCTATGTATGCAGTTTCTGAGATATATCGGTAAGTATTGGATAGAGAAGAGATTTGCTTTTATATCAACCAGGAGATCTTCTGTCTTGGGGTTTACCGGATGAGAATCGTCATCCGCATAGGGGGCTCTATTATCGGCTGGCCTCCAGAAGCTAGCCTCATAAGGGAATATGCCGAGGTTCTTATGACGTTAAAGTCTCTTGGGCATCAATTCGTCGTCATAGTCGGAGGTGGATCGCTCGCTCGAAACTTTATCCAATTAGCACGCGAAGTAGGCTTAAACGATAAGGGACAGGATGAGGTGGCGATTTCCGTTTCTAGGCTATTTGCGCAGATCCTTGCTATCAAGCTTGGGGGTTTCAAGGCGAAGCAAATCCCGACCTCCGTGGACGATGCGGCCCAGATATTCAAGGCTCAAGGGGTCGCCTTCATGGGTGGATTGAAGCCCGAAATGACAACGGATGCCGTAGCAGCTATGGTTGCTTCAAGGATTCGAGCCGATCTCATTGTTAAAGCCACAGACCAAGATGGATTGTACACCAAAGATCCGAGAAAGTATCCAGACGCAGAGAAGATTGATGAGCTAAGTTTCGAAGATCTTTCCGCATTCCTTGAGGAAGAGAAACATAGGGTTGGTATACATCAGATCCTGGATCCAAAAGCGGTCCAGCTTCTCAAGAAGGTGAAAATAGAGACCATCGTGGTGAACGGCTTCCAACCTCCAAATCTCGTCTTGGCCGTTAAGGGAAAGAAGGTAGGGACCAAGATCCACTAGGAGCCAAAACGATTAGTAAAGTCCTCTCATGTCGGCGCTCTTGGGAGAGATGGGGTCAAGGTCTGAACATTTCTTGCCGGTGATTCTATATGATGATTCGTCATATAGAAAACGGATCCCTCAAGCCCAACATCTTCGGCAACCTTTAAATTCCTAATGATTCAATCTAAATCCTTGGTCGGCGGCGGTAGCGAAGTTAGGTCAAACGCGGAGGACTCAAGATCGATTTTCCCCTATGAGCTATCCTCTCCCGTAGGGGTTCGCCGGTTCGAATCCGGCCCGCCGCACCACTATCGCTTTTGACGCGAAACCTAACAGCCATCCAAGTCCAACATCTCGTCGTTTCGTGTTTGTGGAGCAGCCACGTATTCGCGGCAATTGCAAGCCTTTCTGTCGTCTGGGACCTTGGTGGAACCGAAAGAAACAGCCATATGCGCTACTGGGAAGTCCGTGGAGAATCAAGTAGCAGTATCCAGAAAGGCCAGACCACGATACCTCCAAAGGCTCACGTTGAACCACAGTGCGGTTTGGTAGTTCATCACAGTTTGGCGTCGAGGCTGCTGAGGTAAAGGGAGCATAAGGCGTATCTTAAGGTTCATCGGCAGACATAAATACTGTTTGTCTCCACCTCGTCCTAGTTGAGAAGTAGTAGTCCCACCGCTGCGCCATGTCTATGAAGCGTTCCAAGCTACCCACGGTTAGGTGGAAGTGTTGGTTTTCGACATGGTCATGTATCTCCTCGAGTTCACCTTCCTCCAACACTCTCATGAAATCCTCCCTCAGTCCTGTATCGACAGGTATTTCTACCCCATAGCCCCGCATGTTCTCCTTTGAGATAGCTGGCCTGACGGTCCACCTACCGTACCCCATTAATAGGATCATGTAGATCATGAAAGGACCCAGTCTCTTTTGCCATATCCCGTTCCCACCATATTGCCACTCTTCCTCCAATCTCTTGACAGATGTCACAAATTCCCCGATCTTCAGGAAATCCACAAACGCCGCATATTCGGCTCGACTCAACTCTTCGATTGCGGCCCATGCATCATTTAGATCCTCGGGCAGGCGGATATCTTGGTGTAGCTTTTTCAGAAGAAGAAGCTTCTCAACATGTCTATGTCTACTCACGTAGACATAAATAACCATGCCCTCCCTCGGGAGCCGTCTCCTCTCCATTATGGAGCCGAAGCTTCTTTTTTCGAAGTTTACGTAGAATGGTGGAACCTCAAGCGAGAGATAAGTGCTCCCGAGGCGAAACTCGAACTTCCTGATCCAGCTCATTTTCCTACACCTAATATCCTTAGGCAATAGATGCAGAAAAAATCTTTGGTGCCCCATCTCTTCACTTCTTCGAGAGGGTGAACAAATCCCATCGGATTAGATGTTTCCAGAACTCGAATCGGAAGTAGGCTGAAGAGTTGAAAGAACATCTGCCAATCTTCTCCAGTTTTTCAGCTTTTTTGGCAGAAATAAGAGAAAGACACATTTTGTGATTACAATTGGAGTTTACTATTCGTGACTTAACGATATATACTTCGTGCGGTATTGTTGAAAAAGTTGGGAAAATGGAGAAAACTCTTTCTGTGCCTGAAAACTCGGTTATGACACTTAGCAAGGTTGAGGGAGATCTGCATATTGCAGATGGTGCGGCGATTAAGGCGCAAGATTCCAGACAAGTGACGGTATCAGGAGCAGTTCGATGCGAAGGAGACTGTGCTTTTGAGAGCAGTCTTTCAGCTGACTCTCTTAGAGGGAGAGGTGGAGAGATAAACGTCAAAGGAGACCTCTGGGTACAAAGGTCAGTAAGGATTGAGAGGGGAGGCCTAGCTGTTGAAGGAAACTTATCGGCGAGCAAAACGGAAGTAGATGGCGAACTTGCCGTCGGAAAAGGCCTCTCGGCCGATACTATTCACGTCGGTGGAAAACTGCTAGTTAGGGGCGATACAAAAGCTCAGGAGATAGATGTCGGAGGAAAAGTTGAAACTCTAGGAAACGTAGACGTTGACAGCATAGAGGTCGGTGGATCCTTTCGCGGAGAGAACGAGGTCAAAGCTAGGACGGTTAGAGTTGGAGGGAAGGTTCACATTGGATCAAAACTTCAGGCTGAGGAGTTAGACGTCGGCGGCAAGGTCGAGATCAAAGGCGGTGAAGTGAGAAACAGGGTTCACGTAGGAGGCAAATTCGAGTCTGACGGTCCCTTAACATTCGGTTCAATCGATGTCGGTGGCAAAGTAAGCCTAGTTGGCTTGTGCATCGGTGGAAGTATCCATGTGGGGGGTAGGCTGGCAACGGAGGGCGACCTCAGGTTTGAAGAAATCGATGTAGGTGGCGGCGTTGAGATAAGCGGTAACGCGGAGGGAAGAGCAGTCGACGTCGGCGGCAGACTTAGCGTAGGAAAAAAGCTTGCTTTGTCAGGAAAACTAAAAGTGGGAGGAGAAGCCGAGATTGGTGAGGAGTTGAAGGCTGAGTCTGTCAGTGTGGGCGGCTTGTTGGAGGCTCTAGGAGTTGAAGCTGATAGCTCGGTGAAGGTTGGTGGGCGAATAGAGACTGTTAAAGGTGTCAGGGCAGCTCAGGTTGAGATAGGTGTTAGGGGGATTATTCGAGGAGTTGTTGTTGCTCATGAGGTTCTACTCAGGGAAAGATCTGAAGCTGATGATATTTATGCGGATCTCTTAACGATGGAAGAAAGATCGAGTGCCAAAAACGTTCATGCAAGAAGCATATTCTTAGAAAAAGGCTGCAGAATGATGGGAGAAGTCTCTTACGTGGAAGAACTGAAGAAGGAAGAAGATGTACATTTTGCAAAAGAGCCGAAGAAAATCGAGAAGCTTCCATCTCCTTCAATCTGAGCAAGCGAAGTAAGAGATCTGGATAGAAGAACGAAATACGAATCTACTTCAATGCTCCGGAATCTGTCATAAAGAAAGCCGCATCAGATCTATGGTGTTGGAATCTCCCTTCCTGCATATGCTTAAGAATAGGTGACCACCATATACAAGAATCATCAAGATCGAGTTGGAAGGAAATTTGGCCGCCGGAGATCTTTTCACCGAAGCAATCGTTGTCGAACCGATCACACCCCTGTCAAAAGTCGCTGGCGTAATGAAGGAGAATGATACCTACGAGGTCTTCTCATATGTGGGAGATAAGATCGGAATCGTCACCGTAAGGGATCTGTTGAAGACGAAGAGCTTCACAGATACAGAGGCAGAGTCTTTTCTAAGCTTTGTCCCAAAATTACCCGTCAACGCCGACCTATTTCAAGCAGCAAGAGTTATGGCAGACTATAGGCTTAGAGCGCTGCCCGTTGTTGAAGACAACAAAATCGTCGGCAAACTTGATGTCAAGGCAATAATCAACGAAGTCAAGGAAAGTCGAGTTGGAAACATGAAAGCATCAAAAATCATGACAGCATCACCCTTGACGATTTCATCAGGAGACAAAATTGCCAAGGCTAGGGGGATTATGATCAGAAGAAGGTTCGACCACTTACCAGTAATTAAGGACAGAAGAGTCGGAGGAATAGTGACCTCAGCCCAAATCGCATTCAATCTGATACCGAGCCCGAAGGGAGCAAAGTACATCGAGGGCGCACCAGACATTGCCAAACCGTTGGATCTTCCAGTAGACGGCATAATGGAGACGGATCTTCTTGTATGCTCTCCCCAAGATTCGATTAAGAGGGTTGCAGACAGCATGCTAGAACGGAACTCATCTTATTCTCTGGTCTCCGTTGGTGAAGAAGTACAGGGAATAATTACCTACAGGGACTTCGCAAAGCTGATCTCAGAAGGAGGAAGAAAAATTGAAATCCCAGCCTATATCGTTGGACTTCCCGAGGATCCCTTTGAAGCTGAAGCGACCAAGATAAAGTTCATAAGGATGATTGAAGGCTTGAGCAAAGCTCTACCTTTGATCATGGAGGCAAGAAGCACCATAAAGACTTCTAGAAGAAGATATGAGGTCACCGTAAGCATCAAGACACCGAGAGAGAGCTACAACTATTCATCCTCAGGTTGGGATCTACCCGGACTCTACGACGACTTGGCAAATAGTATAAAGAAGATCATGGCAAGCAAGAAGAAGAAAAGAAGAAGAATAGATAGGGAGCAGCGATATCCTTAGCCGGTAACAACTGTGCCTTCTTTTCCTTCACGCACCTCACTATTAACGTGGGATCAAGCCCCAGGTATGGACGCCTGATCATTAGGCAACTTCTGTGGAGTGTGAGCACTCCTTGCTGCTGCCTTGAGGAGTTCGTTCCGCTCTGAAGGTTCGGGACGGTTTCCCCCCCATCACTAATTGATCCATACCGGATTGATGCGCTTCTTCTGAACCAAGTATCGGATCTGTAATGTGATATGTCACTGCTGAGCAACCTCTGTTACAAGATGAACTCGGATCATCATTTCCCCTTTTCACAGAGAATAGACTTTCACAGCTTGCTCTGCGCCTCGACGTGATTTGCTCAGGTTTCCCGGATGCCACAACAAAGGCGCTAAAGTTTTAAATACTTCCCTCCTGTTATCAATAATGCGGCGAAAAGGAGCAAAGGAACGCGTAATGGCTGAGATCTGTCCAACCTGTGGACTTCCAAAGGACATTTGTGTTTGTGGAGAGATAAGCAAGGACCAACAAAAGATCAGGATTCGCGTGGAGAAACGGAAATCGCGGAAATTTATGACCATAATAGACGGCATCGACAGTAGGGATGTTGACCTAGGTGGTCTAGCCCAGAGAATGAAGAAATTTTGTGCGTGCGGGGGAACAGCTAAAGAAGGACAAATCATGCTCCAAGGGGATCAGAGGGAAAAGATTCACGGCTTTCTAATTCAGTCAGGATACCCCGAGAGCAACATCGAGATCCAGTGAGAGTCGGGACCCTCAACTGGGAGCTCCAAAGACATGAAAAATGGGGAAGAAATGCCTAGCGTAGGTTGGAGTATTAAATGGAAGGGACCTTCGGCTAGGTCGATAAAGTGTTGCCCTAGGTGCGGCAGTTCCAATATCAGGCTCTCGAGTAGCTTTGATGCTTGGTTGACTCCAGAGCAGTATGTTTGTGCGAATTGTGGCTACAAGGGTCCGATAGTGCTTGAAAGAGAGACAAGTGAGGGAGCCTCTAAGCCGGATTAATCCGGGAGCTCCAGCTTCAGCTGTCTTTTCAAGGTTTTGTAGCGGTTTCGAACGGTGACCTCTGTGACGCCGGCAGCATCCGCAATATCTTTTTGGGTCTTTCTCTCCCCGGCGAGTTGTGTGGCAATGTACAATGCTGCGGCTGCCAAACCCATAGGGTCCTTTCCAGCCGAGACATACCTCTCTCTCGCCTGCTGAAGAACTTTGACAGCAATGGCACGCGTCCTACCAGAAACCGCTGATCTTTCAGCAATCTTCGAGAGAAATGTCATGGGATCCGCTATCGGCATATGAATATCGAGTTCCCTCAGAAGAAGCCTGTAACACCTTGCCACGTCTTTCCTGCTGACAAGACTCGCCTCCGAAATCTCGCGCAGATTCCGGGCCGTGCCTGTAGTTCTGCACGCGGCATAGAGTGAAGCTGCTGCAATCGCAGCTATAGATCTTCCGCGCACCAATCCCTTGTCCAAGGCTTTGCGGTAAATCACTGCGGCCCTCTCCTTCACAGGTCCTGGCATCGAGACCTTATCAGAGAGTCGGTCGAGCTCGGCCATGGCTTGGGCCAGGTTTCTGTCTATTGACGAGTGAACACGAGACCTAATCTGCCATTTCCTTAGCCGCCACATCTGTAGCCTCGTTGAAAGTGGCAACTTCCTTCCGAATGCGTCCCGGTCGACCCGGCCTATCGAGGTGGACAAGCCTTTATCATGAACTGAGTAGGACATCGGTATGCCGACACGGCTTCTGGATTCTTTCTCCTCTTGCGTAAAAGCGCGCCACTCTGGTCCTTTATCCATACTCAGGTCCTGAACTACTAGGCCGCAACTTCCACAAACGGTCTCTCCAGTATCATAGTCCTGAACGAGATTCGTGCTTCCGCACTCAGGACACTTATCCTTCAATGCCGGAGGGGTTGACCCATCTACGTCTTCCATCTAGCGCACTCTTCCGCGGTTACTGTATGAATACAGTTATGAAGTAAGCTCGCACTGTGATTCATCATACTCGAAGTCAGAATCAGAGCGTGTTGGGAAATCCCGTTTTTTGCTTATGGTGAGGTTCCTACTTATAAATCTTTCGGTCGGCGGCATCCTCGCACGAGTTAGATGCTTGCGTCTAATTCGAGACTTTCTCCTGAGCCTCCGATCACCGTAGCTTCCAGCATTCGTCTGGATGAGGCTCTCGATGAGATCGCGACTCGACGAGAGATGAATAGATCGGGGACTGTGGCTTCTTTGGGTTATCTGGATGGCCCGAAGAGCCCAATGACCCTCGGGTTGCCCTCACTTTTTTCTTACATCTTCCCGGAAAGAAGCTTTCGATAGGAGGTTCTACGAGATTGGTATTCCTTCATCTGGGTTCTTGACTATCTTCCTGAACTCTTCTAAGAATCTATTCGTGATGGGACCCATTTTTCCGTTCCCTATCATCCTCTTATTTACCTCCCTCACGTGCATGACCCCAGCCCCCGTGCCTGTCAGGAACACTTCATCGGCCGCGTATAACTCGGTTGGTGTTATTTCCCTCTCGATAACTGCGTAGCCAAGCTTTTTGGCTAATTCTTTAACGACCTCGGCCGTAACTCCAGGAAGCGCCCCAGATGAAGGAGGAGGAGTCGCAATCTTACCATTCCTTACGACGAAGATGTTCTCAGCTGTGGCCTCGCATATGAAGCCCCTGCTGTCCAGGATTATGGCTTCGTCAGCCCCCACATTATTGGCCTCGATCTTCGAAAGTATGCTATTTAGGTAGTTTAGGGATTTTATCTCATGGCTTGTGGCGTCAACTGAATCTCTCCTCACCCAGGAAATTATCATACTCATTCCTTTTTCCATCTTTTCCGTGTCATAGAGCTGCAGCACGGGTTCTGTTATAATGATGGCTGAGGCTCTAGGACATTTCCTCGGATCAAGTCCAAGGTCTCCTATTCCTCTTGTCACTACCACACGGATGTAGGCGTCCTTTAGATTGTTCATCCTAAGTGTAGCTATGATAGCTTTGGTCATCTCGTCCTTTGAGAGCGGGACGCGTAACATGATCGCATTTGCAGACCTGAACAGCCTCTCTACATGTTCCTTAAGCTTGAAGACAATTCCCTCATAGGAGCGGATGCCTTCAAAGACGCCATCTCCGTATAGGAAGCCGTGATCGTAAATAGAGATCTTCGCCTCCGGCTTCGCATAGTATTCTCCATCTATGTACACGAAAAGATCTTTGCTTGACATGGTTTCTATTCCACCTTATCCAGATCTAAGTTTTCCGTACTTTCCAAATATATACTTGTGTATTCTTGTAACGATCTTCTGGGCTGTTTGGCCCTGCTAGTTGCTGTAGAATCTGTGCAGAGATTGGGAACTGGTTCCCTAATTTATCTCGCAAGATGCGGAGTCTGGGATGGTTTCTTTGCTTCTCTCATATAGAGTCTGGCGTTCTGCCACTGATCTTTGAGTACGTCGATATTTCCTGATACCCCAGTGTGAATAGAATAGAAGATGTAGCATAAGTAAGCGCAGTTTTCGCATTCGCGGTATTCCTTTCGGAGCTTATTGAACCTTTGACTATTCCAAACTCTAGCTAATTCCGATATGGAAGTGAGCGGTTCCTTAATGTGGCATCCCGCGACCCTCCCCATATGATCTATGACTAGAAAGTTGCTGAGGGCGCGGCAGCGCCATGTCCTCTCTCCTGTTAGGGCGAAATGCCTGAGAGATTCCAATACCTTCCTCGTAATGTAAATATTGCTACTTTCTTTCTTCATCTCTAGGAGGGCTGTGCAGACATCGGCCAGCATCTTTCTGTCCCTAATTTCATACTCGTCACTCTCCTTTCCTATGGAAAACATAGCCTTTTCGTGTGGCTCATCATACCAATAGAAGCAGTACCATACAGGTATGCCGCGGTTGCTGAAGTATCTCGTAAAACTGACAATCTCGGCAAGATTCTGCTGCGAAATCGTTGGCGATACTCCGACCGGAATCCCTTCTCTCTTGAGTGTTTCCAATGTGTCCATCGCTCTTCTCCAAGCACCAGAGACACCTTTCAAATAGTCGTTCTTCTTTTCGTCCAGCGAATCTATTGATATAGCTACCATGTCGGCTTTGCGCAGGTCATCTATCCTCTGCGCTGCCAAGCTCCCATTGTCATAGACTGTTGTTATGAAATTCCTTGAAGCGAAGTCAATGATTTCGCCCATATCATCTCGGAGGAGTGGGTTACCTCCGGAGAAGACTATCTCGACAACGCCTAGATCACGCAGAATCTCTAGTCCATGTTTGACTTGTTCCGTGGACAATTCTGCATCTTCCTGATCGGCCCAGACACTACAGCCTCTACACCTATAGTTGCATCGCCTCGTCAACAACCACTGGGCATGGTATACCCCTTGCGGTCGTAATGACCTTTTCAAGACCCGTGCGATCTTTGAGGCGTCGATCATTCCTAGACGCTCCCTTGGCCCTCAATCTTATTCTATGATTAGATGACATTGTCTTTTTTAACCTTACCCAAAATCAACGAACGGAATGCCATACTTTCGATATCGGCCTCCCACGTAGTAAGACAGAAATGTAATTCATCGTCCACATGGTTACAACTTTTATGAGTCCAGTCTTTCGAAATCGTCTCATGGTCTCATAGGCTGTGAGATCTGAGATAAAGACGAATTTCCCCAATCTCGATATTCGAAGTGCAAGGTCATGATCCTCGAGACAGGGTAGGTTTTCATCAAATCCTTCTACGGCCATGAATTGCTTCCTCCTAACCGCCAAAAACTCTCCTCTCGAGTGAGGTCTCAATTTGGACACAAACCATATGAGCTTGTTGTAGAAGAGGAAGAAGATCAACTCTCCAAGCTTTGGATGCGCTGGCATAATGTTACATGTCGCACCTACGACTCTACTATCTTTGAATACTTTGATGATCTCTCCTAGAAAATCCGCAGGTGGAGTCACATCGGCGTCCAGGAATAGGAGAATCTTCCCACTAGATCTTCGCGCCCCATAATTTCTTGCTTTAGCGATTCCTCGTTCATTGATCCGATAGACCTTCTTCGTGAAGTGTTTTGCAATCTCTTCAGTCTCGTCAGTACTTCCTCCATCGACTACAATGACCTCAATCGGAGGATCCGTTCTAATCAGATTGGACAGGGTAGCCTCTATGTAACGTCCTTCGAGGTACGTAGGAATTATGACGGAAACTGCTATTTCCACAGATCCCCCATTAGAATCTTCGTAGACACCTAGAAAATATAAGGGTTAGCTGAAGCCGTCCTTTTCTCACTGATAGGAAAGTGAAAAGTGGAAGCCATCATTTACCCGAACCGTGTATTGATGCCAATATTTCTGAGATTCATCCATATGATGCAGCCTCCTTATCATCAGGTCCATTAGTTGACCCAATGTTTCACTCTAAAGTGGCATGATTTCGTACACGTGAGCTACAGAACAAGAGAACGCGACACCTTTGCCCTTGGCGACTTTGGCAAGACCTGGATCCTTGCCAGATAGAACCCGATCAGAATGTTTCCATCAGCCATATTTCGTCTTTCCCACCACAAGTGACTACTCTCGTAAGGTCTTCTCATCCTTCGTGGTTTCTGAATTGCATCTCAACTATCGAAGCAACGTTATGGTCCCATTTCTGAGAATTGGGATTACCGATGAGTATTTGTCGATCTGGCAGCAAAACTTGACGTCTTCATCAAATCCCAGACGGATCAAGTTCTGCGCATGTTCCCCTTTCGATATGGTTTGGTATAAGTGGTCGTTCACCATCTCAAAGGATAGAGATGCAGCGTGCACGGCGTCAGAAAAGCTGATCGTCTCACTCCGGAGGTTTGTAGCTATCGCTCCTGAGCAGATGAAGTCTTCTAATGAAAACCTCCCCTTCCTCCCCGCCAGTATTAAGGAGATGCCGACGCCTTCTACTCTGGCTATCTTGAGAGATTCCTGTGCAACTACTTTGGCATTCAGGAGGGTGCCGATCAGAACCCATCTAGCACCTTTCATACGGGTCAAGGCTTTCGTTCCGCTCGTTGTGGTAATAATGATGTGCTTTCCGGCAACCTTGTCTGACGAAAATCCAAGCGGAGAATTTCCAAGATCAAAACCTTTAGGCTTTACACCTCCTCTCTCTCCTGCCAAGATATGTGCCGGGTGTCTTCTCCGAAATTCCAACGCCTCTTTCAGTGTCCCAATTGGAATGACTTCTCTGGCGCCGTTAGCCAAGGCCGCGATAATCGTAGAGGTGCACCTCAGGACGTCGATAGCAATTAGGATGTCTCCTCTTTCTACACCTCTAAAAGCGTCCTTCGCTGATAGCTCAAGGTTTACTTTTGTTTTCAATTCGTTCCCAACCATTTCTCCGGTTCACATCACGATGCCCCGATGTCTTCTAAAAGGTTTTCTACCCTTGTGGTTCCCCAGTAGGAAGGATCCTTCTTTGGCTTTCTAGCAGTTCAACCCGCCATCGTATTGATGAACGCGTGTATAGACTAAACTTTAAGTTTTCAAAGCGTAAAGTTATGAGAAGTAACTCGAACGCCAAGAGGGTTAAGTGTTGAATAAACCTGAAGTCTACTTTGTAAGCGCCCATGTTCCGATCACATACATTACTCGGGTTCCTTCATCCAAGTGGTACACACATAGCTTGATCTATCAGACCAAGGAGCTTGCAGGTAAGATTCTTGCTGACATCATATCTCCGGGAGATTCGGTGGCAATCAAGACCCATTTTGGGGAAAGATATTCCCAAGCTTACATTAGGCCAGTTTATGTGAGGAAGGTTGCTGATAAGATTAGGGAACTTGGGGGAAAGCCTTTCGTCTGTGACACGCTTTTCTCAGGAAGTATCGTTCCTAGAGACGAAGCTGGCGAGACTCTTTGGTCTCGGAGATCCCTTGACGAAGGACTTCAGACCGCGGCGATGAATGGCTTCACCAATGAAACAATGGGTTCCCCGGTTATTTTCGCCGATGCGCCTCAAGGCATACGCTCCGTTGAGTATCCTGTCAAGGGAAAGTACGTCAAACGGGTCTACATCGCTCCAGCAATCGCTGAGGCCGATGTGCTTCTGAGTATGGCTCACTTCAAGTGCCATGACTGTATGGCAGTGGGAGGAAACCTTAAGAACCTAGGCGTCGGCTGCTTATCTAAGCAGGGAAAATGGTGGGTCCATCACAACTCAAAGTTGTCTGTTGATTCCTCCAATTGCACGGGTTGTGAAGAATGTGTTCCTAAATGCCCCGCAAGTGCTATCAGTATGGCTCAAGGTAAAGCGTACATTAGCCCTGACATGTGTATTGATTGTGCTTTCTGCGTCGACTACTGCGAGCCGAAAGCCATATCAAGTAGAATATTCCCAACTATCGAGGAGCAAGAAGCAAGAATAGGAGAGACGGCTGCGGGAATAGTGAAATACTTCAACGGCAACGCGGGCTTCCTCAACCTAGCCATAGACATAGTTCCCCTGTGCGATTGTGACCCATATCAGGGAGTGCCCATAGTGCCGGATATAGGTGTATTAGCTTCCGCGGATCCAATTGCCCTTGATAGGGCATGCATAGACCTTGTGAATGCTTCGCCGGGCAACGCGGGATCAATGGCTGAGGATGCTGATGTCCTAGATCGTGGAGTTGAAAAGTTCAATCCAATTGCGAAGATGAGGTGGAATGCAACACCTGGGTCTACCCATGTTACACCCGATTGGAGGGTCGTGCTGAGTGCCGCTGAAGAAGCAGGGGCCGGGACGCAACAGTATAACCTTGCGGAGATCAATTTCGGCTATCCGCCCAAGACTGTCGAGGAAGTCTTTCTAGCTCATGAGAAAGAAGCTTGAGTATAGCAGCACGTGGCTTGGAGCCAGATAAGTAGATCTCCTCAGAATTTAATGGTGCCTGAGTTTGGGAGGGTTCATATGATCAATGAGGAACGGTTGCTCCGAAAAGAACTCCGTGCGAACGACGGAATTCTCCGGCTAGCTCCATCATTTGTGGCTAGAACGTCTTACCCCGGAATGGGAAGACTTGGATTGAGAAAATACTACGTGAGTCCGGAGAGGGGTTGCATATGTGAAAGATGGTTGGCTTCCTCTGTTGAAGCCGTCAACCCTGTCAAGGTAGAGAATGAGGGTCTAAGCTTCATATCTTTCACCGAGGGATCGGGCAAACTTTCTTTGAGAGATGCCCTTGGAATCGATCCGGGAAGGATGCTTGGAGACAGGTACGCGAGAGAACACTACAACAGATTTGGGGTTTTGACCAAGGTTCTGGACATTGGAAAGCCTATTCCTTGGCACGTTCATGCAAGGGAGGAGGATGCGAGAAGATACTGGGACATGAATGGAAAGGAAGAGGCTTATTATTTTCTCGATGCAAAAGACAAAGGGCCGTTGCCGTACTCACATATCGCCGTCCATACCCATGTTACAGAAGAGGACCTATTGCGTCTCCTGAAAAGGTGGGATGACGACAAAGCGCTCGATCTTTCACCAGCGTACAGACTGAATGCCGGTGAAGGATTCCACATATTTGCCGGCATCCCTCACGCTCCTGGCACAGCACTGACCTTGGAAGCGCAAGAAGAATCTGATGTGTACAATATGCTTCAGGCTGTGTGTGACGGAAGAAAAATTCCAAAGGAAGAGATGTTCCGTGGCTTAGGAAGCGAGGAGAAGGTCGCCAAGCTTATTGATTGGGAGAGAGCACGTGATCCATCATTCTACAGAAAGTGTCACACTGTCCCCGCGAAGATCGATGAGCCCGAGATCGAAGGGAAGGGTATTGAGTACTGGGTCTACAGCCCAGATAGGACGAGGAAATTCTGTGGTAAGGAACTGAGGATTTGCCACGACGAGACGATCCAAAGTGTTGAGAGAGGAGCGTATGCCGTTTTCGTGTGGAAAGGGAGAGGAAAGATTGGGAAGATCGAAGTGCAGGGAGGAGAGCTAGGCATGGATGAACTCTTCGTCTCAGCCGAGGCTGCCGCACAACCACATAGAATACTCAGTATGGGCAAAGAGGAACTTGTGCTGTACAAGATATTCGGTCCTGACATTTACGGGGAACCGATAGTATACGGTATGAACCCCGAAGGACCTAGGTGTTGATCCTCCTAACCAGCCGAGATTGCGAGTCAAATAGTTTGGCCGACGGAAATGTCACATCTTTCCATTCCAGATCTCTGAGAATTTCTTTTTTCGTCTTCCAAGAATTAGTTCTTTTAGGCCGTTGAAAGCCAAGATCAGACCTGCTGCAAAAGTTACAATGCCGACGAGAGCGATAGGGTCACCCGCAATCCTAACGGCTTCTGATGCGCCTACCTCAGCAAGCATGCGACATGTGTCTGCAAAATCAGTCCAATCAAGCTTCGGTCTTCTATACAAACCGTAACCAACAATGCTGACTAGAGACCCTAAAAGGAAAAGGCCGCCTCCAAATAGACGTCCCATACCGCTCCTCATTATGTTTGGTTTGGAGAGGCTTATCCTTTTTTCTATTACAGACCAATATATGAAAGTAACATAGGCGTTGTGAGGGCAAGAATCTCTTTGACTAAGGCACAGCAATCAGAATAGGTTGCTATCGGTTTTTTGCACATAAGGTATGAAGATTGAACTGCATGGCAAAAGCGGCTGGGTTAGAACTTTCTTGCTAGGGGTCAATTGAGCCTTAATCCCTGTGTGTATCGCGTGGGACATGGACGCGTAGGTCGTCTTATGGCAAATTTAATTCTCAAGTACTCCTTCGAGCTGATTCTCTTAAATGTGACCGCTACCAGTTAATGTAGAAGAGTGCGAAGCATTATGTTGAAGGTGCGAGATCTGAAACCCGGGATGGACCACCTGGATATCCAAGTCGAGGTTGCCGAGGTCTCGGAGCAAAAGAAGGTGATCACATCTAGCGGAATCAAACATGACATACTTGAGCTTGCGATAAGGGACGAAACCGCCGCAATAGTCCTGGTTCTCTGGGATGACAAGATCATTCAGAACATTAAGGTGGGCGACAAACTGCAAGTTACGAATGGCTTTGTGACATCATACCAAGGTGAATGGAGGATAAATGTGGGAAAATACGGTGAGATAGAAAGAGTTCAACGTATGTGACAAACCGAAAAATTGTCTAATAACCAAAACTGCAGTCGGATTTATTCTCCTACCGCAAAGTTTCCGGATATCCTGACAAGATCACACATAACTGATAGGTTATGCGTTATATTTCTCTGAGGAGATTACTAAGTGAAATGGCGCCGACATCGAATTATCACGGTGGGATTGATGAAAAACATAAGTAAGGTGCGAAAATACGAGTTCCTGTGTGGACGTTTTCCAGGGAAATTTGCCCAAACGACATGTTATCTCTGATGGCGGGGACGAAAAATGGTTACTGAGCAGTTAATCAGAGAGATGGATCATTTCTTCAGGGCTGGGAGTGTTGCTGTCATTGGTGCTTCTTCTACGCCCGGTAAGATCGGGTATGAAATCTTCCGGAATCTCTCGCAATACGAGTTCAAGGGAAGAATATACCCAATAAACCCAAAGGCTATGGATATATTCGGCATTAGATGTTATCCAAGTGTCCTCGAAATCCCGGATGATGTGGAGCTGGCGGTTATTGCTCTACCATCCGAGATCATGCCCAGAGTGGTTGAGGAATGTGGTCAGAAGGACGTAAGGGCTTGCGTTATCGTCTCTGGCGGATTTAAGGAGCTTGGCGAGGCATATCGGAAGGTTGAGGAAGAGGTCGTCAAGGTCGCTAAGAGATATGGAATCAGAATCATCGGGCCTAATTGTATTGGAATATACGATTCGGAGACGAAGATCGACACATTGTTTCAATCTCATGAGAGGATGCTTCGTCCTCCTCCTGGACCAGTTTCATTCATCACACAAAGCGGAACATTTGGCTGTACAATATTGGAGTGGTTAGCCGAGAGTGGACTGGGAGTTAGCAAATTCGTGAGCTATGGAAACCGATGCGATGTAGATGAAGCAGATCTGATCAGATACTTGGGTGCGGATCCGAAAACACGGATAATAGCGGTTTACGTGGAGGGTTTCGGTAACGGAAGAAGATTCCTTGAGGCTGCCAAAGAGGTTACAATGAAAAAGCCCATAGTCGTTTTGAAGTCAGGGAGAACAACACTTGGTTCCAAGGCGTCCCTTTCACACACTGGATGGCTTGCAGGATCCTATGACGTCTGTAAAGCTGCATTAAGGCAATTCGGAATCACCACAGCCGAAAATCTTGAAGAGTTCTATGACATTGTGAAAGCATTCGCCATGCAGCCGCTACCGAAAGCGGACGGAATTGCCATGGTCACAAACGGCGCGGGACCCTGCGTCATGGCAATAGACGAGTTCGTAAAGAGGAGAATAGGTTTGGCAAGGTATCGGAGGGAGACTAGTGAAAAGCTTAGAGAAGTCCTCAAACCCTTCTGCATCGCAGGTAATCCCGTTGACTTGACCGGCAGCGCTACCTCTTATGACTACGAGGCCTCTATGGAGATACTGCTCGGCGATCCAGAGGTACATGTCCTCATGCCTTTCTTTGTCTTCCAAGACACACCACTCGATGAAAGGATAGCTGACGTGGTTCTCGAAAAGCAGACGTATGGAAAACCCATTATTTGCTGTGCTTCGGGCGGTCCTTATACGGAAAAACTTTCAAGAATCTTGGAAAGTGGAGGCGTTCCCGTCTATCCAATCCCTGAGAGAGCTGTCGCCGCCGTTCACGCGTTGATAAGGAGGAGGGACATGCTTACTCAACCATGATCCTCGCATCTCTGAACAAAAATGGGGAATTTGATTCAGCCTTTTCTGGGCTCCCTCTCTTTTTCTGTTTTTAGCCTTACCACATGTATCAGGATTCTTGTCATGTACTCCATGGTTCTCGGTTCGTGGATTCAAATACCATCCCCCGCACCAAGCCTGAAAGGTAAACTTATTCAGTCCATCCATCAGAAGGAGCTCATTCCTCTCAATTCTACCAGAATGACGCACAGCTGATGGTCGGGTTTGAAGCTTCGCTAGCCGTGCTTGCTTTCCCTTAGTCTTTACGGTAACATGTCATTCCTTAAATGTTCGCTCGATGTACAGTCAAGGCGGAGACAATATCGTGCGGAATGATCGAGGAGTAAGACGGGTAATAGAAGGCTTACCCAATCTTGTGTGGGGAGGAGTCGGGAAGGAAGTCATAAAGGACGATCTAGCTACTGATGATCTTACGATAGTCCCTGTCATGAGAGATTGTCTTGCTCATAGTGGAGAGAGATTCTCCAAAGTTTACTTAGCAGGCACGTCTTGTGTTGCTTTTTACATAGGTTGGAGGGCTGATAGCCTGAGGTCGGCGATGGGCGGCTCAGTCTACATGTTCCCAGAAGACAGGGAACCCGGGCTTGTGAACCTTTTCAGGGCAATGGGGCGGAACTTTGAAATAGTTAGGAAGTCCAAGCCTAAGCGTTTGTGGGAAGCTGGTGTTAAGTCAATCGACGCTGGGAGACCTGTTTTGTGCGTGGAATGGGAGCCCGTAGCGCACAGAGGGCACTGGGCGGTTCTTGCGGGTTATGACCATCTGAAGGGAGAGTTCCTCGGTCGTAGCTATGACATCAAGCCCTATGCGGAATACGTCTCGCTAAGGCCAGAGAACCTGCATTACATACTTGTCATTGGTGAAAAATCTAGAGAAAAGTTGTCTAGTCGCGAGGCTGCGCTGGGCGCTCTGCACTGTGCCATTCAAATGTCAAGGACAGGGATAAGGACGGGAGAGGAGACTGGGGCATACGGCCTTGTTGCGTACGAAAGGGATGCCCAGATGATCCCGGAAGGGATGAAGCCGGCAGTTGATGGCTATGGGTTGCTAGAACACTGGCTGTTCTGGAGACTTGAGATTCTATACCACTGTCGCTGCTATGCTGTTGAGTATCTGAGGGAAATAGCTGACGAGTTTTCCTCTGCAAACAGGAAATATGAGCAGACGGCCCGAGGACGCTATGAGAGACTGATCGAACTCTTCGACGAGAATGTTCGTATCACCTATGGGTCTGAGGCTGAGAAGTGGGGCACCAATCTGCTATGGTGTGGGGACGGAAGAGAACGTCCAATACGGCAACTCTTCTCCGCATTAGAGGGTAGGCACCGATTCGCTGATCTCCTTTTGGAAATGCGAAACCTAGAAAGCGGGGCCATTGACGAGATTGGGAATCTGGCTCAGGCGGAGACGTCGTAGATTCGAATCTATTCAACTATGCGATTGCAGTTTTGGCGTCCATGTGTCTCTTCCATCCTCAGAAACTACGTTATCTACAACGCTTCCCCGTCGATCATTAGTTCAATGGTCTGTCTCATTTCTGCTATAGTCTTTGGGGTCTTGACTCAACCCAGACGAATTCTTAACAAGACAAACCTTAACCCAACCTTACGCAACCCATATGGTTGAGGCTGACACAGAACGGAACCAAATACGTGAACTAAGCAAGGCACTGCGAGAAACATTGTGGAAGGAATTGCTCTTCACAAACCAGGGAGAAAGTTGAATTGAATTCTCCATTATTCGAGGATGACTCTTGCATCGACTGCCTTGCATCCCTTCTCATAGACGATCAACGGGTTCAGGTCGAGCTCTTTGATTTCGGGCCGATCCGTCACGAGCCTTGAGACATTCACCAATACCTCAACTATAGCCTCGATGTCCACTGATGGTAGGCCTCGATATCCTTCTAGGACGCAATAGCCTTTTATCTCCTTAATCATCTCTCGTGCTTCCTGCCGGGTGATCGGCGCAATTCGGAAAGCAACATCCTTGAGAACTTCAACCAATACACCACCCAAGCCGAACATGAGTGATGGACCAAACTCAGGGTCCTTAACGGCGCCAACTACCACCTCGGTCGACGGCGGAACCATCTCTTGGACAATTATCCCAAGGATCCTGGCTTCAGGCTTGTTCTTTCTGACATTTCCGAGAATCTGATTGAAGGCTCTCTGAACCTCTCCCTCATTCGCTAGGTTGAGGGCAATGCCACCGACCTCAGACTTATGGATAACTTCTGGAGAAAGAACCTTTAGCACAACCGGATAGCCTATCTCTTCAGCGAATTCCATGGCTTCTTTTACGCTTCTTGACACCCTGAATTCCGTAACCGGGATCCTGTAATCCATGCAGATGGCCTTTGCTTCGGACTCAAGCAGGAATTTTCTCCCATCACTACGAACCTTTTCAAAGATTACGGATATGACCTCAGATCCTCCCATCTACTTCCCTCTCAAAGTGACTTGCCTACTGGAATTTAATTTTTCCGTTACCTAATCTTGCCCTTCCCTCAGATAACAGATAAATGTGACGTAGAGCTAGACATGCAATTGCGGTGAGTCTATAATGATCAAATTCGGCGTCCAATTGTGGCAAGAAGAGTTCGATTCCGACGGGTTAAAGAAGGCGTGGCGCGAGGTAGAAGACATGGGCTTTGAGTCAGCCTGGATCTACGATCATTTCTACCCGATGTCCAATCAGACAAGTGCAAATATCCTTGAACCTTGGACTCTCCTACCGTCTTTGGCTGCTGAAACAAGCACACTCAGGCTTGGTGTACTGGTTACATGCAACTCGTACAGGCTCCCTTCGATACTCGCCAAAATCGCCGCCTCCGTCGACGTCTTGAGCAATGGGCGGCTAGAATTCGGCATCGGAGCCGGATGGTATGAGAAGGAGTACAGGGCCTACGGCATACCTTTCCCGAATCTCGGCGTGCGTTTGAAACAACTGTCGGAGGCCATCGAGATTGTCAAGCGGATATGGACGCAGGAGAAAGCAACCTTTCAAGGGGATTACTACACCGTAAAGGACGTCCATTCCTATCCCAAACCAATCCAGAAACCTCATCCCCCAATATGGATTGGCGGAAAAAACGGGAAATTACTGGAGATAACCGCCCTACACGCCGACTACACCAATATTGCGTCGTGCTCTCCAGATGAATTCAGAAGAAAGCTGAGAATCCTAGAGAGACAATGCCTAAGGGTTGGAAGAAACTTCAAGGATATCAAGAAGACCTGGCACGGATCCATGATAATCGTTGACAAAAAAGATGGACTCAAACGAGAAGTCCCAAAAGCCAAGGAAAGCTCAACAAACGAAGGAATACAAAAGATGGACTTTGACCAATACTTGGACAAGGTAATAGCAGGGACGCCCGACCAATGCGTCGAAAAGATCCAAAGGTACGTCAATCTCGGAGCGGAATACTTCATACCGCACTTTCCATTCGCGGCAGACCTAAAAGCCTTGCACCTATTCATGGATAAGGTAGCTCCGGAATTCAGAGGAGCATAGGGCATGCGAAAGACTGGTCTATTTGTGCATCTTGCCTCCTGCTAGGAGATCGCTGTACGATTCCTTAACCAAGTTCTCCTTGTTGATCCCCAATTTCTTCATCAACTCTTCCAAGACTTGTTTCTCTCTACGGAGGTCCTGTAGAGACCCTTGGACCCTTCTCTCGAACTCTACAAAGCTGCCCAGACGCTTCACCTTGTCTAAGTGGATCTGCGTTCCTTCAAATCGATAGATCTCCCTCTTCTTGTCGACTGTTATCTTTTTTCCCAGAACCTTCTCAAGTAAAGCCTTAAGAGTGGCGGGCTTCCGGATTCTGAGGATGAATACGTCACTTTCCTTAGGTCCCGACGTGTCTTTCCTCTCGTAGTAGATTAGTTCTCCACCTTTTCTGTCTTCGATCTCCCTCAGTTTGAGCCTGCCTTTCGGAACATTGAAGTATGTATCAATCTGACGGAAGGTTCCAACATGACGGGCTTTGAAACCGGCCAATTGCTGCTTGGCAGAATGGAGATCTGCAACCCTAGCCTTCAGCTCAACCAGTCTATACTCTGAAGTGGCCGATCTCTCTACCATCTAGGCATCACAACACATAGAGATGAGAATCCTCACTAGATAAAGCCTTGCAAGATGAGGTAATCTGAGAGCGAAGCTCAATTCCATCTTTTAGACCGTCGCATCATATGAAGCCGGCAAAACTTTTGGGTTTAAGCCTTTTCAGCACTTGCGATGAGAAGGACAATCCTGACAAATATGGTTTTATCCTCCGAAAAATACCACCTTATGCCATCTCAAGACTTAAATAGCAAAAGGTGGGACGTCTCGACTTGAGGAAGATGATGCTTTTGAACCTCGAGTATTCCGCGCCTTCATATGAGGTTGTCCTTGCGAAGGACTTGATGGTTGAGATGCGCGACGGCGTGCACCTGGCCACCGATATCTATCGACCTGCCATGAACGGCGCGCCAGTGCAAGGAAGATTTCCGACAATCCTCATCAGAACTCCTTATAACAAGGATTCCGTTCGTACAGAGGCTGAGTATTTCGCAAAAAGGGGCTATGTCTCAGTAGTTCAGGATTGCAGAGGACGTTTCAAGTCAGAAGGCGAATTCTACCTCCTCAAGAATGAAGGACCTGACGGTTACGATACGATAGAATGGATCGCGAAACAACCGTGGTCGAACGGTCTTGTCGCCACAACCGGCACATCTTACCTCTCTTGGGTACAATCTGCACTGGCTGTGTATAGCCCACCCCATCTTAAGGCTATGATGCCGAATCAGGGAGGCTGGAATGCGTACAAAAGTTCTTTGAGGCATAATGGAGCCTTCGAGATGCGGTGGATGAGCTGGGCCTTCATCTACGGAGGACCAAACAGCAAGGAGGCCGCCGCGGATCCCAATGTAAAGGCGGCATTTTCCAAGGTTACGTTCGGCGACTGGCTTACTCGAACACCGATAAAGATAGGTCAGTCACCGTTGCGTCTCGCTCCTAACTACGAGAAATGGTTCTTTGACATCTTGACCCACAGCAGCTATGACGATTATTGGAAGCAACCTGGATTCGCCTTCGAAGAGTATGTTGATCAACATGCGGACGTCCCTATCTATTGCACGGGCGGATGGTACGACTCATATACCAGATCCACCACAGAAATGTACGAAGCCCTATCCAAGAAAAAGAAAGGGCCAGTAAGACTTTTGATGGGTCCTTGGTCCCATGGTGGGATGGGTCGTTCCTACGCGGGCGATGTGGATTTCGGATCCGAAGCAGCATTAGACTGGAATGCTTTTCAGCTTAGGTGGTTTGATCACTGGCTGAAAAAGACGAAGACAGGTCTGGGTGATGAGCCACCTATTAGGATCTTTGTCATGGGCGGCGGAGACGGCAGAAAAAACAAGGAGGGACGTCTGAATCACGGGGGCAAATGGAGGTTTGAGGAAGAGTGGCCCATAGCCCGCGCCCGATACACAAGGTACTATCTTCATGGTGACATGAGTTTGAGCACACTTTGTCCCCCAGAGAAGGATTCTTCTGGCTCCTACCAGTACGATCCGAGGAAGCCGGTTCCAACGATCGGAGGTAATATCTCGGCCATGCCGATAGTAGAGGCTGGCGCCTTTGACCAGAGGGAGAGAGAGGGAGTCTTCGGATGTAAACCTCCCTATCTCCCCTTATCATCGCGCCACGACATTCTAGTCTTCTCAACTCCGCCTTTAGAGGAGGAGCTTGAGGTAACGGGACCGCTGGTCGTCAAGCTCTGGGCATCTTCCTCAGCAGTCGATACAGATTTCACAGTTAAGCTGGTAGACGAGTACCCACCCAACGAGGACTATCCCGATGGATACGCCATGAACCTTTCTGATAGCATAATCAGGGCACGATACCGTAACTCATGGGAGAAAGAGGATCTCATGGAGCCTGGAGAGATCTACGAGTTCAGTATCATCCTTTATCCAACGAGCAACCTATTTCAAAAGAGTCATAGAATCCGCTTGGATATCTCCAGTAGCAACTATCCCCGCTTTGACCTGAACCCCAATACAGGAGAACCCCTCGGCAAAAGCACAAGAACCATCGTAGCGGATAATACCGTCTACCACGAAGCCCAACATCCATCTCACATAATACTCCCTATTATCCCGCCTGATTCGGGCAAATAGCATCCTGCAAGAAGAGGGGGTAACACGCCGTTTGAAGCTAGGCGGTAGCTCGAACGAGCGTGATGTCAGAGTAGAAGGCTAGATGCGGAGTACCACTTCATTCACATAGCCCTTTAACGTCTTTCCGAATTGGGCGATCTTCTCATTAGGGTAGGGTTGGAGTTGATTGAACTTCTTGTCAAGCGTGTCACCCGGGATGAACGGTTGAAGTGCCATCCGTTTTGCGCCCTTTACCAATTCGCATATCTTTGGAACATCTTCTTCATCGACTATGGAGGGAACAACCGTAGTTCTAAATTCGTAATCAACCTTGCTCTCTTTCAGGATTTCGAGAGCACCCAAGTAACTACTAGTATCCTGTGCTCCGAGCAACGCATACTTTTCGAGAGATGTCTTCACATCCAAAGCAATATAATCCACATAAGGGAGACACTCCGACAGAACAGCAGGGAGAAATCCATTAGTATCCAATTTGACCACGAACCTCTCTTCTTTGAGTCTCTCAAGAAACTGCGGCAAATCCTTCTGGAGCGTAGGTTCACCTCCCGTTACCACGACCGCATCAACATAATTCTTCCTTAACTTCAGGATCTGGAGGGCGTTTTCCTCCGACAAGAACGGTCCCTTGGGTTCCAACACCAGCCTCCAGTTATAGCAATAGGGGCAGCATAGGTTGCATCCAGGCGTGAACAAGATTGATGCTATTCTGTTGGGAAAATCGATTAGGCTTGTTTTCTGGATGCCGGCGAACTTCATTACTTTCACGCCGCAAGCGTAGCTGTCATAGTAATGGATCTCTCAAAGGTGTTCCGGACCTTGAACTCGGACTGCTTCCCATCGTTCCACTGGTCAACGGGTCTAAAGTAACCTACGATCCGAGAATAGACTTCGCATGTAGCTCCGCAGACTGGGCATTGAGTATGCGCTCCACTAAGGTATCCATGACTTGGACATACGCTGAATGTCGGTGTCAATGTGAAGTATGGGATACGGAAGTTCAAGGCTACCTTCTTGATAAGACGGGCTACGGAGATCCAAGAGTGGATCCTCTCACCGAGAAAGATATGAAACACCGTTCCTCCCGTGTACAGTACCTGGAGACGATCTTGATGCTCTAGGTCTTCGAAGAGGTCTCCCCCATAGTCTACGGGCAGATGCGAGGAGTTCGTATAGAACGGTGAAGCTCCTTCAGAGAGATACTTTTCATTGGCAACCTTGATGTCCGGGTATCGCATCTTGTCGGCGCGCGCAAGGCTGTAGGCAGTGCTTTCCGCGGGCGTTGCCTCCAGATTGTATATGTTTTCCGTCTCATCCTGATAAGACGCCAACTTGTCCCTCATGAAGTTGAGCACCTTTATGGCAAACTTTAGGCCGTCGTCCGTAGTTATGTCGCATCCGAAGAGGTTGCGGATCGCCTCATTCATCCCAACTAAGCCTATCGTTGAAAAGTGGTTCTTCCAGTATTCGCCGAAACCAGCCTTCACAGAACGCAGGTAATACTTGGAATATGGATACAATCCTTTCTCGGTAAAACGTTCAAGTACCTTCCTCTTTATCTCCAAGCTGTCTCGGGCTAGATCCATTAGACCTTCTAACCGTGCGAAGAAGCCGTCTTCATCCTTTTCCAGATAACCTATTCTCGGAAGGTTGATTGTGACAACACCGATTGAGCCTGTGAGCGGATTGGCGCCAAAGAGCCCTCCGCCACGTTTGCGAAGTTCCCTGTTGTCTATCCTTAAACGGCAGCACATGCTACGGACATCCTCTGGCTTCATGTCGCTATTCATAAAGTTTGCAAAGTATGGGACACCATATTTCGCGGTCAATTCGAAGATCTTTTGGGTGACTAACGATTCCCATTCAAAGTCAGGTGTTATATTGTACGTAGGAATGGGAAAAGTGAAAATTCTACCTTTGGCATCGCCTTGATTCATGACATCGGCGAACGCAACATTGAAGATGTCTATTTCATCTTGCATTTCACTGTACATATCGTTAGTTATCTTTCCACCAACTATGACCGGCTCATCCTTCATGAACTCTGGAACTCCCAGGTCTAACGTGATATTTGTAAACGGCGTCTGGAAACCAACCCTTGTCGGGATATTCATATTGAAGAGGAATTCCTGAAGCACTTGCTCCACTTCTCTCTGATCCAGCCCATCGTAGCGGACGAACGGCGCAATGTAAGTATCGAAACTGCTGAACGCTTGGGCACCGGCTGCTTCACCTTGCAGAGTGTAGAAGAAATTGACAACCTGGCCTAGCGCGGTTCTAAAGTGTCTGGCGGGTTTGCTCTCAATCTTTCCAGAGACGCCTACGAAGCCTGAGAGTAAGAGGTCACTCAAGTCCCAGCCGACACAGTACGGACCGAGGATCCCCAAGTTATGGATATGAAAGTCCCGATTAAAATGAGCCTCTCCAATGTTCGGCGGATAAATCCTTGTGATCCAGTATTTGGAAATGACTGTCGAGGAAAGATAATTGTTCAACCCCTGTAACGAATAGCTCATGTTAGAATTTTCTCGCACGCGCCAGTCTTCGACCTCTAGATACTGATCGACTAGGTCCGATGAACTCAAGAGAGCAGCAAGCTCCCTCAAGTCTTGGTGCTGCTTCCGGTATAGGATGTAGGCCTTTGCAGTTCTCGCATGCCCGTTCTTAATGAGGATCTTCTCCACGAGATCCTGTATTTCCTCAACTGTTGGTACTCCGTCCTCGCCGAACCGCGTTTCAAGGTGAGCAACGACTTGGTCGCTCAGCTTTCTGGCAAGATCCCTGTCCTTGCCACCGACAGCCTTTGCGGCCTTCCATATGGCGTTCGCTATACGTTCGCTGTCGAAGGGTTCCAGCCTACCGTCCCTCTTCCTTACGTATTTCATGTTTCCACCATCGTAGATGGCAAGATGCAATGCCCTAGGTTCTTTGTGAAGTATAGAGACGCAATGCAGTAGTAAGGATTAGAAGGGGTCATTTAAATTTTTCGATATCTTTATACAGAAACTTGTATATCGGTCGCCCCGACAAACAAGGTTAAACGAGTAGAAGAACGTGATTCAGAGTCGCTGTCGCCACTTAAATAGATTGTGTCAGTAAATGCATATCCGCAATCGAAAATAGGGAAGCCGAACGTCTGATTTGCCCATCGATAAGTATATTCGTCAAAAAGGAAAACGATCTTCTTCCAGCCTCTTTTCTTCTTTCACCCTTCTGGACAAAAAGATAGCCAAGGCGATGGAGACTAAAACGAAGGTAAGGCAGCCAATCTCATCTTCGCCCAAAGGTGGGAAGGAACATTGGAACTCTGCGCTTGTATTCTAGATATTGGCTTCCGAAGCTTCGTTCCATTTCGCTCTCTTCTTCCCTTGCAAGTCGATAGTACAGGAATACCAGTATGGGCCACATTAATGCTGTGGGGATGGTCGCCCACTGGACAAGCATGCCAGATGTGATGATCAAGAACCCCCAGTATTGGGGGTGGCGAACTATTGAATAGATACCATCGGTCACCAGCCTCTCCCGAGCACCATGCGTTTTTGACCAACCGAGAATTACGAGAAGGGCGCCCAAGAGCATCATAACACTTGAAAGGGGATGGAGGAAAAGGAAAAAGAAGTCCTCTCCGACTACTCCTGCCAAGATATGCCCTGACAGGTGCGTTAACGGATTCTGATATCCAAACAACCATGTTAGAATGTATATAGTAAGGGGGAATCCGTACATCTCCGTGTATAAGGCGACTACGAAGGCCAAATATGCGCTAGCTGAATGACGCCCAACTTTCCTCTTGAATGGGATGGCTAACGCAAAAAGTCCAAAGAGAATCACGTTTATTATGACGAGATCCCAGCTCCCGTAGCCGTAGTCCTGCATGATTCTTCCCTCTTTTCTGTGTTGGCAACCTGTCGTCTAACCGAAGATTGGTTTCTCCCCGGTATCTTCCCTCTCCCGTTTGTATGATTGTGCGCAGTCTTTGCAGCAAAACATTATCTCCCTACCATCTATCCTCTCGGCGTATCCGCCTTCGTAGACCTTGCATCCGCAGTGAGCGCATACATTAAGACTCGGTTCAATAGCAGTGGATACAAGGCCGGCAAAACGCTTAAACAGCCGTCCACAGAGTTCTTTCCCCTCTTCAGTGAGCTCATATGC
>Ga0315314_1000929_pt1 | contig 28326 bp, 22 predicted proteins | sample TDP9_MG_FD_203631 | JGI IMG/M metagenome (GOLD analysis project Ga0315314, IMG submission 203631) | Freshwater sediment microbial communities from Lake Towuti, South Sulawesi, Indonesia - TDP9 | ecosystem: Environmental > Aquatic > Freshwater > Lake > Sediment | place: Indonesia: South Sulawesi... | reverse complement strand
CGTTATACGTTTGCCCTCTATAATTCTGGGGTCTTTGTCAAGTGTCGTGGTCTATTTTCTGTGTCTAAAATTGTTTGGAAGTCAAACCCTTGGGATCTTTGCGTCATTATTTCTGGCGTTGACACCCTTCTTCATTGCTTGGTCTACTCTAGCTATGCTTGAAAGTGGCGTCGCATTCTTCTATCTGCTAACAATCTGGTCTCTTTTGGAGGCAATTGGACAAAGTTCCCCGCTCTTTGCTGTGCTTTCAGGCATTGCCTTAGGCTTAACATTCGGAACACGGGAAACAGGTTTTTTGCTACCGCTTGTTGTTTTACCTTGGCTGGGCGCAACAACCATTGAGAATTATGCGATTGGAGGTTATGGCGAGGTGTTTAGGATTGGGCAACTCGTACTTATATGGCTGCTATCCGGCATCGTAGTTTTCTATGCGGCTTGGCCGTGGCTTTGGAGAAACCCGCTAAAACAGTTGATGAAAAATCTGCGCGCCACTTCGAAGATGGAGTCTGGAGGAGGCTGGAGTCTGTATTTTGTTAGCCTGCTGGTGTCGACTCCTATATCGCAATTGTTCTTGTATGGGGCTGGGTTTTTGTGGGCGCTTTACGAAGCGACAACGCAAATCGAATCTTTATTACTTCTTTCTTGGATTTTTCTGCCCTTAATTTGGATGAGTTTACCGTTCGTTCCAAAACGTGGAGGTCATATTATTGTGTTCATTCTTCCACCACTTTCGATTGTGGGGGCATTAGCAATTGAGGAAATGTCGATAATTCTTGCGGGTTTATTTGGAGTTGTCATGAGGAACTTAGAAATAACGCTATTTTTGGGACTCTTATTCACCGTTTTGTTGTTGCTCTCCTGTAAAACAGCTCATCCATATTACCACAACTATTACAACTTCATTGCAAGGACATCAGACAAAGGAAACTCCGTGGTTCTGCTAGGTTGGTGGGGTGAAGGTATGGGTGAGGCTATGAGTTACATTGACAAAAATGCGCCTCCGAACACCACCGTTTGGGTTTATGGACCTAAAGCCACAGCTTTCTACCATTCGGCGAGAGTGAATCTTGCGCGGTCTCTAAAGGGTGAGAATTTACTACATGAATGGGGAAAAGTGGGAAACGATGTTGAAGTAGACGAAAGTTTCTGCAGATGGCGCGAAGGAGATCTAAAATTCTATTTCCCATATTACCATCATGACACGTTCAATAACTTTACTCCAACAAAGTTGAAGACTGAAAACGTCAGCTACATCGTCGTCTACCGGTGGGCGACTTATCCTCAAAAAGTTACGGCTGTTGATTCAGGAAACAACCACGTAGTCTACACGTTAAGAAACCACCGCACTCCTGCCTTCACAGTCAAAATAAGCGGCATTGATGTCTGCTGGGTTTATCGAATTGACAACTCAAATGACTGAAACACGAACAGCAAGTATAGAAGAAGTTGCTGGAAAAACGCTTCCCAAGGTTAGCGTCGCTATGCCCGCTTTTAACGAGGAAAAAGCCATAGGAGCAGTTATAGACGGATTTATCAAAGAACTAGAAGCCAATGATGTGTCTCACGAGATAATTGTTGTTGACAACAATTCTACAGATAAAACTGCAGAAATAGCATTAACGCATGGCGCCACTGTGGTCAAAGAAGAAAGGCAAGGTTACGGTTACGCATGCATTCGGGCTCTCGAAGAGTCTAAAGGAGAAATTGTCATCCTCACCGAAGCGGACAACACCTTCAATCCAAGAGACGTCTGGAAACTCCTTATATATCTTGAAGAAGAAGATGTCGACCTGGTTTTGGGGACAAGAACAACTCTCGAACTCGTAGACAAAGGCGCAAAGATGAGCTGGTTGCTGCACTGGGGAAATCTGTTCTTAGCTAAACTAATACAAATCCAGTTTTGGAGACGGGTTCGCTTAACAGATGTCGGATGCACCTTCCGCGGAATAAAAAAGCAAGCTCTTTCCAAGGTAATCGACAAGTTTAGAGTGGGTGGACCCTGCTTTTCACCTGAAATGATAATCTGGTGCTTAAAGACCGGGCTTAGACCAGTCGAAATCCCTGTACGCTACTTGAAACGTAAGGGCGACTCGAAGATAACGTCAAATTCCAGAAAAAGCCTAGTCGTAGGCTTGAAGATGATTCGCTTGGTTCTAAGTCAACGATTCTGGAAGGCCTAAAAACTGATACAGAAATATCTTCATAAGAAGAGACTAGATATTATAAAGAGACATCTCGGCGATCTTCCTGATGTAGACACGGGGGCTGGAAAGAGATCTAAGGGCAAGATTTCGATTGATGTTGCCATAGAAACTAATCCTGACATCTTAGCTGATGTACGATTTCTGCCTTTTAGGAACCAATCAATTAGCTCTCTTGTTAGCTCGCATGTCATCGAACATGTGAACAATCCAAGAGGGGTTATGAATGAAATAAAACGTGTAATGAAAAGCGATGGACTGGCTGTATTCTTTCTCCCGGACGATGAATCCAAGCTTTGGCGGTTGATTAAGCCTATTTGGAATGTTTACTATGGATTAGCCGTCTCCAAAAAAAGCACACCCGAGACTCATGTGCACAGTTTTAACTACGAGAAATTTGAGTTTCTTGTCAAAGAGTTCTTTGAATATGCGGCACTGGGTAGAATGAATTTAGGCATGGAATTATACGCAATATGCAAATCTAACTCACCCTAATCCGCATTCAGTGAGAGCATGCATAGACTTGGAGTTGTACTGGGACCTGAAGGTTATCGTAATCCATTGGAGACTAGACAATATATAGGATTGCCTCATTTTGATGTTACGTTCATTGGTTCTCAATCTGATCAGCTTCAGGTTGCAAAAAACAGTAATTATACGAACGTGAGAATAAAGAAGATATTGCCTGATTTCTTGGCAAGAGTCTTCGTGCGCAAGCCTTACAGTCCCACAAGTTTCATTAAGCTTGAGGGGATTGACGATTGTCTCAGCGATGTGGATCTCATCAACAGTGTGGAACTATATTCTTTTGTTAGCAGTCAATGTGCTGACCTTGCAAGGAACGAGAAAAAGAAGTTAGTGGTCGTTTCTTATGAAACCATTCCTGAAAATCCGTTGCTCCATCTTCCTCCTTATCAACTAAATGTGAAAAAAGTCTCAGAACAAGCAGATCTTTTTTTGGCTGTTACATACAAAGCCGCTATGTGTCTCCACATTCTAGGAATTCCAAAAGAAAAAGTTAGTGTCGTTTATCCAGGAATCGACATACAAACCTTTTCACCTTCAAGACAAAAAGATTCTGAAGTGTTTCGTGTACTCTTTGTCGGTAGGTTTGACCGTGAAAAGGGTCTCCACATACTACTGAAAGCCTTTCTTAGGCTTTACGATAATTATAAAAATGTAGAATTGTGGATATGTGGTTCAACTCGAACAGGTAAACAGGTTGAGAATTTAACACTGAGATATGCTGAGAAATATCCTCTCAAAATGTTCGGGCATGTTGATCATGAAAAACTTCCTGAAGTTTACAGACAATGCGACTTACTATGTCTTCCTAGTGTTGACAGAGAGAAATGTGGGATGAAAGTTTGGGAAGAGCAGTACGGGTTTGTTTTTCTTGAGGCTATGGCATGCGGGTTACCGATCGTGGCAACCGACTGCGGTGCAATTCCCGAAATAATAGGAACGCACAATGTCATAGTTCCGCAAAATTCAGTCAATGCTCTATATCTTGCGTTGTGCAAAATCTTCGTAAATGCTGATTATCGTCAACAAATCGCTGAAGCAAACAGAAAGCGAGCCGAAGAAGAATTTGACATAGAAAAACAAAAAGAAAAGTTGGACATGGTTTTTACGAACTTGCTACGTCTTGAGGGATTCTTTGATAAAAGCAGTTGATATAGCAGTTAAACAGAGAAAAGACGATGGTCCTCTTGTATCAGTCATAATCCCAACTTTCAATTCCGAAAAGACTTTAGACGTTTGCTTGAGATCCATAAGAAATCAAGCTTACTCCAGCATCGAAATAATATTAATTGATAATTATAGCACAGATGATACAGTAGTAATCGCGAGAAAATATAACTCCAAATTTGTTCAGAGAAGAGCGTTGCGATCTGAATCGAGAAATTATGGGGCTAAAATAGCTTCCGGAGAATTTTACTTCTTTGTTGACTCTGACATGGAATTATTCTCTAACACAATTCAGGAGTTTGTCAATAGAATAAAAGATGATCAAAGTGTAGGTGCTCTAATAGGGTCGGAATGGTCAAAGGCTGAGGGTTTTTGGGGAAGGTGCAAAGCATTAGAAAGAGAACTTAATATAGGCTATGAGGTTATTGAGGCGCCTAGATTCTTTACAAAGGATATTTTCTGGAAAATTGGTGGCTATGACTCAGAGCTAGAAGCTGGAGAGGACTGGGACTTGTTTAAGAGAATTCAGAAGGTTTCCAAAGTGTCTCGTGTACACTCTGGTTGGGTACATCATGAAGGTAAACCCACGATGAAGGGCTTAATGGCACGGAAGTATTACTATGGCAAAAGCATGATCAAGTACATTGTAAAAAGAAGGAAAGACGAAAAGAAAGCATTACTTGAACAATGTTTTCTGTTTAGAGTAGAGTATCTGAGAAAATGGAGATTGCTTCTAAGAGAGCCGAAAGTCACGATTGGGTTTGTTGCAATGAAGATTTTAGAGTTTCTTATGGCCGGTATTGGTATAATAGAATCGTATATACGAGGAAAGTTGCTGAGAGGAAGAACTAGAAACTTACTGAACGTGCACGGATTAAAGCAATGAGTTACATTCGAACACAACTTGAGATACAACTTGCGGCAAATTTTTTGCCTTAAAGAAAAAAAGATGAATCTGGCGAAGTTTGTTGAAAATCTGGTTGTGACTGTTCAGTTTTTTATTGACTTCTTAATGAAACTTCCCAACGTAGAGACTACAGTGCAGCGAAGATCAATATGACTATTCGAGACCGTTTGATTACTGTATTAGTCATCGGAATATTCGTTAGACTCATACTAATGCAGTTCTTTAGGCACCCTGCTAACGAGGAGTTTATTTTCCATGTAGCCTTGGCTTACATCTATGGGGTCAATCCCCTTCTCGTGGCTGGTAGTTGGGGTCCGACTTTTTGGCTCTTCTTTTTCCCAGCTTATGTTCCATTCCTAATCTTCGAATTCTTCGGTGTTCACTATGCTTTCATTCTGAACAATCTTTTCCGAATCCCACTACTCATAGGCGATGTTTTAGTCTACTATTGCATGTACAAAATGTCTTTGCTTTTATCTCACAAGCCCCGAATGAGCCTAATTGTAGCCTCAGCCTATTTCTTGAACCCCTATGTCATCACACTGTTCATCTACGGCGCGAACGACTCTATCATGACGAGCTTTACGCTACTCTCTTTCCTTAATCTTCTGCAAAATAAAACCACAAAAGCAGGAGTCTTTTTGGCACTGGCTGGTTTTGCACGATACCTTCCCATGCTTGTGTTACCAACATATATAGGTTATATGTGGTTGAAATCTAGTGACACTCGTTGGACTCAGATTATCCTGTTCCTTAAAGGTTTCTTAGTTACATCAGTCTTACTCGCGATTCCATACCTGTTGATCATAATCCCTCTCTTCAATAGTTTTCCAAATTTATTTTGGAATTGGGTAGCGAATGTTTTTGGTTCTGGAACAACAACAGGAGAAACACGGTTTCTGCCAATTGATTTCCAGTACAATTTCTCTGGAATTTTTGCAGAGATAGGCGTTTGGCCTTACTTTAGTAGTTTCACGGGGTATCGTGCTTTTTTCCTTGCTTATGCAGTCATCACTTTTTTTATGTTATGGCGTCTTCGTCCCACTGCTAGATGCATCAACCGGCACTTCATCGCTATCTATTCTCTTTTTCTTCTCATAATACCGTTGTATCAAATGCTCTATCTTGTATGGGTTCTCCCATTTCTTTTTTTGGAAGCAAAGCTCTTCCAGAGTCTACCGCGTCGCTTTCCCTTTCTCCTCTGGTTTACCAGTATTTTGATTGAACCCATCATACTTGGAAATTTTCTTCAGAGCGGTATGTCATACTTTTTGAGGCAATCTCTTCCAGGAATCTTGCCTCCTGAAGAGATATGGGTCTTTAATAACATGACCCTCCAATACTCAGTAAGTCTGCTTCATGGTTCACTTATCCTGTTAACATTGGTTCTTGTGGTGTTTCCTAGAATAACCTCTACTGCTCAAAGTTCGACCGATAGCATGAGCAAAATTCTCTGCAACTATAAAGCAAGAATAGGGTTCAGAGGATGGATCGTGGCTTTTCTCCTTTTTACCATGTTTTCATTCGATTTACTGCGGCTTGCTTACGGCTCTATACTCGGTGACTACTCAATGATTTTTATGTCAGTTTCTGTTTCCACGGGAACCTTGGTTTTGGCAATTCTTTTCTATGAAATTCTGAAGAATCGATCACTGGTTTCTGACGGTCATGAATTCCGCTTACATTCTACCGCAGAGAAGATAATGACCACCATCAATCTCCTCTCTCTTGTTGTAGTTCAAAGCTTAGCCTATGCCGAAGGGATATTTACCTTTGTTCTCGTAGCTATCGTCTACCTTGGTACCCTTTGGCTTTTCAAACCTCTAAGCGCATCTTTATGTGGACAGAGAGTTTGTTTCATCTTCATTCCAATCTTGCTTGGTTTTATCTCTTTAACTCTTAAAACTCAGCTTATCCTCATTGGGACTTTGGTATACATGGCTTCATGGTTTTACCTGCAACTTGGATTGGAACTCAAATCTGAGATTGTTTTGATACACCTCTCAGAGCAGAATCGTTCTAAAAATGAAAAACTTTTGAGATTCCGAGAACTACGAATCGTCTCTAAACTATTCAATTGCAGTCGTCTAGTAGATTCGAAAAAATTAGCAAGAGGGAAATCTTGGAGGACACGCCCAACTGTTCTAGTTCTCTTTCTTGCCTTTCTACTCATCTTAAGCTACATTCCTGTAACAATCGCTCATTTGAATGGGCGTATCACTAATCCCAGCACCACTCCAGTTTGGCCTTTGAGGTTTTGGACCCATGGGTCTTACCGCACTTCAAAGGGAGCTATTGAAATAACTTCGAAAATAACTCATCTAGAAGGCCAGAATTTAGGCAAAACATACATCATTGGATCCATAGATTATCCGGCAAGCTCTTCAGTGAAATGGGCATTCGACTATTGGCTTGTTCCCTTCATGTCCAATCAATTAAAAAATGCCACTTCTGCATCTATAATGGTCATCCAAAAATCTCCACCGGTGACAACGAAATACGGTTCAGATATCAACATCAGCCTGAACAACCGTACAATAGCTCATTACAACCTTACAGGCGTGTCGTTAAAAACGCCGCACACCATAGGATGGGGCTGGGTGTACATTGAGGACATGAGTCGGGGTCAACTTTTTGAAAGCGGGGTAAAAGGCATTATCAATGGTGTTATGACTTATGTCAAAAATACAGGTTCACAAAATGCAATGATTACCATAGAACTATCTGAAAAGCCTGAAGGAGAGATTTTGGCTTCTTCTAACGCAAGTGTTCCTGCCAGCTTTGAACCTGGATGGATGCGTGTTCCGTTTAACATAACATGGCCGTATGACTCTGTCTTCGTGATGGTGAGAAGTACACCAATGTCCAAAGGAGTTTTTCTCGGAGAACATGACGCAGATGACCTCGGGTATTTTTCCGATAACGGGATACGTTGGGTTCAGCATGCCAGAGGATATGACTTGGGAGTTGATACTGGACTATACGGTCCTTCTTCAGACTTTCCTGTACAAAGGTCGACAGGAAGTTCGGATTCCCAGTCGTATCAGATTCCTATCGATATGAATCAGGTCGAAGCAGTGAATACCCTCAACATTACCGCAGGAGCTCACGTTAGTTGGGAAATCGTGAGCGTAACATTTACTCTTGAATCCTATCCTGAAATGATTACCGTGCAAGCATGGCAGCTCTCCTCTTATCTAATAGTCTTAGAGTTTGGTTTAACACTTGGTTTTCTCTTTGTAGGTGTCAAAAGGCTAAAGAGATGGCTGGGTTCACCTACCCAACTGAAGATTGACGAGTTCTTCTAGGTGACGGTTAAAAGAAACATGAATTCTGTCTTATCTTCCCATGATTCTTGGCCGACAGTATCAGTTGTAATTATTAACTATAATGGCAAAGAGTATTTGGACAGGTGTTTAGGTTCGGTTCTAAGTAGTAATTATCCAAACTTTGAGGTAATCTTTGTTGATAACGCTTCGTCAGATGGTAGTTTGGAATACGTAAAGAAAAAGCTTGGACGTAGTCCTAGATTGAGAATTATCCGCAATGAGAGAAACGTTGGTTTCGGCGAAGGCAACAACATTGGGCTAAGAGCATCTATGGGGGAATACGTCGCATTATTAAACAGTGACACCGAGGTCGATTCTAACTGGCTCAAAGAATTGGTTAGCATTATGAATTCTAATTCATCCATAGGAATTGTTCAAAGCAAGTTATTGCGAATGGATCGTCCGGATCGTCTGAGTAGCGCAGGTTTGTTACTTCTACCCTTTTGTGGCTGGACAATTAGAAGGGGTGGCGATGCTGTGGATGATGGCTCTTTTGACTATTGCGATTACATATGTTGCTGTGGCAATGGCATTCTGATAAGACGCAAGATAATAAATGAAATAGGAGGGCTTTTTGATTCCACGTACTTTGTATTCTTCGATGATGTCGATTTGGCTTTAAGAGTATGGTTAAGGGGATATAAAATTGTCCTTGCACCAAAATCAATAGTGTATCATGCACATGGGCGTTTAGTAAAAGGAGGACGTTATGGAAAAACTGAGTATCTACATTACAGAAACTGCATTCGAATGTTAATCAAAAATTATAGTAGAAGAAGCGTGATTAAATATCTGCCACTAGCCATGGCAGCGATGCTTTGCCAAGCCTTAATTATCTGGAAAGAGTCCTATCTAATCCATGCTTTTTTCAGAGGAATTTTATCGAATCTAAAGTTTCTTCCAGATACAATGCGAGAAAGGTATAAAGTTCAACGTCTCGTTAGAAGGGTATCGGACAAAAGCATATTCGAGAGAATTGGTGCAAGGTTAACCCTGGTCCAAATATATCGCCGACACCTCACGCATCTATAATCATAATTAAGGTCAATGAATGTAAAGTAAGGATGGTCAGTTGAATGAGGAATAGAGATGTCAAGATATGCCTGGTGAACCCAGGAAGGTTTTCGCAAGGGTTACCTCCGCTTTCTCTAGGATATCTCTGCTCATATTTGAGGAAGTATGGGGAGTATAAGTGCGATATTCAGATTGTGGATGAAAACGCAGGACATGATGTATTAAAAGTAATACGAAGACTCAAACCTAACATAGTAGGAATATCGGCGACTACACCAACAATTCAAAGGGCAGGTCAAATTGCAGCTTCCGCAAAGGAAATGGATAAAGATATTATAACAGTTGTGGGTGGAAAGCACGTAACATTTTTGCCTCAGCAAACTCTTGAAGGGTTCAATTTTGATATCGGAGTTATCAGGGAGGGAGAAGAAACGTTCAGAGAGTTAGTGGCCCACTACGTCAATAGTCGGAATGGTCAATGGCTTGAAGGACTTAAGAAAATTGATGGCATAGCCTTTAAGCATAATGGTTCAGTTATCATTAACAAAGAGAGAGCGCTCATAAAGGATATTGATATGATACCTTTTCCCGCAAGGGATTTGTTTGACATGGGGTTCTACTTGAGACCAAGACAGGTTATTAGAGGAATTAGTAAGAGGGCTACTAACGCCATGACTTCTAGAGGATGCCCATACCACTGTGTTTACTGCTCAAGTCCGCTTTTTTGGCAAAATGTTCGATTTCACTCTGTGAAATACGTTATCTCTGAAATAAAAGAATTGGTAGAGAAGTATAAAGTCGAAGCCCTTTTCTTCCATGACGATATACTAATCGTCAACAAAAAAAGATTGGAAGAGATATGTAACGGTTTAATAAGCGAAGGCTTATCTGGCAAATTAATATGGTCTTGCCATGTTAGGGCGAACTTGTTAAGTGAAAAGGATATGGCTTTGTTGAAACTAATGAAAGAGGCTGGTTGCGTTCAATTGGATTTTGGGTTTGAAAGCGGATCAGATAGAATGTTAAAATTCCTTAAAAAAAGCTCAGTAACAGTTGCACAAAACCAATTAGCAACCGACGTTGCCAAAATGGCTGGTTTAAGAGTGTACGGAAACTTCATGCTTGGGACAGAAGGCGAGACTAAGGAGGACCTATTGCAAACAAAGGACTTCATTACCCAGAACCTGGATAAAATTGATTTCTACAGTGTTAGATTGACAACGCCATATCCCGGCACTGAACTTTGGGACTTGTGTGAAAAGAAAAACCTTCTGGGCAACGTAAGATGGGAAGAACTAGACACTGTAACTACGCCCTTTTTGACTACGAACTCAAGAAAGAATGTCTTAGATATGCTCAACTTCTTGGATTTTCTGGCATCCAAGAAAATCTCTAGCGGAGAGAAGATGAAGTGGCTGTTAACACGAATAAAAGACAACCCAAAATACACCTTTCAGATTGCCACTAGCTACCTGAAAAACAGGTTCAAGTTTGCGTTGAAATTATGGAAATAGTCATATTTGAACGTGAGATCTATAGTGGAGGACCAAAAGTTAGCGATAAGCGCCTACTAATCACAGGCAAACAAGTGTTAAGGCTATCACAGATTTTCAGAGATATGGGACACGAGGTGAAGTTACTAGTCTCGGAAAGAAAAAAACCACATTCGCTTAACTTTTTTGAATTCATCAATTTAGGCGAAAGAGTTGACGGAGATGTAATCTATAGCCGAGGTTCACCTTTTTGTGGACTCTTTGCTGCAATCTTAGGGCGCAGAAGCGGATTGCCAGTAGTGCATTGCATTGACCATTTGAATGCTTCCACTCAGATATCAATCGAAGAGTTAAGACTAGCGAAACTGATGCCTACTGAAGGGGAAGGGTTCTACAGGTATTTGAAGCTCCTTTTTAGAACAAACCCACTTGTTAATCTGGACTTGCCTAAACAAATATTGGTGGAAATCTTTTACAGCCACATCCACCGTTTCATAGTTTCATGTGACTACATTGGGGAATGTGTCTTCAAGTCAGTGCGACACAAAGAAAATATCCCAACAATCTACCCCGGAATTGATTTTCCACAACATATCAGTGTTGTAGATCCGCCAAACGTAGTACTTTTTTTTGGGTCTCTTTTTTCTGGAAGAGGAGTTTTCGATTTGATACAGTCTTTCTCTAAGGTTGTAAAACGAGACCGCAAAGTCAAACTTCTCATCTCAACTTACCACTCTCACGAACAAACTGAAAAACTTGTGAGGTACATCATCGCTAAGCATGGTCTTGAAGACTCCATAATCTTGGATTTCACCTACAGAGATCACATATTCCAGTTAATAAACCAGTCAAGGCTAGTTTGCATCCCATTTCGTTTCCCTTGTTCAGCTCAACCGCCTTTTACAATTTTAGAGGCAATGGCCGCTGCACGTCCCATTATCACCACAAACGTTGGAGCAAACCGAGAAATTGTGGCGGATGGAGAAACCGGTTCTCTAGTAGAAATTGGCGACATAAACCAGCTTTCAGACAAAATTATTTTCCTACTCCATAATACAGACATTGCTGAAGAATTCTCAAGAAAGGCGAGGGCACTGATACAAGAAAAATGTAGTTGGGACTTCGCTGCAAGGAACACGTTAAAAATTCTTTATGAAGCATCAAAATAAACCATCTAGATGACAAAAGAATGCAAGTAGTCAACGACGCCTGCACGACTTTGGAAACTATAAAGAAGTGTTTCGCGACAAGTGACATCCGGTTTCTAATTTTCAAAACGGTCATAGATAACGATTGCTCTTATTTAAGAGACATAGATGTACTCGTGGACAAGTATCGCGAATCTTTGCATGTATTAAGTACAAACGGGTTCACTGTATTTGAAACAGGAAATCACAAATCAATTTGCTTTCGCTCTGGCTTATTAAGAGTAAACCTACACAAGGAAATAAACTGGGATGACTCTGAATTTTTAGACGTCGCAAGCGTATTCCAGAGAGCAAGAAAAGGCAGAATTTCTAACGTGGAAGTTCTTGTGCCATCCTTTGAAGATGATATTTTAACCCATTGTGCGCATTGGATTTTTCAGAGAGGATATGTTTCCCTAAGCGACTTCCACTATGTGAAAAGATTGTTAGAAGAGCATGGAAAATCGTTTGATTGGGGTTACATCCTAGAGAAATCTGCTAAGCACGGTTGGCCACTGGGTTTGCGTACCTCGCTTAATCTAATTGAGATTTTAAATCGTAAATCATATAATAAGACGATACTCCCAAATATCACATTGAAACAATTGAGAATCTCTTGGTTTTTTGAAGTATTGTTAAGAAATGTAGAATTTCCTCACATAATTCCACTAATGGTGATAACTATAAACAGAAATGTCAAACTTCTCTTCGACCTAAAGAAAATGGGAAGTGTACGGAAAATGATGAACAGATGTCTCGCGCATTTTTTTGGGCTTTTTGTGCTTGCGTTTTATGTTCTACATCGCAAGGTGTGTGTTAGTCTCAGGCTTGCTAATGCACAACGAGATGTGAAATGGTAAGATTGCTCATAGCCTTCATCGGTATGGACGGAACTGGAAAAACCACACTTTCAGGAAAAGTTGTGACTCAACTCAACAACATGGGCCTTTCTTCGCAATGTGTAAAATGCATGGAGTATGTCATTATTAAGTTAGTTAAGCGACCTGAAGCTCTGGGAAAAATCGGGGAAACTTCGAACCGTTCTAAGGTTTCCAGCAAGTTTGTTTTCAGAATTTGGCCTTACTTAGTGATGTTCGATAACATAATCCACTTTTTGGTCAGAGTTAAGCCAGTGTTGTCCCAAAAAAGAATAGTGGTCTGTGATCGCTATTATTATGATTTCATCGCAAGCTTTGAATACTTCAGACTATGTGCTTTGGTTGCCAAAAAAATCTATTTTAAAATTGTACCTAGACCCGACATAGTGTTCGTGCTTGATGTTGATGCAGAAATTGCTTTTAAACGATCAAGAGAATATCACATCGGGTTTTTTAAAGAACAGAGGATGAGATATCGCAACATGGCTTATCGACATAATTTTGTCGTTGTTAATACAAAACAGAGACAGGCAGTCACTTTAAAACACGTATTGTATGAAATTACGCGTGTGAATCATAAAATAACACATACTCGGAGAAGTGGGACTTGAAAGTCTTATTGGCGAATCCACCTGCCTACATAGGGAACAATTCTAGACATTTCATTCATGCAGGGAGCAGATGGCCCGCTAGCATTCCAATTCCAAAAGGTGCCTGCAAAACACATTTCCAGCCTTACCCATTCTATATGGGTTACTCCTCTTCTTTGCTGAAACGTGAGACAAATGCCAAAGTAAGAGTGATTGATGCATGTGCGTTAGACTTTGACGAAGGAGAGTTCTTCAATTACGTTAAGTCATTCAGCCCAGACATAATATTTTTCGAGGCGCCCACAATTAGCTTTGACCTTCTTATGCCCGTCATGAGGACCATTAAAAAAGACATTGACTGCATGGTGGGCGTTGCTGGCAGTCACGTAACTGGTCTAACCCACGAGGTAATGAAAAAATACGATTTCATTGATTTTTGTTTTCTAGGCGAATATGAGCTTACATTGAATAAGTTCGTTCAAGCACTAGAAGCGGAGGAAATCAATAGGGAGATCAAAGAAATAGGAGGCTTGGCTTTCAGGTCAGGTAATAAAATTGTCATAAATGAAAGACAAGAACTGCTCAATGACTTGGATTATCTGCCTTTTCCGGACAGAGACTCCTTGCCATTGGAACACTACCACGATTTTGGAATTGGCGGTGAACCTTGTGCCATCATGCTGAGCTCTAGAGGATGCCCCCATAACTGCATATTTTGCATAGAGAGAAACGTAATCTACTCGTCTCCCCTTTACAGAAAAAGAAGGCCTTCTAAAATAGTTGATGAAATGATTCTTCTTAAGGAAAAATACGGTGCTAAGTCGGTATACTTCGATGATCAATCTATGGTTGTTGATAAGGGACAAGTCAGATCCATTTGCACAGAGATCGTAAATAGGCGATTGGATTTGCCGTGGACCTGTATGGCGGACGCAACTGTGGATTATGAAACATTACGTCTTATGGCAAGAGCTGGCTGCGTTGGGTTAAAGTTTGGTGTCGAAAGTATCAGCACAAATACCTTAGCAAGTATTAAGAAAACCTTCGTCAGTTTGGAGAGAATTAAGCGATTGGTAGCATGGTGCAAAGAGTTTGACATTTGGACACACGCGACCTACATGGTTGGTTTACCCAGTGATACCAAAAAGGACTTGTTTAGAACATTGATGTTTGCCATAAGGCTAGACACAGACAGTGCCCAGTTCTCAATGGCAACACCATTTCCAGGAACGCCTTTTTTTGAAATCGCAAAAAGAAACAACTGGTTAGTTACATCTGATTGGCTAAAATATGATGGGGCTCACTATAGTGTCTTGAGCTATCCTGGATTAACATCTAGAGATATCGAAAGGTTGTTTACGTTGATGTTGCTTTCTTTTTGGCTTTTTAAGTTCATTGGGTTCCATCGCAAGTCTGGAGCTATCGAAAAAGATGACATTAAATACAATGCTTTCAGAGTTATGCGATTGTTGAAATCCATTCTACTTCCCAAAACTCGCGTAGAATGAAAGGCAACAAGTTAAATGTTGCAGACTGAAATAAAAATACAAGATGTACGTGCTATATTGGAAAAATATGTTTTAGAAAAATCCGAAGCATCCAGCACCAAAGTGAGATGGTGGAATGACAGCGAGTTAACACGTATATATAGCAGTGCGCACCGTTATGCTCAGGTTTTAAACTTTATCCCGAAATCTTCAACTTCTCTCAGAGTACTAGAAATCGGCATAGGCTTCGGGCATCTAGCTATTCTCTGCAAAGGAATTTTTGCTTACAGCGTTGCAGGAATTGATTGTGAGTTTACTGAAGGTCTGAAGTTACGTTTTGAAGAAGAGGGAATAGAGTTCAAGCGATGCGATCTAGCAAGAGAACCAATCCCATTTCAAGACAGTCTATTTGACGTAACCTTGTTTTGTGACACATTGCATCTTCTTCCGATGCGCCCTGAAAATGCCTTCAAAGAGATTAGCCGTGTGCTTAAGGATGAAGGAATCTTAATCCTAGATACACCGAACTATCTAAGCCTTTATAATCGCCTAAAGGTGCTCTTTGGGAAGGCGCAAGCCAACTGGTCTAAAGACTATCCCCATTTTCGGTACTACACTCTGGCAGAGTTGAAACATCTCCTTAGAGAGGCAAATTTCGACATTGAAGAATGTCATTTTTGTAACTTTTGGAACACATGCATGCCAACAATAGAATTGAGTAAAAAGAAAAAACCATTATTTTATTTGTATCGGCTTCCATGCAAATTGGTTCCTTCTTTTAGAGATACAATAACGATAAAGGCTAAGAAAAGCTGAGATTCATATCTCGAAGTGAAGCTTTTGTTAAAGAAGCGGTTTGATAAGAAAATGGCGCAATTGAGTCACAAGGGAACTGTTTACAGCGTTGTGATGTTCACGCCAGGAGAGACAAGTTCAGACCTAGCAAGTAGTTGGGCATTTCTGAATGAATCACGAGAGTCAGCTACTCACAAACACTCAGCTAAAGAGATATATTTTTTCACTAAAGGCGAAGGGTTAGTTAAAGTAGGGAATGAAAAGGTTTCTGTAAAAGCTGGCGACGCTGTTTATATCCCGTCGAATCTGCTGCATTGCGCAAGGAACAATGGAAAAGGCGATTTGGAATACATATGCATAAGTTTTGGTTTAAGTGTTCCCTCATTTTTCGTCAAGGTTCTGGGCTTGCTGTACAATTCCTTACCCTTTAGAGCAACATCTAGATCGATGAAAAACGTCAGTAGTATCGGTGAACATGAGAGAAAATAAAGGTTATAAACGCGTTCTGTTCTGCATACCGCCTTTCGAATTTGATGCACGCATCGAGAAGGCGGGACGAATAAGGCGCCCTCCCTGCATGCCTAATCCAGGCATAGGTTATCTATCTGAGATGTTGACTGAACACGACATAGAAAACTGGGTGTTTGATTTTCGACTAGGCTACTCAATGGACGACCTTTTCAAACGGATTCACAAGTTGAGACCAGACTTGATTGGAGTCACAATGACGACATATAGGCATGATTTGGCTTATGAAATCGTTGCTCAAATACAAGGTACAGAATTCGATATCGTGGTAGGAGGACCGCACGTATCCCTCTTTCAATCAAAGGTTCTAGAGGAGTGTGACGCTGACTTTGCGATAAAGTTTGAAGGGGAATTTCCTCTTTTAGAACTCTGTGAGGGCAAAAACCTCGACCGAATCAAAGGGCTCATCTATAGAAATGGCTCTGAAATAGTTGAGAATGAGAACACTCCCCTCATACAAAACTTGGATGAGATTTCCTTCCCGCGCTACACGAAGTTCGAACTCTCGAAATACACTAGCGTGCTTCCTATCATATCCTCGCGAGGGTGCCCCTATAATTGCATCTATTGCACGACAGGTAGTATGGGAAAAATTTTCAGAGCTAGAAGTGCCCTTCATGTTGTTAACGAATTGGAATATTGGTACAAGCGAGGCTACAGAATTTTTGACTTTCTCGATGACAATTTTACTCTTCTAAAAGACAGGGTATACCAGATCTGTGACCTTATCAAGCTGAAGGGATTAACTGGGCTAGAGTTTCACTGTTCAAACGGTGTGCGTGCGGATAAGGTTGATAAAGATTTGCTTAAGACGATGAAAGAGGTGGGATTTAACTATATTTGTTTTGGAGTTGAAGCTGGAAATAACAGGATCCTGAGAAACATAAAGAAAGGCGCTACCATGGAAAGGATTGAAAAAGCAATTGGAGATGCCGTTGAAATGGATTTTGACGTAGGATTATTCTTTATGGTTGGCCACCCGGGAGAAACTGCAAAGGACATTGAAGACTCCATTAGACTTGCCTTAAAGTATCCAGTCGCTTTAGCCAAGTTTCTTAACATTATACCTTACCCTGGCACAGAACTCTTCCTTTGGATAGAAAAAAACAACTACTTTGTTGGTGATTGGTTCAAAAAACTAAATTATGCTATGCATATTGACGAAGAACCTTTTTTTGAAACTCCAGAGTTGTCTTTGGTCGAGAGAAAAAGAGTTCTTGAGAGAACAGCCAAAGTCTGGGTTGAGGTCAAAAAAAGATACGTGAAACACAAATTAAGTAAGAGATATGGATATTTAGGTAGAGTCATAGGAGATTTGCTATATTCCGAGGCTTTATATTCGCGTCTTTGGAGAAGTTACAACAACAATGTAACCTTCCGTAAACTAATTGATATGACAATGAATCTTATCGGCGTTAAAGTGGTGCATTTCTAAGAAGCTAAAGTACAAAGACTCGCTGTTTCTGAAAAGTGGCTGCATTTCACCGTTGGCGGTTGTGAACTTTACTGTTAAAAGGATTTTTGCAGTTCTTGTCAGACTCCTATCGTTATTCTTCCTTCTCTTAAAAAATGGTGTCAGTACAATCATGCCTGTGCTTCATATTTCCAGAACAGCGTTGAGCGTGTTTTTGAGTTTTTAGCTTCAGTTTGAGCACGTTGCCAAACCAAAACCGTTAAACGTGTGTGGCAACGATTTCCACCTTAACATCCAATCTGCATTAATAATTTAAAGGCCATATAGGTGTTTGTTTTTTTTCTGGGCTACTGATACATAGGCCTTTTCGTATTTTCTTATCAGTAGTTCCCAATCATATTCTTCTGCTTTCTTCAGGCTTTTTTCAACCAGTTTACCACGTAACTCGTTGTCATAAGCAATTTCCAGAATCTTTTTTGCCACCACATCTGGTCTGTTTGGGGAAATCACAATTCCGCTATCCCCAATGGCTTCAAAGGTTCCTGTAGGCGATGTTACTATGACAGCGAGACCCGATGTCATGGCTTCAATTGCGGTTATCAAAAATTCGTCTGGCGTAACTTCTGTTGAGGCGAAGATATCCGCTGAACGGTAGTAAGCGGGTAATTCGTCGTCAGAGATGCCACCTGTTAAAACAACGTTACCATGTAAGCCGTGTTTCTCAGCTAGTTTTTCCAGTTTTTCTTTCTCTCTTCCCTTACCAACCAGTAGGAACAAGAAGCTTGGATCTCTTGAACAAACTATGCGAGCAGCTTCAACTAGCGTTGAAAGATTTTTTTTCGGATCTAAACGGCACACTGACAGGACTACCCACTTGTAAACTGAACGATTAAGCGGGATTTTTGTACCGTCGGGCTTAAATCGAGTTCTGTCTATTCCAACAGGCAAAACAACGGGTCTATAGTTGTATTTTTCATGGCATTTGTCTGCAATGGCTTTAGAGATGGATACTTGCAAATTCGCGTGTTTGGCTATCTTAGCTTCCAAGTCAGTGTATCCTTCGAAAACAAATAGATAACGAACATGAAGAAACAACCTCAAGTATCGTAACATGGCTGCTTCAAGTGCATAGTGAGTTGAAATCACATCGTACTTTACGCCTTTCAGACGCAGATATAACAGTTTAGCGAGCGCCTTCAACGTGAACATCAAAGCGTAAAATGGAAGACGCGAATCATGCGACATAGAACGAGAATATAACGGCTCTCCTCGATTCTTGCTCACGTACCACACCTTTATCAATCCTTCATACTTTTTCAGTTCATCTCCTTGGGTTGTAAGAATGTGAACCTCGTGTCCTCTTTTCGCTAACCTAGACGCCAACTCTTTTATGTGGGTTTCAGTGCCTCCGATATGGCATCCAACCCATCGATTGAGGAACAGGATTCGAATTTTGCCCACCTTCCAAAACATTGAAAAATTACATACAGTGAAACGCCCTCGAAGAGGGCTGATGTTACTCCTTCCACATTTGATCTTCAGCCACTATCTTTTGTTCCCACACCCATGTGCTTCCATGTTCCTTAAACCATTCAATTGTGCGTCTCAATCCTTCTTTCATATCAGTTTTGGGTTCCCAATCTATGAGTTTTTGAGCCTTGGAGGAATCACACAGCAAAACATTCACATCGAGGGGTCTCAGCCTTCTGGTGTCAACTGTTATCTTCGTTGATTCAAGCCCCATAAGAGCGCCTATCGTGTAGGCAATCTCTTCTATTGAGCAGTCGGCGCCTGAACCCATGTTAATAACTTCACCTTCAATGCCTGGGCACGCCATAAGTTCAATCGCTCCTTTCGCAACATCTTCGACGTAAGTGAAGTCTCTCCTTGCTTTGATGTTTCCAAGCTTCACTTCGTTTGACTTTGATAACTGTGTTATGATTTCTGGAATCACATATGGCTGGGTTTCTCTTGGTCCATAGGCGTTGAACTGTCTCAGAATCACTGCTGGAACTTTGTGCTCATAGAACAATGTGAAGCACAGTCTATCTGCGGCGAGTTTACTTGCGGCGTACGTTGATAATGGTTTTGTCGGGTGGTCTTCGTTCATCGGAACGTACTTCGCGGTTCCATAAACTTCAGAGGTAGAGTAGTGAAGAACTCTTTTCACTCTGGCTTCTTTGCACGCCCGCAAAATCTTTAGGGTTCCAAGCGCGTTCACTTCTAAAAATCTCTCCGGGTAGTAATAGCATTTGGGAATGAAGGGCTCAGCAGCCAAGTGGAAAACGTATTCGACATCATTATCAATTAGTACTCTTTTAAATCGTGGATGCAAAATGTCGCCTGTTACAATTTTAATTGTACTCTGGATTTCTTCCAGATTAGCCATGTCTCCGCATGAGAAGTTGTCATAGACTATCACGTTTGCTTTCTGTCGTACTAGTTCTCTCACTATGCTTGAGCCAATGAAGCCTGCTCCTCCAGAAACCAGCACATTTCTTCCTGACAAACTCATCTAGTTCTTCCTCAGTGCACGCTTGACCGATTCAGTTACAAACTCGATGTCATCTTTTGTAAGAGTTGAACCAGAAGGAAGATTGACTCCTTTCCGCGACAATTCATCTGCTACGGGATATTTCTGATTCGCAAAAAGTTTAGAATAAATCGGCTGTATGTGTATGGGATAGAAAAAGGTTCGACTTTCAACTCCATCCTTTTCCAGCACTGCCATAAGTTCGTCTCGAGTCATTCCAAAATTGTCTTCCACCAGAAGCGAGTACATCCAATAGACGTTCTTTGCCCATTTTGCCTCTGGAGGGAGAGTGATTCCGTCAACATCCTTAAGAAGCGAGTTGTAAAACCTTGCATTTCTCCTTCGAGCTTCCACAAGAGTGTCAATATTTTCGAGCTGAGCCACGCCAACAGCTGCTTGTAGATTTGACATTCGATAGTTAAATCCAACATGCCTGTGCCAAAAATGTTTGTCGTTAGAAAACGCATGTGCTCTCAAGGCTCTCGCTTTCTCAGCGACTTCCTCGTTGCTAGTGACCAGTATTCCTCCTTCTCCCGTTGTGATTATCTTATTAGCGTAGAAGCTGAAGCATCCTACGTCTCCTAAACCTCCTGTCCTTTTTCCCTTGTACTCTGCCCCATGAGCCTCTGCAGCGTCTTCAACAACGTATAATCCATGGGTTTCAGCTACATCTAAAACAGGTTTCACATTCACTGGATGCCCATACGTATGCACTACAATAATCGCCTTGGTTTTGCGTGTTATTTTTTCCTCGATTGCGTCTGTGTTCATGTTCCAAGTTTTTAGTTCTGAATCTACGAGAACGGGTTCAGCTCCTGTGTAAGTTACTGCATTGGCTGTTGCAATCATGGTGAAGGTTGGTATGATGACCTCGTCGCCTCTGCCAATGTCTAAGGCTGCAAGCGTCAAATGAAGCGCTGTAGTGCCGCTGGATGTAACTACTCCGTGTTTCACGCCGCAGTATTTGCTAAATCTCTCTTCGAATTCAATTATGTACTTTCCTTGTGATGATATCCATCCCGACTTAACGGCGTCAGTGACGTATTCAAGTTCTCTTCCAAACAGCAGGGGTTCTGCCACTGGAATTTTTACCCAGTTTTCTCTCAACATCATCACTTCACTTCAAAATTTTCAGTGTGAGCACGTGTTGCAGTTATCGCTTTACGAGCTGCGTAACCAAAACTCCCGGCTCTCAGAAGTTTAATGACCTTTCTAGGCTTAACAAAACTTTTGAGAAGAGCCCATTTGTAAAATTTCTTGAGGGCGCCTCGATACAACGCCTCTATTTCCTCCTTTTTTAGCCATGGATAGTTCAAAACTGCAAAGTTAGCTCCATCGTACATTGTCCAGTCAAACGTTGTAAGCCAACCGTTTTCTCGAGCCATCTCAAAAAAGGGCGTTCCTGGGAAGGGCGTGGCAATGGAGAACTGAGCGCTGTCAGTGTCCAGCTTGACCGCGAACTTCAACGTATTCAAAATGTCATCTCTGTTATCGCCTGGTAGTCCTATGGTGTAAGTGGCGTGAGACCACAGATTCAACTTTTTACACCAATCGACGAACTGCCTTACCTTGTCCAAATTCAAGAAAGACTTCTTGACTTCGTTCAAAGTCTTGGTGTTAACGGATTCCACGCCAAATTTGACTCCAACACAGCCAGCATCTGACATGAGTTTTAAGGTGTCAAAATCCAAGGTGATGTCGCCCATGCAGGACCAAGGCATGTCTGCTCTTCTTCTAATCATCTCGTCACATAGAGACTTCACGTGTTTTCTGCTGATGCACATGGTTTCGTCGTCAAAGTAAACCTGTTTTGCGCCGTGTTTCTCTTTGACTAACATCATCTCGTCAACAACTTTCTCAGAGCTTCTCTCTCTATGAGCAGGTGAGGCATACATGACATGCCTATCAAGACAGAAAGTGCAACCAGAAGGACATCCCCTAGACGTTAACATTTGAGCACATGGCTTGCCAGCAATCTCAAAATCATGGTAGTCTGATATCGATAATTCGTTTCTATCAGGAAAAGGCAGATAATCCAAATCCTTTAGAAGATTGCGCTTTCGGTTAACAACGATGTTTCCGTTATGGCGGAAGCTTAAACCCTCAATTTTCTTAAGGTTTTGGTAATCGTCTTTTCCGTTACGTAACGTTTCAGTGAGTTCCTTAAGCGTCACCTCATATTCGCCGAGCAGACAATAATCAATGAATCCATACTTCTTCATAACCTCTTCAAATAACACAGTCGCGTGAGGGCCAGCTACAACAAGCTTGCATGCGACGTCTTCCTTAACGTCCTTAACCACATCCATGACAAGCGGAAAGCTTACAGTGGGCACTTCGAGAACAAGAACGTCTGGACTAAAGGATGCAACATAATGTCCGAATTCTTTCTCATCAAAATCTAAGGCACAGGCGTCTAGAGCTTTGACCTCGACATCGACATCACGCTTTAACAGAGCGGAAGAATACGCGAGAAAGAACGGGTATGGAAGATAATGATCTTGACGCCGGTCTTCCTTCGCAATATTCATGCTGAAACTCCATCTGCTCCCAGCCTGAACAAAATGTCTATTCAGATTCTGAATGTATGCGGGCGGATTTGCAACTAGCATTTTCACTTTTGATTCATACCTCTTGTACATCATCGAATCATACAAATCTTTTGCATGTGCGATTTCTCATTTCCAAGAAAGACGCCTTAAATAGTTAAGTAAAGCTTCGGATTCTGAACCATACACAAGAAACAAGAATCAATAATGTCTTTTCGTCAACTACGCGAATGCGTGGTGTCGTCAACTCTGGAAGCTCTGTATACAAGCAATGTCCTAGTCACAGGCGGAGCTGGGTTCATAGGTTCTCATGTAGCAGAACACTTCGCAAAAAGAGGTGTCAAAGTAACCGTAATTGATAATTTGTCAAGAAGTCAACTCTTAGGCAAAACCAACAAAAACTTCATGTACAATTGGCTTCATCTAGAGAAATTTGGAAATATAGTCCTAGAAAATCAAGATATAACCAGTTCTCCCCACCTTGGCAAACTGTGTTACGATGCCGACACGATTGTTCACACAGCAGCACAAACAGCTGTAACCAAATCTCTTACCCACCCTGAAATTGATTTTCAGATTAACGTGCAAGGAACTTTCAATATTTTAGAGGCTGCAAGGAAAGCCAACACAGATCCAACCGTCATCTTTTGTTCGACAAACAAGGTCTATGGTAGCAACGTTAACAAGATCAAAGTTCTGGAAAAAGAGACAAGATACGTCTTTGAGGATCAACTTAAGAACGGCATCTCCGAAACATTTCCGATTGACTTGTGCGAACACACTCCGTATGGTTGTTCAAAACTCGCAGGCGACCTCTACACACAAGACTACGCCAAAACATACGGATTAAAAACCGCCATATTCAGGATGAGCTGCATCTATGGACCAAGGCAGTTTGGAGTTGAAGATCAAGGATGGGTTGCATGGTTCACTATAGCAACCATAACTGGAAAACCTATCACAGTATATGGTGATGGAAAACAAGTCAGGGACGTTCTCTACATTAATGACCTCGTCGAAGCGCTGGATGCGTTTCTCAAAAGGAAAAAACAACTCTTCGGCGAAGTATTCAATCTAGGTGGAGGCCCAAAAAACACCCTCTCCATTAGAGACCTTCTAGAGATGCTTCAGCATCTAACGAGCAAACGAAGCCAGCTCAGTTTCGAAGATTGGCGCGCCGGCGATCAGAAGGTTTACGTTTCTAACATATCAAAAGCCAAAGAAAAGCTTGGATGGAACCCAAAAGTGAACCCTCTAGAGGGCGTTAAGAATCTAGTAGACTGGGTTTTCAAGAACAAGTATCTGTTTGAGTGAAGTGTGTGTAAATGAAGTCTAAAAGAATAGAAAACGTGCTGATCACTGGAGGAGTAGGTTTCATAGGCTCGCACACAGTCGATCTTCTTGTTGAGCGTGGCTATCTCGTAACAATACTCGACAACTTCGAACCACAGGTTCATGGGCAAGCCAAAAAAATTCCCAGCTACATTAACAAGGATGTAGTTCTCATCTGTGGAAATGTTTTAGATCCTGGATTATTGAAGAAAACTATCCGCGAAGTCGACGCCATTATTCACCTAGCCGCCCTTGTCGGCGTGGGGCAATCCATGTATCAGATAGAACGCTACGTTAATGTCAACACGCAAGGCATAGCCAACTTGCTTGACGTGTTAGTGAACACTGAAAACAGCGTAAAGAAACTTGTCGTCGCATCCTCAATGAGCATTTATGGCGAAGGAAAATACTACTGTGAAAAGTGTGCCACCAACATCTATCCGAGTTTGCGAAGTGAAACGCAACTTCAAGAAAAGCAATGGAATCACCTCTGCCCTGCATGCGGCTCCACTCTAACACAACTACCAACAGACGAAGAAAAACCGTTGCTCGCAACTTCTATATACGCGATGACTAAACGGCATCAAGAAGAATTGTGCCTACTAACTGGAAACACTTACGGCGTCCCAACAGTGGCTTTGCGATACTTCAACGTTTACGGTTCAAGACAGGCTCTCTCAAACCCGTACACAGGCTGCGCTGCAATCTTTACAAGTCGTTTGCTCAATAACAAGTCGCCACACATTTTCGAAGACGGAAACCAGACACGCGACTTCATACACGTAAAAGACGTCGCCAAAGCCAACCTAAACGCACTAGAACACAGCAACGCCAACTATCAAGCCGTAAACATTGGAACAGGAAACCCCCTTTCAATAAAGGAACTGGCCGCAATCCTAACAAAACTCTACAAAAAATCCAACATCAAACCCTTCATATCAAACGAATACCGCAAGGGCGACATACGCCACTGCTACGCCGACACTACCAAAGCACAAAAACTACTAAACTTCCAACCAAGCGTCAACCTTCAAGACGGTTTAAAGGAATTAACAAAATGGGCTGAAACCCACGAATGGGGCGTAGTAGACCTCTTTGAAAAAGCACTAAGTGAGTTGAAGGAAAAGCATCTCGCAACTTAGTTTTCGCTATTCTTAAACTAATTCACCCACTCATTCTTTGAAACCAAATTATTTCTACGAAACGACTACAACTCATGTTAAAAGCAAGGATGTTGAACTCTAGACTATGCTATGTAAATTACAGAGTATCCAAAACTTAAAGAAAACACACACTTGTCTAATTCTCATAACCGAACTCACACCATCTTTTTCCAAACCATTCAATGGTCCTCTTTAGACCCTGCTCCAAACTTATCTTCGGTTTCCACCCTAACAACTTCTCCATCTTATTTATGTCTGGGCACCGTCTTTTGGGGTCTTCTTTTGGCAATGGATGAAAAGTCAAAAGGGATCTGCTCCTGGTTAATTCTTTAATTCTCTTTGCGAGGTGTAGAATTGTTACTTCTTGAGGATTTCCAACGTTCACAACCTCTACATCAGCCTTCTCATTTGCTGCAAATAGAATCAGACCCATGATGGTGTCACTTATGTAACAGAATGACCTTGTCTGCGTTCCCTCTCCATAGATTGTTAGCGGCTTGTTTGTCAAGGCTTGCGTAATAAGGCGTGACATGGCTCTGCCATATAATCCGTCTTCTCTCAAACGTGGCCCATAGGTGTTGAAAATTCTAGCGATCTTCACGTCTAATCCGTACTGTGTGTGATAAGTCGTGAACAAGGCCTCTGCAAACCTTTTCCCTTCGTCGTAGCATGACCTTGGTCCTATAGGGTTGACTTTTCCCCAGTAAGTTTCAGGCGTAGGCACCACCTCGGCGTCACCATACACCTCCGAAGTTGAAGTAAACAATACTGCAACGTCCAGTTTTCTCGCTAACTCCGCCATGTTGATGCTGCCGAGAGAGCTCGCTCGCAAAGTTTCAATTGGGTTTGTCTGGTACTCTTCTGGAGACGCGTGGCTCGCCATATGAAAAATGTAATCAAATTCATCTTTTGTTCTAAATGTGCACACATCATCACTTATGAACTTGAACTTAGGCTTGCTCATCAGATGGTCAATGTTGCGTTTTATTCCAGTTGATAAATCGTCTAAGCACGTGACCTCAGCATCAAGACTAGACAAAACATCGCAAAGCCAGCTTCCAATAAAACCTGCTCCACCAGTGACTAGAACCCTTTTTCCTCCAAAATTAGAATTCAAGTCACGTTTTATTCTCTCAATGTCTTCAAGAATTATCGGGTCTATCAGTTTCGATTCCTCCCGCAAGTATTGATTCTCTAAGGTTTTATGAATGCGTCGAAGGCGTCATATACTCTACCGAAGTTTCGATTTTCCTGCAGAAGTGCCTATGAGATAAAGACAGGGCTTCCCAATAGGTTTCTGGGCTTCCTATGTCCAACCTGACATTGTCTTGTTCAAGCTTGACTGCGTAAACGTTCAATCCCCAATCGATGAGCTTCTGAATGGCGTCTGTCAGCTGGATTTCCCCTCCTTTTCCTGGCAAGGTCTTCTCTAACGCCTTAAAGATGATAGGGTGAAAAACGTATGTGGGCATGATCGCCAGACTGGTGGGCGGCTTTTCCGGTTTTTCAATCGCTGCTCTGACTTTGTATACTTTGTCCTCTGTTTCCTCAGCTTCAATTATCCCAAATTGTGTTGGGTTATCGATTTCTTGGACGAGGAAGGCAGCGTCAGCGTTAAGTCTTTCATAAGTGTCTATCAACCGTTTGATGTGCTCCGTGTCCTTTGAAATAATGTATGTGTCACCGGCGTGAACTAAACAACATTCACTTTGCACAAAGGGCTGAGCCATTAAAACGGCGTCGCCAAATCCTCTCGGCTCTGGCTGGTTGACCCAAATCATAGTCGAAGTCTTGAGTTTTCCATAAAGGCCATCTAAGTCCATGGCTTGACCCTCTTTGCCTTTGTCTTGGAGCATGTTGATGGAGTTGTGGTCTGGTGTGAAGTGATCCTCAATGCTTCGTTTTCCTCTTCCTACAACGAAACAAAACTCTCGAAAACCTGTGTCGTATAATTGTTCAAAGACCATTTGTAGCAAGGGTTTCACGGCTATGTCGCCGTTTGCTGTTTTGGCAAAGATTGGAAGCATTTCCTTGGGTTGTTCTTTGGTGGCGGGGAACAGTCGCGTTCCTAAACCTGCTGATAGAATCACAACTTTTCTAATCATACGACTCACCTGTCAATAACATGTGTACGTGTACGGGTTTTAACAATTAGAAAACTTCAGATGCGGAATCAGAAGTCTCATGAAAATAGAAATAGAATTTGTTGTGGAAGAGAAGCCGAATCTGCAAAAATTGTGGTTTGGATATGAAATTACCAAGCATTTCGGTTATTGGAACAGGCTATGTAGGTCTCTGTACGGCAGTAGGCTTTGCAAGTAAGGGATACAAGGTTTTAACGTCTACTCGCGATTCAGAAAAAGCTGCATTAATAAACAAGGGTGTACCGCCCTTTTATGAGCCTGGCATAAAAGAGGAGTTGCAAAAGGTTGTTAGAGGGGGCTATTTGAAATGTGTGTCGAGTCGCGAAGAGGCTATATTTTCCACTGAGATCACTTTCATTGCAGTGGGTACTCCAAGTCAATCTGATGGAACAATAGATCTGCAGTTCATAAAAAGCTCAGCTTGTGAAATTGGAAAAGCACTTGAGAGAGAAGAGGATTACCACCTCGTTGTAGTTAAGAGCACAGTTGTTCCTGGCACAAGTGAAAAGACAGTGAAGCCACTTGTCGAGGAACACTCGAGAAAACGATGTGGCATTGATTTTGGACTGTGTATGAGTCCTGAGTTTCTGCGTGAAGGCTCGGCGCTTAAAGACACACTTAATCCAGACCGCATTGTGATAGGAGAACACGACAAAAAATCTGGCGACACACTCGAAAACTTGTTTAGAAGCTTCTATGGCGAAAATACGCCATCAATCTTGAGAACTAACCTTCCAACCGCTGAACTAATCAAATACGCAAGCAACGCCTTTCTCGCCACCAAGGTAAGCTTCATCAACACAATAGCCAACCTGTATGAGAGAATTCCTGGCGCAGACGTAACTGTGGTGGCTAGAGGCATCGGGCTAGACAGAAGAATTGGGTCCTCATTCCTCAGTGCAGGATTAGGCTACGGAGGCTCTTGCTTTCCCAAAGACGTAAAAGCCTTGGTCGCCCAGTCAAAAAACCTCGGCTATCGTCCTAAGCTCTTAGAGATTGTTGAAAACATAAATGAAACCCAGCCTCTTAAAGCTGTTCAACTCTGCAGAAACCTTCTCGGCAACCTCAAGGGCAAACGCATATCCATTTT
>Ga0315314_1000928_pt1 | contig 28350 bp, 56 predicted proteins | sample TDP9_MG_FD_203631 | JGI IMG/M metagenome (GOLD analysis project Ga0315314, IMG submission 203631) | Freshwater sediment microbial communities from Lake Towuti, South Sulawesi, Indonesia - TDP9 | ecosystem: Environmental > Aquatic > Freshwater > Lake > Sediment | place: Indonesia: South Sulawesi... | reverse complement strand
GTAGTGAAAGATTGTAGTAAGGTCTTATGCTAAGCATATTTGCTAATCATTCATGCTAATCATACGTATGAATTATACGTAGAAGAAAACGGCTCAGAGTCGGGTAAGAGCATCACATCTCAGCATAAGTAACATAAAAGGGTTATTCTTGTAAGACCGCTGAGGCAGCCTCAAGGCGCCGGCGCCACAAAGCCCTCACTTCCTCAAGCAGGTCAGGGTCAGAAATCGGTGTCCAACTCAAGATTCCGGCTGTGCCATGCCTTTTGCTGTAGCCTAGAGATTCAGCCGTAGCGCGCGGAAGACGCCCGCCCAACGTCTTTTCATAAACCTCGAGGTCCACACGTTCAAGCGTCTTCACACTGTCAAGATAAGCGAACATGCCACAGCACGGGCAGCGAATACTCGTTTTAGTTACCATTCTGGTTCACATACTCCGTTAACCTCTTCTGTTCTATTGGAACCTCAAAAGGTTTGTCTCTGAACACGTATTTATGAAACTTCTCTTCGATGTGGGCAATGTTCTTTTCATTGGGCTGCTGAAGTTTCGGCTCTAAGACCTGAATCCACTCTTTTCCGCAGATACACCATAAACCAATGCCGTTTGACATCAACTGTTGATAAAACTTGCTTTTAGACGTCAATGGACCTCGAGGTTTGTTAGTGAACGTGTATCCACGATTAAGAACGACAACAACAAAATGGAAGTTGCGCCGGTAAGTCTCGATTTGGTCAAACACCTTAGTATGGATGCCTTCAGCAGCGCTCTTGTATTCAAAAGCATAGTAATAGCCGTCTTTAAAAGCGGCAACATCAAGCCAAGGATGATATTGAACGAGAGGCACATCTCTAGAATCGCAACCAATTTCAGTTGGATAAACAGTGAAGCCTAAAGAGCTCAGATGCACACGGAGAAAATCGTGTAGGCGCCCGCGAGGTTCAAACGGCTTATGCTTGCGGATACGCTTAAGCGGCGACAACTTGGTTTTTAGTCTCCGTTTGAAACCCGCACCTGCGACACCTAACCTTGTGAACTTCACCGCATTGTGGGCAAACGTAGATGTCCCATTCATTTGAACCGCAAGATGGACAAGGTCTGTTCACGTATAGCCCAACCGTTCTTTTATCTCTAAGACTGCTGGGTCTATCCAATTAAAGTCCATAGAGGCTTGACTATCTTTGAGCTGCTCTGTCCAAGCGTAGCCTATATAGTGTTTCACGTGTTTGGGGTCTTGAATCTTGACGAATTTGGCTAGTTTGACTGTATCCGGCAGGAGATAGTGTCCATAGAAGTGTTCTGCTTGCGATCTGAACCAGTTGGGAAATAGCCCGGTTGTGTTACGGATGATTTGCCATGCTCGCGTGTCCTCGTAGTCGAATAATTTGCCTTTTTTGGGCGCCTCTGTTTGAAGATATTCTTTGATGATCCAGCCGAAGGGAACGAGTTGATCCCAAAAGACGTTTTGGAATAAGCCACGTTCTAGCGGAATAGCGAAGTCGTCTCGGATAGCGATTTGAGGACCATACTTCTCGATGAGTTTGTGACTTCTCTTAACTACTTTCATGCCTGTGATGATGATGAACTTGTCAGAGGGCTTAAGGTTCTCACGTCGTAAGCCAGGATGACGCTTCTCTGTTTTGATTGCACTATGGGCTTGTTTGTTCCAGAAGTAGATTGGACCACCGACGACTTCGCTGATTCGACCTGCACTAGAAAAGCAAATAGCCATCATGCAGCTGTCTCTTAAGACTGACTTAATGATTAATTCAAAAATCCGTCTTGGTTCGATCCACTCATTGATTTGAGTAACGACTCGCCGGCCAAGTTTTGGAGCCATGGAGAAAAATCTTATTGCCATTATATAGTTAAAACTTGCGGAGTGAGGATGTTAAGATTGACGCTTAACTATATAAACTCTATAGTTAAACATTTATAATTTCGGTATACCGAAAATTTAAAATGGGTTGAGTGGCTGGAACGGTTGAAGTGGCCGGGTTGTCGATGTGTAGAACAGTTTGAATGATCGGGACTTGTAGAACAGTTGAACAGTTGAACGTTTAAGGATAGATGTTTATTAGTAAGGCGGTTAACGGTTTATGTGTCGGATGCGGGGAGCATTCGATAATGTGGCGTCCGAATAAGGTAGACACAAGGCGTGTCGAGATTCGGATTATTAAGCCCTATGCAGTGATGTGAGGAACATCAGTAACATAGGGATCGACTGAAAAGGCAGCCCGCAGGTCTAAGGCGTGTGCGGTAGAAGGCTTCGGCGCCGAACAACACGCTAAAGGCGAAAGACCGCCGTCCGCTAGGACGGTGAACCTAACGCTAAAGCAGAGCCACAGCGTCTTTACGCTGTGAGGCCGTAAGGGATTCAGCCGAAATGGACCCGCAAAAGAAGCAATGCGGTTATGCCGTGTGCGTGTCGTGTTCAGAGTTAGAGACGCACTTTTCAAGTGTGCGCATTCACCCTATGCGCTTAAAGTCTCCTGCTGTTCAGCTCGTAAGGGTTGAATAGTTGCCTAACACTACTCTAGTTAGACGCCTCCAGGTGATTGAGGCGGCAAGACGTGAAGCAAAGGTTCACGAGTTGACACCCAGCGCCTAGCCCAAGCGCTAGGCTTCGCCGTCCACAGCCTAGAGAAACGAGGCAATAGAAGGAAAGGGAAACTAGAGAGACAATGAAGACACGGCTAAGGCACGGCTCACGTCAGGGTGTAAGTTTTGAACGCATTAGAGAAATGGCGTTTACGTCTCTACTGCAAACTTCACGGGATCGACTACCAAGAAATAGACAACAGCCTAACATACCACGAGAACAAGCAACACCTGGAAACATTCCGCAAGTCAAGCCTAGAAGAGTTAGCCAAGCAATACGGCGCCGTCTATGAAAGAATGCAGAAGGAAATTCCAGAATCGCAGCGTTACGGAGTTATTCCAGAGAGCGAAGAGGAGCCGGTCCTAATCTACAAAACAGTTGTTTACATTGTTACTCGCTCGCTCGTTCTGTTGAAAAGTCAGCTTTCGCAGTTTGAGAAGCAAGTTAGGTTTTTCGGATCCTATGCGGAGATTACGGCGCAAATCACGGAGACAGCAGAGATAATTCAACGTCTCGAACAAAAAGACGTTAAGGTTAGTCTAATCGGGCGCTCAATGGTGTATCAACGAGCATGGCAATACATAGATGGGCAGGGCTGGCGCAAGATAGGCGCTTAAACCTCTCTCTTTTTCTTATGGGTGAAATCATGAAGCCTCTTGTTACTGTGCGGTTTCTAAAGGTTCAGTGTGACTGTAAAGCCGTAAACTACAATCCCGTTTACGACAACAAACTAATCATAGAGCAAGACGAGGAGCGCCGCTGCTCTTTCTGTGGCAAAATCGTTCCTCAAGACAGAATACTTGAGTCATACAGCAAACTCCAACAAACTTAACCTTCCCTTCTTTTTCTCATGGGTGATTTTCTCGGAGACAGTCCCTCCTCCTTTCTCTGGACGCCACAACTCCGAGAAAGTCGCCTCCTGGGTGAAAACATGGAAATCCCGCTATCAGTGATAAAGTGGATCGACAAGAAAGGAACCGAACACACATCAAAAAAGACGTTCACCACTACTGAGGAAATAGCCGAATACTACAAGCACATGAGAGGCCGGGTCGACGGCTTAATGGTTGTTGTGCCTCTCAACGACGACAAACAAACCAAACTCTGCTAAGCCTTTTTCTATGGGTGAAATAACTTGAGTGCTACTTCACGTCAAACATGGGCTATCTTCTGCATGACTAAGAAGGATCACAGACCCTTTAACCTAACGCTTGAGAAGGCATCCGAGATAATCGGTAAACTCAAAAAAGGAGAAGTTGTCTCAGACTGTCCATGCGGAGAAATACACCAGCTCAAGCCTCGCACAACAGAAAGACGGTTTCCAAACAAAGACTACAAGGGAAGAATCATAGTGCTAGAAGCCGTGTTCGATGACAGCGACATTCAAACTGATTATTGGTCTCCTGACCGTTGCCTTGAGCGATGGTATATGTGTGAAGTTCAGAAACCCATCACGGAAGGCAAACTACGAAGAGCCTTAGCAATACTTCCGAAATGGCTTCAAGCCTACACCTGGACTTATCGAAAAGGCGAAAAATACAGCATGAGCGACCACTATTACGGACAGCTCAGATCACAAGAGCCGACCGGCCTTTCAGTCAAGAAGTTAGCGAGTTACGGCGGCGACAGATCAGTAGAATTTCTCTTAGACGTAACATTCCTAGAACATTTCGAGATGAACGACACACTAAATCAGCCGCTTCCCGAAAGCCTAGACGTCATAAAGAAACTCATTGAAGACAAAGAACGAAATGAAGAGGAACGACGCAAGCGAATAAGAGAAAAGATGAACGAGGCACAAGCGAAAACCATCGCACAGAGTACAGCCGTGATTGATGGCAGAGGCTTCCACATCCTAACTGAACAAGAAAAGAAAGAAGAAATCGTTAAGCTCCAGCAGAAGGAACTAGAGCGCCAAAAACAAGAAGACCACTGCACACATGGATACGCTAAAGACCTCTGCATAATTTGTCTAGAGCAGCAGAAGGAAAAAGAAAAGCCCAAGTCAGGAACGCTTGCAGACTACTTCTAAACCTCTCTCTTTTTCTTTTTGGGTGTGAAACATGACGGAACTCACTAGGGAACAGAGACTAAACAACTGCATAGCCAAAGTCAAATTCTGGTTCGGTAAAGAACATGCCAACAGCATATTCAAAGACGACGTGATAGTTGAATTCGTCGACGATTTTGCGTATATCTACAAAATCTAACCATCCTTTCTTTTTTTGGGTGAATCACATGGCTAAAGACTTAGGGAAAGAATTGCTGAAGGCAATAGACGAAGTCTTTCAAGTCAAAGTCCAACTATACGACACCAATCGACCCCTGTCAACTCGTCTCGAAACCGCCATCAAGAGACTGAACGAGATAGCAGCCTTCTACAAAATTTAACCCCCCTTCTTTTTTTGTATTGGGTGATGACCTTGAAACCGAAATTTAGAATGTTCGATGTGGCTAACATAGTCGAAGAAGGCGCCCATTGTGGCAGCTGCAATTGGCCGGCAAGTCATCAATACGTCTTAGCGAGAAAACAGAAAGAAGCCGAGCAGCTCTACAAGAAAGGTGAAGCGGGACTCTGTGGAGACTGCATGTGCGGTATGCTCACGGAAGGCAGCGACAGCGGCAAATACGACTATGAAATCACGCATGTCAAGCGAAAACCAGCCAAAAACTAACCCTCTCTTTTTTCTTTTGGGTGCTCATTCTATGTGCAAGTGCTCTTGTGGCCGATTCCTTCAAGTCGTAGCCATCGGATCAGACTATTGGATCCGAGGCTGCCCAAAGCATAGAGAATTCGACGAAATCTATCCACTTTGATTTTTTTCTATGGGTGAAAGCGTTGACTCTTCAGGAGTTAATAAAAGCGGTTAACGACTCAAACATGGAAACAGAAGCCAAAGCCGAAATAGTCGAAATCCTTGAGAACATCGACTTCAACGAAAGAAACCATCTCTAAACCCCCTTTTTCTATGGGTGAAAACATGTCTTTACCCGTTGAACTGATTCCAGCAAAAGTGTGGCGAGAGAAAACTACGACACGCATATTACAGTCTATTGAAATTGCTCTTTCGGTTCTAGAAGAGCGCGGCTCTCCAAAGAACAAGATAGACGCACACAAGTTTGCTTCAATACTTGAGGACGGACAAAAACTGCTGAGACGATACTTCGAGCGAGAAGACACGCTTTAACCCCCTCTCTTTTTTCTGTTTGGGTGAAGAAGATGAAGCCTGTTCCTAAACGAGACCCTGAATTCGACGCAAGTTACGATAGATATGCAGCAGGTCAAGAAGCAAACAAGCGCTCAAACAATGATGTCAAAAAACTAGAAGCAGAACTGACTAAAGACATTCCTCCTGAAAAGATTAATCCTCAGCCAAAGCCAAACGAGCGAGTAGTGGAAACTCAGCCATGTGGATGCGTCTCTGTCTTCGACGTGATTGACGGCGTCAAAAACTTGGTGATCGCCAAATGGTGTGAGACCTGCGCCGCTAAATATCGAAAGCGTCAACACTAACCTTTTTCTTTTGGGTGATGTATGTTGACTGATGGCGCCACGTTACTAGCCCTCATCGAAGAAGCAAACTACCAATACGACAATATTGACGAAGTCGTGCAGTCCCGAATTAACGAGTGCCAAAAACAGATCGCTGAGCTCAAAGCCATGAGTCAAGAACAGTTCCTAGCCATGATATCCAAGTCAATGTTCGGAGTCGCCATGAAAGGATACTACATAGAACGTCTAGAGAAGAAGATCGAGAAACTCAAAGAGTTACCTGAAAACATCGACAACATCCTGGAGTATTGGAGAGACAGCAAACACTACTTCAATGAAAGCATGAAGTGTTATAAGCCCTATGTTCGAGAACTCAAGCAAGCTTTCCAGAGACTAGCCCAGAGCAAGTTTAATAGTAAACTCTCTTCTTTTTCTCTATGGGTGTTCAACATGACTGATCTAAAACGGTTTGAGGGGACGGAAACATTCAAGGAAGCAGGCGAGTTCCTAAAGAAACAGGGCATAGCCAAGGTTGGAAGCCGATATGTCGTCGACGTGCAGAAAACAATGGAAGACGTGAAGATTTGCTCCAGCTCAGAAGTCAGATATTATCATGCTGACGGAAAAATTGAGACTCAGCCAGGGGGCTTCCTCTGCGCCTTCATACCTCATCAACTCTGGAAAGAAGTTCTCGAAGTCTTGAAAACCCTCTAACTCCCTTTTTTCTCTTATGGGTGACATTCATGGCGAAGGGACTCGTATGTTACGGAGATCACAAGTTTAATGAGGAGTGCCTAGAATTCTGTGATGGATTTGAAAGAGACAGGTGTTATAAAGAGAAGCAACTTGAAAGCCTTAAGGTTAAAACTTCTTGGCTTCAGCCAGCATCAAAATAGACTTTTTCTTTGGGTGATAAAACATGCAAGTCCATGTCGTTGTTGGCATATGGGAAGCAGTGCTAGACGAAATCGAGGCTTTCACAACGCCGGAGAAGGCAGCTGAATTCGAGAAGGCACTCTGCAAAGAATATGAACTGCCTTTCGACGCCGAAGAACGCAAGAAATACTATGCTGAAGGCTTTCACAAAGGCGAAATCTACAGTTACGTGTTGACGCTTGACGAATGGAAGCCGAAGCCATGACAAAAATGACCTGCCCAAAGTGTGGAAACGACACGTTCAAACTGTCAACAACTCAGCAGAGCAACGTCTTCACAATCCTCAACATCACTTGTGCCAAGTGCGGATGGAACACACATAAAGCAAGACCATAAACCCTCTTTTTCTATTGGGTGAAAAGAATGGGGAAAACGCTATCAACCATGATGGACTACATTGTAGAACTTGATGGTATCCGAAAAGACTTGAACGACGTAGTATTCAACCTCGTTGACAACCCGCTGCTTAGACACGAAAGAGAATTGCTTGTTGAAGCCAGAGACAAAGTTATAGAAGCCCTAAACTCGTTCAAAAAACTCAAAGGCACACGTTAACCCTTCTCTTTTTTCTTTGGGTGAAAAGGTGAAACCAGCAAAAATGGTGAAAAAACAGCCCACACTAGGCGAACTATTCAGAGGCACAGTCCTAGACCCATACATAGAAGCCGCGCGGACTCGACCGCTAACAGACTTCACAACGCCTAAATCATGGATTCAACCCATCCTAGAGTACATCACGAAGCAAACCATAGAAGCAGGATGGGCCTCGAGGGAAGACGTAATCAACGAATTCAAGAAGCGCGGCGCAACAGAAGAACAAGTCAAACAGGTCCTGGCACAACTTGAACGAGAAGGCACGATTTACTCGCCTAGAGAAGGCTTCCTCAGAAAAACCTAGCCTTTTTTCTATGATGGGTGAAAACATGCAAAAATGGGACAAGGTTGTTACCATAAGAACTGAAGTACATGGACTCTCCGTAGTTCTAGTGAACATTGAGGAAAAGCGAATATTCGCAAGTGATGGGGCTTTCGCTTGTTGGGGCCATGCTGATGAAGACGGAAAGTTTTGGAGCAATAGCAACGACATAACAACAAATTACCTTGAGGTTGCAGGACAGAAAGCTCTTGAAAGGCTAGGCATCAAGGTTACAGTTGACAAGCCATTCCCACAAGACAGAAAAATCGAGATAGTGAAGGTTGAAGACTGCACGCCCACTTTAATCGAAGAATTAAGAAAGAAATATAATTGGGCGTAAAATCCTTTCTTTTTTTCTTTTGGGTGTTCGTTCTAGGCTAAAGCGAGCGTCTAATCTCTCCTTTGCATATCAACCACGCGTTCTGACAGAAAACTTAAGCCTAGACAACACCCATAAAATCAAGTTTTGGGTGATGGTGAAGCGAGGTGCTCTGGGACTTCTACTGTCCTTTCTCTCGTCTCACGGAGCACAATATTTGGATCGCTCACTGTCACCCAAGGGTGTAACCCATGAGTGAAAATCCAGAAAACCCGAAAAACCCGGAACCTCAAACAAGTCCTCAAACAACACCAGCACAAACGAATCCTTTGGTAAACGAGACGCCAAAGAAGAGTTCAACACCGATTTTCCATCTGGGCCTGAAGGCTAAGCCTCTACTAGCCATCCTCAGTGCAATCGCCGTTCTAGTCGATGAGGCAACCTTCATGTTTTCCGCCGGCAACATCAGTTTGAGAGCGATGGACCCAAGCAGAATAGCAATGGTTGTCTTCAACTACCCGAAGGAAGCCTTCGACATATTCTCTGTTGACCGAGAAGGCAAAATCACCTTCGACGTCGGAGAAGTGATAAAGATACTCAAGCGCGCAGACAAAGAAGACCTAGTTGAACTAGCCATGACAGACAAAGAATCACTACTTCCAATGAAAGTGAAACTAGACACTAAGAAACGTTTAAGCGTCTTCGACGTGCCCATATTGGAATCAGAGCAAGAAGACCTGCCAGAACCAAAAATCAGCTTCGAGACCAACGTGAAAATCACATCAGAAGGCTTGAAAAGCGCGGTTGAAGACGTCTCAATAGTCAGCGACCACGTTGAAGTCTTAACGACCCCAGACATGTTCCGCATGAAAGCAGCCGGCGAAGTTACGAAGGCCGACATCAAATTCGCTAAAGGCGTCAGTGAAGCCCTATTAGATGTCAGCAAGCAAGACCTCAACCTTGAAACAAGAGCGGTCTTCAGCCTCGAATACTTCAGAGAAATCGTTAAGGGACTAGGCGAAGTTGCCGACATCCTAGAAGTCAGCTATGCAAAAGAAATGCCCATAAAGCTTGAGGCTCAAGGCACTAAAGGCTCAATGCGGTTCTTTCAAGCTCCTCGGATTGAAGTAGAGTAGGACACCATAAACAAGCAACATCTATCTTCCTTCTCTTTTTTTGTTTAGGGTGAAAGTCATGCGAGAGGAACTAGCGAAACTTCATGGCAAACGCCGACGTTTCCAAGGCATCTTCGTAAGGTTCGGGCAGAAAGCCGGCTACAAGTATCCTTTAACAACCATCCTTCTAAAAGACGTCGTGGACATTGCCTCTGGAAAACTCGTAACAGACCACTTGTGGTTCACGATGGGAAAGCAGTTTGAGGCTTTAGATCTGAAAGAAGGCGACGTGGTCCGCTTCAACGCCCGTGTCATAGAATATGAGAAGGGCTACCGGGGACGTCAAGACGAAGACGCTTACGATTACAAGCCCGTGCAAATTGACTATAGACTAAGCAACCCAACACAGTTCATTAAAATGCCGAAGCCAGCTAGCCAGAACCTCCAAACTTTTTCTCAGGGTGAAACATCATGTTGAAATGGTTCAAGTATCAATGGAACTATCTCTACCTGCGCTTCTGGGTAGGCTTCTACCCACAAGACGCCAAAATCCTAGCGAGAAGCAAAGTCTACAAGTAATCTTTCCTTTTTTTTGTTTGGGTGAGAACATGAACAAGAAAAACAGAAACAGAGATTTAGCAGATCTTTTGGCATCTCATGGTTGTAATGTCACTTCACAGCGGCAAACAATGGCATTGGCCAGCAGAAGGACAGTGGATTTTAGAATGAAACGTATAGCCATAGCTTTAATCGTTCTCTTCAGCCTAATCTCAGCTGACATTGCAACATCAATCATCGGCTTTGAACATGGCGCCGCTGAGATCAACCCCATCTATCACATGCAGGGCTTCCAAACGTTCTTAACCATCAAAATCAGCTCAGCCATAATAGGCATCATAATCTACTCAGTAGCCTACCACTACTCGGCAACCAAGTTTCCAAAATACACTAGAGTCCTGTGGACCCTGATTGCATTCCTCATTGGCTTCTACACTGTCATCATCGTTAACAACCTCATAGTGTTATGGAGTCTCCTAGTCTGAAGCAAAGCATATTAGGTTAAGAATGAACATTCATTCTGTGAGAGCGTGACCATCATTGAAGATTCACAGCCTACTCGCAGTTAACATCTTGATAGCCATCGCAAGCTTGCTCATCATCTACTATTTTGACACTCCCATCGAACTAATCGGCGCAACAGGGATTTCATGGGTCTTCATTTCAAGCATCGAGACTATTCGTAAACTCAGCAAAACCCTTTCTTTTTCTCATGGGTGAAAATCCATGTGTGAACACAACTATGTGTTTAGCAACTACTGTGGCGCCGACGTCTGCACCAAATGCAACGACCACGTGCACCTTGACAGCAACGGCAACGTCAGTCAACACTTAGCCCGATGTTTCTGCGGATGGAACAGAAGATCAGACGAAGCACTTGAAGGTGAAGACAGCGACCACTTCGGAGATGAACCACACGAAGACGGAGTCTACAAGGAATGAAGCAATACCACGTGAACGATTGCCCTAGTTGCAGATTCAATAACGACGACTTTTGCTGCACAAACTCCAAAGTAGCATGTCGACCGGCGGCATGGGTAAAGATAGGTGGTCTCCCAAGTGCTGGATTCACAGAATTCAAGGGACAAACAACGAAAAGATGTCATAAGAGAGAAAACAAAACCTCCTAACTTTTTTCTTGGGTGAAAAACATGCCTCCACTAAGCTTAGCCAAAGAAGCTCTACGATTTAAAAGTGGACAAGGAACATGGCAGTGCAAAAAGGAAATAGAGAACATTGAAAACTACTTGCAAACTTTTCAAGACAGGGTCAATGCTCGACCAGAGTATCTAATCCAAGAACTTGAAGTCCCTGAAGGCTACGAACCGAAAGGAATACAAAAGAACATTCCTCAGAATCGGTTTGAAGTGACATTCATTTTAATCAAGGAGACTTGAGGATATGCCTATCTTCACAACCTACCTGGGCTTCCTCAATAAACATGGCGGCGCCATCAAAGTAGCCATGAAACTAGGCTCATGCTTCGTCTACTACGTCGCTAGAAAGAGAGGCAATGACGCTGTGGCGCCAACTGAGTATACGCTTAGAACATTTATGGCGTTGAAGAAGACACATACAACTCCTAAAGAACAAGAAGACCTTTGGAAGCAGTGTGAGGAAGCTTACCATAATCGAATTAGACTTGACGAGCAATCTATTGCTTGGATGGAACATCGAGCACAAGAAGCTAGAATTGGCAATATCCTCTTAGTCTGCTATGAGAAAGACGCGAGACACTGTCACCGGCGCCTACTCGCGGAAGAAATCGCCAGACGGTTCAGCGTGGAATACAAAGGCGAAGTTGAAGAGCCAGCGCACATCTACAGCTTAGACGGAAAACCCGACAAATTCGATTATCAATAACCCCTTTTTTTTATGTATGGGTGAACATGTTGAAAATCGGCGACATCATCCAAATCTACGAAAACCCGTTGAGCGAGACCAACCCGGAAGGCAGAGCACGCCTCCTGGAACTGCTGATAGACGATCAGTCAATGCAGTATTGGCGAGTTGAATTCGTCGAGGACGGAGAGCAAGCTAACCGATGGATCAGAAAGGAGACTAAGCAATCATGAGCGGAGTTAGAGGCGTTGGAATGCCCGCCTACGCACATATTAACTACCGCGCGTGCCCTGTTTGTGGACGTCCAACCAAAAACTTTGAGATGCACACGCGTAACCGAGCGGATCACCAAGAGTTCCGAAGGTTGCAGGAACTCAAGTTCAGAGAAATCATGGAAGAGCAGAGAGGACGCTTCCTTCTCTATGGTGCGCCGGACAGCGGCCAAATAACAGCGATGAACCAGAGTGCATGGGACAGAACCATCAAACAGTTAGGCGGCTCCACAGAGAAAGTCGAAGTTGCAGAGAAGCCACTGCCGAAACACGCCATCACTAACGAAACCATCTGTCCAAGAACAAACCAGACTGTAGACGAAAAACTCTGTTTCACTTGCATAGACAGAGCTGCCGTCGGTTCACAGAGCAACATCAAATACTTCGTCTGCATGGAACTAAAGCACAAGAGGAAGAAGTAACAATGCCATCTTGCTCTACCTGTGGCGCGCAAATGATCCAAGTAAAAATGGGGCGAGGCGGAATGGGCGGTCCCGGCAACCGTTACCGATGTCCAAACATGCCACACAGAAAATGTCCAAAGTGCGGTCATGTGTTAGACACACGCCATAAGCATTGGGCGCCAACCATCAAAGCCGAATGTCACTACTGCGACTACAAAGAAACATTCTAATTTTTTCTGTTTGGGTGAAACATCATGCAGGAAATAATCGTCTACAAGGACTATGGAAGAATCATCCGTTGGCAAACAAGCGACGAAAACGGCGTCTTCACCAACCGAGTACGCTTAGACACCGGCTCCGACGAAGGACCACGCCTAACGATTTACTCAACCATGTTCAGCATGGACAGCATACGCGTGATGGATGAAGAAACCAAAAGACAATTTCTGGAACTCGAGGCCCAAATCAAAGCGCTGCAAACTAAACGTAACGAATTCATTGAAGCCCGATGGAACACGATGCCGGCGCTCACTTGGGACTGGATGAGGCAGCATCAAGATCCGAGTGTTCCTGTGCCACAGCTCTACGAACACAAGAATCGAATTGTTAACGTGAGGCGTGGAAGTAAAGTCATGGTTGACGGGTCCACATACGCGGTTCGCTGTGGCGTTGCAGGTCAAGTTGGCAGGCTCAAAAGGAAAGGCAAGAAATGGGCTACAGTTGACTTTGACGGCCGTCTGCGCTACGTGCCATACACGGTCTTGTTGCCCTACGACTACCAGCGCCTACTCCAAGAACGGAAGAGAATCAAAGAAAGCACAAGATTCAATCGAATAAGCAGAGAAGTCACGAGTGCACTCAACAAAATCCTCTAACCTTTTTTTCTATTGGGTGAAAGCATGAGCGAGAGTAAATGGTGTTGTCGTTGCCACGAGGATTTTCCGGTGGCGCCTGAAGGCTATCCGTTGCGAATGGGCTACTTGTATCCTCTCAGCCGTGTTCCACAGAGAGTGAAAAGGCGTCTCTTCGGAGACAAAACAAGCGACTACTTATGTGGAAACTGCTGGTTTGACCTTCTCGACGAAATAGACGGCTGGTCTCGACGCTGAAGGATACTATCTGAAAGTTGATGGCACGAATGAAGCAACAAGAGAAATGGATAAAGGAAATCAAGACGCGAGGAAGCAAGTGGGCAAAGTTTCTCTTAGAATCCGAGATACACTAACTCCTATTTTTTTCATGGGTGAAACATGATGAAAGCAATCGTGACAGTTAGACTGCCAAGAAACCCGGATCATGACCCCAAAAACAAGAAGACAGGAAAATGCCCCTTGTTCAAAGCATACAGCGGCGCCTTCACATGCACAGACATCACAGGTCAACACCACAGCTACATTGACTATGGAAAAGACTTAGAGGACATCAAACAGAAGGCTCAGGCGAGGTTTGGACATGTCACAAGAATTGAGGAATTACCATGAGCGACATTCTTGTGCTTCACTTGAAAGCCATCTACTACGACCAAATCGCTTCTGGCACCAAAACAGTGGAGTATCGAGACATGACACAGTATTGGCTTTCGAGAATCACGAAGGACAAGCGCTGGGTCCACTTCTACAAGGGCTACCCGCCGAAAGGCACGCCGCCTCTAATCAGAAAAATCAAGGGCATCGTCATCAACACGGCGACTGAGCAAATCAACATTCATCTTGAGAAACCCTAACCCCTTTCTTTTTTGGGTGAACTTATGCAGAAAACTCTTACGGAGTACCATGCAACATCGCGTACCACACATACGCTATACTATTGCGTCAACTGTGTCTTAGATTTCAACAGCCCAGAATCCAACAAGTATGAAGCCAGAATCTTTATGAAGAAAGTGCGTGTCATGTTGAAGCCCATCGCCGGCAGCAACATCCTCGTTTGCCCACGCTGTGGCGCACAGCATTTTACCCCGGACTTCTTTCGAGGTAGAAGTAAACACCATAAACATTTATAAATAAACATCCATCCTTTTTTATTAGGGTGAATTAAATGAAAGAAAACCACTTAGGCATACTGAAAGAGCTCATCAAGAATTGCAAACAAAGCGACAGAGAAATCAGCAAAAAACTTGGGATCTCACAACCAACAGTTTCAAGGGTTAGAAGCAGACTTGAGGAACAGCAGATTCGAGGCTACACGGTTCTTCCTGACCTTAAAAGTTTAGGCTACCAGATATTAGCCGTCAACTTCACGAGGTCAGAGCCTTCTGCTCAAATCACGAAGGATGGCAGAGTGCTTTTCGCTTCGCATGGCATGGGCACAGCGAAATCGTTTCTAATAGTCTCCGTGCACAAGAATTTCTCAGAGTACATGGCATTCGCCAGGTCACTAGAAAATCGCATGGATTCCTTCACGATCTCGATTGACGATGACATAGTGAAGCACTTGTCGTTTTCCTCAATCATCTAGAAGGAGAAGAAAGTGGCTCGATGGTGTTTGCACATTGACAGCGCCGACGAGATGGCACAGTGGAATCGAGCATTGACAGAGCTGATGAGGACACTAGCCCGCAAAGAAGCCGTTGCCATCAGCGAAGGAAAAGAACCGAGCAGAAAAGTTCTTGACATGGTTGGAGACATAGACCGCTACTTGAGTAAGCATGGTTTCTTAACGACGAAGCAGTTAAACGCTTTAGTCGACATAGCCAAACAGAACGGCGTAACATTACCGGAGATTCCACAAAAAGGGTGAAACAATGGTAAGAGGAACAGAAGTAGACAGATATAAGGGCTTCATAATAAGATACGAGGCTGACATCCAGAAGTTCCACGCCTACGACCCTGAAAATAGACTATTGCTGTCAGCTGACACTCAAAAAGAACTTGAACGCAAAATTGATGTCCATTTGAAAACTCAGTTTCAGCCTTTTGAAGCCATCGACGTGAGCAATGAAAGACTCGTCAAAGTCACTTCACGAGACCCAATGGATCCGGCTAGGCAAGTGTGGATAAGTTTCAAACAGGAAGATGGAACACTAGCAAGAGCGAAAGAATACCTTAGAGACTGGGAGCATAATCCAAAATTCTACAAGACGACGCCTGAGAACCTAGTGATATGGCGCCAAATCGAAGATAAGCGCATCCTAATGAGCCAACTTCAAGCAGACATAAACGAGCTGAAGAAAAAGTTCACTGAGCCTGTTCTATATGATGTGCCAGCGTCACCTCCCTAATTTTTTTATGGGTGAAAGCTATGGTCAACTCAGTCACGCTGCCTCTGCCCTGCGACACATGCACCTACCATAGAGTAGTCAATGAACATGGTCATGTCGGCTGCTCAGCAGCGAAAAACACGGAAACATGCCCTAAACTCAAGAAATTCTCTAAAGTCGCCACTAGACTCCAAAACGCCGCGAAAAGAGGCGTGTTCAAAGGCTACGAAACACAAGTGTTCGGACCACCAGTCCGAGAACCATAACCCCCTTTTTTCTATGGGTGAAGCATATGAACGTGAATCAAAGAAACTCATTTCAGCAACTTATCTTGAAAGTCATGCGACTACATACTCCAATAACAACAAGCCAAATAGTGGAACAGTTGCACGTTTACCATAGACTAGAACTAGAACGACTCGGAATAAAATCAGGCGACGTGGACTTTCACCAAAAAGTTCTTCGACAGCTCAAAAATCTTGAGAAAGCCCCTTACGGAGTCTCTTTTGGAGTGGACAAAGTGCGAGTTAAAGGCACGCTACATCGTGGCAGACCATACGACACCTACATCATGTGGGATTTCTATGCTAGGTGAACTCTATCGGCCTAGAGGACTCGCGTTAGAAACAGCGAAGGCAGTATTGGAAACATCACAAGACTACACGTACGCGTGCAATGTAGCCTACGGCTGCTCCAACGCCTGCCTCTACTGCTACGTGCCAAAAGCCACACACCGCAGAAGATACGACTGCGTCCAAGTGAGGTTGCCGGCGAAGCCGCCCATCGAGTTAGTTCAGCATCAGCTTGAACATCAGTGGCGTTTCCATTGGACAAGCAAACTAGGCGTCTTCCTCTCGTTCCTAACAGACCCGTTTCTACCGCAAATTAAGGAATCAACTGAGCGGTTGATCGCTTACCTTGTAGACCAGGGCGTGACAATAGCTACATTGTCAAAGTTGGCTACTTCCTACTACTACAGTCGACATGGCATGACCATTGTGTCGCTTGACCATGATTTCTGGCGAGAGTGGGAGCCAAACGCATTGGAGCCAGAACGTAGAATAAGTGCCCTTGAGGATTGCGGCGCCGACAAGGAGTATACATGGATTTCGATGGAGCCATATCCGCCCTCAGCCATCCACAAACAACGGATCGAAGACCTGCTGGAAGAACTCAACTTCGTAGACCTAATAGTTTTCGGAATGTGGAACTATGACAAACGCGCCCGAACAGACTTCGCACGAGGAGAATACGCCGCGAACATTGATACCTTAACTGACTTCTGCAAAAGCAACAATATTCGGCTACACATCAAATCGGATACGCTAAAATTCGTTCATGGAGAAAAAGCCTAATGCCCTGGAAAAACCCGTCTTGTCCAAAATGTCATGGAGATACTAAACAGATAAAGTTTCTTAGAGTTACACGACAAGGTTTTGGCTATAGTTACAGAATGGAATACGGACGCGCTGTTTTCAAGTGCAGAAGTTGTGGACATGAATTTGAGGCTTTTGGGCATAGGAGAAAACCGAGATCTGTTGCGCGGTAGGGAAGCCAGGACATATCCCGCTAGGCTCATAAGGGAGGAGCGTGCCTAAGCGTTCCAAGCTGCTCAGTTATTTGACCGAGGGCAACTTGGCTAGGCGTGCGCTCTTCTTGAGAAACCTAGAGCACGATGGTTCAAATCCATCCCGCGCAACCAACAATTCAGCAAAGTGATAGAAAGTGCTTGTCTCCTACACTCTTGAATGCGGTCACGCCTACGTTTACCGGTGTCATGTTAAACTGAAGGATGGCAAACGCTGGTGCCGAAAATGCCGAGACTATAAGAAAGTAACTGACGTTAGAGTGACGCCGCCACTTTCCCATTTTTTAGGGTGAGAACAACATTTATTAATGCACATCCATTGCTGTCTTAATGGGTGCCGACGTGGACAGCGACGAAGCTTTTGTTCTCTCTGTTTCTTGGGAACTACTTAAGAGAACTTGGCCTTGGGTAAAAGATGCCAGAGGCTACAACAAATTCGACGCTTGGCTTGTTCGTGCTGTCTGGGAAAAAGTGCTTCAAAAAGCAGAGTCTTTGACAGAGATGGACATTCAGAAACTTGATGTGGCAGAGGTCAGAAAAAGCCTATGTGCAGCCCTGTCTTCTGAAAATTTGGAGTGGCTGAGACGAGACCTGCTCAAATATGAAAAGCAGATTCGCGCGCTCGGCTTCGACTATGACCGCTTAAACACCATTAGACTATCTGAAAACGCAGTGTTTTCCAACGTTCCCTTAACTGACGTGAAACTTGCTACTGTAACCATCACCATCTCGAAACAAACATCAGTCATTGTGAAATACAGAGTTTTCAACAAGCGAGAACAAAAGAAAATCATTGCTACCTTTGCTAGAGAGAAAGGACTTGAGGCTGTAGACTCCTTGAAACTTCCCATTCACTTCACGGAATACTTCGCAGTTGGCTCTGACATTCAACACGGACAAATAAGCAAACTCAAACTGGTCCTAGACGCAGACCAAGCCATCCCACTACTTCAACATTTAAGCCTTGGAGAGACTGTTAATGCCCATTGAAGCCAAACGGAACTGTGGATATCGACGCGTCGGCGCCCTCTACCTAGTTGGTTCTGGAATACACTTTTCATGTGACGCTTTACCATTAGAGATTACGCCGTGTCCAACCTGCCACTTCACCATTCCCTTCACACGCGGCTTCCTATGGATCCACAAAGATTACTTGTGGTATAAGACTGAGGGACACTACTACTCAAAAGAAGGCTGCAAGTGTCATCATAAAGGCAGATTATTCTGCCCAATTTGTTTTCCCAACAAGAACATCGAGGACAACGCTTTGCTCATGTGGGTCGGCTCGAAGTTTTACACGCCGGACTCGTTTGTGATGGAAGCCCAGGAGATGGGTGTCAGCAAACGCATTGCTGAGATTCCGAAGGACTTGGTCTTAGGCAAAACATGGGTGTTGCTGGCCCATCCGAAAGTGCCCTTTTGGGTTGAAGGAAAGCAGCGGAATCTTAAGGGTGAAGCAATGAATGAACGAGTGGAGAAACCCGCGATCTTCTATGTCTTTCAGCCACAAAAAATCGAGATGTTGATTTGGAAGAGCGAGGCAACTTCACAGCGCATACTGGAGTTAGAGAAAAAAGGCATCACGCCTATAGTGATTCCAGACAACGAGAAGGAGCACGCCTAGACGGGAAAGGCTACCTTGCGGAGATGCCAAACGGGTTTTTCCTCGGAAAAGCCTTGTTCGGACGCCCCATCTCCGTCAAGCAGCCCCCAAAAACTAGGTGCTGGGAACAGGTTTAAGCCAAAAGAGACACAATGCCGGCGCCAAATTTGGCTTTGGGATTGTAGCGAATGTGACTGAGCTTGTATCGCGCTCAGCCCCAGCAGAAGCTAACTACATAATGGCTTCTGCAAACCCCCTAAAAGCGAATAAGCAACCATCCCTCTTTTCTTTTATGGGAGTAGACATGGGTGAAGTTGAAGTTGACCGTTTCGACTTAACCCGGTACAGTTTCACCATCGACATAGTTGATAAGAAATTCTTCTTAGTCGTCAGGAGAAAGGTGAATGCCTGAAAGTTATGAATGTAAGTTGTGCCCTAACTACGCGTTCTGTTCATGGTTCCGGGGAGAAGAAACTATGCGAAGTGCGCCGTGTCCGTATGAGGTTGTTAACAGTAATGCGAAAACTGAAAAGGATGAACATGCACCTACTAGATTGGTAACTAGGCATGGGTAAACGATACATTCTCATCGTGGCTGAAGGCTGCGGCGGCTGCGAGCAAGCCAAAGAGCAACTTAAAGGCGACGCGAGAGTTGAAGTTTTAGACGTGACCAAAAGCCTCTATGCCGCTGACATCATCAGGCAGTCCGGCTTGTTCAAGGTTCCTCTGCTGGTTGAAGTAGATGAAAGCGGAGACAAAGTATGCGTTCTAAACGAGCCGAAACCCGTGTGCATTAAAGAAAGCAGTTTGGTGAAGGATAGTGGTGGATCTTCTGGTAGTAATGTTTAAGGGCTGCGGTGAGCCGTGCGACGACATTATGAAGCAGCTGAGTCAGCCTTCAATGAGGAAGTTTCTGAAAGATTCGTTGGGCGTAGACAAGATACGAGAACTTGATGGAGAAACCGATGACTTAGCGGCTAAAGTGTTGATCAGCACAGGAGATTACCAGATTCCCATGTTAGCTATCATCAAAGATGGAAACCCCAAGAAAGTCTGTGTTCTACGCCATGACCCAATAGGAATAGAACGTTGCGTAGAGTTCAAAGAAAACATTCCGAAGTGAACGGTTTGTATCCCTACGTGCGAGAGCGAACACGCCAAGAAATCTTGAACCTAGTTAGAGAAGAACAGAAGAAGGCTCGAGGCCAAGGCGACATTGGAAAGCAGATTGAGTTAAACAAGATAGAGAAAGTCATTGAAACTGGCGGCGGCATCTTCAAACGCCAGAATCCCTACGTCAACTTCACGCAGTCATGTATGCTAACTGAGAGTGAAGCACGTGCTTCACCTTTGACTCTTGGGCAGGTCCAACAGAAAATGAAGGAATGCGCTGACAAGTGGAAACAACTGTCAGAAGAAGAAAAAAAGAGGTTTAAGACGGGCAGGTTTGAGGTAGTTAATCTACCCGGCTAACCCTTGCACTTGCCACGAGCTGCCTTGAAAGCCGTCTGGACAGCGCCGAGGTTCCCGTGTTTCTTCCCTGCGAGTTCAGAAGCCATGCAAGCGTTGATTCTCTGCAATCGTGGGTTCACCACAATGTTCCTTGTGCTTCTGATCTGACGAGTGCCCAAGTGACCCCCGCCAAGGTCCTTGTGGATTTTCTTCGTGACAACCATCATGCCCGAAGCGCGAACATCAATACTGTGTCTTCCCATTTTGTGACACCTTGAGTGTTTCTTCGCAAAACCTAAATTTGAACTATGTCCTAAATATGTCTAGGAAAGTCGAAAAATGCCTAGAATCACACCGATAGACCCACAACGGACACAGGTTATCACTAAGCGCTTAAACTACAGCATGATAGCCGAGTTTCTAAGGAAGTATCCAGCAGGAGTCTTCGTTGAGAATATTGATCGCAAAACAGCTTACTGGGCTAAGAGAAGGCTTCAAGCACTTACGAAACGAAGCGTAGTCAGTCGACCGGTCATAACAACGGATACGAAGCGAGAGGGCTATGAATTTAAATTTGAAAACGCAGTAGAGATAAATGAGCAACATGAGCATCAGTGACGACGCCCGCAGGATCCTAGAACAATTGTGCAAAGACTTGGACCTCGAGGAAGCACAATGCCAACTTTTAGAAGAACATATTCCCGGCATCTGCAAGATTGCGCCAGCAGATGGTGAAGGCGGCGCCAAGAAGAGGAAGCGTAGTCGATGGCAAGAGTGTATTGCAACCCGTCGCAAAGGTAAGGGTTTTGACCCGCAAGCCATAAAGGAACTAGCAGCTGAATATAAAGCTGGGAAGTGCCCATAATGTGCCTCGTGAATTTGAATGTGCGTTTGCCAAGCGGTCAACCAGCATCCTTCGTTTCAGTTACGGTGTATCAAGTGAACCGTGTGTTATGGTGGGAAGTTGACTCGTATGCTGCAGCGAAGACAGCTGACTACAACGGAAACGTCTCATTCAACCTAGTGCAAGGAAGAAAATACCATTTTGTGTTTAAACATGTCAATCGCAGAGCCGACCTGTGGAGAACCATAGACTACTGTCCATACCAGATATACGCGACTTTCCCATACTAGGTGTTACGTGTGCCAGTTTACGATGAACGAAAGAAGTTGGCTATTGAACTCGGTGATGAGGTAAATAGGCTTAAGACTGTTGCGGAGCGGCTTGACAAGAAATGCGTCATTGACATTGAATCGTTGAAAGCAATTCATGAACAAATCAAGGCTGAGAAGGTTCTGGTTGTTGCAGAGAAGAATGTTTTGTGGCAGGAAGTCGTGGCTGCCTTGAACCGACGTCAATGCGTCAGCAACGAACTTGCGGACGAACTCATAAAAGGCGAATGGCGCATATAACAAGGGGTGAACCATGTGGATTCGCCTGAAGTTGTGCCGCCGGGGTTGCGTAAACGTTGGGAAGAGTTTGGGGACCTCTCGCGAAGCTGTTGGTTGAAAGCCAAGAAGCAAGAGGTTTCAGCTGAGAAACAGTTTCCCGTGTTTTGGGAGTGCATGAAAGAAGGCGACCCTGCCGTGTCCAAGGCAGAGATGGGAGAGTGCTTGCGGTTAGGGCGTCCGTTGGCGCCTCATCCGATCTGTGTTATGGCAGAAGTGGCTAAGGGCGCTTCGTCTTCGGAAGCTGTGAAGAAGTGTCTTGATGAAGGCAGAGTGCATGGCATAAGTCTCTTAGCGTGCCGTGCAGCCAAGAGCGGCGAGATTTAGCGGCGGCAAAGAGCCTTTCTTACACTGTCCAGTGTTACTTCATGAACAGCTTCAGTATCAGATATGTTCTTAATGTCTTTTTCAATCAGTTCTAACGTTATCTCTCTCAGCATTTTGGCTACTGCGTCTTTAGGTGTGGGCGAAAGCTGTTCTTTTTCTTCCTCCAACAATTGAAGCAACAGATGATAGTCTTGGGGAGCAGTTCTCTCATCGAAAATCAATTCATCCAACAGAGCGCAAAACCCTTTTTTCTTCTCAGCCAAGCACACCAGCCTCACAAAACTGTTATTTTCGTCTAAGCCTAATAAGTTTGAGCATGAGCGTAGAAGAAGCATGGAAACCGCTTTTAGTCGTAGTTGTTGCATGGCTCATTATGTTCATAGTTGTGCCGCTGCTCTACTTAGTCTGGAAGAGGAGAAAAAGAAAGCATGGATGAAGCACTGTACTTACTATTGCTGTTCTTGATTGTAACGTTTGGACCCGTCATGGGGCTTTTCTTAACGGGTTTACTCGCCGACAGGCTTGTAGTGCGGAGAATCCTAAAGAACGAAAAGGTTCAGAAACTTCTAGTAGCAGTTGACACCCTCGCTGACCATGCTAACAAACTTGACAGGCTACTTTCCTACGCCGAGAAGATAGCGGAAAACCAGAAGAACAAGAACTAGGTTTCTGCCTTTTCAATTTCCTTTATTTTTCGCCAGAACTCAAGCATCCTCTTTGACAAAGCCACTTTAACGCTGCCACTGATTTCAGCGAAGCCATATTCATGCAGCAGTTCAATAGCAAATAGTGTTTGGACCTCGTTGTGAAGTTGTCCAGCAACTTCATGTATAAAATGCCATTCTCCATCAGACAACAATTCAATTATCTTATCTAAGATCTGCATGGTTTTTCTCTCATAGAAGTAATAGTGAGTATGCTTTTTAAAAAAAGCGATGAAAAACCGTTCTAGAACATTCAAAGATTTTTTATAGACAAAACTTCTAGATAATTATGAGCGCGCGTGCGCTTCAAGAAATGAGAAAAATGCTAGAACCAATAGTGCTGGCTTTAATAGGCTATGTAGTCGGCGGTCTTCTAAGGACAGCATACGACTACCTATGGCACATCTTAGACGACCCAACAGCAACTTGGGACCAGAAATACACCATAACATTCTTGATTGCAACGATCCTATCCTTCATTTCAGCGTTAGTGACCTTCAGCAGCATTGAGATACCGACAACCCTTGGAACGACAGGAATATTGATACTCACCATAAGCCAAGGCTTCATGGTAAACCATTTGGTCAACAAACCAGTAACCTATCTTGCGGAGAGAAAAGCGGCAGCTGCAAGCACCACTACACCAGCGTAGGGGTAGATAGACCTTGAACAGCAAAGCGCAAGCAACGCCAGTCGTCATAATCGCGCTTGTGATCGCCGCTGTACTGGTTGGCGCATTAGTCTACTATAACTACAAGATTTCTTCGAGCGGCACAATCAAAGCCATTGGAATAGCCGTCTACGCTGATGAAGCTGGAACCATACCAGTAAGCTCAATCAATTGGGGTCAAATCCCACCCGGCGGTAACTCCATTGCAACTGTGTACTGTAAAAACACTGGAAATGCTCCAATCAACATGACCATGTTCGCTGACAATTGGAATCCCGCTGTTGCTGCCAATTACATGACTCTCTCGTGGGACTATGCTGACCAAATAATTAACCCAGGCGCAACTCTGAAAGTCGTCTTCACGCTGAATGTTTCACCAGCTGTCATCGGCTTCACTGCCTTCTCATTTGACATAACAATAGTTGGGCAAGGCTAGGTTGGAAATACCGCCATCAATTTCTCTTTTTTTTAAGGTTGAAGAACAGTGGACTTGAGACAATTTGCCGCTGAAGCGTTCAGTAACCTCGCTCATATTGGGTGAACTTCAGAACATACGATGGCGCTTAGACGACATAGAAAAGTTACTAACTAAGATGCAAATTCAGCCGGCGATAATAGTTAGTAAATCAGAGTTGTTGTCGATACCGGATCATCTACGCAAGTCCTTGCTTGTTGTGGCTTCTAAAGGAAGATGCAGCGCCACTGACGTTTCAAATTCAACAGGGCGAAGTCGCGCTTTGGAATCCAGCTATCTTAATCAACTAACTCATGATGGCTGGCTCACTAAACGGCGGGTGGGAAGAATCTCCGTTTTCCAGTACAAAAGAAGAAGGAAAGAGAACGACTCAAAATAGACTAGGTCTATCTCAGCAACCGCGTCTCTTGCTCTCATCTAAAATTTTATACGCTTTCGTTTCGCCGAAGAAAGCGAAATGCCCCGCGCCCAAATAGACAGGTTTATGTGGATTTCTGCTGTTCATGAACGGATTTGAGCCATTCTTTTAGCGAGAACGGCTTCAATTTCTCTTCCTTCGATGGTTTAATGGACTCCAGCTTCGGTTCAAGCAAACGGTATAACTCCTCAACTACAGCCGCCAACTTCTGTGAAGACCTGTCTATACCCTGCATCACAGACAAGTGCACCCGGATCTGCTCAGTCAACTCCTTGATCGCAACGGTTTGCTCATGAATAGCGTGCAGTTGAGGCTTAATCCAAGTCGGCCAGCCCTCAACAACTTCGATATGATCGGGATGGCTACCATCCGCCTTAATCACTTGCCCAAGCGAATCCTTGTAGAAGTCGATTTTAAACGGAGTAACCGGCCCAACACGGAAAGTCCGATGCTTCTCAGCCGGAATCAGCAACCGCGACTTGACGTCAGCCGTCTCCTGGTCTAGACCACCCTTCAAAAAGGCAATCTTCACATGACGTCGCAAAACCTCCAAGTCCATATCCATGCTGGCTAGGACCCGAACCGTACCGCTCTTCGGAAACACCCTCACCGTCACAAACTCGTTGTGCAACTCCATCATGTTGTTACGGTTCGGAATAACATACCACTCACCAGCAGGTCGCGGGTCCTCAAGCCGAGGCCGACGCTTCCGCGCCACCTGCTCCACAACCAAAACCGTAATCATATCAAGCGGCTTCTCAAGCTCCCACTCAACACGATGAGCAGAAAGAAGGGGCTTTGGGAGTCGCCCATAAATCTTAGTGCCCATCCATTTTTTGAGGTTGCTTTTTTCGACTGAAATCATGTTGCGGTATTTCAGGTATGGTAAACCTAATGTTCGACAAACTTCTTTTGGGCTTGAGTTTGGAAACTGCCACAAGAACTTTCGTATGCGCTCTGTAATCCTTATCTTGGTCTTACTAAGATCGTCGTTGCTGGATGTCATGCAACCTCATCCCAAGCCTCGTGCGCACGGAAAAATCGTTTTGGTCTGTTGCGTGTTTAAGGTTAGTCATACAAAAATTTAAATTTTTTCTACACGAAACTAAACTGAGAGTTGATGTTTTTGGAGGATGGAGTCCCTGTATCGTTCTGTGAATTTTGTGGTTGGTCGGATGAGCGTCACGTTCAGGTTTGTCCTAACTGTGGAAGCACAAACGTGAGAAAGTATAGGCAAGCGAGAACAAGTTACATAAGTTAAGTTGGAGTGGAAGCAGAGGGGTGTGTCTCCATCTCTTTTCTCTTCCTTGTTAACTGTCGAAAGCGCCAACCTGGCATAAATTGGACCCCCGGTCCTCCGAAGCAGAGACTTTGGAATGCTTCAACCCAAACATTCCATTTCCATAGGTCTTCTGTGTGTTGGCTGAGAAAGTAGAGAAAGCGACCTTCAAGTTCTTCTTGGTCGATGTACTCAGCAGTGAACTTATTACCCTGCTTCTTAACCAGATTCTTGTTCTCATCTAGGAGCCACATAACTTCTTGCAGAGTGAACCTTTGGAATCCGTCGGCATAACGCCAAGCGAAACAGTAGATTGTGGTTGCAGGTGCCCTTATGGCCTCGTCTTCATCGCCATGCCAATATGTTTTAACAACCTCGCCCATGTGGTGTTCGCAGGGCATTCCGTTCTTGCAAGCGTGGTAAACATACCTGCGCCTGCAATATGAACACCAGATTCCTATGATCTGAGTCAGAGATAACCCTCACCTTCTTCCCATTCTTCGCCTGTGTCAACGTCGAGGTCTTCAGCCATTGCTTCGTAATCGACTTCTCCGCTGATGGGGTCTTCCCAAGGCGTGTCAGGATGTTGCTCACAGACTTTATCGTAGCATTTCCGATGGAGAGTGCCGAGCACGCCAGGATGGTTTTCTTGGTTTTCAGCCCACTTCTGCTCTTCCTCAGTTTCAATGGGAAATTGGCAGACAAAACATTTCATTTCAGGTTGCGGTTTTTCTTGGCTTTCTTCCATGTCTCCGACCTCTAGACAACATACTGAAAAACTGGTTCAACTTCTCTTGGGCTTCTTCTTGTGCTCGTCTCTTTTCTTGAGCGTTACGATACCCTTCTTTTTTCGCCAACCAATCGGGATTCGGCGTAAAACTCAGTCTACTTCTAATCTTTACTCGTTCACCGCAACCTCGACGCGGGCAAATTCGATAGTCTCGGTTCTGATGCTTCTCAAGGTTGACTGGAAACCGATGACCATTTGGGCATGTAACTAGGATAGTGGGCATTTTCATTTCCTCACGAAGTTGGGTATAGGCAGGTCACTGAGTTTTTCTAATTCGTGAAACATGCATAAAACAACTATGTGTGTGTGCCCGCTTGTTTTGTGTTCTGGACGTGGCGCCCAAACCTTAGCCTTGAAGCCTTTATGTTTCAGCCATTCGATTTCTTCGTTGGCTTCGACACGACGTGCATTCACGCCCATTCCTACAATGCAACGCCAGAGTCTCCATCGTTTATAATCTTTGCCAGCATCTAAGTATCGTTGGATTCTTTCAATCTTCTTGTTCATTTGGGAGCCTCTATGATAAGGTCTTTGGCTTCAGGCGTCACCGTATACCACCAGTAGTTGCCAGTGCTGAAGATTCGCGTGAAAATTCCTTTCTGACAGAGCTCAACTAATGTTGCACCTACTTCTCTAGAGTCATGTGTCCAACCATGAGTGCTAAGTTGAGTTGCTACTTCAGGTGGGTTGTGGCGTTTGGTCCAGAAGTTGGTGTCTTTCAAAATCGTGTAGAGTATTCTTCCTTGCGTTGTGGTTGTGTCAGCTTCAACTCGTTCTTCAGGCGTTTTATAGTCGAATTTGGTGACTTTGTGCTCTAATTCAACGGATGTTGGAATTACGCCACTGGCACCCTCAACTTTCTGTTCAGCTAACCGAACAGAAACCTTCTGTTCAATCATTTCCTCAATCTTTTTTTCATCTATTGGTTGCAAAGTGGCAACGCCAACTCCTGTCTCATCACCCGTCTTCACAGAAAGAGACTCTATGACTTCCTTGGCTTTGCTCTCGGCAATTGCCTTCACCTTTTCTTCATCAATTGACGCAACAGTAGGGGTGCGCACCCCTAATGCCGCGAATCCTTCTTTGATTTTGCTGTAACCTTCATTCTCCTTAGCCAACTTGGTCAGCTGATCCAAAAGTTGTTTGATGTCTCCCTCATGTTTCTCTTTGACTCCCAGCAACTCAGCGTTCTGTTCTCTGAGACGTAGCACTTCGTCACGCAACGTGGCACTCTGTTGTGCAATGGGGCGTAATGTGATAAGTTCGTTTTCAAGAGACTTGCTACGTTCTTGCAGGCGTTCTAGCTCTTCGATTTCTCTTTTAGCCACGTCAGTTAAGAAAAGACGCTTCAGCATCGACTTGTAACGGAGAGGGCGCCCGCCATCATCCACGATGACTTGTAGCTGAAAGACTCGGTTGATTTTGTCAACTATGTTGGACACAACGTCTTTAGACGCTATCAAACGTGCAGCCAACTCTTCGCGCGTGTGACCCGGCTCCCGCTCTATCCACGTCAGCAGGTCTCTCGCTTTATCATCTAGTTGAAGCAACCTCGCCTTCACGATGGGATGTTCAAGAACATCGCTTATGGGCGCGGTCGGCTGCATGGCTTGAGAACGACTCATCTTTTCAAGTTGGGCTTGTAACTCGTCGATCTTCACCCGATACTTTCGCTCAGCTCTCTCCACTGCTGTTCGCTCTAAAGTTTCAATTTTGCCTTTGTATTTACTTTCAAGTTCAGTCTTGATTTTAGATTCAACTTCAGATTGAGAAGCAATAACGGGTTTAGCCTTCTCGATTACTTGAGACAGCGCTTTCTTAACGGTCTCGATAACGCTTTGAACCTCGCCGACTGGACGTGGAATAATCTCAGGTGTGGCGCCGAGATGAGTGGTTTTAACGGGTCCAACCTTCACAAACGTTGTCTTCTGAACCCAATCACCGGTC
>Ga0315314_1000927_pt1 | contig 28372 bp, 24 predicted proteins | sample TDP9_MG_FD_203631 | JGI IMG/M metagenome (GOLD analysis project Ga0315314, IMG submission 203631) | Freshwater sediment microbial communities from Lake Towuti, South Sulawesi, Indonesia - TDP9 | ecosystem: Environmental > Aquatic > Freshwater > Lake > Sediment | place: Indonesia: South Sulawesi... | reverse complement strand
CAGTGATGAGGTCTTTTGCCCGGACGGCCTTAATCTTATCCCTGTCTATAACGAGAGAGGTAATCTCTGTATGAAGAATGAATTTCGCCCCATGCCTCTCGGCATCTCGGGCATTGTCTAAGACCAGAGCAAATGGATTTATGGCTCCATCCGGTACCTTGATTGCACCGAACAGGTTAGGATTAAGTTCTGGTTCCAATGCGAGAACTTCATCTCGGGACAGAAGCGTGGTTGGAATTCCTACCTCTTCACATGCTTTCAAAAACCGGTCCCTGAAATCGGGACCATCCTCTGGAAGGGAGATGAAAAGACCGTCCGTCTCTTCAATGCAGTGGGACGCAATGCGCCTGAGAATTTTGTTTTCAGAGAGACATTCCCGGGCAGCTTCCGGATCAGAGACCGCATACCTCCCGCCGCTGTGCAGAAGTCCGTGGTTTCGGCCAGAGGCACCGGCAGCAAAATCTCCCCTTTCAATTAATACGCAAGGGATGCCTCTTAGAAGTAGATCTCTTGCGATCCCGACTCCCGTTGCACCGCCACCGACAATCAGTACCTCTGTCTTAAAATCCATTCAAAGCTCCAATGAATTTATCTTTATAGCTAAATGATACAGGAATGAATAACCAATTTCCAAGCACCAACCTGCCTGCCGGCAGGCAGGTAACCAAATAATAACCAAAATTTCAATGACCTAATTTTCAACCATTAAGATAAATAAGTATGAGTTTAGGTGATTTCAACATTGGAAAATTGGGATTTATTTGGAATTTGGGATTTGGTCATTGGAATTTGGTCTCGATGTTAGGTTGCTTTCATCACGATGCTGCAGATGATATTGGCCGCTTCATCACTTCGATCCGCAGCATTGCTGAGGTGGCGGTAAATCTCCCTCATCTTCAGCATATAGATTGTATCGGTCTTTTTGAAGAGGTTAGCAAGAGCAGCATGATAGGCCTTCTCCATCGAGTTCTCGTAAAATTTGGCTTTGACGGCATGGTCGATAGCAATGTTGGGATAAGCCCCTAAGATGTTGACAGCGTCATTGATTTCGCGGGCTGCCTTTCTCAGGACGTCCACCATCTCTCGGAGATGTTCATCTGACGATACTTCGTAAATCTCCATTTCATCCACCGTGGAATTGGCATAATCAACGATATCATCGATCGCCCTGGAGAGGGCATAGATATCCTCTCTATCCATAGGTGTGATGAAGGTTCTGTGGAGCTCCTCCACCAGAATCCTCCGAAGTTCATCTGCCTCCTTCTCAATATCCCTCACCCGTTTTGCATTCTCCTGATTTTGATTCTCGACGAAGGCGGCCAAAGCTTCAATCCCTTCAAGGATCTTGGAACCTTGATCTGAAAGCATTTTATAGAAATTCTTCTCTTTTGGAAAAATTCGATCTTTTAGACCCACCTTCTTATCCTCTTTTTTAAACAGACCCATTTCATCCCTAGCGTTAGCAAATGCTCTTTTTTAGCGGGATTCCATTCATTTGTCAACCCTTCGGTCTTGCTCAGGGTTGACTTTTTCAAAAAATAGAATAAAATGGGTTCACCCTGTTAGAAATAATGGCCCGCTACTCTGCAGCGGGGTTAGATTTTAGAGCAATTCCGGCGGGGTTTAATGCCGCGCTGGAATTTCTAACGGGGTTCACTTTAATGAACGCTAAGCGCTATGCGCATAGCGACAGAGTAACGATGGTTGAGATTCTCAAAAGCAGGCCCTTACTTCTTGACTTTGTTCAAGTGGCTTTCATCATCACCGATGTCCACTCTAAGATTCTCTACGGCAACCGATACACCGAACGAATCTTCGGCTATACAAGAGACGAGATCGAAGGGGAGCGGCTAAGGCTCCTCTTCTTAGAAGAAGATCTTACTTATTTCCTCCCCAACATCGTCTACCTCACCCTCTACAAGACGGGTTTTGAAGGAGAGGCCCTCTTAAGGCAGAAGGACGGAAAAAAGATCTTCGTCCACATTTCCAGCTCCTCTTTCAAAGAGGAGGGAGAAATTTTTTTGACCTTTTCTTTTCAGGAGATTCAGCGGCTAAAGAGACTGGAGAAGGAGAGGTTAGAAATGGAGCGTTGGGCAAGCCTCGGCATGGTGGTGGAGGAGATTGCCCATCAGATTCGAAATCCGATTGCCTCCATCGGAGGATATGTAAAGCGTTTTTTGAAAACACCTCCTTCGGCGTCCTCCCGTAGTTCCTATCTTGACCGAATTTTTCAGGAGACCCAGAGATTGGAGACGATCATCCAGCGGGTAGAGGAATATGTTCTGATTTCAAAGCCCACTTTCCGAAGGGAGAAGATTCAGGATGTGGTTGAGACGGCGCTCCAAACCTTTTCACCAGAGGCGACCGGGAAGGGGATCTCCCTCAATTTAGAAGCAAGACCTTTCGGAGGAGATGGATATCTCTTCGTCGATAAGGGCTTGGTCACGAAAGCCCTTTGTCATATTTTGAGAAATAGTCTGGAAAGTATCGCGAAAATGTCCACAGCGAAAAAGAGAAGGACGGTGAAGGTGACTCTTTTCGAGCGTGATGAAGGCATTGGTATTTCCATCTCTGATAAAGGGGAGGGGATTTCAAAAAAGAACCTCGATCGCATTTTCGAGCCCTTCTTTTCCACCCGACCTGGTCAAATGGGATTGGGGTTGACATTCGCCAAAAGGGTGATGGAAGAACACGGGGGAGAAATCCAAGTGGAGAGTCGGTTGAAAAGAGGAACCACGGTGACGCTTGCCTTTCCGAAGGATCGGCGCAGAAAAATACGCCGAGAATTGATCTCACCTGAGATGCAGGTGGAAAAGGCTGACGAATAGAATCATTTTTGCCTCCTTTGCCCTACCTGTTCTTTGATCCTTTTCGTTCAAATCAGAATCTGTTCTCGATGCTGAGTTTCTGGTGCATGAGAAATGATCCGGTCAGGGTTGACATCCATTTCATACAGGTTAAAATAGAACTGAATTCAAGAGAAAGCGTGTTTCAACCTATATATTTTTAAGAGGGGTGGTATGGGAGAGGCATTTATGGAAGTTAAAGTGATGGGCGTCTTAGTGGACCCTAAGGCCTCGAACCCTGTCGTCGTCCTGGTGGATCTCACCGGACAGAAAGTACTGCCAATCTGGATCGGAGTCTTTGAGGCTGAAGCCATCTCAAGGGGGCTCGAAGATGTGGTAACGCTTCGGCCCATGACGCACGATCTGATGAAACAGATTTTGGACACGTTTCAAGTATCCCTCACTCGGGTGGTCATTAATGATATTAAGGGGAATACATTTTATGCCAATCTTTATCTCAATATTGAAGGGAAGGAGATCATTGTGGATAGCCGTCCCAGCGATGCAATTGCCCTCGCCGTAAGAGTGAAGGCCCCCATCTTTATCGCTGAGACCGTGATTGAGGCGACAAAGCAGATGGGACTGTTTGGCTCCAAATTTTTGGAAGACCAGGATGAATTGAAATCGATCATTGAGGGTATGAAACCGGAAGACTTTGGAAAATATAAAATGTAAATCCTCCCAAAACAAACCACTCCAAGTTGCCGATCAAACAGATCCTCTCCAATTTTTTTCGCTAACAAATCCCAATTTTGACCGACCTGAACCAACCCCTTGACGCAATCCCTCAGAGAAATATTTGTACAGAATTCTTTTAAATCTGACAATTTGTCATTTCTTGGCAGGCGTATTTCGGGTTTAGATCCCACGTAGGAAATTTAGTAATTGTTAAAAATCAAAGGGTTGTGAGAAGGCGATCTCAACTTGGTTCTTTTGGCATATATTTTGCTCTAAATTTGGTAAAAATCAAAAAAATTGGGGGTAATTCGATGCACGTCATGGACAAAGATGAGGTATTTACCACTGAAGAGGCAATTCAGTATCTGAAAATCTCCAAACCAACCTTCCTAAAATATGTTCGCGTGGGAAGGATTAAGGCGATCAAGGCAGGGAAGGGATGGAGGGTTCTCCAATCGGAGTTAATTCGGTTTTTAAAGGGAGAGGTGGATCAATGAATATTAAGCGTTTAGGAATTCGATTTGGAATTCTATTCCTCTTTTTCATCTTTTCGAGCTCTGTTCATTCAAAGGACCTAAAAGGAAGTATTCACATTGGGATCCTCCAATGGGCAGAATCTCCGATCGTCTATACTTGGACTCGTGATGGATTTATAGAAGGGATGAAAGAGTCAGGTTATGAAGAAGGGAGGAATGTTCAGTATGATATTCAAATTGCAATGGGAAGTAGAGAAAAGGCCCAGGAGATTGCAAAGGAATTTATCCGTAAGAAAGTTGATCTCATTTGCGCCCTTGGGACCATTCCTTCTTTAGTTGCCCTCGAAGGTACAAAAGAGATTCCCATTGTCTACTCCGTTGTTGGGGAACCCAAAGCCACCCGGATCATAGAATCCTGGGTATCCTCCGGGAAGAACATTACAGGCGTGTCCATGAAGATCCCGGTGGAAAAGCAACTCGAGATGCTAAAAAAGGCGATGCCAAATGTTAAACACCTCGGAATTCTCTATTGCTGTTGCCAGCCCCAGGCGGTCGTGACAGCAGAAGAGGCAAATCGAATGGCGAAAAAGTTGGGCATGATACCTCATTCATGTTCCTTACATTCCAATCATCTGAGTCAACTGTCTTCGGTCACTGAAAAGATGGCTAAGGAGGTGGAAGCAATTTATATTCCAACGGATCCAATTTTGAGTGCAAAAGAGAATCTCCTAAAAATTCTCGAAGTTACGCATCGATTTAGAGTCCCTGTCATTGCGGTCAGTGATGCCTCAGTGGAATTAGGGGCATTGATCGCCCTTCATTGCGATTTTAGAGAGATAGGGAGACAGGCTGCACCTATGGCGATAAAGATCCTCAACGGTATGAAGCCCATGGATATTCCCTCTCAAATGCCTTTAAGCCACAGGATAACGGTCAATTTAAAAACAGCTAAGAGATTGGGTATTACGTTGAATCCACATTTTTTAACTTTGACCCATCGGGTTATCGAGTGAGGGGGAGATGATAGGCAAGATTAGAAAAAGCCTCACGTTAAAATGGATGGTTTTCTCTGTTCTTTTGGCCACTGTTCCACTCTCCATCGCAGGTTTCATCATCATCCAGGTCTATCAAAAAGATTTGAAGAGATCGGTCATCGAGATCGAGGAAGCAAAAGCCAACATCGTTGTAGAGAGAACAGAGTCTTTTTTTGAAAAAGTCACCAGCACTCTCCTCTTTCTCGCGAAAGATGAAAATTTTAGGAAGATTAGCCCATCTCATACAAAGGGACATTTAGAAAATCTTCTGTACCAAAATGATTACCTCGTGGAGTTGACCATGTTGGATGGAAAGGGGCAGGAGATTATCAAGGTTTCGAAATACAAAGTGGTAAGTCCATCTGATCTAAGAGACCAATCGAAGAGCGAGATGTTTCAAGCGGCTTCGAGGGGCCAAACTTATTATGGTGATGTCCGCATCAGCGGAGACGAGGTACCTTTAATTACCATTGGCGTCCCCGTTGAAGAATATAAAGGAAAATCGATTGGCATTTTGAGTGCGCAAATTCATCTCCAATGTTTATGGGATATCGTGTCGAGGATCAAAATAGGGGAAAAAGGGATCGTCTATGTGGTTGATAAAGAGGGGACACTAATTGCTCACCCTGAAACGAGGCGGGTCCTGATGAAGGAGAATGTGAGCTACCTTTGTGCAAGCCAGTGTCACATTCAAAGGAAGGCGGTATTCGAGTTTGGCTGGCCATCAGGTGAGAGGTTTTTGAATGTCTATAAACGAATCAAGGATTTGGATTGGATGGTCATCGTTCAGATTCCTGCAGAAGAAGCTTATCAGCCTATTAGACAAGTTGGCCGTACTGCCATTCAATGGATTTTGATTGCGTTATCCATCGCTGTCATATTGAGTTTCTTCTTGACGAGGAAATTGACCCTTCCGATAAAACTTTTGTCTAAAGAGATGGGTGAAGTGGCTAAGGGAAATTTGGAGACCCATGTGTGGCCTACAACTCAGGATGAGATCGGGCTTCTGACGGGATCCTTTAATCAGATGATTCAGAATTTGAAACAGGCTCAGGTGGAATTAAAAGAGGCTGAGGCAAAATATCGGACGATTTTTGAAAACTCGAAAGATATGGTTTTCATCACCTCCGCGGATGGAGAGTTTATCGATGTCAATCAGGCCGGTGTTGAGGTGTTCGGTTATGCAAGCAAAGAAGAATTGATGCAAATCAATGCAAGGGATACCTATCTCAGCCCTGAAGATCGGAAGGGGTACATGAGAGAGATTGCTAAGACGGGATTTGTCAAAGATTATGAAGTTCGATTAAAAAGGAAGGATGGAACCCCAATCGATGTCCTCATCACCGCCACCGTGAGAAAAGATGGCGAAGGTCAAATCATGGGCTATGAAGGTATTATTAAGAACATCACGATTCGGAAGAAGATGGAGGAGGAACTGTTTCAAAAAACAGAAAAGCTACAGACCCTTTATGACCTGAGTGTTTTGATTAGCGAGACCTTAGATCTGGAAAAGGTCTTGCTGATTGCTTTAGATAGAGCTTCAAATTTATTAGGGTTCGAAATGGGAGGGATCTATCTGTTTAACGAAGGGGAGGGTACTCTCGAATTAAAATATCATACAGGATACTCCCCCGGATTGGTCGAAAGCATTAAGGTTCTTAAATATGGGGAGGGGGTTTCAGGGAAAGCTGTTGAATTAAAACGACCCATTATGGTTTCTATTGATGATTATACATCTCCCCAGATACTTCCATTTTTGATAAAAGAGGGGATCCAATTCATCGTGGGCATCCCCCTCCTATCTAAGGGAAAAGCGATCGGTTCAATAACCCTATCGAGTCGTTCTGTCCATCATCTTACTCAAAGAGAGATAACCTTCGTGGAAAGCATTGGAAATCAAATTGGACTGGCCCTGGAGAACGCAAAACTCTTTTACGCTGTGGCAAAGGCCAAATCCGAGTGGGAAACGACCTTTGATGCTGTCACTGACCTCATCACGATCAGGGACAAGGATTATCGAATCCTCCGAGCCAACAAGGCGGCATTCAAACGGTTTGGATTGGAACCGTATGAGATGATCGGTAGGAAATGCTATGAGGTTCTGCATCGAAGAGGTATCCCATGCGAGGGATGTTATATCTCTGAGACTTTGGAAAGAAAAAGGCCTGTATTCGGGGAAAGGGAGAGCAAATATTTAAATGGATTTTTTGAGTACTATACCTTTCCAATCTTTGATGAGGCCGGGGAAATTATCGCAGTGGTTGATTTGGCGAGAGAGATCACCGAAAAGAAACGACTGGAGATGGAGAAAGAGGTGGTCAATAATATTGGTCGAATCCTGGCCTCCAGTCTCGATGTAAGAAAAGTGACAAAGGCCGTTCATTCTGAATTAAAACGGGTACTGGATTGCCAGAGGATGACGATTACCCTTTTCGACGAAGGGGGTGATGGGTTTCGATACTTTGTATTAGAAAAAGATTATGATGCCAAAGAATTGGTAGACGGTGTGATCTATCCCCAGAAGGGAACGCCTTTCGAGAAAGCCATTGAGACCCGTCAACCTGTCGTCATCTCGGATACCGCAGAAAGCGACTCCTGGATTAATCAAAAACTTTATAAAGAAGGCATCAGGTCTTCTTTGGTCATTCCGTTGGAATATAAGGGAAAAGTCATCGGTACGATGAACTTCGGAAGCAAGGAAGTGGGCCTTTTTTCAGAGAAGCATATCCATTTCCTCAATCAAATTGGTACAGGATTGGCCATCTCAATTCAAAACGCCTTGCTTTTTGAAGAGACAAAGAAGAGGCTGGATGAGTTGACCATTCTTTATGAGATCACAAAGATGTCTACCTCATCTTTTAGCCTGGATCGAATGTTGACGGAGATTGTGAATAGTCTAAATAATGTGTTCAAGTTTGAAGCATTTGGAATCCTACTGGTAGATGAGGCCACAAAAAGGCTGTGGCCCCACCCTTCCTATAAGGGCGTCTCCATTGAGAATATTGAAGAGCTTGGACTCTATTTAGGTAAGGGGATTACGGGGTGGGTTGCTGAAAAGGGCGAATCTGTCTTGGTCAATGATGTCAGAGAAGATTCAAGATACATTTGCGGCGATGAAGAAATCCTTTCTGAAATGTGTGCACCCTTGAAGGTAGGGGGAAAAGTTATCGGCGTAATCGATGCTCAGAGCAGAAGGTTGAATGCCTTTTCAGAAGATGATCTCCGTCTGCTCAATATTGCTTCGGGACAAATAGCTACCGCCATCGAAAACCTCCGTTTGCATGAAGCGATTAGGCAATCCGAGGAAAAATACAGGACAGTGGTCGAGAGCGCTCATGATGGGGTATGCGTGATCGGAGGGGATTTCCGATTTAAATATGTGAACAAAAGGATAACGGAGATCCACGGATATGCTCAGGAAGAATTGGTCGGAATGGATTTCAGAGAATTTCTTGACGAGGAAAGCAAAAGACTGACTGATGATCGATTTCTCCGATGGAGGAGAGGAGAGAGATTATCCAGACTTTTCGAATTAAATGTCGTTCGAAAAGATGGAGAGATCAGGAATGTGGAAATCAGTGCCAGAGCGATCAAGGATTCGAAAGGGAGTGTCAACTTCATATGCTTCGTTAAAGATGTCACGGAGAAGAAAAAGATGGAAGAACAGCTCCTGCAGAACGAAAAACTTAGGGCTCTGGGAGAGATGGCCAGTGGCGTGGCACACGATTTCAACAATGCCCTCGCGGCCATCCTTGGAAACACACAGTTGCTCCTGTATACCGCAAAAGATGAGGAAATAAAAGAGAGTCTCCAGATCATTGAAAAAGTGGCGCGGGACAGCGCACAGACCGTGAGGCGACTCCAAGAATTCACAAGAAGGAGGATTCATCAGGAACTTTTTAAGCTGGATGTCAACTCTGTCGTTAAAGATGCGATTGAAATCACCAAACCGAGGTGGAAGGATGAAGCCCAGGCAAGGGGAGTTCCTATCGTGATGCTAACAAATTTTGAGGAAATTCCTCCTGTCTCGGGAAACGCCTCTGAAATGAGAGAGGTCGTAACCAACATGATCTTCAATGCCATTGAGGCCATGCCCGAAGGTGGAAAGATTGAGATTCGGACATTTCAATGGAAAAAGAAGGTTTACATTCAAATCTCTGATACAGGAATTGGGATGACCGAAGAGGTGCGAAAGAAGATTTTTGAACCATTTTTTACGACGAAACCCTTCTCCAACACCGGGCTCGGTTTGAGCATGTCTTATGGGATCATCAAGAGATTCGGGGGAGAGATCGAGGTCGAAAGCAAGGTCGGAAAAGGGACGACATTTACGATACTCCTCCCCATGGAGTTGGAAGGAAAAGAAGAATCGATTCCCCCTTCTCTTATTCGGAAAGGAAGGGAGGCCCGGATTTTGGTCATTGATGATGAGGAGACGGTCAGAAGTGTCCTCTCGAGGATCCTTTTCCAAAATAACCATCAGGTCACCGTTGCAGAAGACGGAGAAGAAGGGATTCGACTATTTAAAGAGAACGAGTTTGACATGGTTCTTACCGATCTTGGAATGCCCGGAATGTCGGGTTGGGAGGTGTGCCGGACCATCAAGAGGATAAGTCCGCATACGCCCGTGGGGATGATCACGGGGTGGGAGGCTGAGGTGGATCAAGCGAAGATGGAGGAGAGCGGGATCGACTTTGTCATTCCCAAACCCTTTCAGTTTTATCAGATTTTAAAGGTTGTCGACGACACCATAGCCTCAAGGGAGAAACCATTGATGGGTTGACCGGTTTTGGCGAAAAAAGAGGGTATCTGCACTCACCTTCATCCTTCAGAAAGTATTAAAGGGCTAATTGACCACTCCACACTCCCTTCCAAAAACATCTTGACTCTATTAGCTTTTTCCTTTAGATTTTAATTTATTAAGTTGATTATGCCAAGGATATGAAAGGAGGAGATCTAAAATGAGGAGGTTGATGTTGTTTGGAATTCTTCTGGGTATTTCAGCGGGGTTTCTGTTTTTCATGGCTGTTCCGGCTGGAGCTCAAGACACGATTAAGATCGGTTTTTTTGCGCCCATCACTGGACCGGCGGCTGCTGACGGCATGAGCGCCAAACATGCTGTAGAACTGGGACTGAAAGAGGTGAACGATGCTGGAGGGATTAAAGGGAAGAAGGTGGAACTGATTATTTATGATGACCGATTGAAGGCGGAGGAAGCCGTGGCCATCGCCAACAGACTGATCGAGAAAGATAAGGTTGTCGGCGTGGTCAGTGGCTCTTACAGTGGCCCCACCCGTGTGGCTGCGCCAATCTTCCAGAAGGCTGGGATGCCAATGGTCGCGGGCTATGCCGTGCACCCCGATGTCACTTGGGACCCAAAAATGAAGAAGCCTAACGATTTTATCTTTCGCAATGGTTTTCTCGGCGAGATTGAAGGGGCAGCTTGTGCTGAATTTGCCGTAAAGAATTTGAAAGCCAAACGGATCTCGATCATCTCCATGGATAATGACTTTGGCCGAGCTATTTCCGCCGGCTTTGCCGAGAGAGCAGAAAAGTTAGGAGCCCAGATCCTCACCAAGCAGATGTACAAATTCCCAGGGGAGAAGGATTTCCGTCCCTTCCTCACACGCATCAAGGAGGGGAACCCGGAAGTTATCTTTGCTGCAGGGTATTATAACGAAGCAGGTTCCATCGTCCGGCAGGCTAAAGAGTTGGGGATTGCCACCCAGATTTTGGGAGAGGAGGGTTTCGATTCCCCCAAATTTTTAGACATCGCTGGGGCGGCTGCAGAGGGCGTGATCATCGGCACGAATCTCGATCGAGATGACCCGAGGCCACTGGTCCAGAATTTCTTGAAGAACTACCGAGAAGCATACAAAGAAGATGCGGATATGGTAGGGGCCTCCAGTTACGATGCCTTTATGATCCTTGTTAAAGCCATTGAGAAAGCCGGGACGGATGCGAAGGCAATCCAGAAGGCGTTGCTGGAAACGAAAGACTATAATGGCCTGACAGGAAAGATCAGTCGATTTGTCCAAGGCGAAGTGGTTAAGCCGGTCCAGATCCAAGTTGTTAAAGACGGAAAGTTCCGTCGGTTCGCGGTGATCGACAATCCAGAAGTAATCACCCCGCCCACCAAGAAATAGCCCCCCACCCTCACCCTCCCCCTCAGAGGGGGGAGGGTTGGGGAGGGGGTGGCGGACACGCAACACGGACACGAGACACTTTTTTTCTCATCTATTATGCTTTGGCAACAACTCGCGAACGGAATTGCTATAGGTAGCGTCTACGCCCTGATCTCCCTTGGGCTCACAATGGTCTACGGAATCCTGCGTATCCTGCACATAGCCCATGCAGGCATCTATGCCCTTGGAGCTTACATCGGACTCTTCTCTTTCCGACTCATCGGTGATTTCTGGCTCTCACTCTTCATCGGCATGGCCGGGTCGGCTATTGCCGGATATATCGTTCAACGTTTCTTGTACATACCTCTTCTCCATTTGCCGAGGATAGCTCCACTCATCGTCTCCATCGGCCTCTTCATTGCCATGGAGGAGGCCTTCCGGATCGTTGCCGGTCCGCACACGCTGACTTACAATGCCCGTGTCGGGCTGGGCGACCTCTCCATCGGCAGCTTCCATCTCACAGAGACTCAAACCCTTATCCTCCTCGTCAGCTTTTTGATCTTAATTTTTCTCTGGGCCTTTCTCACGAAAACCAGAACCGGCTTGGCGATGCGGGCCTGTGCTCAAGATCCCGAGACGACGGCTTCGTTTGGTGTGAATGTGAATGCGATCATTGCAGTGAATTTTCTCATAGGCTCGGCGATGGCTGGTGCGGCAGGCGTCCTGATCGGGGTCTACGACAACCAGGTGTGGCCTACGATGGGGAGTATCCCGGCCTATAAGGCCCTCGCGATCGTTGTTCTCGGAGGGTTAGGAAATATCCCGGGGACGGTCCTTGCATCGATCGTGGTGGGACTTGCCGAAACATTTTTCATCGGGGTCCTGGCCATTCCCTTCCCCAGGGATGCAGTGGCTTTTATCGCCATGATCTTAGTTTTGATGTTTAAACCTTATGGACTTTTGGGAAGAGCATAATCATTTTTAAATCATTTACGGAAACGAATCACGAGACACGGGTTACGTTATTTTCTACATATGATCAGCGGATATCTTATCACGATTCTGATCACGATTGTCATCTATGCCATTCTGGCCCATAGTCTGAATATCATCACAGGTCATGCTGGACAGATCTCCCTTGGCCATGCAGCCTTCTTTGGCATCGGTGCCTATACAGCAGCCATGCTCTATACGGAGGCTGGATTTCCATTCTGGATCGATGTCCCGCTGGCAGCCCTCGTCGCCGGGCTCGTCGGAGCCCTTCTCGGGATCCCCTGTTTGCGGGTCCGTGACGACTTTCTGGCCATTACCACGATGGGCATCAATTTTGTCGTTGAAGCCGTGTTTCTCTACATTCCCTTTTTCGGCGGAGCCATGGGGATAGGGGGAATCAGCCTTCCAAACTGGTTCGGAAGAGAGATGACAAAGACCGAGTATTTCTTTCTCATCCTCATGGTCTTTATGGTTCTCCTCTTCCTCGATCGATGGCTGGGCCGTTCGTGGATTGGCTTGGCTTGGGCATCGATCCGCGAAGATGAACAGGCTGCTGGTGCCATGGGAGTGGACATTGTCCGATTTAAGGTCGTGGCTTTTATCCTTGGCAGTTCCCTCGCAGGACTTGCAGGCGGGTTTTACGCCCATTTTTTGACTTTCATCATGCCTCAGAATTTTGGGTTCGGCCAATCCATTGTCATTCTTTGTATGGTCGTTTTTGGCGGAATCGGGACCCGCTGGGGTCCTGTGGTGGGAGCGATCATCTTAGGAGTTCTCCCGGAGGTTTTTCGGCCCATCATGGAATACCGCACCTTAGTCTATGGGATCTTGCTTCTGGCCATGATGCGCTTTCAACCTGGTGGCCTCTTAGGGTCTGAATCCATTCTGACAAATGCATTGCGCCGATTTCTTTATAGTCCGTCGGGTCGTGGAGTGAGTTCATGATCGTTCTGGAAGTGACAGAGCTAAGCAAAGAGTTTGACGGTCTGCGCGCGTTGGATAGGGTGAGTTTTAGGGCCGGGGACGGGGAAATCTTGGGGATCATAGGTCCTAACGGAGCGGGGAAGACGACTCTCTTCAACCTTATTTCAGGGATCTACCCGGCATCAGGAGGAGAAGTCAATTTTCAGGGAAAGTCCATTCTTGGCATGAAGCCCCACCAGATCAGCCGTTTAGGTGTTGGTCGGACTTTTCAGATCGTTCGCCCTTTTCAAAATTTGGACGTGGAGACAAACGTTCTGGTAGCCTACGGCCACGGCTGCTATCCTTCTCTCTGGAATTCAACCAGACCGTTTCGACAGCGCCCCATCCTCGAAGAAGTCGAGCTGCTCATCGAGAGGGCAGGGCTTCGGCCCTATGCGAAACAGTTGGCCAAGAATCTCCCTCTTGGCTTTAAAAAGCGTCTGGAAATTGCTCGTGCTCTTGCCCTCAGACCCCGTCTCCTGCTTCTCGATGAGCCCTCTGCCGGTTTACGCTTTGAAGAATCGGCCCAGCTCATGGACCTCATTCGCCAGGTGCGGGATCAAGGCATTGGCATTCTCCTCATCGAGCACAACATGCAGGTTGTGATGGACCTCTGCAGGCGGATCATGGTTTTGGACCACGGTTCTAAGATCGCGGAGGGTTCCCCTGAGGAGATTCGTTCCAATCCATTGGTCATCCAAGCCTACCTTGGGAAGGAGACATAAGGTGCTGGAAGTGCGGGGGATCGAGGTTTCTTACGGTGAGTTTCTGGCCGTCAAGGGAGTAGGCTTCGCGGTCAACGAAGGGGAGTTGGTCACGATCATCGGAGCCAATGGAGCGGGCAAGAGTACGATTCTGCGGGCTGTCATGGGCTTGGTGAAATGCCGCAAAGGAGAGATCTTCTTCCAAGGGGAGGATATCACTTTAAAGCCTCCCCATCACCGGGCACGCCGAGGCATCAGCCTTGTTCCTGAAGGTCGAAAGATCTTTCCGGACCTGACGGTGGCAGAAAACCTCCTCATGGGAGCTTACACTGAAGAGGACCGGAGAGCGATTGATTCGCGTAGGGAAGAAGCCTTTGGACTTTTTCCTGTTTTGAGAGAAAGACAGAATCAGGTGGGCAAAACTCTTAGCGGAGGAGAGCAGCAGATGCTGGCCATTGCTCGGGCCTTGATGTCCAAACCTCGGATGATTCTGATGGACGAGATCTCTCTGGGTTTGATGCCGATCTATGTGGAGGAGACCTTCAAGGTCATTGAAGATCTCCATGGACAGGGAGTGACGATTCTTTTGGTGGAACAGAACGCCCGCAAAGCCCTCTCTGCGGCCGATCGGGGATACGTGCTCGAAACCGGCGAGATCGTCCTAAGCGATTCGAGTGAAAAATTGGCAACGAATCCCCAAGTCAAGAAATCCTATTTGGGAGGAACCTGATATAGAAAGTGCAAAATGGAAAATGTAAAGTTTTGTAAGATCATTTTGAAAATTCAAAATTTGCAATTTTCAACTTGCATTGTGAACTTAGACAGGGTGGGACCATGGAGAAGAAAAAAGTAAAAGTCAAGGAGAAGGTGGAGACACTCACCGGAGTTCAGGTTGGAATCAAGGCGCCCAGGGGGACGAAGATCACCTGCAAAAGCTGGCAGACCGAGGCCGCACTAAGGATGTTGATGAACAATCTTGATCCCGAGGTTGCGGAAAAACCGGCAGAGCTCATCGTTTACGGCGGTGCTGGGAAGGCAGCCAGAAATTGGGAAGCCTACCATCTATTAGTGAAGTGTCTGAGAAATCTGGAGAAGAATGAGACGTTGCTTGTCCAATCGGGAAAGCCTGTTGGAATTTTTAAAACCCATGAAGATGCCCCTCGTGTCCTCATTTCCAATTCGATGCTTGTGCCCAACTGGGCCAATTGGGAGAAGTTCAGAGAATTGGAGGAATTGGGTCTCACGATGTATGGCCAAATGACAGCTGGGAGTTGGATCTACATCGGAACCCAAGGAATTCTTCAGGGGACATACGAGACGTTTGCCTCTGCGGCCAAAAAACATTTTGGGGGATCGTTAAGGGGCAGGCTCATCCTCTCCGCTGGCCTCGGAGGAATGGGAGGAGCTCAGCCTTTGGCTGCGACTATGAATGATGGGGTCTTTTTGGGTGTTGAGGTCGATCCTGCGAGAATCAAGCGCCGTCTCGAGACTGGGTACTTAGACGTGATGGTTGATCATTTGGAGGATGCGCTGATATTGGCCTTGGGTGCGAAAGAGAAGGGAATTCCTAAATCGATCGGTCTCGTTGGAAATGCTGCCGAGATCCATCCGGAGATCGTGAGAAGAGGGATCGTGCCAGACCTGGTGACAGACCAGACGTCAGCTCATGATGCCTTGAACGGGTACATCCCTGCAGGACTTGGTTTGGATGAAGCTATAGAACTTCGGCATAAGGATCCTCAAAGCTATATCCGTCGAGCCATGGAATCAATGGCTGGTCATGTTCAGGCCATGCTGGAATTACAGAGGAAAGGATCCGTTGTCTTCGACTACGGGAATAATATTCGAGCCCAGGCCTTCGCGGCAGGTGTGAAAGAGGCATTCCGTTATCCTGGGTTCGTCCCTGCCTTTATTCGTCCTCTTTTCTGTGAAGGAAAAGGTCCTTTCCGTTGGGCAGCGCTTTCCGGAGACCCTGAGGATATTTACAAGACCGATGAAGCTATTTTAAGGGAGTTTCCAGACGATGCCTCTTTAGCGAGGTGGATTCGGATGGCGAAAGAGAAGGTTAAATTCCAAGGTCTTCCAGCAAGGATCTGCTGGCTTGGATATGGCCAGAGGGCAAGGGTTGGAAAGATCTTTAACGATATGGTTGCCAAGGGAGCATTGAAAGCTCCGATCGTGATCGGAAGGGACCATCTGGATAGCGGCTCGGTTGCCTCTCCTTATCGTGAGACAGAGGGAATGAAGGATGGAAGTGATGCCATTGCCGACTGGCCTATATTGAATGCTCTTCTCAATGTCGCTGCTGGCGCCACATGGGTTTCTGTCCATCATGGAGGTGGCGTTGGGATCGGTTACTCAATCCATGCTGGGATGGTTGTGGTCGCCGATGGAACGAAGGATGCAGAGCGGAGGCTTCTGAGGGTATTGACGACCGATCCTGGAACGGGTGTGATGCGCCATGCAGATGCGAAATATGAAGAAGCCATTCAAACCGCAAAGGAGACAGGAATTAAAATCCCAGGTGTGACGATCTATCAAAGCTAATTTCCCTAATTTGTAAATTTGTTGGACCGAAAGGAGAGAGGCTTCTCCTATAATTGCGATCGCATTTATAGGAGAAATTGAAATTTGAATCTCTGAGTTTTGTATAGTGTTTACATCATCAGAGGGGTAATATGAAAACTGTTACTTTGAGCGGTGAACATCTCACCTTAGAAGAAGTGCAGGAGGTGGCTGAAGGAAGGGCCAGGGTCAAGATCTCACCTTCAGTAAATGAGAAGGTGAATCGCTCAAGAGATTTCATTGAGAGCGCGCTTCGCAGGGGTGAGAAGATCTATGGCGTAACCACAGGCTTTGGTTTTTTAAGTGATCATGTCATCAATCCATCTCAGATCGAGGATCTTCAGAGAAATCTTATTCGAAGTCATTCGGTCGGAATTGGATCATTCTTCGACGAGGTGACCACTCGTGCAATTATGGTACTGAGGGCAAATGTGATTGCCATGGGATATTCAGGCGTTCGGATGGAGGTGTTGAAGCGGCTCGTTGAAATGATCAATAAGGGGGTTCATCCCCTTGTTCCAGAACAGGGATCTGTGGGCGCAAGCGGTGACCTTGCTCCGTTGGCCCATCTCACATCCGTCATGATAGGAGAAGGACAGGCTTTATTCCAGGATAAGATCATGTCAGGGAAGGAAGCCATGAAAAGGGCTGGTATCCCGCTCCTCACCCTGAAGGCAAAAGAGGGTCTTGCCCTGATCAACGGTACTCAAGTCATGACTGCTGTGGGCCTTCTGGCTCTTCTTAGAGCAGAGCGACTCTGTAAGGTAGCGGATATCGTCGGCGCATGCACCTTAGATGCCCTGAAAGGAACACTCAGCGCCTTTGATCGGGATATTCAGAGAGTGCGTCCCTTTCCAGGACATCTTGCGGTTTCGAAAAATTTTCAGAAATTGGGCCGATATAGCAAGATTGCTGCATCTCATAAATTCTGCTCCAAGATTCAGGATGCCTACTCGCTTCGATGCATTCCTCAAGTGCACGGGGCAGTAAGAGATGCTCTGGCCTTTGTTCGGAGGATTCTTGAGATCGAAGTAAACTCTGCTACGGACAATCCACTCGTCTTCCCCGATGAGCGAAAGATCGTCAATTGCGGAAATTTCCATGGAGAGGCTGTGGCCTTTGCCCTCGATCTATTGGGAATTGCAGTTTCGGAATTGGGAGGAATCTCAGAGAGAAGGATTGAAAAACTGATCAACCCAGCATTGTCCGGCCTACCTGCCTTTTTGACCTCCGAAGGAGGTCTTCATTCAGGATTGATGATGGTCCAGGTGAGCGCTGCTGCCTTGGCCTCTGAAAATAAAGTCCTTGCTCATCCCGCAAGTGTTGACTCTATCCCAACTTCTGCGGATAAGGAAGACCATGTCTCTATGGGAACGATCGCTGCGAGAAAGGGAGGGGAGATTGTGAAGAATGTGGAGCATATTTTGGCAATGGAATTGCTGTGTGCTACTCAAGGATTGGAATTCTTGCTTCCCCTTCAACCCGGCATTGGGATTAAGGAGGCCTATCATATTGTTCGTGAGAAAGTCCCACAGATTAAAGGTGATCGAAGATTCAGTGAGGATATTAAGAAAATTCAACATCTAATCGAATCGGGAGAACTCCTCCGGCGAGTGGAGAAGGCTGTTGCGGGATTGGAGTAAACCCCGTTGCCCCCGGCCCTCGATAAGGATCTAATGCTTTCTATTTTTTCCATCTCCAGCATACCTGTCTGCCGACAGGCAGGAATGCTGGGGCTTTCTAACGGGGTAAAGTGTAAAGCATACCCGAATATTTGGGGAATGATCATCGAAATACTATGAAAATAACTAAAGGTGAAACCCTATTCGAAAAGAAAAAAGAATGGAAGGATTTGGAGGTCATTTAAATGGGGATCGAAAGGCTGGCAAGAAAAGGGATTTTAAAAATCAGCTCTTATGTTCCGGGGAAGTCGATTGAAGAGGTTCAAAAGGAGTTCGGCAGCAAGAGATGGGTAAAACTCGCATCGAATGAGAATCTGCTCGGCCCATCTCCCAAGGCGATCGAAGCCATTCGGACGGAGCTCCCAAACATCTATCTCTACCCAGAAGGACCCTGTACCGTATTACGAGAGGCTCTCGCCAAAAAGTTCTCCATTCCTGAGAGAAGAATCGTCCTCTCTAACGGTGCGGACAACTTGATTCTCTTGATTGCGAACGCCTTCATCAACGAAGGAGATGAGGTGATTATGCCTGATCCCACTTTTCCTGTCTACACTAATGTCACCCAGATCATGGGAGGGAGGCCCATCAAGGTGAGGCTGAAAGACTTTACCCATGACCTTGATGGTATGTTGAGAAAGGTCAATCGAAAGACAAAGTTGGTCTTTATCTGTAATCCGAATAATCCTACGGGGACCATTGTTTCCCGAAGATCTTTCAACTATTTTCTCTCCAAACTTCCGCAGCGTGTGATTGTGATTTTGGATGAGGCCTACGGAGACTTTGTTGAGGATCCATTCTATCCAAATGGCCTCGACTACATCAAAGAAGGGAGACAGGTGATTCTCCTTCGAACTTTCTCCAAGGTCTATGGATTGGCAGGCTTGAGGATTGGTTATGCTTTAGGGAGAACAGATTTAATAGATTGCCTTTATCAGGTGAGGGATCCTTTCCCTGTCCATCGATTGGCACAGGTGGCTGGAGTAGCAGCACTAAGAGACACGGAGCACGCAGCGAAGTCCGTTCAATTGGTGCATGAGGGGAAGAAGTATCTCTATAAGGAGTTGGATAAGATCGGGCTTCCCTATGTTCCCAGCCAGGCGAACTTCATCTTTATCGATTTTGAGCGAGATTCAGAAGAAGTTTTCCAATCACTTCTGAGAGAAGGAATCATCATCCGTCCTGGAAAGGTATGGGGCTGTCCAACCTTTGCCCGAATCACCATCGGAAGGATGCCGGATAACAGAAGGTTCATCAAAGCCTTAAACAAGATACTCAAATAAGGTAATTAAGTAATTAGGTTATGAAGTAATTTTTGACTTAATGACCAATGACTCAATAACCCAATGACTTCTTTGACTGAAGCTGATCTCATCATTAAAAACGCCGAAGAGCTGCTCACCCTCTCTTCTTCTTTTAAAGAGGATTCGGGTTTAGGAACCATCCGAAATGGTGCGTTGGCGATTAGAGGAGAAAAGATTCTGTGGGTTGGAAAAAGCGATCAACTGTCAAAAGAAGTTTCTTTGATTCCTGAAGGGCGGGAGATCGATGCAACAGGAAAGGTGGTGATGCCCGGCCTCATCGATTCCCATACTCATCTCATCTTCGCCGGGACAAGGGAGCATGAATTCGAGCAGCGGATTCAGGGCCTCTCTTATCTGGAGATTGCTGAGAGGGGAGGGGGAATCCTTTCCACAGTTGAGGCAACTCGCAGAGCCTCGTTCGACGAACTTTTTTCCCTGGGAAAGAAGAGATTGAATCGGATGCTATCCAAAGGGATCACCACCATAGAGGCCAAAAGCGGTTACGGTCTTTCTCTTCAGGATGAGTTAAAGATTCTCCAGGTGATGAAGGCATTACAGGCAGATCATCCGATCGGTATCGTCCCCACTTTCTTGGGGGCTCATACGGTTCCAAAAGAATTCAAGAATGACCGGAGTCAGTATATCGATCTTGTCATCGAAGAGATGATTCCGAAGGTTGCTGAGACGGGGTTGGCGGAGTTTTGTGACGTCTTCTGTGAAGAGAAGGCCTTCACTCTTGAAGAATCGAGAAAGATCTTAGAGACAGGAAAACGATACGGCTTGAAACCCAAAATCCATGCAGATCAATTGAGCCCTGGTGGAGGAGCAGAACTTGCCGCGGACGTGGGGGCTTTTTCTGCTGATCATCTCGAATATATCAGCCAAACAGGGATCGGGCGAATGGCTGAAAAAGGAGTCACAGCAGTTCTATTGCCGGGTGCGAGCTTCTTCCTTTCTATGAAGAAACTTCCCCCTGCAAGGGAGATGATTGAAAAAGGTGTGAATGTCTCTCTTGCAACAGATTTAAATCCTGGCTCATCGATGACCGAATCCCTTCCCCTGATCATGACCATGGGATGCACCATGTTCAGAATGACACCTCAAGAAGTGGTTCAGGCAACTACGATACATGCCGCAAGATCCATGGGACGAGAGAATCAGATCGGCAGCCTGGATATTGGAAAACAAGCCGATGTGATCGCGCTGGATATTCCTAATTATCAATACCTACCTTACCATTTCGGTGTGGATCATGTGGAATTGGCGATAAAGAAAGGAAAGATAGTCTACCGGAGGCCAGCCTGAAGCTCAAAGCTGAAGGCTGAAAGCTCAAAGCTCAAAGTAATTGTTTTATCAACCAAACAAACTAAACAAACGAGAGAAACTAATACAAACGTAATTAATTTATTGTCATTTCCAAATTCGAGATTCCGAAACAAGTTCGGAATGACATACTTTTTCTTGTCATGCTGAACTCGTTTCAGCATCTCATTTGATGCGTCTGTATTAGAGAGACAAGATAGACCAGACAGACGAGATAAACCAAATAGACGAATTCTATGAGACTTTTGGAGTGTGTTCCTAACATCAGCGAGGGCAGGGATCAGAACAAAATAGCCATCATCGCTGAAGAGGTGAAGAAGCATAAAGGAGTTAAACTCCTCGATGTCTCATCAGACAGGGATCACCACAGGAGTGTTTTTACTTTCATCGGTGAACCCTTAGCGGTTAAAGAGGCTGCCTTTTCTTTAGCCCTGAAGGCCATTGAACTCATCGATATGAGGGAGCATAGAGGAGCCCACCCTCGTCTGGGAGCAGTGGATGTGGTTCCTTTTATTCCCATCCAAGGGATTGCGATGGCAGAGGCTGTTCAATTAGCCCATGAATTGGGAAATGAATTGGGGCAGAGAGGAATTTCAGTCTTTTTTTATGAAGAGGCAGCTACTCGGCCTGAGAGAAGGGAGCTTCCCTCGATTCGAAAAGGAGAATACGAGGGTTTGAAGGAGAAATTGAAGGACTCCATCTGGAAGCCAGATGAAGGACCTCAGACTTTCAATCCAAAGTCTGGAGCAACAGTGGTGGGGGCCCGGTTTCCTCTGGTAGCTTACAATGTGAATCTAAAAACCGAAGATCTCAACATTGCCAAGGAGATTGCCAAGAAGGTGCGGTTCAAAGACGGAGGGTTACCCCAAGTGAGGGCCATGGGAGTTGATCTAAGAGAGAAAAAAGTGGTTCAGGTTTCCATGAATCTGACCAATTTTAGAGTGACCAATATCCCGCAGGTCTACGAGCTCATCAAACAAGAAGCTCTCCAAAGAGGCGTGGAAGTAGAGGGATCGGAAATCATCGGATTAATACCTCTCGCTGTTCTGGAAGATGTTGCCCAATACTATTTGAAATGTCCGGAGTTCTCAGTCGATCAAGTCATCGAACAACGGATTTTAGAATTTGAATAAGGTATAATCAATTTCAAAGTTCAAATAAAATCCAAAGCTCAAATGTCAAAATATATTGGATGAAGACAAATTTGGCATTAAGTCATTTAGGCATTCCTTTGACATTTGGATTTAACGAATACGATGCCCATTTTATGACCGTAAGAGGTAACCCATGGAAATAAAACGATTCTTGGAGAAACTTGCCTCAGATACTCCGACGCCCGGGGGTGGAAGCGCTTCTGCATTATCAGGAGCGCTATCTGCTTCTCTTGTGGCGATGACGGCAGGACTATCCTTGAAGAAAGGAAAAATTAAGAGAGGAGAGGCAGAAAAGACAAGAAAGGACGCCTTGGCTGTTCAGAGGAAACTGCTTCGAGCGGTAACTGAGGATGCAAAATCTTATGAAGCTGTGTTGAGAGCGTTTCGGCTGCCAAAAGATTCGGAAAAGAACCGGTTTATTCGCACTAAAGCAATACAAAAGGCTTATCAAGGGGCGACAGCCATCCCGCAACTGGTAGCTCAGCAATCGCTCCAACTTATGAACTATTCAAAAATTCTCATCTTGAAAGGAAACCCAAATGCGGTAAGTGACGCAGGCGTGGCTGCTTTTCTTGCTGATGCCGCCTTAGCAGGGGGGCTCCTCAATATCGGGGTGAATCTGGTTTCGGTGACTGATAAAACGTTTTTGAAGAAAATGAATTTATTGATGAAACAATTGGCAAGAAAGAGAAACCGTCTGATGAGAGATATCTTAAATACGCTTAGCGGAATTAAAGAAGGTTAGATAAATATTGAATGCTGATTTTAACAGATGTGTATCCCCTTTTTAGGGAGAAGGGATCCTGACAAAAGGCAGCTATGTGAGGATGCCTTTTTCTTCTTTTTGGCCACATGAAGTTCAGTACTATTTCGGTGGTCGTTTAGGTCTTTTCTGATTAGAAGAAGCTCACTCCTAATGTCTTCGTGTTCTTTTCTATTTTCTTCTCTATCGCGATCTAACCGCTCTTTCAGTGATTTATGTCCCTCGACCAACACGTCAAATTTCTCATTAATATCTTCAAGGATTATTTTAAACTCATCACTTTTCATGCTTTACTCCCCAAATGATTTTCCTTAACTTTAATCTTCACTAAATTTTTGTCAAGCATTAAATGAAATTGGTGAATTACTGGAGCGGGCAACGGGGATCGAACCCGCGACCCTCGGCTTGGGAAGCCGAAAACGGCATTTTTGCTAACCCCTTGATTTTGGTCTGATCTCCCGTAACTATTTGAAAATTTAAGGTAAAATTTATTTCCATTTATTCTTGTCTATTCTGTCCTTTTTAGTCTTTTTGACTGAATTATGTCACAATTTAGTCACAGTCGATTTTGAATATTGCAGCCAGGAACGATCGTAGTATTTCGACCAGCTTGACGACAAGCTGTGATGCGGAAATCTGCTGATCTCTGTGAAGGTCCATCTGTTTGGGAACAGGCATATTCGTTTGACGAAGAAGGGTTGTAAGGAGGTCTTTGAAGATGACAGGAATTTCGGCAGGAGATGGGATGTATTTCAAAATGAGATACGGGAGGGGGTAATTAGGCAATTTTTATTCGACCCTTTCACCTTCAATATCGGTCAACTTAGGGTATTGAAGATTATCGTTTGAAGAACTAAACCGCTACGCGGTAGAAACAAAGGTTGGTGCAGCGCCGCTTTTTCAGTTTGATATCCGTCCAATTTGGTGTTATGATATTGGGGTTGCTAAGTTTTAGCAACCTGCAAGGGAAGTTCCCCGATTGAAACCCCATAGATAATCTTTTCTGTTCGCGCAGCGGCTCAGTTCTTCAAGCGTCAATCCAAAATTGAATCAACGCCGTGAATAGACACGTCTCTGAACTTTATCACAACTTCGGATTGACGCTTATTCGAAATGTTGAAGAAAAAGGGGCAGAACCATCGCTGATATTGCTTGCATGTCTTGAGTGAGATATAGTTGGCTTTGCATTAGCTGGTCTCTTTTAGGGTAACCATGTCAGCGGCCTAATTGCTAACAGATTCCTCGCCCCCAGATTTATCAAAACTTATTTGTCCTGTATCGTCCCTCCGAAAAGGAAGTGTTATGGCCTTCATTATAAATTCCCTAACCAATTTGGAGGATTCGTCATCCATCTTACTCAATATCTCTTCAATCAATTTATCTACAATGCTCTTCACCTTTAATACATCCTCTTTTCGCAATGGTTTGGGTGCGGGAGGGAACAACGATCCTTTTTTACGCTTTTGCATGTCAACTTGATACAGAAAACCATCTTGAACAAAGGCCACTTTTTTCAGGGAATCAGAAATTTTAGAATGGATGATTTCATTCCTGTAATTTCTTAATTGTTTAAAATCACTAAACACCTGCGATTCAGAATCAAATAATTGGGTTTTAAATCCATTGCATAATGTAGGCATAAATAAAAGCTTCATTTCAATATCTAAACGTTGCTCCAAATTTTGATCCCTTAATTCCTTTTTTAGCAAACCATGGTAAAGAAGATTCACAAAGCCTTCCAAGGCTATAAAATAATGAATAACTATTGAACGATAAAACATACCAATTCCTACCAAATGTTTGTCGATGTATGCATCCTTCTCTGGGTCCTTAATACTCCTAACAATACCTCCTCCCACATCTTCCTTTTCATAAACACTGGGCATGTATCTCCGAAATTCAGCAAGAATTGTATTCTCATATTCGTCAGCATCTTCGAGCATCAGCTCGGCACTGCCATAATAGTGCTTAAAAACATTATCCAAAAGATAAACTGTTGTGACTTCCGCTTCTTCAAACTCTTTTCGGGGATTTAGTATCTGCTCCTTTAGCCTCGTAGCCTCTATCAGCAAATCAGACACAAACTTTTCTCCTTCTTTGATTTGTTTTTCGGTTGGTTCGGAAGTATCCTCTGGGAGCACATAAAATATTTTCAATAGACTATGCATTTTTTCAGTCCCGATTTGTATTGTTCCCCCGGATGGTGTCCTAATATAATATTTCCACTCCCTGCCGAGCGCATGTATTATATAATGTTCTATATTAGGTCCTTCCTCTATTGTTTCACGCTTGATTTCTTCCGGCTCCCAATCGGAAAAGAACCCGTAATTTCTTTTCAAAAGGCGATGAAAGAAAAGGACCTCAAACTCTTCAATCTCCTCATTCCTAAAAGTAATGGGGAATAATATGAACTTATCGGGCATATCTTCTGCCGATAATGATGGATACTTATAGTGAAGTGGGGCAATCGACGGTATTTTGTCTTTGTTTGACATCCTCTTACCTCCGTCTTCCAAATAAATCTCTGGGTCTTGATTATGGAAATCCTGTTAAATCCAAGCTCTTGAGGCTTATGGTCCTCTCTCATTAGAAAACAGGTTGCTGTTTCATGAATAGGGAGATGAAAGACCCCCATTATAAAGTAACACGGGGACCTGAAAATACAATGAGTAAGAAATGTTACACCTATAAGTCATTACGGGCAACCATATTATAGAATCGAACATTAAGAGTTGAAAGCGAGCATAATGTCTGGCAATGAGGTGAGACTGGCTGCCCGCCACAACGCTCCATGTTACTATAGTGACAGACCATTTCAGTCCGGGCGTCCCGTCAGCCGCCGACTCTCGGCGCGTGTTTCTTCTACCACCTTGGTGATCCAAGCCGGAAGAGGTGTGGAAGCGTGTGGGTTAGGAATCAATTTCAGGTAAGGAAGCCATGTCATTCCTTGTGTTGCAAGCGTCGTTGCAGTCATGAACAGAAGTACGCCGCCGACACGGGTATGTTGCGCTGGCGTGAAACGGAGGGAAACCAGTTCCGGCCATGATTCGAATGCTGTTGGCTGCCTGGTTACGTCAACCATCACGAGACCGGATTCATCCTTTGGCAACTGCTTGGCCTCTGCTATAAGAATGTCCTCCGCTCTTTGATCAGCGAATGGTGCTCGCACCAAAATCTGCCGGTTAGGCTGGCCCGGTCCCACGATGGACTGTGCGAGCGATATTCGCGTTCCATTGTCCCCCGGAAGAATCGAAGGAATGACCACGGCGGGGTCGCCGGACTTGACTATTAGGGATGCAAGATCGCCGATATCCCTTCTCTCGCCATCAGCCGCTTTGCAGGCCTCGCATGCCTGCCTGACCAACTCGTCCTCTTCACCCTCCATCGGGTCTCGCCAAAATACAATCTCCAGAAGGAAGGGCTGAAGGATCGAAATCACAGAGCCTGCAATTCGGCTAACGACCCCTTGCGTTCGCTTGCTGGCCATTGACGGGTTGAGCCGGGTCACCTCGATATAGGTCCAGAGGCCCGTTCCACTCCGAATGCGGAAGTCGGCGAGACGGTGGCGGCCGCCGACCACGACCTCTGGGCCGATCTCGACTTCTGTCCCCGGGCGTCTTGAGCGGAGTAGGTAGATAGCCGTTAGCTCGGTTTCAGCTGCAGCATCGTCTTGCAACAGCCTCTTCAACAGCGCATCCGCGCCGGGTGCTCCAGCTACCGCTTGCATGCATTTCCCAAACGCGTAGACACGGACGAACGGAGCGAATCCCCATAGCCGACCACCTCCCCGAATTCTCGTGGTGCTGAGAATCCATTCGCGGCCGCGAGCCTGCTCGGCAACGTCGAAAGCGCGTACTACGTCTTCAGGCGGCAACTGCAGGCGTTCGCCGCCTAACCACTCGCGTTCGATCTCATCAAACGTCCAGAGCATTGTTTTATTATCTCACACCTCAAACGGATTGTCCACAGGCCACGGGTCGGGTCGGCATTTGCTGAGCTGCTTTTTGCGGAAATCCGCCGATGGGAGCGGATTCATCCCGATGATACGATCGAAGGAGCCCGCAAAAATCACCGATTATAGGATGAAATGTTGCATTAGAGGGTAAAAATGAAAATTCACTCTTTCAGGAAGCTCAACGGGAATATACGGTTACCCTTCCCCTCATCATATTCTTCCGTCCTCTCCCGCGATTTTAGGCTTAACACTTTAACACACGGTCCATGAATGTCAAAAAGGATAATGATTTCAAGCGATGGCCTCTGCGAGTAGCCAGGCGACAATCTCCTTGACCGCCTGCGCTTGTGCATCATTAAAGATCCCCTCCTCCTTAAGGAAGTTATCGATGCTCGAACTCACTTCTTGGTTTTGCCGTTCACATTCAGAGGCATGGTTCTACCGTTCTCACCGGGCAGACCGGCTCTCCTCAAGCGGCGCAAACCTGATGAGCAAACGCGATCCGGTCGCTTCTGCCACACGCTCCAGCGTCCCCATCGAGGGGCGCACACGGCCGCTTTCCAGGCGCGCAATCACCGGCTGAGTCGTCCCCATCTTCCGGGCCAGCTCCTGTTGCGTAAGACCCGCACGGTTGCGCGCGTCGATCACGGCCGACGCCAGGACAAACTGCTCCTCAAGTGCGTCGTAAGCCTTCCGGTACTTCGGTTCCTTCATCCATTTCTTGTGTAGATCAGATATGCGTGCCATTGCTACACCCAAGGGTTTCGTTCACTCGACCGTCCAGCTCAGGCAGGAAGGCAATTTTCACCTGCCCCTTTCATCAAGTCGTAAGCATTGGCCTAAATCAAAGGTTAATGATTTCCGATAGAAAGAGAGTGTGAGGATTCGTCGTGCGGCCACCGATCGCCCAACCTGGATGCGCCTATCCCGCGTCGGGCTAACGCAGTTGTCAAGCAACCTTTTTTTGCCGTTTAATGATTTCTGCCAGCGATCTCAAAGCTTGATTAACGGAGTCATGATCCGGGAAGATTTTTGCTACATCAGGTTCGATCACTATGACATTTGTCCCCTCAGCATATCTTTTTGCATATTTCCCCTGGACGCCCCTGCTGAAATCGTATTCCTCAAGCATCTCTGGATCTTTTCGCATTCTCTTCATACTGTTTCCTTTCATTTTTCTTAGCTTTCCTGGCACTTATTATTCTAACTCTATCTCCTTGCTCCGTATGTACTACAACCAGAAGCCTGTTCTTATGAGAACTGCCAATCAAAACGAACCTGTCTTCGGATTCAGAATGCAATGGATCATAAATTGTCAATGAAAGAGTGTCTTCAAAAGCCGTGCTTGCTTCATCAAATGTTATCCCATGGATTTTCAGATTTTTCTTGGCCTTGTCCGGATCCCATTCGAACAGCAGCATGCTTTGACCTTTTCATCTCAATTATAGCTTTTCAGGGCGCGTTTCCAAATATTGCCAATAGTTCCACAGCCCCCACTGTTGGGTCCAGATTAATCAACCAGATATCACCCCTGCGCATGAAAATCCTCGGCGTCAAGAGAAGTGAAGCTCCCCGTGCTTCCGTACGGGGCATCTTCACAGCTTCGGCGAAACCCGCCGAAGCACATCCACCTACGCTAAAGCTTCGGTGGATACCCTTTTCGCATTCATCCCCGTCCTTCCGGACGGGGCATTCTGCGAAGGCGGGTAAAACTGGTCAGTTCACTATCGGTTTCATAATCTTGAAGCAGCGTGTCAACTGCCTGAGACAGAATCTTTTTCCGGTCCTGTGGAGTCAAAACGCGTTCCCT
>Ga0315314_1000926_pt1 | contig 28406 bp, 27 predicted proteins | sample TDP9_MG_FD_203631 | JGI IMG/M metagenome (GOLD analysis project Ga0315314, IMG submission 203631) | Freshwater sediment microbial communities from Lake Towuti, South Sulawesi, Indonesia - TDP9 | ecosystem: Environmental > Aquatic > Freshwater > Lake > Sediment | place: Indonesia: South Sulawesi... | reverse complement strand
CCGGACAACCGGAGCCGGATGGTGGAAAAGCGCCTCCGGAAGGCGAAGTTCCTGCTTCAGGAGATGCCCGCACCCAAGCGCTACGGCCCAGCGGATGCAGAGGCGCTCTTGGTGGGCTGGGGATCGACGAAGGCTCCCGCGCGCGATGCCTTGGAGCTGCTCTCGGCCTCGGGCCACCAGGTCGCGTACCTCCACAACATCGGCCTCTGGCCGTTCCCCGCCGCGCAGGTGGAGGCCGCGCTCGCCAAGGCCCCCCTCACGATCGGCGTGGAGAACAACGCGACTGGCCAGCTCGCGCGGCTCATCCGGATGGAGACGGGCAGGAAGCTCGACCAGATGGTCCTGAAGTACAGCGGGCGCGCCTTCACGCCCAATGAGCTTGCCGAACGTGTCGCGGAGGTGCTCTAGGGATGCCGCTGACGGTCGCGGATCTCGCGACGGAGGAGAAGCCGGACTGGTGCCCAGGGTGTGGGGACTTCGGCATCCTCACCGCGCTCAAGGGAGCGGTCGTCGACGCGGGCGCGGAGCCCCACAGGACCGTCGTGGTCTCCGGGATCGGTTGCTCGTCCAAGCTCCCACACTGGATCCAGGTGTACGGCTATCACACGATCCACGGCCGCGCGGTTCCGGTCGCGACCGGGATCAAGCTCGCCAACCACGATTTGGCGGTCATCGTGGCGACGGGCGATGGGGACTGCTACGGGATCGGCCAGGGCCACTTCATCCACGCGATGCGGCGGAACACCGACATCACGATCGTTGCGCACAACAACCAGATCTACGGGCTCACGACGGGCCAGGCCTCCCCGACGAGCGATGAGGGTTTCAAGACGAAGTCGACGCCCGGAGGGACCATCGAGCTCCCGATCAACCCGATCGCGCTCGCGATCGCCGGGGGTGCGACCTTCGTCTCCCGTGGTTTCGCCGGAGAGCCCAAGCATCTCCGCTCCATCATGGTCGAGGCGATCAAGCACCGCGGGTTCTCCCTTGTCGATGTCCTCCAGCCCTGCGTGACGTTCAACAAGATCAACACCTACGACTGGTACAAGAGCCGCGTCTACAAGGTCAACGAAGAGCCCGGCTATCAGCCCACAGAACGCCTCGCCGCATTTGCGAAGGCGCAGGAATGGGGCGCGCGCATCCCGATCGGCGTCATCTATCGAGAGGAGCGACCGACCTTGGAGGACCGGGAGCCTGCGCTGGCGAGCGGGCCTCTCGTCCGCCGCGCGCTCGATGACATCGACCTCAGCGCTGCGCTTCGGACGTTCGCATAGCTGGGTCAGGCCGACCCCCGCGCTCCGCTCGGTCCGGGAGTGTCTGGCCGCAACGCCTGCCTAGCCCCTCGGGAGGCTGAGCCGCGCCCCCGGGAGCCGCTCCCCATCCCCGTGACCCTCGAAAGGCTTATCGGCCATGTCGTTGCTTCGCACCCCGGGGGGGGGAAGTGTGTCTGGGGACCTCCGTGCCTCTGAGCGTTCAGCCGCGCCTCGCGTCCGTTCACTGACTGTCGTTGTGGCATTCCTGCTTGCCACCTTCGTCGCCGCCTCGGTTCCGCCCTTCGCAGCTGGGGCCGAGACGATTGCCTCGCCTGTATTGACCGTTGTAGGGCAGACTTCTAGTGCCTATGCTGGGCGCAGCGTCGCGTTCGTCGATCTCGACGATGATGGCAAGGGCGATCTCATCGTGGGCGCCCCTGGGGATTCCACCATGGGATCGCTTGCAGGACAGGTCATGATCTTCTTCGGCGGCGTCATCGACGCGACACCAGATGCCACGATCAGCGGTGTGGCAGGGGAGCAATTCGGCTGGGCCGTCGCCAGCGCTGGCGACGTGGACAGCAATGGCATCGAGGACCTGATCGTCGGAGCCCCCTTCAACGGGACGGCCGGATTCAGCAACGGGACGGCCTACATCTTCCTCGGCTGGGAGGATCGCTCCAAGATCCCCGATCGGTCGTACAAGGCCAATGTTACCCTCCTCAATGGTGCCGCTGACGAAGGCTTCGGATTCTCGGTCGCCTCGGCAGGCGATGCCAACCTTGACGGGTACGATGACGTTGTCGTCGGGGCTCCGCTTGCTGGGAATGGCCGAGTCTACGTCTTCTACGGTGGACCCCCAGCAAGCATGGATATGAAGGCGCCCGACAAGACCTTCACGGGCGATGCGGCAGGCGACCAGTTCGGCTATGCGGTCGCTGGAGGCCAGAATGTCGACGGGGACGCTTCCTTGGACATCGTGGCCGGGGCTCCAGCCGACAGCTCTGCTCAAGTCATCCTCAATGTCCGCCGGGCGAACCCGAAGGTCGAAACGCTCACGGGCACGGCCGCGACTGACCAATTCGGTGCCTCGGTCGCGATCCTCGACTACAACGGCGATGGCCTGGGCGATGTCGCCGTCGGCGCCCCCAATGCCACAGCCGCGGGGCCGAAGGCCGGCCGTGCATATCTCTACTTCGGGGCTGCCACTCCGGGCAGATTCGATACGACCGCTGATCGGACCTTCGCCGTCGGGTTGGCGGGCGACAAGTTCGGGACTTCCGTTGCGGGCGGCGACCCGCAGACCGACGGCATCGGGGATCTCCTTGTTGGCGCCCCTGAGAACGACACCGCGGGGTCCAACGCGGGGCGAGCCTACGTCTTCTATGGGAGTACCGCTGCCGACGCGACTGCGGACGTCATCGCCCAGGGCCAAGCGGCATCGGATCAGTTCGGCTTCAGCGTGGCCTCCGGCAGCAACCTGAGCGCGGACTTCGACGCCAACCAGTCGGCCGACTTTGCGGTTGGCGCCCCCCTCCGAGGTCCTGGGACGACGGGCGCAGCCTATCTCTATCGGGGTGTCAGGGTGGTCGTCCCTGCGAACCCCACGATCTTCGGCTATGTGCTCGATAACGCGACCACGCCGAAGGCCGGCATGCCGAACGCGGAAGTGACGATCGAGAGTCCGACGTACTCCAGGACGGTCCTGACGACGAGCAACGGCAGCTATGGGATCTCCACGCCCATCTCCGTGCCTCCTGGGACGTACTGGATCAACGCCTCGAAGCTGAACTACTTCTCGGAGAGCGAGCAGCGGACCCTGGCGCTCGACACACGGACGAACATGAGTTTCAACCTCACCCGGCTCCCGGTCGTCTGGGGCATCATCAGGAATGGCAACATTAGCGGCCTCCCGCCGCTCCAGGGGGCGCTCGTTCAGATCCTCAATGCGACAGGGGTCGTGCTGAACTCGACCACGACCGGAGCTTCGGGCACCTACTTCCTGAGGTTCTCCCAGAAAGGGGCCGTCACAGTCAAGGCCACCAAGACGAACTACTTCGTCAATCAGACGAGCTTCTCGATCCGAGAAGACCAGAACAAGTCGGCGAACCTGACCCTCCAGCACAAGCCGATCCTCATCTTCCGCGCCCTTGATATCGCCTCTGCCCCAATCTCGGGCGTCAGCGTCGTCGTGGCCATCGGCGGCGTTGTGGTCGCAAGTGGGACGACGGGCACGGATGGGCGGGTCACCCTCTTCCTGAACGGCCAGAGCCCGCCCGTGGCCTACGTCAACGCCACCAAGGCCGGGTTCCTCGCTGCTTCCCCGACGCAGACGCTGAGGCAGAACACCACAACGTACCTGAATCAGACCATGAACCGGCTCCCGACCCTCAGTGGGAACGTCCGGGATGCTCTCCGTGGGACCGCAGTCAGGGGCGCGACGGTCGACGCGATCTTCGACACTAACCAGACGCTCTTCAAGACGGTGACGACGAACAACCAGGGCGACTACGCCTTCGGGTCGATGCCGACGGGCACCTATGATGTCCGGGTCACGGCAGTGGGCTATGTTCGAACGACGGCCCAGAACATCGTCCTTGATCCTGACGAGGCCGCAATCCAATCCTTCGCCTTGGTCCAGGACCCCAATCCCCCGAGCTCCATGGTCACTACCCTGGGCAACGGGAGCACGATCACGACGGTCGAGTTCACGATCACCGCGACAGCGAGCGACCCCGAAGGGAGCGAGCAGCTCAAGGAGGTCGCGCTGTGGTACAGCTACAACAACACCGCCTTCGTGAAATGGGCAGCGGACCCCTCGGCGCCCTATTCGTTCCTCTTCAACGCGTCTCTCGCCAAGGGGGATGGGCGGTACGGCTTCTACACGATCGCGACCGACTACGCGGGCAACGTCGAGGCTGCGCCAGCGACGAACGATACCTGGATCTACCTCGACGCTCAGCTGCCGGTCTCAGCAGTCGGTGCGCTGCCCGCCTTCACGGGCACTGCGGCCTTCACCGTGACCGCCACCGCCTTCGACGTGTCAGGCGTGAAGGAGGTGGAGCTCTGGTACAGCAAGGATGGCGGGGCCTATGCGAAGTTCGGCACGGATGCGACGGCGCCGTACTCCTGGAGCTTCGATACCGCAGGCCTCGGAGACGGCTCGTACGCCTTCTACAGCATCGCCATCGACATGCTCAACCGGGTCGAGCCGGTTCCGAGCGCCCCTGATGCGACGACGCTCGTGGACACCGTCCTGCCGGCCGTGACGATCGTTGAGCCTCTAGCCCTCTCAACGCTGAACGCCACGCCAGTAGCGCTCCATGCGATCGCGACCGATGCGGGATCCCTGCTGAGCATGGTGGAGCTCCAAGTCGACTCAGGCGGGTACACGGTGGTGGCCTCAGGCATCAACGCCGCCGAGTACCACCTGATCCAGTCGGTGAGTCTCGCCGATGGCGCCCACACGATCGATGTCCGGGCGACGGACCGCGCCGGGCTCCAGCGCACGGTGAGCGTGAGCTTCACGCTCGACGCCACAGGGCCGCTGCTGTCGATCACCGCCCCAGCAACCGGCGCCTACCTGAGCACCGGTGCAGTCCTTGTGACCTGGACGGCCTCGGATGTTGGCACTGGCCTCGCGATGATCGAGGTCCGGGTCGATGGCGGCACATGGGCCGTCCTTGCGGGGACGGCCACCACCTACACGACCCCGGCCCTCACGGACGGCGCCCACACGGTCGACGTCCGCGCGACGGACAACGCTGGCAACGCGCAGACAAGGTCGGTCTCGTTCAGCGTGGATGGCACCCCGCCCACAGTCACGATCCTGAACCCGGCCGATCAGTCGGCGACGAACGAGGCCCCTGTGTCGCTTGAAGCGACGCTCACGGACGCCGGGTCTCGCCTGAACACCGTGGAGTACCGTGTGGATGCTGGCAGCTACATCGTGGTCGCAACTGGGATGAGCGCCGCGAGCTACGACCTCGTCCAATCGCTGAGCCTAGCTGACGGCAGCCACACCGTCTCCGTCCGTGCGACCGACCGGGTCGGCCTGCAGGCGATCGCGACGACGACCTTCACGGTCGACACCACGCTGCCGTCGCTGACCATCACGGCACCGGCCCAGGGCGCCTACCTGACCATAAGGACGGTGCAGGTGACCTGGACGGCCTCCGACACCGGAACAGGGCTCTCCGAGCTCGAAGTCCGCGTCGACGGTGGCACTTGGATCGCGCTGACCGCCTCAGCAACGTCGTACACGACCGCAAGCCTCGGCGACGGACAGCACACGGTCGACGTCCGTGCGACGGACGATGCGGGGAACTTCGTGGTCCGCTCGGTCGGCTTCGGCGTGGATGCCACGCCGCCGAGCGTGACGATCACCGCGCCGACCTCGGGCCAGCTCATCAGCTCGACGACGGTCACGCTCTCCTGGTCCGCCTCGGATGTGGGCTCCGTCATCACGGCCCTTGAGGCCCGGATCGATGGCGGAGCCTGGCGGCTGGTCGGTGGGACCTCGACGACGTTCCCTGGCGTGGCCGACGGAAGCCACACGATCGACCTGCGCGCCACCGATGCCGCGGGGAACACCGATCTCCAGTCGGTCACCTTCCGCGTCGACGCCACGCCGCCGTCGCTGACCATCACCGCTCCCCTGACGGGCTCCGAGGTGACGACGGCGGATGTGACCGTGACCTGGACGGGCTCGGATGCCGGGAGCGGCATCGACCACTACGAGGTCCGCCTCGACAGCGGCAACTTCGTCTCGACCGGGACGGCGACCCAGCACACCTTCACGGGCCTCGCCTCCGGCGGCCACACCATCACGGTCCGCGCGCTGGATGTTGCCGGCAACATGCTGGAGCAGACGACTGTGTTTGCGGTCAGCCTGCCCGAGGAGGAGGGGCCGTCGCTCGCGACACTTGCGATCGTCGGAGGGGGCGTGGCCGCAGGTATCGTCGCGATCGCGCTTGCGGTCTGGTACCTCCGGCAGCGCGGCGCACGTCCAGGGGCCGGCGCGCCCCCTGAGGAGAAGCTCTAGGCCTCGCGCTCCCTGAGGCAGGGGGCGCATGCGGCGAGCGAGTGTTCCCAGCGAAGGCTCGAAGGGGTCAGCCGTGGTCGAACTCCCCGAGCATCGTCTGGGCCGAAGGGCCGGGCCGCTCTGCGGGAAACGTCCGGGCCTCCAGCCCCACCATGCGCCGAAACTCGTTCACGCTCGCAGGCCCGAAGCCAGCGTAGTGGTTGTTGAAGACGACGAACGCGGCCTTGATCGAATCCGAGGCTTCCTCCAGCTCCCTCTGCCAGGCGCGCATCTCTGCAGACTTGTCCCGCTGCGTCTTCCCGAACTCGGTGAGCTCTCGATCTCCGACCATCCGGACGTAGGCGTAGTCCGTCGTGAGTTCGGCCGGGCTCTTCAAGTACTGATTCTCCGTCCAGACCATCGCGATGTTCGCGTTGCGGAGCAGGGCGTACACCTCTTCCCTGAACCACGACCTGTGGCGGAACTCAATCGTGTGGAGATACCGCTGCAGGTCCAGTTCCTTGATGAACTGCTGCAGCAGGTTCCAGTAGGACTCGTGCGTGATGGACGGCGGGAGCTGGACCACCAGCGGCCCCGCCTTCTCGCGGAGCTCAGAGGCGGCCGCGTAGAACTGGCCGAGCTCCTGACCGATTCCGTCGAGCTTCTTCTCATGCGTGATCCGCCGGGGGAACTTCAGGGCGAAGAGGAAACCGGACGGCGTCCGCTCATACCACTGGCGTGTCATCGACCGCGTCGGAGCACGATAGAAGGAGGAGTCCACCTCGACGCAGTCGAAGGCGGTGGCATAGAGCCTCAGGTAGTCGGCCTTCGGCGTGCGGGGCGGGTAGAATCCGCCGAGCCAATCGTCGTACCCCCAGCCGCTGCATCCTACGCGGAGGATTTCGGCAAGCTGAGCCATGGGAGACCGCAGCAAGCGTTCTGGCAAGCGATAAGCCCGCGCCCGTCGCCGCAGGTGCTGGGCCCGTTCCCTGCCTCGCATGAGCTCAGAGGACCCGCAGGGACCCGGGCGGGCCTCCTCGGCGAGCCTCGGAATCCTCTAAGTGCTCGCAGCTGCTTGCGGGGGAAAGCCATGGCGGAGGGGAGCTTCCCCGCACCTATCAGACCGTACGAGCCCGGGGACTTGGAGACGTGTCGGTCGCTCTGGGCAGAGCTCACGGAGTGGCACCGGAGGATCTACGGAGACCCCCGCATCGGCGGGCCCGATCCAGGCCGGCATTTCGATGCCCAGCTCCAGAAATCCGGCCCGGAGAACTTCTGGGTGGCTGAACTGCAAGGCCGCGTCGTCGGCCTGGCGGGCCTGATCGTCCAGGAGCGCGAGGCGGAGCTCGAGCCGCTGATCGTGAGCGAGAAGTGCCGCGGGCAGGGGATCGGCAAGCGGCTCGCAGAGACTGTGGTCGCGGCCGCGCAGGAGCGGGGACTGCGGGGCTTGAGTGTGCGGCCTGTCGCGCGCAATGAGGAGGCCATCGGCTTCTTCCACAAGCTCGGCTTCGACGTCCTCGGGCAGGTCGAGATGTACCTCGACTTCCGGCCGCGCGATCGGCAGGACTGGAAGGGCAACGAGCGGCTAGCAGGGAAGGAGTTCCGGGTCTAGCTTCTCAGGGGGTGGGGGCGTGCCAGAGTTCAAGTTCGTCTACACCGGAATCCGCGTGCGCGACCTTGACCGCGCCCTTCAGTTCTACGTCGGGATCCTCGGGATGAAACTCAGAAAGCGCGAAAAGGAACTGGAGAACCGAGGCGAGTTCGCTATCGTCGAAAGCGAGGGCTCGGACCAGACCCTGGAGATCAACTGGTATGAGGATGACAGTCCAGTGGCTGGGCCCTACCGCGAGGGCGAGGAGCTCGATCATCTCGCCTTCCGTGTGGACGCCTTCGACGACGCCCTCGACCACCTCGCCAGGGCGGGCCATCCCGTCGTCATGGGGCCGATTGACGACGGGAAGTACCGTGTCGCCTATGTGAAAGATCCAGACGGGATTTGGGTCGAAGTCTACGAGGTCCGCGAGGCTGCAGGGCGCTGAGGGGGATCCTCTCTGCGCGGCCCTGCAGCAGCCGCCTTGATCTTCTCATACCGCTCCGCGTAGAGCTTCTCGCACGACTGGCAGCACAGGTAGTGGTCGCGGCCATCGAGCTTCAGCTTGATCGGCTCCCCCTCGATCACCTTGCGGCACTGGAAGCAGATGAGCGTCGTTGAGAGGCTGTCGGTGATCAGGGCCCGCGGCTCATCCTTGAGGTGCTTCGTGGCGACGAAGTGCTCGTAGTCGAGGACATCCTCCAGGCCCTCCAGCCGGCCGAGGAACGCATCCACCTGCTCCTGGCGGGGCAGGACGGCCTCCGCGAGGATCTTTGAACCTCTGGCGTGAGCAACCCAGCGGACCTCGGGAAGCTGGGCCAGAGCAGCTCCCACGGCCTCCGCCTTGGCGGGCCGACATTTCAGCAGGAGGAGCACGGAGACCTGCCGGAGCCGCTCCGGATCGACGACTGCCCGGTAGCCCTTGAGGATGCCGAGCTGCTCGAGGGTGGCGACGCGCGCGCTGATTGTGGGGACGCTCACGCCGACCCGTTGGGCCAGGTCTCGATAGGAGAGGCGCGCATCCTCCTGGAGCGCCCGCAGGATCTCCACATCGGTGCGGTCGAGTTCCACGGCGGCGCTACTGCTGCGCGCAGGGATAAACCCAACAGGTGCCTATGCGCGGCCCGCGGGAGCGTCTGTGCGACATTCCCCTGGTTACGGGGTTCGCGCCAAATGGGCTCACGGGACGACACCCACCTAATTCAACCCCGCCCTTGATGTGGGGAGAGTCGGACGATTCTTGGGATGGAGAGGGAACCGGCCGCCATCTCCTCGTCCTGCCCATCGCAGCTGTCATGTCACGCAGCGGGTCTCCCGTTCGCGGTTCGGGAGCGATTCCGCCTCCCATAGGTGCGGCGCGGTGCCAGGTCCGTCCCGCGGCCGTTGCTCCCAGTGCGGTGCGAACACCTCACAGGCCTACGCCGCAGAGAGCGGCTCGAGTCTGACCTCATAGTGCTCAACGTGGCTCGCGGCCTTTCCTTGCACGACTGGAGTTGCGCCGAGGATGCGGAATCGGCGGGACCCAACGACGAGGATGTCACCGGTCATTGGCGGGACCTTGTTGGAGAGAAACGCGAGGTGCTGAGCTTCGGCGAGGATGGCCAGGGATTCGCCGAGAGAGGCCCCGTCTCGAACCACGAGGACCGGCAGTCCGCGTCTCTTGAGGATGATGCCGAGCGATGCCATGGGATCCCCGGGAAGTTCCGCAAGGACACCGCGCCCCTCGGCATTGAACTTCTGGCCGTCCCTTCCTGGCTCCAGAACAGCCCTTTCCAATTGTCCGGAAATAGCTTTATGACCCCTTCCCGCGCTTTCCGCCGCTGCTGGGAGGAGGCCCCTGTGGGGCGCATTGTCCTAACTGCTGACTACACCCTGATGACGGATTACCGCAATCTGTCCCTCTCTCCGTTCTTCAGCTGCATCCCTGCGGACTACCTGATCTCCCGCTCGGTCTTCCGCCTGCTCGCGCCGAATCCTCCCCACCGCAACGGCGAGGCGGTCTACGCGCCCTATGGCCTGCGGAAGTTCGAAGCCGCGCTCCTGGCGGATGGCTTCAAGCGCGAGGAGATCGTCGTCGCCCATCCCGACCACGTCCACAGGTTCGTGGGCCCCGAGACCGAGGTCGTCGGAATCAACACGATGGACCCGCTTGGGCTCGGCCCCGTCAGCATGACCTTCACCAACGGCGGACGGCTCACCGCGTTCACGAAGGCGATGTTCGACAAAGTGCTCGGCCTGCTGCCGCGCGAGAACGGCCACAAGTTCAAGGTCGTCGTCGGCGGCCCCGGCGCCTGGCAGCTCAAGATCCGGCCTCAGGAGCGCGAGGCCCGTGCCATCGACCACATCGTGATGGGCGAGTGCGACACGCGGGCTGGAGGGGTGATGCGTGAGATCATCGCGGATGGGGCGCCCGACGTCATCGAAGTCCACGGGTTCCCAGACCCCTCCGAGATGCCGCCGATCGTCGGGCCCGCCATGCACGGGATGGTCGAGGCGATGCGCGGCTGTGGGCGGAACTGCGAGTTCTGCGAGGTGAACCTGCGACGCGCCCGCTACCTGCCCCTCCCCTACATCCAGCAGGAGATCGGCGTGAATGCGCGCGCAGGTCTGAGCAACGCGTGGCTCCACTCCGATGACATCTTCCTCTACGAGTGCGAGGACCGCCACACGCTCAGGCCCAACCACGAGGCGATCGTCGAGCTCTTCCGAGCTGCCATGGCCGTGCCTGGTATCGCCCACTGCAACCCCACCCACGGTTCGCTCTCGCCGGTGGCAGCGGATCCCCAACTCGTTGCGAAGATCGCGGGCATCGTCCGGACCGATCCTCGCCGCTGGGTCGGCATCCAGTCCGGCCTGGAAACCGGTAGCGGCCAGCTCATGAGGACCTACATGCCGCGCAAGATGCTCCCCTACTCGCCCGACGAGTGGGGCCGCGTGGTCTTGGAGTCCCTGGAGATCCTCAACAGGAACTACTGGTACCCCGCGCTCACGCTGATCCTCGGGCTCCCAGGGGAGACCGCTGAGGATGCCTGGGAGACGGTGGAGCTCATCAACCGGATGGAGGCCATCCCGAACAACCACTTCATCGTCGCACCCCTGTCCTTCGTCCCTGTCGGGATCCTGAAAGGAGAGGAGTTCTACCACATCGATAGCATGATCGATGAGGCCCGGTTCAACGTCCTGTACCGCTGCTGGAAGCACATCCTCCATGAGATCGACCACACGCTGTGGAGCATCTCGCGGTCCCCCCTGCCCGTCCGCGTGGCGACCAGCCTTGTGGGGGCTGTCGGCGGGCGATTCCTCCTCCGGCTGCTCGAACGGTATGGGCAGCGGCGAGGCTTCTCGGTGAAGTCCTTCCACGCGCGGTCGTCGTCCCGCGGAGCCCTGCCCGCCTAGCGCGGACCAACCCGTGCGGCCGGTGGAGAGCCCACTGCGCGCCGGAGGCTCTGTGCGCGCGCCTTGAGCGCCTTGTCTTCGCACCATTGCTCGATGGCCGCCGCGAGCCGATCGTAGTGCTCGCGCGCTTCCGTCCGGAAGTACTCGAGCTCCTCTGGCCGCACGCCAGGAGACGCGGAGAGGAGCTGGAGGAAGACCTCGTCAAGCTCGCTCTGCTCCAGGTCAAGGGCGAGGGAGAGCGCAGCCTCGAGGCTCGGGCGTTCGGCGATGCGGCGGCGGTAGTCCTCGAAGTGCCGGACCATCCGAGGGACCAACTGGGGATCGATTGGGACCTCCTTCTTCAACCCCTGGGCGCGTACGAACTGGCCTGCGAGGTTGAGCATGTGCGCGTGGTCCCCTTCGGCGTTGGCAAGATCTCTCCAGAACAGGTGGAGCTCCGGAGGGCTGCGGAAGGCCCAGCTGAGATCGGAGTAGAGCACCGAGGCCCGCCGCTCCAGTTCTGCGAAGGCATCGAGCGCGGCGTCGAGTTCCATGGAGGCCTGCCTCGCGACACAGCCGCACCTTCGGATAATAAGGTTCGGTCCGACAGCAGAGAGCAAGCGCCGTCGGAAGTCTGATAATCCCTCTCGCTGCATGCCCGGGCGGCGGAGATGAGCGGGGCGGAACGCTGGCGGCTCACGGAGGACGAATGGCTCGACCGCCCCTACTACAACCTCGCGGTCGAAGAGGCGATTCCCCGCGCCGTGGGCCAGGGAGACGTGCCGCCCACCTTGCGCTTCTGGCGCAACGACAACACGATTGTGATCGGCCGCTTCCAGTGCCCCGCGTTGGAGATCCGGTTTGACGCCTGTCAGCGCTCTGGGACGACGGTCGTGCGCCGGTTCACAGGCGGAGGCGCGGTCTACCACGATGCGGCCAATCTCAACTACGCGCTCTCACTCCCGGTCGCCCCCAGCGACGATCCTCCTGACATCTTCGCCGCCTTCGCGCGCGTCGGGGCCGCGGTCCGCCGCGGGCTCGCGCTGCTCGGTGTGGACGCCGAGTTCCGCCCTATCAACGACCTCCAGGTCGGGGCCCAGAAGATCTCCGGGATGGCAGGCTCGCTCCTGCCCGGTGTCAGCTTCGTCCACGGATGCCTGCTGGTCGGCTCAGACCTCGTTCGGCTGGGCGAGGTGCTCAACGTGCCGCAGGCAAAGCTCGAGGGGAAGGGAGTGCGCTCCGTCGTTAAGCGCGTGACGACACTCCAGGAAGTGCTGGGGCGCCCCGTGGAGATGGCCGAGGTCAAGGAGGTTCTCCGGCGCGGGTTCGAGGCGGAGTATCAAGTGACGCTGGAGCGGGGCGGGCTGAGCGCCGGCGAACGCGCGTTGGCGGAGCGCCTGCAGCGCGATCTCTATCTCGCGCCTGACTGGACTCTGGGACCCTGCCGTCGCTGCGCCTCTCGCGCGGAGAACGACGCGCTGCTCAGGGAGGTGGCGGCGCGCCGATAGGGCTCCGATCGAGCAGGTGGAGATCATGCATTGCAAGACCGTCTGGAAGGCTCCGAAAGGCAAGCTCGTCAGAGTCTGCCTCGATGTCGAAGGCGGGAAGCTCCACCGCGTCGTGTTCACGGGGGACTTCTTCTGGGAACCCTCCGATGATGTCGACGCGCTCGGAGAAGCGCTCGAAGCGGCGCCCGCGGAGCCCACAGAAATCCGCAGGAGGGTTGCCGCCTTCTTCTCCGACCATCCCGCCCGGCTGTTCGGCGCGACCCAAGAGGATTTTGCAGAGGTCGTGCTCCAGGCGCTGTCTGCGAGCAGGCCTCCTGCGGACGGCGCCCAATAGCCCCCAGGTTCTGTGACAGCTCGGGTGAGCCGACGCTGTGGCTCCACTCTGCTCGGCTCCTCCCGTGCGCCTCCAAGGATCCCTTGGAGGGCGTAGAGGGGACTCATCACATCATCGCGGAGGGCACCGGGCTGGAACCATACAGCCCTTGCCTTCTCCTGAAGGCGGTCTTCTCCGAGATGCGACCTGCGTCGCACCCCGACCCAGCCGTGTTCTGCGCAGAGCGCGTCATGCCGGCTGGATACTCGACGGCGGTCTTCCGCCGGAGGGGTTGGAACACGATGGCCGCCCCTGGCCTTGAAGGCTTAAGGTGGTAACATGAAAGTGACCCATCACCCGACTTGTGACAGAACCTAGCGCCCAAAACGACTAAGAGCGTCCTCCACCTGCCCCGGGCCGATGCTTGAGGCCGTCACGTTCGACCTCTGGGAGACGCTCATCACCGAGAAGGGCGGGATCTCCGACGCCCTCGGCGAGTATCGGACGGAGGAGATGCACCGGGTCCTCACCGAGCTCGGCTACGAGATCCCTCCCATCCTGGTCGTGAAGGCCTGGGACAACGCCTTCCCCAAGCTCCGGAGCGTCCAGGACGCGCAGCGCCGCCCTCTGACGATCTCGGAGCACATCGAGACCTTCCTGCGGACCCTGAGCGGCGTCTCCTCATGGGACACGACACCTCTGCTGGGGGATCCTTCTGCAATCACCGCGCTTGCGAAACCCTACACCGAAGCGGCGCTGCATGTGCCGCCTCTTCCGATGCCTGGCATGCGCGAGGTGCTCACGCAGCTGCGCGAGCAGGGCTGCAAGCTTGCGATCATCTGCAACACCTTCGAGACGCCGAGCTCGGTGCTTCGGATCCTGCTGGATCGGCTGGATCTTGCCCGCGGCATCGATTGCCTCGTCTTCTCGGACGAGATCGGTCTGGTGAAGCCGGATCCCGCGATCTTCGAGGCAACCCTCGCTCGACTTGGCGTGACTGCCCCGTCGAGGGCCGCCCATGTCGGCGATCGGGCGGAGACGGATGTGCTAGGCGCCCTTCGTGCGGGCATGCACGCGGTCCTCTTCAGCCCCGGCAAGGCCGCGTGTGATCCCCCCGCGGGCGCTCATCTCCTCAAGAGCCCTGGGGAGCTCCCCACACTGCTTGCCTCGCTTGGCTAGCGGGAGGGGCAGTCCGAGGTTCGGGCGGCGTCTATATATAGGTCCGCCGGCTCATAACGGCGTTGTACAGGGGCGTCTCCGATGGGTAGCCAGGAGTTTCACATCGTGCTGTTGTCGAAGGAGCCAGAGCGCGCCTACACCGCCCTCACGCTCGCGATGGGCGTGCAGGCCATGGGCGGCAAGGCGTCGATCTACTGCACCTCAAGCGGCCTTGAAGTCGTCCGCAAGGGCGGCGCGGAGCAGATGAACCTCCCCGGGTTCCCGCCGCTTGCCAAGATGCTCGCCGACGCTCAGAACGCAGGGGTGTATGTGAGCGCCTGCGCCCCATCTCCCGAGGTCCTGCAGATGATGGGGATCACCAAGGAGACGACCGTGCCCGGGGTTGTCCTTGAGGACGTCATCGGATTTCTCAACCGCGCGATGCCAGCCGCCAAGGGCGGCGGGGTTGTCGCGTTCCTGTGACGCGACAAGGAGAAGCTAGGTCGATGTCGACTGAAGCTGCGGAGGCCACCGGAGTTGTGGGCGATGAGGCCCTGCGTGAGGCACATCCTTCCAGGGTCTTGGACACGCGGGGGCTCGTCTGTCCCTACCCCGCACTCCAGACGACGCAAGCCGTCGCGGCTCTTGCCCCCGGAGAGACCCTCGAGGTGCTGACGGACAACGAGCCCACAGCCGCGAAATCCATTCCGCTACTCTGCAAGGACCGAGGGCTGCGATACCTCGTGATTCCCGAGCAGAGCCACTGGCGGATCCTCATCCGCAAGCCGCTGAGCTAGGCCGCACCCCGCGCGGCGCGAAGCTGAGGGCGGAGCTCGACCCAGTAGAAGAGCGTCGAGAGGATCGGCACTGCGACGTAGAGGCCGGTCCACAGCCATGCGAAGGGCTTGTCGTAGGCCATGAGGTCGACGTGAAGGCCTGCGACAACGAGCGCGAGAACAGTGTAGATCGCAAGGGCGACCATCAGCATGGCGGTCGTGGCGGGATCCTGCCTGAAGAAGAGGAATGTGACCGCAAGGCCGATTGTCAGGAAGATCGCGCCCAGCAGCTGCGCGCCGATCTCTGAGGCGATCGGCCAGGCCCAGGAGTCGGCCTGCCGGGCGGTTTCCGGGGCGAGGAACAGGATCGTGCCTTCGACGAGGTTGATGAGGGCGACCAGCGCGAGATATCCGCGGAGCCACCCTGAGTGTTGTCTCTGCCCCACGCGTCCGCCTCCGGAAAGAGCGGAGACGCTTGGCTGCATTGATGCTCCGCCCGTCCTCCGACGGGCCGCCGCACGGAGGAAGCTCGATCGACTGCACCGTGCCGACGGGGCAGGCGGGCTTCGCGTTCGGCCCTGTCTTCCACGCCACCGAAGCCCCGTTGCGCGCCTCACTCCCCCGAGGGGGGCGCAGGGGTGGGCCTAGGCGAGGAACCCGAGCAGCGGCAGGGCGAACAGGACGAGCACGCCCACGAGCACCCAGGGGTTCTCGTGGAAGTGGTCCAGAGGTCCGCCAGGGAGAGCCGAGGGATCGGCCATGAGGAAAACAGGCGGCTCGGCCGCTCATAAGGGGGCCGACCTGGTTATCACGGCTGAGAGCGAGACGGCAACGCGGGGCGCGGCGCGGAGACCTCACGCACGCCCTACTGATCGCGGAATACGTAGAGCGCGAAGCCCGACCAGACCTTGGGATGAAAGTACGTCGACTTCCGCGGCATGCGAAGGCCCGCGGCCGCCACCGCCTCCACTTCGGCAGAGGACGGTGGCCGCACGAGTCCGATGAGTTGTGCGCGCCTGTCCTGCGGCCCCAGGAGGGCTGCGCCAACCCCTCCGTGCACATAGGAGACCTCGAGCTCTCCCTTGGGTCCGAGGACGGAGGGGAGCACCTCACGCTCAAGGACGCTGACGGAGAGCCGCGAGACTGGATCCGCAGCCGGAAGGGCGCGTGGTCGCAGCTTCCATCCCTGACGCTTTGCGACGACCCAGAGCCCGACTTCCCCCGGCCGCCCCCTCTCGACTTCACGCTGCAGGGCATCGAGGGTCTCGAAGGGCTCAAGGTCAAACCGCTTCCGGAGGCGGCTCTCGAGGGATCGAAGCCGTTCAGCGGGGATGCCGCGCAGCCGCCGGTGTGTCGGGAGGATCACGAGGCCCGGATCCTGCAGGCTTACAAAGGCGCTCAGGATGAACCCAGACGGGTCCCCCGGCGTGCCAGCTCGCCGGCCTGAGCGCTGTCGCGCCTGTGCATACTCGAGGGCGGCGCTGTAGCGATGATGGCCGTCGGCGATGAGCGCTGGGCGCCCGCGAAGCCTCTGTTCCAGCGCTCTCAGGTCGGTCTCCTTCGTGATCCGAGAGAGCCGATGGAATCCGCCTTCGAAGTCCTCAGCTTCAGAGAGAGGCTCTCCGTTGTCCTGGGCTCTGTCGAGCAGGTCACTGGCCTCGCCGCGAGGGTCGTCGTACAGACAGAAGATCGGCTCCAGGTTGGCTTCAGTCGCCCGAAGGAGTGCCAGCCGATCCTCCATCGGCCCCCGGAAGATCTCCTCGTGCGGCCGGACCTCCTGCGCTGCAAACTCCTCAAGATGGAGCAGGCCCAGAAGGCAGCGCCGATGCAACCGGCCCCGCGGCGAGGCGAACTCCTCGTCGAGGATGTAGAAGCCGGGGCGCTTGTCGCGGATGATCGCCCCCTCGTTCACCCATCGGTGCAGCCGCCTGGAGGCTTGGGCGTAACGCTGAGCTCCGCACGGCAAAGTGAGATGGACGATGTTGTGGGGCTCTGCTGCGAGCTTCTCGCGCAGCTCATCGTCGATCACATCGTAGGGCGGGGCGATCAGCGAGTCCAGGCTGGTCCCGAGCGCTTCGGGATCGTAGCGGACCGCGCGAAACGGCCTGAGCTGGACCATCCTGCCTCTCCGCTCGCAGGCTCGTTAGAGGTTCGGGACCCTTCAAGGCCTCTGTTGGGCGGCCGTTCCAGTGGAAACGGAGGTTCTGACTCGTTCGCAAATGCGTGGTGATGTCCATCTGGCCGCTCATCTCAGGCCCGCCGACGCCGGAGCCACATCGTGTGATGGCAGCTCCTCCGGGCGCAGCCGTCGTCCAACGCCTTCAAAGCCATCGGCGCCTTTCTCTGCGTTGGTCTCCGTGAGTCGGCTCCTCTGGCATCTCCTGGCGGGGACGCGGGGCGGCCTGAAGCGAGCCGAGCTGCTCGCGCTCGTGCTCGAGCGGCCCTACAACGCCCATCAGCTCGCCCAGCAGCTCGGGATCGACTACAAGACCGCGCGTCACCACCTGCGCGTGCTCGAGCGCAACGAGCTCATCGTCGCCTCGACTCAGGAGGGGCTCGGGACGCTGTACTTTCCCAGCGGCAGCTTGCTCGCCCAGCGCGAGGCCTTCATCGCGATTTGGGAACAGGTGGGGAAAAGCGTTAAACCGCCCCCGCGGCCTGGCTAAGGAGGAAGAGCAGATGGTCAGCGTCGTCTGGCTGGTAGATCTCGTCCTGGCGGGGGCTGCTGGAGCGCTCGTCGCTGGGCTCCTGTTCGTCTACGGACGGCAGGTCCGGGCTGCCCCCACTCCGTTCGGCTGGGGCCTGGTCATCTTCGGTGTCTTTCTCCTCCTCCAGAACCTGGTCGCCCTGCCCGTCTACTGGCTGTGGGCCCAGGAATACGGCCCTGAGCTCTCCCTCCCCTTGATGGGGATCCACGGCGCGCAGGTCGTCGGGCTGCTCGCGCTCGTCTGGATTACCTGGGAGTGATGGAGAGAGGCCTGGGGAGCGCCGCGGGAGCCCCGCAGCCTCCCCTGCCATCAATGAGGTTGGCCTGGGCCTAGAACTCCAGCTCCGAGCGGATCCCGGCCCAGCCCGGCTTGCCCTCGCCCTTGATCGTCTGCGTGGTCGCCCCTGAAGTGATCGTCCAGGCCTCCAGGGTCGTTCCGTCCTCTTCGAGCTCGCCCGTGACCGTCACTGTGCTATCCACCGTGACGGTGATGTTTCCATCAGTGCTGTTCCAGTACCACGGAGGACCGACCTCGACATGATAGAGGGTCCCTTCCGAGGAGAGGTTGAAGCCTGCGTTCACCTTCCAGTGCGGGTTGTAGAAGACCTCCGTCACAGTTCCTGTGACGGTGATCGGGCTTGCGCCATCGTCCGAGAGGATCGCGACGCCCCCCACCCCGGCGGCCCCCACGAGGGCTGCTAGGGCGACCAATGCTGTTGCTGACACCGCCATAGTCTTCCCTGGCCGGGCCCACCGGGGCGCCCCGTCTAGGGCTTTTTGGCACGTCTATCGAACGAGCCGGCCCGGCAGAGGCGCTCAGTAGTAGCGCGTGGTCTTTGCGAACCGCTCCTCGACCTTGATCTTCCGTTTCCCGAGCTCGCGGAAGAAGGCGACAGGATCGGCGACCGCCTCGACGGGGTAGACGCCCCGTTCCTTGATCTTGCCCGCGACCATCCACTGCGCGATGACCGAGGGAGGCACTGCGGTGTCGCGTGCGGAGGAGATGCCGCGGACGGGATCGTTCCAGGTCACTGAGAAGTAGGTGACTTCAGCGGGCGCCCCGTCCTTGGTGCCGAACACATCGATCCGGAAGTCGTCGAACTCGTACTCCTCCTTGGGCGGCGGGGCGCCGCGGGCCTCCGAGATGCCCCGCTGGTACATCGCCGTGAGGAAGTCCAGCGGAGAGACCTCAGCAGCGCCGGCCTTGAGCGGCCTGGTATCGGCAAACCCGAGGGCCTTGAGCGTCTTGAAGGTGGCCATGTCCGTCTCGGGAAAGCCGATCCGGAAGGTCACGTGCTTGCAGCCCTTCCCGATGTACTTCCCCATCGTCGCAGGCTCGGAGTGCTTCACAAGCCACGCCTTGATCTTCCCGATGGGCTCGGGCATGACCACCTCGGTCTCGCCCGAGAGGATGGGCTCCTTGGAGTACTTCCCGTTCTTCCAGATGACGGGTTCCTGCGTGAACTCATCCATGACGGTCCTGATGGAATAGCCAGGCCAGCCCGCCTCCTTGACGGGGAGCGTGTTCCCCCACGAGCAGTAGATGTTGATCGTATCGACCGTATCGAGGAGCCTCGCGCCCGCAGCCCCGGCGACGTTCGTGATCCCCGGAGTGCTCCCGAGGCCGATCGTCGCCGTGACGCCAGCGTCCTTCCACTTCTTGTGGAGTTCGAGCTGCTTGAGGCAGGTGTCGAAGAACCCCCCGAGGTCGGTGTAGTGGGCACCTGCCTTGAGCGAAGCGTCCATGACGCCGAGGTTGGTCTGGTACCACGCGCAGTTGATGATGACATCGACCTTCTCGCTCTTGGCGACCTGTTCCACCTTCTTGGTATCGTAGGCGTCGATCGCCATTGTTGTGACCTTGTTCTTTGACACCTTCAGGTCGCGAACCGCCTTCTCGACATTCTCGAGCTTGCGGCTGGAGGCGATGACATCGGCCTTGTAGAACTCCACGAGGTCCTGGACGGTCAATGCACCGATCTGCCCCGAAGCTCCCAGCACGAGCGCCTTCATTCCAGCTCCTCCTCTCCCTTGCTACGACTGGACCTGTAGTCCTGGAGCCTCATCGGCTCCTGCCAGCGCGAGGCCGCCAGGGGTACTTAAGCGTCACGGGAATCCCTCCTGACTGGCCTTCCAGGACGGTTCAGGCCAGAGGCACGCTGGCAGACGAGTCAGAGCACCGCAGAAGACGCCCCCGGCCCTCAACGGGCCCATCAGAAAGCATGATGGTGAAGCCGCGCCTACGCCGGCAGGGATCAGCATGGCGCGCACGAAGAAGTCGCTCAAGGCACCCGCGCTCTCGCTCAAGGCCCCCGGAGCCAAGGGCCAGGCGATCATCGACGAGGACCGCGAGTACGTCTCCCCCGCCTACTCGCGGCTGGTCCCGATGGTCTTCGGGCAGGCCGAGGGCGCGGAGATCTTCGATGTCGATGGCCATCGCTACCTGGATTTCGCCGCGAGCTTCGCCGTGCTCAATCAGGGCGCGCGCCATCCGAAGATCCTGGCGGCCGTCCGGGCCCAGCTCGATCGGTTCACCCTCGCGGCTACGGACTGGTTCCACGAGCCTGTGGCGCGGCTGGCGCACAAGCTTGCCGAGATCACTCCTGGGGAGCTAGAGAAGACGTTCTTTGCGAGCACAGGCTCGGAGGGCATCGAGACGGCGATGAAGCTCGTGCGCTACGTGACGCGCCGGCCGATCTACCTCGCGTTCGAAGGGTCGTTCCACGGGCGGACCTTCGGGGCGCTCTCGATCACTTCGAGCAAGTCGTTCCTGCGCAAGCGCTATGCCCCGCTCTTGCCCGATGTCGTCTTCACCCCCTTTGCGTACTGCTATCGCTGTTACTTCGGGCTCACCTATCCGGAGTGCGGGCTCCACTGCGCCCATGCGTTGGACCGGACCCTGGAGAGCGTGGCTCCTGCCGAGGATGTGGCGGCCCTCTTCTTCGAGCCCGTGCAGGGCGAGGGGGGCTACGTCGTGCCTCCCAAGGGCTACTGGGACGAGGTTCGCAAGATCTGCCGTCAGCAGGACATCCTGATGGTCGCCGATGAGATCCAGACCGCCTTTGGGAGGACGGGGAAGCTCTTCGCTTGCGAGCACTGGGGCCTGGAGCCTGACGTCATGGTCCTCGCGAAGGCGCTCGGGGGCGGGTTCCCCTTGAGCGCCTGCATCGCGCGGGCCGAGCTCATGGACGCGTGGGAGCCGGGAGCGCATGACACCACCTTCGGGGGCAATCCGCTCGTCACGGCAGCTGGGCTTGCGGCTGTCGAAGTGACCATCGAGGAACGCCTGCCGGAACGTGCCGCCAAGCTCGGCCTCAAGACGCTCGAGCGCCTCGCCGAGCTGAAGCGCCGTCATCCTCTCATCGGAGATGTCCGAGGGTTAGGGCTCATGATCGGGGTGGAGCTGGTCAGGGATCACAAGACGCGGGAGCCCGCCACAGCGGAGGCCGCCCAGGTGGCCGAACGGTGCTTCAGGAAGGGCGTGCTCCTCACGGTGGTGGGCCGCTACTACAACCTGTTGCGCATCGCGCCGCCGCTCGTCATGACGGAGGCGCAGCTGGAGGAAGGCCTGGGGATCATCGACGAGGCGCTCGGCGAGGTCGAGCGGTCACACGGCTTGTCCTAGGGGCGACGAAGGCCAGCCTGGGCTCTGTGCCACTCCAGGGTTTCGCGGAGAGCCTCCGAGAAAGAGGTCGTCCGCCAGCCGAGCTCACGGCGCGCCTTCGCCGCATCGACGGCCATGGGCCGGTCCATGGATGTGAGCATGTCGCGTGAGACCGCCGGGTCCTTTCCTGTGAGCCTCGCGGCAGCCTCACCCGCCCAGGCCAGAAGGCGAAGCGTCGTGAGGCCCAATGGCCGACGGTCCCAGCGTCGTCCCGCGGCCTGCGCGAACCTCCGAAGGAAGTCCTGAATCCCGAGGACTTCATCGGAGGCGACGTAGCCTTCTCCGCGTCTGCCCCGCTCGGCTGCGAGGACGAAGGCCTGAGCCACGTCACGAACGAACACCCAGCTGATCGGCGTGTTGCGTGGCGGAAGGAGCCAGAACCGCCCCTGGACGATGCGAGCGAGCTCCCCGCCGAACTGGCTGCGGTCATGCGGGCCGAAGACGGCCGCTGGATAGACAGTGACGACCTCTCCCCCCTCCTTGGCGTAGCGGTCGACGTCCTGCTGGGCGCGCCACTTCGATTCCTCGTAGGGGCTTGTGAAGGTTCCGCTATGCGTCGTCCGCTCGTCCGCAAGCCCTCCCTGAACCCAGCCGAGAGACCCCGCCGTGGAACAGTAGGCGAGGCGAGCGCCCGCAGCCTTGGCCGCCGCAATGATGTGGCGCGTCCCTTGGACGTTCGTCGCCTCGTAGCGCGAGAGGGGGCGGCATCCGAATCGGTAGAGGGCCGCAAGATGGAAGATGAGCTCCTGACCCTTCGCCGCCTTCGCCACGGCCTCCGCATCGGTAATGTCGCCTCGGATGAGCGCTGTGTCCCGGAGAGCCGCTGGGGCAAGGTCGGGACGCCGGAGGAAGCAGGTGACGTCCCATCCCCGCTTGACGAGCTCCGGCACCAACGATTGTCCGAGGAATCCTGAGCCACCTGTGACGAGGACTCGCATCGGGCCGGTGAGCATCGGGACGCTAGAAGAACTCCGCGGCCCTCGCTACCCCATGGTGAGCGCGAACGGGACTAGGAGACCAGCTTGCAGGCGCCGACGACATCTGGATGGAGCCCTGCGAAGCTCCCAAGGTAGTCGCAGCGCTCCTTCTGGAGCGTCGCGATGAGGTCGCGGATCTGCTCCTCGGCGTAGAAGTTCGTGAGCGCGAAGCGCTCCATATCAACCCCCTCGATCCTCTTGGGCACCAGGAGGTCGAGGTAGCGCTCAGTCGTCCATTCGATCGTGTTGCGACAGATGGCCCGGATGATCGCCGCCATCTCGGGGATCTCCACGCGTGTGACCTTCTGGACGACCCTCCGGGTGCCGTCGGAGGCGCGCTCGACGATCTCCCCCACACCACCGGTGTTGAGCTGGTAGCACTCGATCTTCCCCTCGTGGCGCCGGAGGAAGTCATAGAACCAGTTCCCCTCCTTCGCCTCATCGCCGATGATGAACGGATTGGTCCCGACGACACGGACGGACTCTCCTGCCCGCTTGGGGTCGCCGCCGGTGCTCTCAACAGACTCGCCCAGCATGAAGGCGGCCGCCGCCTGGCTCGGCGTGAGCTTCGAGGCGATCGGGAGGACGGTGTTGCGGCGCGTGATGAAGGCCATGATGAGGAGGTCGAGCTCGGTGGCCGCCGGGAGGTTGAGCGAATCGGCTCGGTACTCGCCGAGATCATCTCGCTGGATGATCCCTCGACCGTTCCCGGTGAGGGTCTCGTCCTGGAAGTCCACCTTCCCTGTGTAGTCGACCATGATGTTCTCCAGGATGGCATCGCGGGCTGTTGCGGCCTTGTACAGCAGGGGCTGGGTCACCGGATGGAGCCCGTCGGTCTTGATGTAGAAGCCGCGCTCCGTTCCGAGGGCTGCCCCGTCCTCGGCAAGGAACACGACGTCATCCTGGACGATCTTGACGAGCTCGCCAGGCGCTGTGAGTCCGTGGTTGTGACAGCTGTGGGTCGTCTTGCCGGTCGCCGTGAGGCCGAAGATGACCATGCCGATCCGGCGGATCTTCCTATCGGGCGTCTGGGCGTTGATGGTCTTGGAGCCCGCGTGGAGTCCGAGCATCCCCCGGCGCTTCGCATGCCACATGCCCATCCGGAGGAACCCCTTCTTGATCTCGCCGTAGTAGTCGCTGCCCAACACGAGCGTGAGCCCTTCGTCGGGGAAGACGAGGATCTGCCGGTCCTGCTCCTGCCATTCCGGGAGATCGACGACGACGAGCTCAGGACCCGGGCTCTTCGCCCTCGGAAAGAGCGTCTGGAAGACCATGTAGGCCAGCCGGACGTAGTCCCGACGATACCGCGAGATGTACAAGTGGCAGTGCGGCGTGAAGGTCTCGTTCACGCCCATGGTCAGGTCGATGGAGTAGAGCGGCACCTTCGGCAGGTAGGCGATGACCTCCTTGAGCGTCTTGGGGACATTGCGGAGGATCTCCTCCTGGAGCTTGCTCGGCTTGGCGAGCGGAATCTCGCCATCGCCGACATAGACAGTCCGACCCGCGCTTCGGTTCCGGACGGTCGAGCAGAAGTTGTAGTTGCCGAACTCCGTGAGGTTCCCCTGCTCCTCCGCAAGCCTGCGGAGCTCGGCCGGCTCGGGAACGGTCACGTTCGCCATCGTGGGGAGCCGCCGGATCAAGGCGAGCAGCTCATCGAGCTCCTTCGGTGTGGAGGCGAGCCGCGGAGCCCCTTTCGGAGGCGGGCCAGCTTCCTTCTGGGCGGCCTCGGTCGCAAGCAACGCCGTTTCCTCAGACCGCTGGGATGGTCGCGCTTCACAAGAAGGTATTGGTGAAGGCTCAAAGAGGAAGGCGTCTGCCGTTCATCTGGCGGAGAAGGAGCGTGCGGGGCCTGAGAAGCCGTGCGAGGCCTCCTCATGCTCTTCGGCGGATGACGAGCCGGCCCGATTCCTCCTCTGGCCCGGGGCCGAGTTCCAGAGAGCACGCGGACGTGCAGAGGTCCAGCGCCACCGGGCTCGCATAGGTCCCTCCGAAGAGGCGATCATCGCCAAAGGTGATCGTCAGTGTGCCCTCAGCCGCGCGGTCACCAAAGTACCCCATCGGGCGCAGCTGCGGATTGATGCCGAGATGGAGGATCGACGCGCGCTCTCTGCGGGCGGCAAGAGTCTGAAGGACCGACCGTGCCGCGGCCCTCCCCTCCTCGATACGAGCGGAGGCGACTCGCCCTCGTCGGACTTCGAGCACGATGCCATACGCCCAGGCCCCGCCGAGGATGAAGGGCCCCGAGAGGCTGAGCCGGCCTTCTGTCCCCGCCGGCTTGGTGCGAACCGACAGGAGGCCTGCGGGAAGGTAGGCGTAGCGCTGGCCGCGCCCCATGGCAGCCGGATCGATCCTCCCGGCGTCCAGACGGCTGGACCCTGCTTCGAAGCTCAATCGCAGGACCGACTTCTCAGCGCTCCTGAGGGCGGCTCCAGGCGCCCTGCTCAGCTGCTGGAAGAGCTCAGAGCCGAGCTGCTCAAGCGTCTCCGGCGGCACGCCGACGCCTCGAACGAGCTGACGCCGCCACCTCTGGAGAGAGTAGCCGTATCGCGCAGCGCGAGGAGCTGTGTCAAGGCCGAGCTGGAGATAGGCTCCGCGCCCCTCGCCGCCTCGCCAGGTGGCTTCGATCCGTTCCTCCGCCTGGAGGTAGGCCGAGAGCCTCTCACCGGGGAGCGCAGCAAACGAGCCGCCATCGTGCGGTCCTCCGAGCTCTAGGCAGACATCGGCGCTGCGGGCAAGCCTCAGGGCCTCCGGGCTGGCCCTCCGCAGCTCCTTGAGGGGGGCATGGCGCAGACGGTGGAGCAATTCAGCTTCGTTGGTGAGCGTGATCTCGGCTCTTGCTCCCGTCCGCCGCGTGGCCTTCGCGAGCGCCATCGCGAGCGCACGGCGATGCGACCACCCGTCGATCCAGACGATCTCTCCCCGGTTCACGACGAGCTGGTTTCGGACGATGTGGTCAGCAAGCGCAGCGAGGGAAGGAAGAGCCACGGGACGGGAATGGTGAGCCGAGGTTCAAGCGGTTCGGTTGGCGCAGGCCCTTCGGGCCTATGGCGCTTAGATAGCGTCGATGCATTCGGAGGCCGGGGCGGAGCTGGGATGCCGCGCCGGAAGTACGGCCACATGGTGCATTCCATCACCCCGCCGGATCCCGAGAAGTGTCGGTATTGCCGGCTTGGCCGTCCGTGCCCCCTCCACAAGAGGCGCGCCTAGAGAGACACTGCTCGTTCGACCCAAAGGGCTTTGTGCCCCCGGCCTCTCGCCCTTCTTCAGGTGGGCTGAAGATGCGCGTGTTGCCGCTCGTCGAGGTCGCGGTCGGGGTTGGGCTCTTCGTCGTCGGCTACTACTACACGGTCCAGATCCTTCAGGACGCCTTTGAAGCGGACCAGCTGCGCCTCCTACTCGTCGGGTTCGTGCTCGGCTTGGGCGTCCTGTTCATCGTCGATGGGCTGCTTGATCGCTACGTCGGGCGGATCCGCGGCAAGCTCCTCCGCTGACCGCGAGCGCGAGCCTCAATCCGTGAAGTGGAAGAGATTGCCGTCAGCATCCTCAAAGATGCCGCTGGCGACCTCCGCGCCGGCCGTCCGCAGCCGCTCCCGGAGGGCCTTGAGATGCGCCTTCCGCGCCCGGAACTCGAGGTGGGAGAGCCCCTTCTCGGCCCCGTTGAGCCGCTTCGTGGCTTCGGGGTGGTGGCGCTTAGAGAAGAGTGCGAGCTTCTGACGGCCGAGCTTGAAGAACACAGCATCCTCGCAGTCCATCTCGATCTCAAGCCCGAGGATCTCGTGGTAGAACCTCCGCTGGGCCGGGAGATCCTTCACGATGAGGATGATCGCCTCCAAGCCGCTGATCTCGACCACGGGAATGACCATGGCACTCACGGGACCAAGGGTTTGGACCCGGACTCCTCCGGGGCGTCCCACCAGGCTAAGAGCTTGCACCCCTCCGCCGAGGGGTGGGGGAGCCGCCGTGAGGATCGGCGCTGCGGAGGTCCTAATCCTTCAGGGGGACCTCACGGAATCAAGCGCCGAGGCGCTCGTGAACGCCGCCAACAGCGAGCTCTGGATGGGCGCTGGGGTCGCGGGGGCGCTCAAGCGGAAGGGGGGGCCGGAGATCGAACGGGAGGCCATGGCCAAGGGGCCAATCGAGGTGGGTGAGGCGGTCTCAACTGGCGCGGGCCGCCTGCCCGCTCGGTGGATCATCCATGCGGCCGTGATGGGCCCCGACCTCCGAACCGATGCCGCGAAGATCCGACAGGCTACCAGGGCGGCTCTGAGGCTGGCCGATCAGCTCGGGATCCGATCCATCGCGTTCCCAGCGCTCGGGACCGGCGTCGGCGGATTCCCGATGGCGGGATGCGGGAGGCTCATGATGGAGGTGACGCGTGCCTACCTCGCGGCTGGCTCGAACCTTGCTAGAGTGGAGTTCGTCCTGTTCGGCGCCGCTGCGTATCGGGAGTTCAGGGAGGGGGCCGAGGTGGCCAGCCAAGAGGTCGAGCGCCCTGGAATCAGCTAGGAGCCTCCCCAGAGGGACCTCCGCGAAGCCACATCTTCGGCCATCCCGCTGTCGTTGCCGCTGAAGGGCCCGCAAAGCCCGCCTCGTCCGAGGCTCCCTAGCCCCTCCAGTGACTCCTCTTGACCAGCATCCTAAAGCGCCTGTCACGATTGGCTTATCCCGGCCGTTCCCATGCCCCTCGGCTGAGCGAGCCGAGCGGCAGGTTCCCCCCATGCCCTCCGAGAGCGAGCCCGTCCGAACCCTCCTGCTCACAGGTCGTGAGATGCGCGACCTGCTCCGTATGGAGGATGTCATCAAAGCCGTCGAGGAGGCCTTCCGGGCCAAGGGGCTCGGGCAGGTCCAGATGCCCGCGAAGAGCTACCTGTTCTACACGAAGTACGACGGGGACCTCCGCTGCATGCCGAGCTATCTGGAAGAGGAGGAAGTCTCCGCGGTCAAGATCGTCAATGTCCATCCGCAGAACCCCGCCCATCACCATCTCCGCTCGGTGATGGCGGTCCTGCTCCTCATCGATCCCCGCACGGGCATCCCGCTTGCGCTCATGGACGCGACGATTCTCACCGACATGCGTACAGGCGCCGCGAGCGCTGTCGCCTCGAAGTACTTGGCTCGGAAGGACGTCACGAAACTCGCCCTCGTCGGTGCAGGACGCCAGGCGCGGATGCAGCTCCTGGCCCTCCTCACGCTGTACGGGGCCTTCGAGGAGGTGCGCGTCTTCGACATCAGCGCAGACCGCGCCGCCGCTTTCGTCGAGGAGATCCACCGGGAGCACGGCGGCAAGGTCGCCTCCGCAGTTGCGACTCCGAGCGCCGAGGCCTCGGTTCAGGGCGCGGACCTCCTGGCTACTACGACGCCTTCTCGTGCCCCTGTGGTCCAGGACGCCTGGATCGGCCCGGGGATGCACATCGATTGCATCGGCGCAGATGCTCCCGGCAAAGAGGAGCTCGATCCTGCGATTCTCCGGCGGGCCAAGGTCGTCATCGACGATTGGGAGCAGGCCTCCCATTCGGGGGAGATCAACGTGCCCCTGGCCCGCGGCCTGCTCACGCGGGACCAGGTCTACGCGGAGATCGGTGAGATCGTCGCGGGGAAGAAGCCGGGCAGGACCTCTTCCGACGAGATCACGGTCTTCTCCTCCACGGGGCTGGCCCTGCAGGATGCGCTCACAGCAAAGCTCGCCTACGAGGCAGCTCGACGCAAGGGGATTGGGCAAGAGCTCGAGCTTGTCACGACGGAAAGTTAGGACGAGGGTCTGTATCTTCCGGGCGACCGGAGTACCGTCCCTCTCACGAGTCCCAGCAAAGCTTTAAGGCCGTTCGGGCCGCTTGAAGCTGGCGAGGGGGATGTCATGCCGACCTATTTCGACGTGGGCCTGGGCCTATTCCTGCTCTTCCTGCTCCTGATCCTCGCCTCTGCGATCAAGGTCGTCCGAGAGTATGAGCGCCTGGTGATTTTCCGGTTGGGCCGACTGCTCGGGCTCAAAGGACCTGGGATCACGTTCATCATCCCGATCGTCGACAAGCGGGTCCTCATCGATCTGCGGGTTCTCGCCGTG
>Ga0315314_1000925_pt1 | contig 28426 bp, 24 predicted proteins | sample TDP9_MG_FD_203631 | JGI IMG/M metagenome (GOLD analysis project Ga0315314, IMG submission 203631) | Freshwater sediment microbial communities from Lake Towuti, South Sulawesi, Indonesia - TDP9 | ecosystem: Environmental > Aquatic > Freshwater > Lake > Sediment | place: Indonesia: South Sulawesi... | reverse complement strand
CTTTTTGCTAATGTTTGTGTAAACTTACTGTGGGAAAAGACTTGATAATTTACACGTTTGAAGCAAAGAAAACACTCGAACAGAGCAAAATGAATCAATAACAGTCCGTGTACCATGATATAATTGGTTGAATTCGAAGATTTTAATGTTCAACTATCCGATAGAAATATTTGTAGATTAGGTTAGTCCGATTTTTAGATGTTTAGAACCATGTGAAATGTATGAGGAAACTATTGCTGAATAACAGGATTAGTGGGTTAATGAGGTTTATGGGTGATAATGTTGAAGCTGTGGCGCAACTGGTTAACAGTAATTGGTACAGTGTCTGAGAAATGAGAGAAGGGTAAAATCATTTCTTTAGGAAAAGACTAACATTGTCGAGCTCTTGTGTTGAGCTTGCCCTACCGAAGCTCTTAACTGCTGGGATACGCAGAAAAAACAAAGGCGGTTAGATTTTAATCCCTTAATTTGGTGATAGAATCTCTGCATAGTCTTGTCTTGTAGGTTTGATTGATGGTTTGGAGTGTTTGTGCAGGGTGTGAGATTCTTTGGAGTAAAGGGTTTCCGGGGGAATCCTTCGTGGTTGACTTGTTTTGATTCGTGGTTTTTGAGAACGATTAAATACTAATCTGGATTAGTACTAATCATGATTAGGTTCGTTGATAGGGTAAGCGGGCGGGCTTTGCTTGAGTCAGAGTGGGCGGAAACCGAGGGAGTTTTGTGGTTCTTTACTGACGTAATGAATTGGGAAAACATGACTCATTTTAGAATTTATGAAGAACAGGAAGGGATTTTTTATATATAGTCGAGGATACGAATAAGAAGGGGCAGCTAGCTGAGGTTAAAAAAGTTGAGCGGATTCTTTGAAGACAGTTTACTGGAGCGGGTGGAATTAAGAGTAAGGAGAACTCTTCGACTTAGCAAAACTTATTCCGAAGAATGAGAAACTGTTCATTGGGATAGATGAATTCTCCTATTATTTAGGTAAGGAGCCTCACGCTTCTCCTGGGGGTAAGATTTATATTTTGGTAGCATTTAATACTACTTGGTGGTATTTTTGGCTGCGCGGAAAGTGAGCGTAAGTCTACCTGAAGATCTCTTAAAAAGAGTGGATGAAGCTGCGAATAAAAACAAATTAAGCAGAAGCGAGTTCATAGCGAGAGTCCTTGAAGGAACGTTGGGCTCGGCGGAAGAGGAGGTTCAAAAATATCCGACAGTTCTCTGGAAGCTACAGAAGTCAGGTTATCTAAAACTCAGGTCTCCTAAATATCCCAGTAGAAGAATCGGAGGATGGATAGTGGAGGAGCTAGAGGAGTGAAAGCCACATACAGTTTTGCTGAAGGAGGATACACCGCTCAGGGCGATAGAATACCAGACGTGCCAATCGTTAACCTAGCTCTCAGAGCTGGCAGACATAGAGCCCGCGGCCCAGCAATACTCGACACAGGGTTTGATGGAGGAGTTTACCCCAACATAGAAATTACGAAACTCTTCAAAGACACCAAACCCCTTCTAGTAGCTGAGTTTGAAAATCCACTCTACGGCAGATCGGAGTTTGAAGTATTCACCGCTCAAGCCTTCCTCCAGTATGGAATGAAATACTTTAGCATAGGTGATGTGAAGGTTTACGTGCCTACCGAAGCCGAACACCTAACGGGAGAGGTGCTAATAGGAAGGGAAATAATTAACCAGTTTAAATCACTACTACTAGAACCACAAACAAAAACCCTAAACATAGAACTGTAACCAATACACTCGCCACATACCGTTACTTGGTGGGTTGTGTAGTTTGATAAGTAGTCCTACCCGCCTGAGCAACCAAACAGGAAGTACTTTATTAGTTTGTTCTTAAGTGTTTAAAGGAGAGTTTCCAAAAAAGGTTTATTCTTCTTCCTCGTACTCCTCTTATGCCTCTTCTTCTTTTTTTCTAGTGTTTACTATTTTTGGTGAAGTGGTCTCGTCCACTAGCCGCTTCTCAGCGTATAAGCCAAGAGTATACGCATCAACTCCATGCAGATCTGGAGTCGACCTGCTAGTCCGAGGCACCCATAACAGAAGGGTACATCGTAAAGGTGGTCTGGATTCGCCTGTTTCTACCCCTTATTTTTAGGCTCTAAATCGGAAAAGTCCTATAAACGCTCCTTTCGGAGGCGAAACCGAACAAAACTACACTCGTTCCATATCTTCACAATGTTTAAATATCTGTGCTTGAGTGGGATAATTGGTGGGATTACTGTGGTCGATGAAGCTGTAATAGATGATAAGGGTAGGGTTGCCATCCCAAAGCGGCTACGTGAAGGTTTAGATTTACGGGAAGGAACCAAAGTAAAATTATTAGTTGAAGAAGGAAAAATAGTCATAATGAAACCAGTGACCCCCCCCAAGAATTTATCCGCGAAATGGAAGGATTCATCAAGGAAGGTTCCCCCATTCAAAAAGCAAACCCTCTAAAACTTAAGGAAATATGGGAAAAACAATGATCTACGTAGATGCCAACTATTGGATCTATTGGTTTGACCAGCGGCTCCCAGAACATAAGCATGCCTTGAAACCAATGAGGGAGGCTCTCCGAGAAGGAATTATCCTCAATGTTGTTACCCTCATTGAAGTCGCTCACTACCTACGTAATTTGGCTGAGAAAGAGTTTCTTGACAAGATTAACAAGATACAGAGTCTAACTCACTAAAACTCGTCAATTTGGACACGGAACTACTTAAGGTAGCACTCGAACAACTGATAAGATATGCCAGAGTTGGAATAGGCGGCCGAGACAGTGTCATCCTAGCAACAATGCAAACAGTAGGAGTAAAAAGAATAGCCACCCACGACAAGGTTTTCAAAAGGATCGAAGATCTAGAAGTTATAGACAAAATCCCTTAGCAAAGATAACTAACTATATAGTTAACTACAGCTAACCACTTGTGTATAAGATTTTTTTATTTTAATTCTCAGTTTTTTTCGCATCAATTTTCTGTAGTGCTTCTTGAGCGGCTTCCTGAACTTGTTTATCTTTGTCCTTTAGGACTTGAGTTAAGGGTTCCACAGCCCTCCTATCCCCCAATTCTCCGAGAGTTTCAGCGGCTTCATGCCTAACTTTAGGGCTAGAATCTTCAAGCGCTTTTATTAGAGCATCCACAGCTTCATCAAACTGACCATTCTTCCAAAAATCCTGGTATCTTAGCTCCCTAGCTGAGAACTCTCTTATCCACTCGTTCGGACTGCTAAGTTTTTTGACAAAAATTTCAGAGTAGCAGGGTTCTTCAAAATTTTCGATTTCGCGCGCTATACGTTCACGGATGTCATCATCTTCCTGACCAGCGGCATCAATGATGTGCTCTAGGTACGCACAGTAATCGAAGCACTCATCGTATTGCGCTAAGCGCCACCATTCGGGAACCCCCATACCTGAGTAGTCTATATCCTCATTGTGTCTCTCACCTATCATGTCTACGAGTGCTTCCCTTGCACCTCGCCTGATTTGCAAGTTCTCATTTTCTAGTAGATAGTATAGACGAGGAATCTTATTAGAGTTCCAAAAATTTTTCACAATTTTTATAGCTTCCTTCCGAATATTTTCATCGCCATCGCTCATGGCGTCAATAAAAAAGTCCCAGTACTTGCGCTGGTTTGCCTCAGACTCAACATGGTACCCGTGTTCCAAACGCACATCACCTACCAATCCGCTTGACGCCGTGAGAGCGCCTAGAAAAACACTCATCGCTCTGATTCTAACCTTGCTCTCTCCATTTTTCATGTAGTTGAAAAGTTCCTCCATAACGCTGTTCAACAATTTGTTCCTAGTTTCACAGTAGTCCTCCCAAAACCCGTCTTCGCCCTCTTCCTTCATAATCTTCTCGTATTTTATGGGGTTAAATCTCTGAAAGTCCTCAAGAAAGTTAGCTTCCACCTCATCCTCAATATCATAATCGAGCGAGATGTGGCGAATTATTTTTTCTATCAAATCAATCCGTTCAAACTCATTTATACCAATCCTATCTCTTAGAGCTCGGTCAAGGGATTCCATTTCTTTTTCCTTTTTTATCTTTCCAAGGGATATCGCCGCCGCAATTCGAACCTCCCCATTCGCATCACTTGCTACCTGTTCTAGAGGTTTAACGGCTCTCTTGTCTTCTATTTCTCCCAGAGCCCTTGCCGCTCCCCAGCGAACTCGCCAATTCTCATCCTTTAGAGCCTGGATGAGGGGTTGCACCGCCGGTTTCCCTATTTTTCCAAGAGTCCATACCGCTTTATCCCTGATTTGGAAATAATTATCTTTAAGCCTCTGTATGAGGGGTTCTATTGCTGGTTCTCCAACTTCTGCTATCTTATCCCATGCCCTATTCGCAATTAAGTAATAAGCAAGTTCAATGGCGTTCTTGGGTTGCCAACCTATTTTTTCAAGAGCTTCTACTGCCCCCCTTCGAACATAGCTATCATTATCTCTTAGTGCTTGCACGAGGGGTTCAACTGCGGATTCACCAAACTCCCCAAGAGCCTCAACCACTTCCTTGGGATATAGCTCTCTTCTTCTGCATTTAGGAAATTTTTGGATCCAAAAGCAAAGTGTTTTTAATTCTTGAACGAGGGGATTTACCGCTCTCACATCTTTTATCTTTCCCAGAGCTTTCGCTGCCGTCCTTCGGACACCATACTTATCATCATTTAGCAGCGCTTGTATGAGAGGTTCTACCGCACTTGCGTCTCCAATTTTACCAAGCGTCTCTGCCGCTGCATCACGGACTCTCCAGTCTTCGATACAATTCAAGGCCCTTATCAACCCGTCGGTATCTTTTTTAGCTTCCATCCTCTCAACATCAACCTTGGAGAGATTAGATTTCCCCATCTTCACACCTCTTCAAATAATTAACCGCGTCTTAAATTAGTATACGAATTCATTGCACCAGTTCTGGAAGAATAAACAAAACCCATGTTCTATCTTTGATATTAAAATATAAAAACTTCTCACCCATTATCACTATCAGTTCACAGCAATAATATAATAATTACCAATATTTACCAGAATCACAACAATAATAAACACATAGCTAAAGCGCGGTGAACCCTTTCACGCAGAACCGTGAGCTTTTGCCAATTGACCATTTACCGCGTTTATTTCTAATCCAGTGTCTGGAGTGGTGTGGAGTTAATCGAAAAAAAGTTATTCTCCCTCCTCTTCTTCTCCTGCATCTTCGTACTCTTCCCTCTTGTCTTCGTCTTCGTCTCCGTCTTTTTCTCGCTTTAGCATCTTTGCTGAGAATTCTCTTATCCACTTATTGGGACTTAATTTTTTTGACAAAAACTTCAGAGTATAAGGGTTCTTCAGATATTTTGAGTTCGGACGCTATATATTTGCGAACATTCATAGTAGTATATGAGGGAAACACAGGCAGCGATATGGCTAAAAAATCCTAAAAACGAAACTGCATTTTTTTGGACGCGTTCTACTGTTACAAAAAAGTTATATTGTTAAACTCTTAGTAACACTTTGTGATACTTATGGTTAAACTAAGATTAAGGGTGGGCCCTAAGGGACAAATAGTACTCCCGAAAATAGTGAGAGACAAACTCAGCATTAAGCCTCGCAGCTACGTGATAGTAGACCTCAAGGAAGATGAACTAACCCTACAGAGAGGACTAGACATAGAAGAACTGTTAGAATGGTTGAAAAAGTCTAGAAAGCCGGTGGCAAGCCTTGTCTCAAAATTCAGCATAGAGGATGAATCCCTTGAAGCTCTTCCTTGATTCCTCCTACCTGATATACCTTAGATACGCTGAGAGTGACAAGGTCTTCAAGTATGTAACAGGATTTCTGAGAGAAGCTGTAGAACACGGAGAACACCTGCTGGTTAACATGATAGTTATAGACGAGACCATATGGATCTTAAACAAGAAGTTTAATGTCCCATTAAACGAAGCTTTCGAATTAACGGATAGATTGATGCCACTTTTAGAAGTGGTACCGATAGACTATATCGACTACGATGCCATGAAGAAGATTATGACGAACCACAGGTTGAAGCCCTCGGACGCACTTCACGTAGCATCCATGAGCAAAGCCGGAATCAAACATATAGTTTCAGAAGACAAAGAATTCGATAAGATACCAGGGATAAAGAGGGTCTGGCTGGACACAGAGAAGCTTTAGGTTGCAAATTATTCTTTTTAAGCCCCTCATTGATCTTGAAACGTTTTCAAATGAGCTTAAGGGGCGTGTTAACAAATCTACCATACATCCAGAGGATGCTAAAAATATATGGAAATAATTTTATAGACTCAAACATCTGGTGCTACTACTTCGACCGGCGGCAAAAGAGCATGAAGCTGTATCAAGAGAAGTTAAGAGAGCGCTTAACCGAAATTCATAATGAGGCAAGAGTAAAAAGAATGAATATAAATACTGAGTCCTTTTGAATTAGTTGGCAAATGAAGGAATAAAAACAGATTGCCGAGGTTCTGGATAAGACAAGCCGTTAAATGAGGGATTAAAATGAAGGAGAAGAAAGAAAAGAAACTGGAAGAAGTTCAAAAAATACTAAGAGAAAACAAAGCCGTTTTAATGGAGAAGTTCAAAGTTAAGGAAATAGGAATTTTCGGCTCCTTTGTGAGAGAGAAACAGAAAAAGAAGAGCGACGTAGACGTACTGGTAGAATTCGCGGAACCAATAGGCATCTTCGAATTCATAGACCTGGAGGAATATTTAACAAAAATACTGGGTATAAGGGTTGACCTGGTGTCAAAGAAAGCCCTGAAACCAAGAATTGGGAAGCGTATCTTAGAGGAGGTTATCTACATTTAAAAAAAAGGGAGTACGGCGATTTCATTCAAGATATCTTCGATTCCATAAATGATATTGAAAAATTTACCGAAGAAATGAGTTACGACGAGTTTAAAGAAGACAAGAAAACAATCTACGCGGTAGTTCAAGCTATTGAAATCATAGGAGAAGCAACAAAGAAAATTCCAAAATCAATACGAGAAAAATATCCAGAAGCCCCATGGAAGAAGATGGCAGGAATGAGAGACAAACTAACTCATAAATACTTCGGGGTGGATTTAGAAATTCTTTGGCAAGTAGTTAAGAAAGACATTCCAGAACTCAAACCGCTAATACAGAAAATTTTTGAAAATATGAAAAAATAAGGCGAAAAACCTCAATGTTAAAAGCCCCAACCTTTTCCCTACAACCCTAAACGCATAAATAACATACGAAAACTTCCCACCCTTCCACAAATAATATTTCAGTATAAAGGTTTCCATCTCACTTTCACATTTCTTTAAAGACGAACCAACACAATCTCACATAATAAATTTCATATTCATACTTATCTTTACAACCATACCCACCATTCTAGACAACACCCCAAAATGGTACAAATAATATCAAAATAGAAAAAAGAGAAAAAGAACCAAAACAAAACAATAGAATAAATGAAAGACCAAACAAACCCATATATGCACAAGCTGGACACAAGAGCCCTAAATTACGAAGGAGGTGAACCAGCCCAAGGTTCCCCCACCCCACGGCACCCTGTTACGACTTCTCAACCCCCGCCGAACCTAAGATTGATAGTACCAAATACAAAACACTCACAAATAAGAATTTTTGTAGCCAGTCCATTTGTTAGTGGCTGCTTCGAGATAATGAAGCTTCCTCAGCTCAGCCGACAGCATCAAAAAATAGGAACAGTAGCTATTACAGCACCTAAAACCCCTACAAACTCCACACACCCCAAACCCCAGAGCACTCAACCCTACACACCACATCCAAACTCCCTACCACACCGACCACGCCATCTTGTAACGTAAACGAAACTCAGAATTTTTTCCATTTCGCCTCATAATTTTCTGTCATCAAAACTAGTAAATGATTAAATTATGAGGAGGGCTGAGCTTTTTTTGGATTTACGTTACAAACTGACGCCGACCCAAACCCTACTTGCGACCACAACCCTTGAACCAAAAACCAACCCCTCATTCCTATACGTTAAGGTCTAACGGTTCTTGTTTTCATCCGCCACCACAGATTTACTTGTAAATCCCATCTCCACGTATGCGTCAAGGGCGCGCGACGCCCCCTCCCGCACATCTTCGTATTTACTGCCCGAGAGTTCAACCAGTCTCTGAAAAGCAGACTCATCCACAAACCCACACCGAGCATAACTCCCAACCGCAAACACGGCATCCATAAAAGCGTCTTTATCGTCCAAAAGCTTCACAAGCTTCGGCAAAACCGCCCCATCTGCAAGCCCCCTATCCGCATAAACGCCGAGAACCTGCACAGCTTTACTGCGCACATCCCCAATTTCGCTGTCCAAGAGTTTAACCAGCCTCGGCAGAGCGGACTCGCCCACAAGACCCTTTCGAGCATACTCTTCAACCGCAAACATAACCTCTATGAGACGGTCTTCTTGCTCTAACTCCCTTAAGAGTTCCAATTCCCCTAAGAGTTCCACCAGTTTCGGCAGGGCAGACTCGTCCACAAGCCCACACCGAGCATAAAATGCAAGGGCATACGCGGCGCTTCCACAAGCCCCCCTTTTCCCCCTGTCGTCCAGCAGTTTCACCAGCTTGGGCAGAGCAGATGCGTCTGCAAGTTTAAAATACTCATGAGCGTATACGCCGAGAGCGTAAGCGGCAACCCCACGTACATCTTCGTCTCTGTGGTCTAAGAGTTTCACCAGCTTGGGCAAAGCGGATATGTCCGCTACTAAATAGCCCTCAGCGGAATCGATAAGACCATCTACGGCCTCAGTACTAACCCCAAGTTCGCTTTCCAGTTGTTTCACGTCTTTTTCCAATTCTTTCAATTTGCTTATAAGTGTTGGTAGGGCGTCCATGTCCGTGAACTCTAATAGGGCGGAACCTCCGACAAACTGTGCAATACGCCTGAGTGTACCTTCGTCTTTATGTAAGAGTCTCTCTCCGAAACCCCCTACATCACGCACAAGCTTATTTTCGCCTTCTTTTTCCAAGAGTTTTACCAGCTTGGGCAGAGCGGACGTATCTAAAAACCCTCTCCTAGCGTAACAGGCGAGGGCATACAAAGCACTCGTATACACCTCTTTCGATTTGCTGTCCAGGAGTTTCACCAGCTTGGGCAGGACAGACTCATCCACAATCCAGTTCTTAGCGAACAGGGCGAGGATAAGTGCAGCTTCTCTACGTTCCCAGGCAAGTTCACTCTCTAGTGGTAATTGTTTCAGTACCACGTATTTTTTCAGCTTTTCTTTATATGGGTCATACACTAGCTATTCCCCCTACATCCATGGGGGTTGAGAATGTTTTTTCTCATAAAATATATCCTTTCAAATCATATAAACGCAACGCGGCTTGCCAAGAGGCCTAATCAAATCAATTAACTTAACCCGGCGATTACTCTACTCTACCACACCCCGTAAACGTAGTGAGTAATGTAGTTTGAAACGTAGTCGTCCTGACACAATCTTGTAATTCGGATAACCAAGAATCGTAAATCCGCTTGGAAAACACGCATCCGCAGTAACTCTTAACTTGACGAGTATGACTAGGGTGAATCTAGATGTGCCTCAAACCGCAGACCTCGACCTCTACGTATATCAGTACGATTCAGATCAGTACGGCGAACCCATGCTAATGGCCAAGAGTACCCAGCCCCAGATGGGGTTTGATGAGAGTGTTATCCTGCAACCCGGTAAATACGATGTAGTGGTTAAAGCTGTAGAAGGTGAGGGGGCATTCCAGATAACTCTTACAGCCGAACAAGTACCAAACGCTCTTCAATTCTTTGTATTATACTTAATGGCTATGCAATTCTCGCAGCAACAAAGCATAACACTCACACCAATTATAATTCTAGGCGTCACGGTAGCAACAGGCCTTCTGATACTCCTCCTAAGAAAAAGAAAAAAGTAACCAAAAAAGAGAACTACAAAAACCAGAAAACAAATACCGAAGCAATCAACACAACCAAAAACACAAAAAATCAAAAGTAGTCAAAAGCCCAAACAAACCCAAATACGCACAAGCTGGACACAAGAGCCCTAAATTACGAAGGAGGTGATCCAGCCGCAGGTTCCCCTACGGCTACCTTGTTACGACTTCTCCCCCCTCGCCGACCCGTGATTCAACACAACCCGAAGGATTAAGTTTCATCACGAATTGACTCGGGTGGAGCGACGGGCGGTGTGTGCAAGGAGCAGGGACGTATTCACCGCGCGATGATGACACGCGATTACTAGGGATTCCATGTTCACGAGGGCGGGTTACAGCCCTCGATTCCAACTGAGACTAGGTTTGGGGGATTACCTTCACCTTTCGATGTTGGAACCCATTGTTCTAGCCATTGCAGCCCGCGTGTGGCTCGGGAGATTCGGGGCATACTGACCTGCCGTTGCCCTTACCTTCCTCCATCTTATCGATGGCAGTCCCCTTAGTGTGCCCGGCAACTATTTGAAGTCCCGCTGGCAACTAAGGGCAAGGGTCTCGTTCGTTGCCTGACTTAACAGGACACCTCACGGCACGAACTGGCGACGGCCATGCACCTCCTCTCAGCTCGTTAGGCAAGGTCATCAGCCTGGCCTTCATGCTGCTGTCGCTCCCGATAAGATTTCCGGCGTTGAGTCCAATTAAACCGCAGGCTTCACCCCTTGTGGTGCTCCCCCGCCAATTCCTTTAAGTTTCAGCCTTGCGGCCGTACTCCCCAGGCGGTGGACTTAACGGCTTCCCTCCAGCACTAGGGCAGCTCGTGGCCGCCCTAACACTTAGTCCACATCGTTTACGGCTAGGACTACCCGGGTATCTAATCCGGTTCGCTCCCCTAGCTTTCGTCCCTCACCGTCGAGCGCGTTCCAGTCGAGCGCCTTCGCCACTGGTGGTCCCCTCAGGATTATAGGATTTCACCCCTACCCTGAGAGTACCCTCGACCTATCCCGCCTCCGAGTCTAGCAGTATCTCTAGCAGCCTAACGGTTGAGCCGTTAGATTTAACCAGAGACTTACTAGGCCGGCTACGGACGCTTTAGGCCCAATAATCGTCTTGACTACTCGAGGAGCTGGTTTTACCGCGGCGGCTGGCACCAGCCTTGCCCTCCCCTTATTCCACCAGCTATTTACGCAGGTGAAAAGCCAACATTTTCAGTTGGCACTCGGGCTGGCCCCGTCACACTTTCGTGCATTGCGGAGTTTTCGCGCCTGCTGCGCCCCGTAGGGCCTGGGGCCTTGTCTCAGTCCCCATCTCCGGGCTACCACTCCCGTGGCCCGTACTGATTATCGGCTTGGTGGGCTTGTAGTGTAACATTCCGCCAATACTTGAGTACCCGCTTTGTGATTGTGGATACTCTTTTTTTGTTTTGGTTTGTATTGGTTTTGTTTTGGATTGTTACGCCTCTACCCCACCAACTACCTAATCAGACGCAGTCTCGTCCTCAGGCGGCGCCAATGAGCGTGCCATTGGGTCTTTTGGAGGGCACACCATTCCAGGCCGTGTCGTCTATCGGGGATTATCCTCAGTTTCCCGAGGTTGTCCCTGTCCTGAGGGTGGATTGACAACGTGTTACTGAGCAGTGCGCCACGTTTCAGCGGCTTGAAACGTACGACTTGCATGGCTTAGTCTCAGCCCGATAGCGGTCAAGTCCGGCAGGATCAACCGGTTTTGTTGTGGCGGGTTTTGCAAGGCTTTTGGGGGTCCAGCTTGTTTTGCGTTGGGTTTTTTGAGCCTTTTTTGGATTGGAATCTTTCGGACGTTTTTGTTTTTGCGCCCAGTTATTCAAATCCGCATTTATTTGATTTGGTTTTTGCCATAGCGGAATGTTTTCGATCCTTCATATTTGGTCTTTGACCCTTTTTTCGGGATCGACGCCGGTTGCTATGGCTTTTCGCGGAGAATTTTCCGCACTATTGCCTTCGGATTGTGTTAATATAACTTTTTCGGTTTTTGTAGAACCGGAAAGGAAGGGAGTTTGCTTTTGAGAAGCAAGATAGACTTGTTCGCCTGATTCCTGCTCATCACACGCCCTGCGTGAAGGTGAAAATGAGTTAAATGTTCAAGCTTTTACAGAAGCTTACGACTTTATCGCTCCCCATCTTAGGTTTGCGGGGAAGACCTGATTTCAGTATGTATCTCTTTTTTTTCTTTGGTAGTTTTTGTCGTTATGAAATTTTTTATGGTTTTTTTCTTTGGCGTTATGTGGCAGGTATATAAGGGAATGTGAAACATAATATTATAGATGGTGTAATATTTGATCTCCGTGGGGAGCACAGGAATGATGAAAACAGACGAAGAAAAACGAAAACTGTTCCAGCTCATTCAAGACCTGAAAAACGAAGACGAACACATCCGAAGCCATGCAGCCACCGACCTCGGAGAATTAGGAGGCGAGAGAGCGGTGGAACCACTAATACAAGCTCTGGAGGACAAAAGCTGGCATGTCCGAAGCAACGCAGCAGAGGCCCTAGGAAAAATCGGCGACAAAAGAGCAGTGGAACCACTAATACAGACACTAAAAGACTGGGAGCGATCTGTCCGAAGCAACGCAGCAGAGGCCCTAGGAAAAATCGGCGACAAAAGAGCAGTGGAACCACTCATACAGACACTAGAAGTGGATGAAGGCACACAAAGATACGCGGTAATTAAGGCCCTTGGTGAACTCGATGATGTGCGGGCGGTGGAACCCATCATCAAGCACCTTTACCATGATAGTTACACCGTAACCACCGGAGCGAGTGCACTCGCAAAGATAGGGGATGTACGGGCGGTGGAGCCGCTAACCCAACTGCTGAAGAATGGAGACTGGACCCAAAACGAAGAACACGAGGAAGGATACGAGCCACGCGCACGAGGATTGGTTAAACGGGCTCTAAGGATAATAAAAATGAAAAATCAGCCCCACAAATAACCAACCATTATCGATTATTCCACGTGTATTTTCATGCTTTCTTTTTGTATTTACCACATTCCGTATACGTAGTGCGTTATGTAGTTCGCTACATAGTCGTATCCGAATCCGTACCCGGGAAGGTACTCCAGAATTGCGCTGAAGTCCAAGGTGGCGTCCTGCATCCAGGGTAATCCCATTATGTTGTTCATCCAGGCGTTCTCCACTGAGTTTATGGCGGTCATTGCTACGGCGTTTGCTATTGCGCTTGTTATGACTGAGGTTACTCCTCCCATCAGTGATGCGCCTATCAATAGTTTCGCTGCGGGCCAAATTTTCTTCTTGTAGAACTGGTCTGCCTGAGATAGACAGGAAACCAGCCCAACTGCCTCTGCACCCAAGCCTCCTATTACGGCGCCTAGCGGTCCTCCGTACTGGAATCCGGCTAGTGCTCCGAACACTCCGAGGGAAGAAAATGTGGTTTAAGGAGATATGAAATGTTTGTTTTAAAAAAATGAAGCAGTCTCACTTGTATGTGGGTTCAATAATGATTTTAGAGTTAGCTAAGGTGATTAATATTCTAATAGAGTGATTTTAGTGGTGGGCCCGCAGGGATGTTCGGGGCTTTACGGATAAAGCTCTTTCGAACCCTGGACCAACAGGTTTCTCAGCGGGACATATGAGCTTCGACAATTTTCTGGCAGAATTCTGTCGCTCTACCAGGTTTCTCGGAAGGTTTAGTTTATTCCTCTGAGCTACGGGCCCATGTTTTTATTTTTATGGATTTTATACAAAGAGTTGTGGTAGTTAGTTGCAATTAATATTAGATAAATTTTTTGCTTTTGTAACGGTTAGCCTTGTTTTTGTGCTTGTATTTGTACTATTTTGGAAAAATTTAATATTTTTTGATATTATAAAGGCTTTACTTTGTAGGTAAGATTGTGGTAGAAATTTTTTTGAGCGTTTCTTTTATAATTTCTAATCGGTAGTTTAAGATGATTTCGTTAAATACATACGCCTTGTGAAAACTGATATTTATATGCTATGGTTAGTTTAATTTCATGATGTATCTGGGGGTTGTATTTTGCTTGTAAAGGATCTAGATATTTCAGAGGCTGCTAAAAAAATTTTGGTCGAGTTGGGCTATAAATCTCTTTATCCTCCCCAGGATGAGGCTGTTAAAGCAGGCGTCTTGAATAATGCAAATCTAGTTTTGGCTATTCCCACTGCTTCCGGAAAAACTCTAGTTGCGGAGTTGTGTATGGTTAAGAGTGTGATAAATGGTGGGAAGGCTATTTATCTTGTTCCTTTGCGTGCTCTTGCAAGTGAAAAATTTGAAGAGTTTAAAAAATGGGAAGACCTGGGAATCAGAGTTGGTTTGTCAACGGGAGATTTTGATTCTTCAGGTTCTGGACTCGGCAAGTATGATATTTTAGTCTGTACTAACGAGAAAGCGGATTCTCTTTTGAGACATCACGCGGATTGGATTTCCAAAATTACGGTAATTATTGCTGATGAAATTCATCTGATTAATTCTACTGATCGTGGTCCGACACTTGAAGTGGTTCTTGCACGCTTGCGACAGGTAAATCCCTCTGCGCAGATCATTGCTCTTAGTGCAACAATAAGTAATGCGTTTCAACTCGCGGAATGGTTGGAGGCTGAATTAGTCTTAAGTGATTGGAGACCAGTGATTCTAAAAGAGGGGATCCTTCACAATGGAGTTATTAATTACGCGGATGGTAGTTCACAGAGTGTTCCTTTAATAGATCCGGAATTGTCAATCTGTTTAGCTGTTGATACAATAAAAAACAGAGGCCAGGCTTTAATATTCGATTCTACAAGAAGAAACGCTGTTTCTATTGCGAGACGTGTTTCAAGTATTTTATCCAGTTATTTGAATAATGTTGAGAAGAAGACGCTTAAACTTGTGGCGCGGGAAACGCTTCGTAGCGGAGAAGTTACACAAATTTCCAAGCAACTCGCATCTTGCATTGAGGCGGGGGTGGCTTTTCACCATGCGGGGCTCAATTATAGCCAGAGGAAGTTGGTTGAGGAGAATTTTAAGAATAATTTAATAAAAGTGGTTTGTGCAACCCCCACTTTGGCTGCGGGTGTTAACCTTCCGGCTAGAAGGGTGATTATTAGAAATTATAGAAGGTATGATTCTAATTTTGGTTATAGGCTGATTCCCGTTCTGGAGTATAAGCAAATGGCGGGGAGAGCGGGAAGACCAAAATATGACACTGAGGGAGAATCTGTTCTTATAGCGAAAAATGCGGGGGAGGAAAATGTACTTATGGAGAGGTATATTAAGGGCGCCCCAGAAATTATTGAGTCAAAATTGGCATCAGAGTCTTTTCTCAGAACTCAGATACTTGCTACCATTGCTTCGGATTATGCAAATAACCGTCAGGGTATTATGGCTTTTATGGAGAAAACTTTCTATGCCCATCAGTTTGGTTCAGATTTTATTGAAATGATTCTAGAAGGCGTCCTTAACTTTTTGTTTTCAGAGGGGATGATTGAGCCTCAAAAAAATATTTTAGTTGCCACACCCTTCGGTAGAAGAATTTCGGAACTCTACATTGACCCTATGTCCGCAGTAATGATTAGAGATGGTCTAAAGGTAAATGTAGAGCAAGCAACAGATATTGGCTATTTGCATCTAATTTGCCATACGCCTGATATGCCGCGTCTTTATCTTGGAAGGAGAGATTACAAAGAACTTGGTTTTTTCGCTGATGAACATAAATTTGAACTTCGTGTAATTGCTCCAAATGAAGGGGATGATCCAAGCGAGTATGAATGGTTTTTATCAGAGTTGAAGATGACTTATTTGCTCGAAAGATGGATAAGTGAAGTTTCGGAGGATCAGATTATTTCGCAATTTGGTGTGGGTTCGGGGGACATATTTAGGTTTGTAGAAACAGCAGATTGGCTACTTTATGCAACGTACGAAATTGCAAAGCTATTAAACATTAAGGAAGAATTCGCCTATATTAGGCGTGTTAGAACAAGGATAAATTATGGAGTGAAAGAAGAGTTATTAGACCTTGTAAAACTCGCCGGAGTGGGGCGGATTAGAGCAAGAAGGTTATATGACGCTGGTCTGAAAAACACTCGCGATTTAGCCTCTGTAAAAATCGAAGAACTATCAAAAATTCCCACTATAGGTAAAGAAATAGCCAAAAAAATTAAAAAACAGCTGAGTAACACAACTGAGGATAATACGAGTTTACTTTTTTCAAACGATAGGCAAACATCATTAAAAGATTTTAAATAAACCAAAAATTAGTATGAGGATTATTCACAATAAAATAGGAGTTATAATGATATTTTTCCTCAACGTGAGTTTAAAATGTCCAGTAGGGCTTTAGTACTTTCTTGATTTCATCTACTATTCGCTTTACCTCTTCTCTAGTTCTTGGTTCTGATTTTGGTTGGTCGTCTTCGAGGAATTCGCCTAAACCTGCCATGTAAGAAATCACGTTAAATATACTTTGTGGAAGGGCTGGTAGACTGTACCCTCCTTCGAGGAGCACTGCGACTTTACCGTGACATTTCTGTTTAGCAACGTCTAAGATTGTTTCCATTATTTTTCCGTGTCCGACAGAACTAATATTCATGGATGTCAATGTGTCAGAGTAATGTGAATCAAAACCTGCTGAGACCAGAATAAATTCGGGATTATACTGATCCGCTATTGGATAGAGCAGTTCTCGGAGCGCAAAAAGATAGCTTTCATCATCAGTTCCCCAGGGAAGCGGCACATTTACTGTGTATCCTTTTCCCTCTTTTTCTCCGATTTCTTGGTACCAACCAGATCCGGGGTATATTCCCCATTGCTGTAATGTGAAATATAAAACATCCGGGCTGTCGTAAAAAGAGTCTTGCGTGCCATTCCCGTGGTGGGCGTCAAAATCAACTATAAGAATTTTCTTAACGCCCCAATTTTTAATCATATACCGAGATAAGACTGCTATATTGTTAAAGATGCAAAAACCATGTCCATGACTATAAGTTGCATGATGCCCTGGTGGTCTTACTAATGCAAAACTGTTGTCAACTTCGCTTTTCTGGATTTTTTCTGCGGCTAACAAGGCTCCTCCAACAGCTCTGAGTGCTACTTCGAATGTTCTAGCGCTGACAACAGTGTCTGGGTCGAGCATTCCTCCTCCTCGCTCACTGGTGTATTTAACATATTCTATGTACTCCATACTATGGTTCAGAGAAACTAAGTCAACAGACGCTTTTTCAGGGCTAAATATCTTAATTTCCGGTCTATCTAAAACTCCCTTTTTTTTCAAAAAGTCCATGGTGACTATTAATCTCTTTTTATTTTCTGGATGATTTCCAGTTTCATGTTCTAAATAATCTGGGTGATAAATAATTCCCGTCTTAGCCAATTAAACCTCACTCCATTTAGATAATAACAAACAGATTTCCTTTTTATTAATCCTTTATTTAAATTATTGCTTAATATTTTGCTTATCTTTTTTTACATTGCCTTCTGTAAAACTATTAATCTTTCTCACATTTTGACTTATGAAAGATAAATGAATGAATCTTGAAAAACTTAAACTGCCCCTAAAAGAGGGGAGCATAAATATTCAAACTGAATATTTTCTAGGGGTCACTATGAAACCGCATTATAAAAAAATAATCTTCAACAAAAAAGCGCGAAGCATACTAACAGTTACAATCTTAATGTTAGTTTTTATGTTCATGCTGTACCAACATAACATTTGTTACACATCCAATTTCTTAACTGGTCCCCTATTGAGCAAGGATGAAAACCCTCAGGTCTGCTATAGGGGAGAAGATACAATAATAACTGTGAGAATGCTAAATTCGAGCGATCCTATTATAGGAGAGCAGACCTTTTTTTATGATCAATCAAATGACATGTTAATTGGTATCGAACTTACCAATTCTAGTGGATACGCAGTTCTAGACTGGGGTATCCCACACGATTACCCTCTAGGATTAACCACCATCAGAGCCATATGCCCTAATAGGCCTGACGCAATACCAGTCTATACTGATCTTTTCGTTAAAGCAAAAACAGTTTTTGAGAACCTCACCTATCCAACTTCAGTTTACACTGGAGAGTATTTGGTAGTTGAAGTAGATCTACTGGATAACAGTAACAATACGATTTCCAATCAGCAGGTACACTTATACGATTACCAAAACACTAACCTTACTCAATCAACTACGGATACATTTGGCCATTGCGTATTATCTTGCGAAATCCCAACAGACATGGTTCCCGGGCTGTATAGCTTTAAGGTAAAATTTGAAGACGCCCAATTATATAATTCAACTGAAAGAGAATTTAATGTAACTGTTCTTTCCCAAGCTCTTGAAATTGTATCAATCACTTTAAACTCAACCAGAGTAAAACCAAATACGCCGATTCTTGTGAATGTGGAAATTAATCGTTATGACGCCTTGATTTCAGTAAAAATTAATGATTCTCTGCTAGAAAAAACGGAGGGAAATAGCTGGGAGGGAACCATTAACTCGCCCTCAATGCCTGGCAAATACTTGTTAAATGTAATTGTTTATTACAACGGAACCCAGCGTATCAATGATTCGAGTACCTATTATATAGTTGAAGGAGAGGCTTTAGATTTTTCAGCAGGAACTTTATTTTTTATTGTTGATTTACTACTTTTTAGTATTGAAAACGATTCTCTTACCAACGAGATCATCCTTCTTAGTCCCGTTTCTGCCTTGGCGATAATTTCCGCAGCTATAGCTTGGAAAAAAAAGAAGCGACAGCCAAGTTTTTCCAGAGATTACACTTTAGAGGGTAGTTCGAATTTTTCATGAAAAAGAAGAGAAAAGTGGTGGGGTTGCCGAGATTTCCAAACCATCCAGTTTAGGATGATGTTCTTGAACTCGGGACCGCCTGCGTTCAGGGGAGAACTCTGAGTTCTCCACCCCAGGCAGGACTCATGCCGCCTAAGATTTAAGCGGAATTGTACCCAGCGAGGGGGTTCTCGAGGGTTCATACCAATTTTTCCGGTCTAAGAGAATCTTTAGATCCTCTAGACTACAACCCCACCTAGTATCTAGGACAAAGAGTAGATAATATAAATTTTTTTCTATTCGATGCTTGTGGGCGATGTAGATTTATTCGGTTCCATCTCTCTCATAAAGCTCCAAATCGTTAAAGAAGCCGTATAAACACCCCTTTCTGACACGAAACCGAGCCATTCTCCATCACCCAATGCTGTGTTGCTTAATTAATGGTTTTAGCATTTTTTTGGGCGTGTTTTAATGGTTTAAGCCACCTAAAAACCTTATCAAAGCCCCTAAAAACGTAGTAATAAGAGAGGAAGCGGAAGGAAGAAAGAGAGGGGGGATACAATGAGGATAAGCGTAACTGTAGAGAGTACAACGAGAAGCTGGTGAAACGAGGCGAGAGGTACATCTTACTAGACTTCCTAGAGTTTTGGCTGGGAAAACTTTAAATTCAATCATTTTAACTCAAGTATTAGCTTAAAGCTAAACAAGGTTGAATATTATGGTTAAAAAGTTTACATATCGCGGATATTCTTTAGAGGAACTTCAGAGGATGCCAATGGATGAATTCATAAAGCTTCTACCATCGCGCCAAAGAAGAAGCCTATTAAGAGGACTTCCTCCGCGTCAGAAAAAATTGCTCGAGAAACTTAGGCGCGCAAAGAGAGCGCAAAGAAAGGGTAAAAAAGTGGTTGTGCGTACCCATAATCGAGATATGGTGATTTTGCCTGAGATGGTAGGATTAGATGTTGCGATTCATAACGGAAAAACTTTTATTGAAATAAAAGTTGAACCGGAGATGATAGGTCATTATTTGGGTGAGTACTCCCCAACTTGTAAACGTGTGATGCATGGGAGCCCCGGAATAGGCGCAACAAAAAGCAGTATGTACGTTCCTCTAAAATAATCTTGTTTTGGTCTCATTTCACAAATTTGATCCTTACTTACGTTTACGCAGAAAAAATGTAAATAAGCTCCGGTTTTGAATTGCGGAAATACCTCATTTGAAGCTCAAAATACTTCAATGAAAAAAATTTGCTTACAAATTTTCTGATTAATTTCAATAATCTAGAGGGAGTTTATTTCTTTTGAACTCTTATGTTTGCCTTTCAAAATTTTCAAACTCTTTGAACAGTTTTAATGTTTCTTCAGCCTCTTTTTTATCCAATCTTTGAATTGCGTAGCCCGTATGGATTATTAGATAATCCCCTACCTTTACGTTATCTACTAATGTTATCCAGGCCTCTCTCTTTACGCCTCCAAAATCAACAACAGCTTTTTCATCATGAATTTCGAGTACTTTGGCGGGTATTGCCAGACACATATACTTTTACTTCCTTAAATCAATAATTTTTATTGTTTCCACTTTGTTCTAAAGAGTGGAACAACTTAAAGCTAACGCAAATAATTAAACAATTTATTAGCAAACTAATTTAGTGTAAAAATATTAGGAGTTAACAACTTTTAAGGTCTGGACATTATGAGTTCTAAATAAGATTTTCTTTCTGTATTCTCCCTTGATAAACCCAGTTTATCCAGTATAGAGAATAACTCCTCTCTTTTAGCTTCTACTTGAGTATAATCTTTAGCTTCGGACTCTAATTCTATAAAGTTACCCAAATCTTGCACCTTATCTACGGACGCAATTATACTTCCCTCTATGTGAAAAATAATTCTAGATTTTACTACCTTTGCAATCGGTAGGAAACCGATTCTTTCAAAAATTTTTAGAATTGTTTCAAAATTATCTACGTAAACACATAGCTCTTCTCTTGTTTTTGATAAAGCATCTATTTTGGGTCCTTTATATGTTAATTGAGTTCCTTCATCAGAATCGCGTATTCTTATCGCCTCATCAGTTTCTTCGAAATTTCTTGAGGGATGTTGTAAGTAGAAATCTTTTTGAGAAACTGTTTTAACGAATTTTGCATTAACTTTTCGTATTAATTTCTCAGCGATCTCCTCAGAATCATTTATTGGACACTTTATTTCAACCTCAATCATTTTAATTCGCAACCTTAACAGTAAATAGGTTATGATTCCTTTTTAGGTCGAGAGTTTATTATACGTTTGGATTATAAAGTAGATATTCGATAGATAAGGATAATAACGTGCCCTTATGGCAAAAGAAATGATTCACACCCAACATTTATGTCTTGGTCTACTAAGACATTTTTTCTAGTAAAAATAATATATTTCTGCCGCAAACCCTCCAAATGGAAAGGAATATAGAAAAGAGAAGGAAAAAAGTTTACATCCTCAAAAAGGCCACAAGTGGCCGAGAAGTATACATTATGAAGTAAGGTAGAATAACCAAAAAGGTTTAATAATAATCTATTACTGGAATTTCTAGAATTACGTGGTGAGCAGTAATGTCAGGAACTGGAACAAGAAAAGTTAGGAAAAATGACTTTGTTTTGGTTGATTTAATTGGACGTTCCAAAGATAATGGCAAAGTTTTTGATACCACAGTTCAAGAAGTAGCGATGAAGGCAGACATTTTTAATGAACGTGAAGTATATCAGCCCAGACTTATTGTTGTTGGTGCGGGTTGGGTGCTTCCTGGATTAGATGAAACCTTAGAAGGATTACCTATTGGTGAAGCAAAAACTATAGAAATACCGCCAGAAAAAGGATTTGGTGAGAGGGATCCCAAGAATATAAAAGTCTTTTCCGCTCGAGAGTTTTCAAAACAAAATGTGAAACCAAGACCCGGAATGACAATACGAGTAAAGGGGCGTCTAGCCACCGTCCAAAAGGTTGGCGGTGGTAGAATTCGAGTTGATATGAATCATCCTTTAGCAGGCCAGATCTTAGAATACGATGTAACAATAAAGAACATACTGGAAAATGATGAAGATAAAATAAAAGCCCTTATTAACCGCAGAATTGTTGGCGTGGATCTTAGCAAATTTAAAATTAATATCAGTGAAAAGTCAGTGGAGATAGCTATACCTACTGAAGCAGTCCTTACTGAAAATATTCAATTTGTTAAAATTGGACTTGTAAATGATATCTTCTCAAATTTTGGTTTTGAAAGTGTTAAATTCTTAGAAACATTCGAAAAAACCACTACCGCAAAAACTTGAGATTCACCACTCTAAGTGCCTTTCCCGCTCTACATCCATCTATCTTTTCTAATAAATTCTCAATAATGCATTTATCTCCTTCAAATAGACCACTAGGTTTGCAGATTTCTATGAAAGGGCAATCATAAAAATCACATTCTATTGGCGAATACGTGATTGTAGCGCCAGGCATGGCTTGCTTTGCTTCTAAAGCTACTCGAATATTCGAGTAGGTAACTTCTACGACGCGGACACCATCTTCGTGAATTTTACAGGGATGTTCTATGTTGCGAATATCAATAATTTCGTATACTCTTCTAGGTTCTAGGTTACCAATACATACTTTGTAAAGTTCACAATTTTCACATATTTCGGCATGACCAATATGAACAAATTTTGCTCCTTTCTTCGCCTGTTTAACACCAACAAGAGTTAAAATACTGGTCATATCAATCTCCAAAAAAGTAGAATCTTTCAAATAACTCCTGTAATTGTTGCAACTTCTTCTGCTACTTTAGGAATCATTCTTTTTTCGTCAAGTATGGTATATCTATCTTTCCTGAGTTCTTTTGCCTCGCAAAGTGCTTTAATAATTATCTCTCTATCAATGTGTATTTCTTTCGCAGTTATAGGAGCCCCAACTATTTTCAAAGTATCAACTATTTTTCTCCAATCACCGTCGTGTAAATACATCATAATTATGGTTCCAAGTCCACACTGTTCTCCATGATAAGCAGGATTCGGTGCTATTTGGTCTAATTTATGGCTAAACAAGTGTTCAGAACCACTCGATGGGCGGCTTGAACCAGCCAAAGTCATAGAAATACCGCAGTTAATGAGAGCCTCCACAACTTTCTGATAACCTTTTTTGGTTCTTTTCTTTACTAATTCAGCTTTTTTTATTAGGGTTTGACCACTTTCCCTAGCCAAATTTGCAGCTTTTTCATTAAAATTTTCATTTGTGCGTAAATGAGCTAATTCCCAATCCTTTACAGAAGTAAGTTTAGCTATTAAATCTCCACAACCTGATGCAGTTAACCGATACGGGGCTTTTGATATTACATCTATATCTGCAATAATTGCGATGGGCCCATGCGCTTCAATAGAAAACGGAGCAAGATTATTGATTTTTGCACGAGGAGAAGCGATTCCATCATGCGAAGCCGCGGTTGGAACACTAATAAAAGGAATATTTTCTTGTGCAGCGGAAAGCTTTGATACGTCTATTACACCCCCGCCTCCTACACCCAATATAACTTTGCTTTTCAATTTTCGAACTTCATCTTTAACCTGTTCAACAGATGCTTTTGTAGAGTTATCTATTAACATAACGGAGTAGTCTATTTTTGATTCTTGAAGAGATTTAGAAATTTTATCTTCAGTAATTTTAATTACCGTAGGATCTGATACCATCAAAACTCTGTTGGAAATACCCAATTCCGAGCAAACTCCCCCTATTCTTTCAAGGGCATCGTGATTAATCAAAATTGAACTGGGTAACCTTTTATCCGTGGAAAAGTGAAGTCTCATGTCATTTTTCTCCGGTTGGTTAAAGTAATTATTGGTTTACATGATTGGTTTATTTACCTTTGTGTCTTTCGCATTTTAAAATTTTTTTAATGAAGGATCATTATTATTAATTCTAGGGGTCTACTAAAGATTCCTGATCCCCTGATTTGGGGATAGTTAAGATACTTTTCACTCCCTTAAAATTAAGTCTGCAGATTTAATATAATTTGTCATCACTCCCTACTGTTTTTACGAAATATTTATTACCTAGCGGGTATTCAGTGAACGTAAGTTCTACTAGTCGATTTTTCTTAAGCTTAAGAGCCCAAGGTTAGGTGCATAATGTTTGCTGTTCAAGGGTATATCTCTAAGACTTACCCTAAACCCGAATGCTTACATCCAAAAAAATAATCTTAAGAAACTTTCAAAAACCAAAAAAATTATTCAAACATAAAAATCACTAAAAAAGTATCTAACGCGTTTAAAATACTAAATTATTTTAGAGAGTAAAGTAAAAGGATTATCTCCTCCAAAATATAGCTACCGAATATTCTGGAATTAGAGTTCCTAGAGTCAAAACAAATCGGGTAGATATTCAAGTAAAAACTGAATAAGAAATAACATAATTCTCTGGAATGAGCAGGAGGATACGAGTTGTTATCACAAGAAATCCTTAGTGAAATAAAAAATTCTATTTTGCAAGGAATCCCCAAAGAAGCTAGTGTTACGGAAGTGGAATTCGAAGGACCAGAGATTGCCATATATCTTAAAAATCCTAAAATTTTAGTAGATGATAATGAGCTTGTTAAAGAGCTTGCTAAACGCATACGCAAAAGAATAGTAATTAGATCAGATCCATCCGTTAGAATGCCGCAAGCCGAAGCCGCGCAAAAGGTAAAAGAAATAGTTACTAAAGAAGCAGAAGTAACAAACGTAACATTCGACGAAAATGTGGGCGAGGTTATAATTGAAGCAAAAAAGCCAGGCCTTGTGATTGGAAGAAATGGTGTAACACTAAAAGAAATAACGAGGACTGTTCTCTGGAGACCTTCAGTCATTAGAACTCCTCCGCTCACATCAGAAATGATACTAAAAATTAGACACGCTTTACAAACAGAAAGTGTGGCAAGAAAGCAGATTTTGAGAAATATTGGAAGACGAATACATCGCCCATTATTGGTTAAAGATGGATGGTTACGCGTAACCGCTCTGGGTGGCTTTAGAGAGGTAGGAAGAACTGCAATTCTCGTCCAAACTACTGAAAGCTCTGTTTTAATTGATTGCGGTGTTAACGTGGGAGTTTCAATGCAAACCTTTCCACGCATAGATTTACCTGAATTCGATTTGGAAAATTTGGACGCTGTCATAATTACTCATGCTCACCTAGATCACAGCGGATTTTTACCCTTTTTATTCAAATATGGTTATGAGGGCCCTGTCTATTGTACTAGAGCCACGCTAAACTTAATGACCCTCCTACAATTAGATTATCTAGACGTTGCAGAACGGGAAGGAAAACTAAGTCCATATAGTCAGAAAGATGTTAGAAAAGCAATTTTGCATACAATCCCCCTAGATTATGGTGAAGTAACAGATATTGCTCCGGATATACGGCTTACTCTTCATAATGCAGGTCACATACTGGGGTCAGCAATAGTACACTTGCATATAGGCGATGGTCTATACAATATTGCATATACTGGTGATTTCAAATTTTCGAAATCACACCTATTAGAATCTGCAAATTTTACATTTCCAAGACTGGAAACAATTATAATTGAAAGTACTTATGGGGCACCCAGTGATATCATGCCTTCACGAAAAAGAGCAGAAAGAGACCTGGTAGAAATAATAAACGCGACTCTGTCTAGAGATGGCAAGGTCCTTATTCCTGTTCTAGCAGTAGGGCGGGCGCAGGAGCTTATGCTAGTATTGGAAGAGTATATGAGAAAAAGGATACTACGAGAGGTACCAGTTTATATAGATGGAATGATAAGCGAAGCGACTGCAATCCACACAACTCATCCTGAATACTTGTCAAAAGAGTTACGTGAAAGAATTTTCCATCAAGGAAGTAATCCTTTTCTGGCAGACTTTTTCCAACAAGTAGAAGGAGCTAGTTCAAGGCCAGATATCATAGAAGGAGACCCCTGCATAGTAATGGCAACTTCCGGCATGTTAAGTGGTGGACCCAGTGTAGAATACTTCCAATTAATGGCGGACAATCCAAAAAATACTCTGTTATTTGTTTCGTACCAAGTGGAAGGAACACTCGGACGTAGGGTGCAAAAAGGTTGGAAGGAGATACCTATGAAAACAAAGGATGGAAAAACGGAAATGGTCAATGTTAGAATGGATATTAAATCGGTAGATGGTTTCTCAGGCCACAGCGACAGGAGGCAGATACTAGATTATCTTAGAAAAGTTTCTCCTAAACCCGAAAGAATAATTGCTTGTCATGGTGAAAATTCAAAATGTATTAACTTGGCAAGTACAGCTCATAAGATATTTAAAATAGAGACTAGAGCGCCCCAAAATCTAGAAACAATTAGATTAAAATAAAAACATAACATTAGCTTTGCCGCATCAGATTTTTATAAGCTACCCGTTGAGAGTTTTATATACACTTTTTAATGAGGGGGTCTTTCAAACCTCGTTAAAGCAACGGTTAAGAGCGCACGTCATCGGATTTATAATTCCAAGATCTTCATAGTTTACATCTACACTCTCGTTTATGAAGTATTATATTTAGTATTTTTTCAATTGTTATGCAAACTGCTCAACATTATGCAGAATGGCTGGATCTGCTGCCTAAAACAATTTAAAGAACTGAGTTTGTTAAGGGAAACATAATTTTACAGGTAAGTCTGTACTACGAAAAATCATACGAGACTGGTAGTATGGGGATACGCCACGTTATAAATTTACAAATGCTAAAGGGCATAACCAGTAGGATCTTGAAACTTTTATATTAAAAACTTCTAAAACTGCGAAACTTTAGCTTATAATTACCTGCTATCTAACTAGTATCATCGGTTTCAATATACTTGTGTAATGATCTCTAATGCTATACTCTGCAACTTTAGTTATTTTAGCTAAAATTTTTTGCGTTAAAATTGGTTTTTTGGCTATTTTCTTAGATATCATGCGGTCTGCGCAATAAACTGTGGACACTGCAAAAATGTAAGGGTTTCTTCCCCCACGATTGATACTATCAAGTTTAGTTAATATAGAGTAACTTTTTTGTGTCAATAAATTTCTATAATCTTCAGTACCGAGGTCTCTTTCTTTTAGACGACTCTCAATAATTGGTGAGGATACAACATCAGATATTATTCTGTGTAAATATTCTTCGCTCTTTCTGATTTTTGGGTGTTTCTGGATAAATAAGGATCTTAATTCAAGCGCTGTTCTAATTACTTTTTTGACATTTATTCTATGGCCCAGCTTTTTAAAGCTCTGTGTGACTTCCTGGATTGTTACTGGTGCTAATTCTTTATATTCTCTAATAGCAAAAAAAAGACAGGCAGCTACGAGAACTATGTGGTTTGAGATTTTTTTATCAATTTTTTTGACAGCTTTTTGATAGATGTATGCAGCTCTATCTCTTATTGAGTCCGAAATTTGAAGCATGGAAGTAACATGATTTAATGACTTTAAAGCGCGATAATCTGATTCTTTTTTATCGATTCTTAAACGTAGGCTGTATCTAAATTTTAGTTTTCTATATAAAGCTTGTTTATCGGAAGGAAGTGGTGTACCTTGACCGTCAAAAAAGAAGGGGGTGCGCTGAAAATCAATGTAACTACCCATTCCGTCAACTATGTGCATTCTTTTCCCTAAAGCTACATAGTGTTTGTATTGGCTAGTTGATGGATTCTCTTGATTAATCTTAAAAACTGGGGCTAAATATTGCTTAGAAACAACCAAACCACAGTTGCTACATACAAATTCACCAGAGTGTAATATTAATGTATTTGAACATTCGGGGCAAAGTAGTTTTTCCTTGTCTTGATGGCTCATAAATAAATCACCATAGTTTTAAATACTTTTAATATATTAATTTTTAATTAGTAAAAAAAATACTTTTAAAAATACATTTATCTAAATTAAGAATAAAAAATTTCCTTTTTAACATACAATTATATAGAAGAAAGAGAGTTAACCGAAAGTATTAAACAAAAAGTACAAAAATGAGAACTCAGACATAAAGATCCATAATTAAACTGGACAGCATAATTATGAGATAACATACATAACTCGGACTTTTTTTGAGACTTTTTTCTGAGATCAAGATTGTGCATATTTAACATTTCCTGAAATACTTCACAGCGACTACAAATTGCCCACATTTTCTGCGTATCCTAACGGCTTTAAAAATCTCAAGTGGACTTGAAAAAATAGTAAGAGGGAAGAGAAAAGGTAGTATATAACAGATATGTAAACTAACACAAGTTCTACAAAGATTTGAGCAAGAAAGCCCATTCCCTAAAGGGTTGGGGATGAAATGCGCTGGGTTTAAATACCGAATAAAGAGGGAAAGAGACTGAATAGGGCTTGCTCACCCGGGAAGGTTGCGGAAACCGTTAACCGGACGGTGACATATCCCACATTTCTAGCCACTAATAGTAGAAGTGTAGAACCCCTGACCTTAAGTTGGGAGGATGGCAGCATCAGTAAGTAGTATACTGTCTTTCCAGAGCCTGGCAAATAGATTGAAAAATTAAAATAGAAAAATTTAATACCTAAGGTGTTTTTTTACAACTCTGATAAAGAGCTCCGGTGGTGTAGCCCGGCCAAACAAAATAGTGGCTAAGCATAAGGGGCTTTCGACGTTTCAAATGAATCGCCTGCCCACTCGCCTCCTCGACCCGGGTTCGAATGATTAACACTTGGTGTCAATCCGAATCTCCCGGCCGGAGCACCATAAACTATATCTAAGGTTAATTGTAGAATAAAATAA